>Ga0070732_10002082_pt1 | contig 10901 bp, 5 predicted proteins | sample Coa_R1_5_FD_66449 | JGI IMG/M metagenome (GOLD analysis project Ga0070732, IMG submission 66449) | Surface soil microbial communities from Centralia Pennsylvania, which are recovering from an underground coalmine fire - Coalmine... | ecosystem: Environmental > Terrestrial > Soil > Unclassified ...
TCGAGCTCTCCGGCGCGGCGTGCCTGCTGGAGCGAATCGGACATGAGTCCGTCGTCATTCAACCGCTCTCTCAACCCAAGGAAGGGGAGGTCAACGATGTGCTGTGGTCAGAAGCGGGCGGCACTGAGAAACACGCCGGCGCCGGCGACAATGTCACGGACGGCAGTCCATCCGAGCGCACCGACGAGCAGTTGTCAGCGCGCCACTAGCAGCGTCCAAAGCGCCCGCCAGGTGCGGCGCCAAACTCCTTATCCCTTACCGGCTGCTCCTGCTTCCACCTCTCCTGCTTCCGTTCCGCAGGCCTTCGGCTCGCACTCCTCGGTTCCGCTTCGCTATCTGGAGAAGTCGCCGATCCAGTTGCGAGGTCCGGTGACCGGCCGGCGCTACGAGTTCTCAAGCGCGCATCCCGTTCAGCCCGTCGATGCCAGGGACGCCTCGGCGTTGCTGCGTACGCGTTTCTTCCAGCAAACCTGACAACCAGGGTAAGGCCCAACCAAGATTCCAGTTGCGGACCACGCTTCGACGGAAGGGGTTTTCACTGGCGCACCTCACGCCGCCACTCGGGTGGCGCGATGGTCACTTCGACAGCCGTCCATGGGCTCTTGGCGTGGATTCGCTTCATCTCCAGCAGAAGGCGCAAGTCAGTCGGACTTGAGCTTAAGCTTTTGAGCTTACGGAAGGCCCGCGAGGAGCGCAGCAGGAACCCGGAGGGGCGATCCGGCGGGTACAAGCCGAAGTTGCCAATCAGAATCTTCTCCGGTTCAGTGCGTCCGGTCCTGGGTTGGTAGGAGAGGTAGACGAAAACCTGAAAGGGAGTCTTGCCGGGATTGACCACCCTCGTAATCGTGACTCCGAGGATCGGCGGGGCGCTCGCGAGCGTCTCGGGATCGATCGGGAAATACCCCGTAGGACGGTCGTTGGTGAGTGTCACCCGAGTCGGCGCCGCCTGCCTCTGGCCTCGATCGCCGTCCAGACCCTGCCCCTTAGCGTGCGAGCCGCCCAAGAGCAAAGCCCAGAGCCATAAACCGCAAACGGCTGATGTCACGGGCTGCGTTCTTCCTCGCTGGAGCTCCGGTCAGCAACCGGCGTCCTTCACAGATCTGCGCTGCAGAGTAAGTGTAACGCAACTCGGGGGCGAGCGTCGCTGCCCGTCAGAATCGGGCCACTGCGAGCTCGAGCCGGCCCAGCTTAACCTGCGCGCTCTGGGCCGCGCGAGGCGATGAGGGTACGGGCACGAAGCTGATCGCTACTTCTCCTGACGAGAGCGAGCCGTCCTGGCTCAGCCTCGTCAGCGTAGGCCTCACGTCGACGAGAAAGCCGGTCTTGGGGCGCCCGGGCACTTCTGTTGCGCCCCGATGGTTCTTCATGGCGGATTCATCGAAGAAGAAAGCGAAGCTGCCGGCGTAGTGGGGATCGTCAATTGGCGTCTCCCCCGAAGCGTCGGGCTTGTTGAGGAAGACACGAACGTAGAAGTCACGCCTCTCGGGAACCTCCACTTCCGCGACGGTTAGGACCAAACGAGTCCTGACGTCAGCTTCGAGCGCGCTACGTAAGACGCCAGGCTCCACCTTGACGGCGACGGTGGCCTGTTTGCCGACCTCCGCAGCGACCTCCTGCCGCAGTTCGAAGCGTTGTACGAACTCGAGCTTCGACGGCGCGCCCGTGCGCAGAAACTGCTCAAGCTCCTTCCCCTGCAGCTTCCTCTGGGAACCTTGTGTCGTCCCGATGGAGCACGGCTCGTATTGGTACGACAGGATAGGGAATAGCACCGTCGTGGCCACAGCAACCGTAACGGGATTGCCGTTTTCGTCGAAGAAGTCGGTGATCGAATAGTTCGTCCAGTCCGAGTCGTTGGTGTTGGCATTACCCAAATCGATATTCCAGTGCGTCCATAGACAGTCGAGCATGCAGTGATGGGTGTAGAAAACAGGATCGAGCGGCGAATGGAACCCGCACATGTCCCCGCTGGGGCAGCCGACAAATACGTGGATGTTGTCGTGAGGCTGTGATTCGAGCATACCCTCCGTAGGGGAGTCAGGCGGAGGTGGAAGATGAAGGTTTTGCCCGGCCTGCGGCTTGAGGCTCGCAAACAATTCAAAGTTGGTCTCGCTCAGGATGTTCTGGAGTACGGTGGTGCCGATATACGAAGCGCCTGCCTGATCAGTCTGGGTGACGGCGCGATGAGGATCATAAAGTGAGCTCGAGGTATCCCAAAAGGGATCGGGAACGGCAGGATGGGTGTTCCAGTTCCAGTAAGGCAACGCAAAGCTGTCGTCTCCGGTCAGCTTGCGGCAGATCCGCTCGAAGTAGAGCAGGTAAACACGGTGCCACGGAAGCCACAACCAATTGCGATGTAAACAGCTATTGAAGTGGATGTTTGCCTGGTTCTGCCAACTGCGCGGATCGGTCGGATGGGATGTATCCAGGGCCTTCATGGCTGTCACCGCCGCCTTGTACGTGGCGATGATCGGGTCCGAAGGGTTCGCGGCCCAAAGGGTCTGGATGTTTTTCCTGGTCGGCCGGTGCTGAATCTGCTGCACGCAGGATTCGCAACCACCTGCCCACAACGCGAGGTTGACCGCGCCGAGCGCACCCGCACCCCTGGCGAGAAAGTCGCGGCGTGACAACAGGTCGATGGCTTCCATATACGCCCTCCCGTTCCTGAGCCAGAGTCTCTACTTGATTCCAGGTCGACGTCAGAAACCGCAACTCCGCCGGGCGTTGGCGAGGCTGACCAGGGATTCGACACGCGAACCACGATGGGGACCCGACAAAGCCCGGCGATGCCAAGGAGCCTTCTTGGCTCGGGAGGGCGTTATTTGGCCGCCGCCTTAAGGCGCGCTTGGATGGGCGTCAGCGCATTGCGCAGCTCCGTCCCAACCCCCGGGGACAGGCGGGCTGTCAAAGCGGAAATCGCCGTGACGATCGCCACATCCGACAACTGAATCAGCGGGTCCGGGGGCGGGTCCGGGAGGGTAAGCAGGATCTTGACCCAGTCTGCGAGCACAGCCCACAAGGGCGAGTTTTGATCGATTGGCATGGATGCTCTCCTTTTTCTGCGATTCGAGATTCAGCAGTCGCGGCAAGCAATAGCTCCGCTACCGGCGGCACAAGTCCGGCTCAGGGCACCGGATATATTGGGCGACGGGGCGCTAGCGGTTCCTCCCCGAGGTTGTGAAGCGGGACTGCCCGACTCCTTTGGTGAACCTTTCTCCCCCCTGGGTTGTGGGCGGAAACTCTACTCGGTCCACCACCGCCTGTAAACTGGCGCCGGGAGCGATTCTGGCGGCAGGTTTCCTTCCGGGAAAAAAGCGGCAACCCGACAGCAAAAGTAAGGCGAAAACCGACTCTGCGGCCCTGGCCCGCCGTGAGCAAGCGCAACTTTTTTCTGTAACTTGGGACCTTGCAAAGCCTCCCCTTCGCACTCAAGGCCTGCGGGGTGCGCTGGAGAAGTGGTGGGAAGCTTCAGAACAAGCCACCTAAGGTTAACGGTCCCGGTGCCGGTGCTGTGACTCGTGCCTAAACCCTACTCACAGAACCTTGGCCAAACCGTTGATCCGGCGCAACGTGCGATCGCAATCCTGACCGTGTCAAAACCACCATGATTCTCGCACGATTCGCTAGTCAGCCTATACAATCGTCCAGCTGAGTAGTGGCTGAATGGATTCAGCCACTACGTCCAGTCTGCCATCATATGGGCTGCCTGAACCCAATGTGCTATTCCCGGTTCTTCGACACATCGGCAACCACGGAACGTGTTGGAGTTCCCTCGCGTAGTGCAGTTGAGCTGGTTCCAAATCCAGCGTTTTTCCTCGCCGAACTTGCTTCGTCCAGATTGAACGGGATTTCTGTTGAGAGTGGCGAAACAGGGGTTTGGATTTGTTCGCCGTCGTAGAATATCGATAATGCGAAAGCAGTGTCATCTTGCGGTAGCTATTCTCGGCCTGGGTTTGTGTGCGCTGTCCAGCGAGAGCGCTCGCATCAAGGACCTGCCGAAGGTCACGTTGACCGATTTCCCTCCCGAGGTCCGAACTCAAGTTGAACTAGCTTACAAGTCCGAGCACGAACATCCCAGCGACGCAGAGGCCGTTGGAAAACTGGGGATGCTGCTTAATCTTTATCACCGGCCCGACGAGGCCTCGGTTTGCTATCAGCGAGCCCACCAGCTCGATCCAAGGTCTTTTAAATGGCGGTATTACCTCGGATCGTTACAGGCGAAGCAAGGGAAACATGCGGAGGCTGTCGAAACCCTGCGCGCCGCGCTGCGGCTGAACCCGGACTATCTGCCGGCTCGTCTGAAGTTGGGCGACAGCTTGTTTGCTGCCGGAAGACTCGATGAGAGTAACGCGACTTATTCAGGGATCATTAGGAAATGGCCGGAGGCTGCCGAGGCGTATTACGGTCTGGCGCGGATCTCTGCCGCCCGCGGGGACCTGATGGCGGCGCGGGAATCGTATCGCAAAGCGTCCGAGCTGTTCCCGCAGTATGGCGCGGCACACTACGCCCTGGCGCAAGTCGACCGAAAGCTGGGAAAGCGCGAAGAGTCCGAACGGGAACTGAGCCTTCACGAAAAGACCCGAACCCTGGTGCCGCCGGTCGAGGATCCGCTGCGCGACGCACTTCGCGCCCTGGACCTGGCAGCCGAGTCGCATCTCGAGCGGGGCGTCGAGCTCGAGCAAGCCGGCCGCTTGGACGATGCCATCACCGAAACGGAAAGGGCCCTTCAGCTTGACCCCAAGCTTGTGATGGCGCACGCCAACCTGATCATCCTCTACGGGCGCGCGGGAAATCTGAAGAAGGCTGAAGAGCACTACCAGGCGGCGGTCAAGCTGAATCCCGACCAGTTCGCTGACGCACCTTACAACTACGGCCTGGTGCTTATGAAGGAAGGCAGGCTCGAGGAAGCCGGGCAGGCCTTTCGCCGGGCCCTCGAGATCAACCCGTCCTTTGCGGATGCGCACAACGACCTGGGCTATCTGCTCGAGCGCCAAGGGAAACTTGCGGAAGCGATGGCGGAGTACAAGAAAGCGGTGGAAGAGCGGCCGGACTTCCGGCAGGCGCATTTCAACTTAGGACGCGTTCTGGTCAACCGGCAACAGTATCAGGAAGGAATCCGCGAGCTTCAGCAGACGCTCCAGCCGGTGGACGAATCCACGCCCGCGTACCTCTACGCCCTCGGGGCGGCTTACGGCCGGGCAGGGGAGCGGCAGGAAGCGATCCGTTATTTGCGGCAAGCCCACGAGCAAGCCTCGGCGCGCGGGCAGACACAGCTTCTTTCTGATATCGAAAAGGACCTGCAATCGCTCGGGGTGGAGGGCGGCCCGCACTAGTGTTCTTCGCTGATCCACGCGTTTTGGCCCTGTTAAGCTGATGACCAAGAACAGAGTAAGGAAAACCTCTTGACATGGTAATCAAGTTGTGTGAAAACATTACGCAGCATTTTCACTGAAAGAATTTGAATCGGGTCGGGTATTGGATTAGCTAGGCTCTAGGAAGTGGATCAGGCTGTTTGAGAGTGAGTCTTTCTCCCTAAGGAGGAGCCATGCTTGTCAAGGGTGTACGTGTGCCGTTTTATCTTTTCGTAGCCGCGAGTCTGCTGATAGCCGCTTTCGCAAGGCCCGCACACGCTCAAGTTTTGTACGGCTCGGTGTCGGGCGCGGTGACGGACCAGAGCGGCGCGGTGGTGCCGGGGGCGCAAGTCTCCATCGCCGGCGACAATACTGGTCTCAAACGGCAAGCGGTGACGGATGGCACCGGCAGTTACCGCATCCTCGACCTTCCCGAAGGCACGTATACCATTGAGGTGACGGCCTCTGGTTTCAAGCCGCTCAAGAAGACGGGCGTTTCGGTGGTCATCGGCCAGGTCAACGAACAGGACTTGCAGGTGCAGGTCGGAGCGGTCTCACAAGAGGTTGTCGTGCAAGGGACCGCTAATGTGCTGCAGACGGAGAAAGCCGACGTCCACACCGAGATCTCGAGCTTCGCGATTGAAAATCTGCCGTCGAACATCTACCACAACTTCCAGACCATCGAGTTGCTGGCGCCGGGAGTTTTCTCGGACTCGACCATCACGGGCAGCTACCCCAATTCACCCGCCGACACTCCCGACCGGTCACTGAGCATCCATACCAACGGATTGCCGGAGCGCGTCAACATTACGCGCGTGGACGGAGCTACGGATTTATTTGTCTGGCTGCCGAACCACATGGTGGTTGTCCCGCCCGAGGAGACGATTCAGGAAGTCAACGTGCAGACGTCCAACTTTGACGTGGAGAAAGGCCTCACCGCCGGCGCGGCCGTCGACGTCGTGACCAAGTCCGGGACGAACGAGCTGCATGGCACTCTCTACGGTTTCCACTCTGACCAGGCGCTGGACGCCCGCAACCTTTTTGACCATACCCCGCGTGCGCCCAAGAACATCTTCAACAACGACGGCGTGGCAGTAGGCGGGCCCATCAAAAAGGACAAGGTCTTCTTTTTCGGCAACTGGGATCGCCTGTCGCAGCGGACGAACGAGGCTTATTTCGACCTCATCCCGCCCGTCAGTTACCGCCAGGGGGATTTCAGTTCGGCGCTGGGCTCTCCTCTGTTCGATAAGAACGGGGCGCCGATCAACGTATGCACCACCGAAGGCAGTATGGTTCAGTTGCAACAGGGGATGGTGTTTGACCCGAGCACCGGCAATGCCGACGGAACGGGCCGCTGCGTCTTTTCTTCCGGAGGCGCGCTCAACGTGGTTCCCGCGGGCCGGATTAACACCGGCGCCAGCAACTTTTGGAGTTTGCTGCCGCCGCCCAACGTGCCCGGTGCATTTACTGGAAACACCTCCGGTAATTACTTCGTCAGCAAGACGGCCGCATCTACGCGAAGTATTTACACCGGCAAGATCGACTGGAACCGGAACGACAAGCACGCCATCTGGGTGAAGTACACGGCCCAGGATTATAACTTCGATGAGCCTTTTGACTTCCCTCAAGCGGGCGGCAGCGGCGCCGGCCCTAACCACCAGTTGGCACAAACGGTGACCCTCGGGCATACTTACACCCTTTCACCCAGCTTGGTCCTCACCGGCCATGTCGGCTTTACGCGCATGAGCGAGAAGGCCACCCCGCCGGGATTTGGAAAGCCCCTGGGGGAAACCGTGCTCGGTATTGCCAATTCGAACGCACCGGAAAACGACATTCGTTACAGCGGTCTTCCCGGACTTTCCTATATCGGCAGTTTCACTTCGCTCGGCAGCAATACCTCCTGGGAGCCTGTTACGCGCAACGATTGGACGTTCACGACCTCCCACAACCTCACCAAGATTCGGGGCAATCACGAATTTCGCATGGGAGTTGATGCCGCCCACAATCACCTGAACCATTTCCAGCCGGAAATCCTCTGCTGCCCGCGCGGGAACATCTATTTCAACGGGAACAACACATTCCTGGATCTGCCGGCGAATCCCGCCAAACCTGACGCCGCGAATCAGTTGCCGGTCTATACCAAGAGCGGCGGCACGCTCACTTCGTCTGGATTCGCTCCTGACTCGGCCAGCCAGAACTCCCTGGCAGTATTTGATCTGGGTCTGATGAGCGAAACGCAGAAGAGTCTGCAATTCATCAAGTCCACGGCGCACGACACGCAATTTGGCGCTTACTTCGGCGACCGCTGGAAGGTGACGCCCAAGCTTACGGCGGACCTGGGAGTGCGGTGGGAATACTTTCCCATCATCACGCGCGATGGAGTGGACAAGTTCGAAGTCTATGATCCCACTACCAACATTCTGAGCCTGGGGGGCCTCGGAGGTAATTCCACTCACCTCGGGGTCACGGCCAGCAAGAAACTCTTCACGCCGCGCATTGGGTTGGCGTACCGTTGGGCTGACAAAACGGTGTTCCGAGCCGGATTCGGCATCGCCAATGACACCTTGCCGCTCGAGCGGCCGTTGCGCGGGTTCTATCCGCTGGCCATCGGCGAGGACGACTTCGTACCGTCGAGCCCGGTCAGCACCTACCAGCCCTTCCGCACCTTCGCGCAGGGGATTCCGCTGATCCAGAATCCGGACCTCTCGTCGGGCAAGATTACGCCGCCTGGCGACGTGATCATCGGGACGCTTGCTCCGGGAGCATTTAAGCGGGCCTACATCGAGTCGTGGAACTTCTTTGTGGAGCGCCAGTTGCCCGGTCAGTTCCTCTTGGACGTCGGCTACGTGGGGAACCACTACGCCCACGAATTCAACGGACACAACTTAAACGCCGGCAACATCGGAGGCGGCGCCGCGAGCCAGCCGCTTTATGCAAACTTCGGCCGCACCGGCCAGACCTACCAGTTTGCCGGTTACCTCGACTCCCACTATAACGGGTTGCAGATCAGCATCCTCAGGCACGCCTACCGGGGCCTCTATGTTCAGGGCTCTTACACCTACTCGCACGCCATCGGCTACACGGATGACAACAGTTGGGAGGACGCATTGCGGTTCAATTGCGGACCCTCGCCGGGCTTGCCTAATGGATGCCAGGCGATGAACCGTGGAGCGCCCAGCTTCGACCATACTCATGTCGTCAAGATGGCCTTCGTCTACGAGCTGCCGTTCGGAGGCGGCAAGAAGTGGGCGAACAGCGACAAGACGGCGAAAGCCATCCTGGGTGGCTGGCAGGCGAACGGCATCTTCAGCGCCTGGAACGGAACACCCTTGCAGTTAGGCACGGACATCAACAACCTGCAGGCCCCTGGAACGCAGCAAGATCCAAATCAGATTGGCGCGGTCACCCTCCCGCACCAGGAAGGTCCAGGCCAGTTCTGGTTTGGCACGGGCTCTTTTGGGCCGGCTACAGGCTTGCAGCTGGGCACCGTCGGTCGGAACCCGTCCTGGCTGCGAGGCCCAGGGCTGGTGCAGCTCGACTTCAGTCTGTTCCGCCACTTCAAGTTAAGCGAGCGGTTTAACCTGGAAGCCCGGCTGGAAGCCCAGAATGTGGGGAACGATCCTCACTTCAATAACCCTCACTTGACTTGTACCGACGTGAATGGTGCTTGCGGAGGAACCTTCGGGCAAATCACGTCATCTTATGGCCAACGCGTCGTGCAGATTGGAATGAAGTTGAGGTTCTGAGGCTTCGGATCGACCAACTATGCTTCAACGGCGGGCGCGCGACAGCGCGCCCGCTTTTTTATTGAGCGGAAGTCTTCTTGAAAAGCTGCCGATAGGGCTCGCAAAGCGAGGGGCTCAACTGGCAGGCGCTGTCGAACTGGCGCTGGGCGGTCTGCTTCTCACCCATCTTGAAGTACGTGAGCGCCAGATTCAGCCGCAGGGAAGCGCTGTCGGGCGCGAGTTTCAATGCTTTCTCGTAATGGCCCACTGCCTCTGGGAGCCGGCCGGCGTTCGCCAACGCTCCGCCTAGCGAGTTCTCGAGACGCAGGTCGCTCAACCCGAACTTCTCGGCTTGGCTCAACGGCCCCACGGCTTCCGAGTAGCGCTTGAGTTCGACCAAGGCGATTCCCAGCTCCTGTTGAGAGAACGCGAATTCCGGTTTCTCCTGAACTGACTTTTGGAAGTAGCGATAAGCTTCGTCCGTATTTTTGGCGTCTCGCGCCACCAGGCCCAAAGCGTAATAGGCGATAAAGTCGTGCGGGTTCAGATGGACGGCAAGTTCCAGCAGAGGCTTTGCCTTGGCGTTTTCCCCTTGCTGCATATAAAGGTGCGCCAGACCCATGATCGCCTGGTCGAACGTGGGAAAGAGTTTCAGGGTGAGGAGATAGTTCCGCTCTGCATCGTCCAGGCGGCCCAGGCGTACATCGTTCTCCGCCCGTAAGAAAGAGATCAGGTGGAGATTCGGTTCCAGCGCCTCCACGGCATCCAAGGTGCGGTTGGACTCGACCGACCGTCCCGCCGAAGCGAGAGAGTAGGCATGAATCAGCAGCTGGTAAACCTTCACCTTGTCCTTCGGGTCGGGAAGCGGTTGAGAGGAGTCGGCCTGCGTCGGAGCCGCATAGGCAAGGTAGCCCAGCGATCGCAGTTTCTCGACGGTTTCCGAGGAGAGGGGCGGCCCAGCGCTCGCGTCCGGCGTGTCGGGAGACTTGTAACGCCGCTCGAGGCCGAGGAGTTGTTCGCGCAACGCGGCGCTGAGCGCGGCGCGCTCGCCATAGAGGTTATGCAGCTCGTGGGGATCCTTCACCATGTCGTAAAGCTCGGGGTGAGGCGCCTGGATGTACTTGTACTGGTCGGTCGAGATACAGCGCAGGTCGCTCCAGCGAAAGGAGTCGCGCGGGTAATAGGTCTCGGAATAAACAGCGTGTTCGGCGACGGGGCCTTTCCCCAGGATTTCCGAGGCGAGGCTGCTTCCCTGAAACTGCCGCGCTAGCGGGTCCTCCAGGTGCACGAGTTCGAGGATCGTGGGCGCCACGTCAACGTTGCCTGCCAGCCGACGAGCAACATGCGGAGCAGCCACACCGCGCGGCGGTTTGAAGATCAGCGGGACGTGCAGTGTCGCGTTGTAGATGAAGAAACTGTGCTCGTCTTCGCCGTGCTCGCCCAGCGACTCGCCGTGATCGGCCACGAGGACGATGAGCATGCGGTCGTAGAGGCCTTTGGCGCGCAGCGCATCGAACAGCCGCTTTAACTGGCTGTCCGTATAGGCAATCTCGCCGTCGTACAAGTGGCTGGCGTACTCGGTGTGGAAAGGCTCGGGCGGGTTATAAGGACGGTGCGGGTCGTAAAGGTGTAGCCACACGAAGAATGGCTTGGCGGCCGGCCTGTCTGCCTTGCGATCCTTGAACCAGGCGAGCAAATCACCGACCGTTTCTCCGGCGCGCCGCTCGATGTTCCCAGGGTTGGTGATCTCGAACTGATGCGGCCCGAAGTGGTCGTCGTAAGTCTGGAATCCGCGATTCAGGCCGAAGCTCGAATTCAACACGAATGA
>Ga0070732_10002083_pt1 | contig 10898 bp, 3 predicted proteins | sample Coa_R1_5_FD_66449 | JGI IMG/M metagenome (GOLD analysis project Ga0070732, IMG submission 66449) | Surface soil microbial communities from Centralia Pennsylvania, which are recovering from an underground coalmine fire - Coalmine... | ecosystem: Environmental > Terrestrial > Soil > Unclassified ...
GAGAGCCGGTGATCCTATCCAGTTGAATGACCTCGCAACGTTTATTTAAGGGCGCCGCGGTAAACCGCTTCGCCCTCGCGAAAGTTCGCGCACGACAGCGCTCACCCTTCGCGCACCCAAGAGGAGGGAACAGTCAGATACGGTGTTTTCTTTAAATGAGAAGTAACCGTAGCCTTCACCACTCCTCGAATTTCAATTCAAATCAAAATCTGTCTCCCGGGGAGCGAATCGAACGCTCATGACGAGCTTCAAAGACTCGCGTCCTGCCATTGAACGACCCGGCATCGCACCTCCGATCATTTCCTTCCAAATACACAAGACTCTTGGTAGCAGCGGGGAGAATCGAACTCCCATCTCAGCCTTGAAAGGACCTCACCCTGGCCGTTAGACGACGCTGCCACTCCTGCCGACGCACCTTGAAATACGCCGCACAAACTAAAAGGCCTCCGATTTTTGTATCGGAGGCCTTCAAAACCACTCGCAAATGATTGCCCCCGCTACATGAACGTACCTTTCCCCGCTCCTTGCCGCGTTTCGGCGGCCGGTGTTGGGAAGCAATCGGTATGGGGCTTGCGTATCATTGCTGAACTCAACTATTACTCTGCCATTCTTCTATAACACCGTCAAGAGCAAAAAGTGGCAGGCGGACCGAGAGTTGAACTCGGATTTGCGCCTTCGGACGGCGCCGTGTTCATCCGTTACACCACCCCGCCTGCTGCTTGCCCCTAAATATCGTAGTACAACGCAAACTGTAGTATTGGACACAGAACCCGTAACTTACAGATTCTGCGAACATCACAAATATCACAAATCGCAGGACTCGCGCCACTTTTGTACACGGCTTGCACACGGACCCCCAGTTTTTGCTTAACAAGCATTTTGTACACGAGGCTCACTCAAGTGGCACTCGAGTCGAGATGAATTAAGACTGGTGGCCAAGGATGGAATCGAACCGCCAGCCTCTTACTGGCTGCAAAAAAAGTATTGTCTGCAACTTAAGAGAGCTCGGTGCGCTGCGTAAGTTCTTGAACGGCCGAGCGAGGCAAGACTTATTTTGGGTTGAATTCTTGATTGTAAAGCCTCAGGTACAACCCTCCGGTTAACAGCCGGATGATTAAACACGGAGCAGTTGGGTTTTCAGGGATTTAACTGGAGTTCGAGAGGAAATAAAAAACCTAGCGGCGTTGCAACTGCTTGGGTTCCTACTCGTCTTTTCTGACTCCTACTCTAGGCGCTATTGTCTGAACGAGGCGTAACCGTGATATTTTTTTCAACGCGACCCTTCGACGGTTCTGGGAGTCTTAATCACCTCGAGCACAGTCTGAACGGCAGGCTTGCAAGAAGGCTAATGAACGCTTTCAAATATTGACACCAGAAAGTGCTTGTCTTTACTGACTGTGTTGTCTTCGGTCTCGAACATATCAATCAGTTTAAACTTCTTGGAATTCTTAATGCCCGCGAATGCTCCGCCTAGGAATATCAGGATGATCTTAGTTTTATGCGACCCTAGGTAGGCTTCCAGCTTAGATGAAAATCCGTCTGATGATTTCCCGCCGAAGGGCTCCCAAAAATATAACGCCACATTCTCGTCTGGGAGACTGTAATCGAGGGCATTGATACAATGAACTTCAATTGAGGTGGTATCTGGATGTCCAGCCCGATACTGTGTTATGTTTGCGAGCGCCTTCTGACACAAATAGGCTGAAATCTCGACGCCAATTACCCTCTTGAACGGATATTCGGATGCGATAAGGAGGTTTCTTCCCAGACCACAGCCGATATCTATGAACACATAATCTTGATAGTTAATTCCCCTTACCTTGAGATTGTCCAGGCTATTCCTTACCGACGTAATAGGGCTTGGATGGTAGCGTGCACATTCAGTAGCTCTCGCCACTGAAATGGCCTCAGGCAGCTCAAGCTGTTCATAAATTGTGCTGGTCTCTGTTCCGTTTATGTCATCAAATCTCTCTTCTGCTTCTCTGTGTGCTGTTACTTCGTCGATGGACTGGATCTGCCTCTGCTTGTTTTCAGCATACCTCAGTACATCGGAAGAACTCTGGCTGGATATCAGGACTCTAAGGGCGGCGCTTACATTTCGCTCGACTGCCCGGCCATATCTACTCATGAGGCTCTCAGAAATCTCCCGAAGCGAATCGTTTAAGTCTCTGGTTTTTTGTAACTCAGAAACAATGATTTCATACAGGCCTCCTTTTATCATCTCGCGTTCACCTCGTTACCCGTCAAAGCTCGCGCTTGTCCAAATTAGGATTTGAGATTGTGAAGCAAAAAAGCCCGAGCATCCATTAGCTTGAGATTGCCCTTCGCAGAAGCCAATCCCATGCTGGCTATGCGATCAACCAACGCAAACGGAAGCGCATCGAAGAATGCTTCGAATGGATGAAGACCATTGCGTTGCTACGAAAGCTTCGTCATCGCGACATCTTGAAAGTGGACTGGATCTTCACTTATCCCAGTGCCTGCTCCTGCATTTTCTTTCTCAGGCTCAAGGGACGCATGTCCGTCCAGACCTCTTTGATATAGGCCAGGCATTGCTCCTTGGTACCGCTTTTATCCGCATCTCTCCACCCCAATGCGTTCTCGCGCTAGGCAGGCCAGATGGAATACTGTTCTTCATGATTGACGACGACTTTGTAAATTGTCTTATCCTCTTTATCTTCAGGCATTCAAGTTCTCCGCCGGTCGATTATGGTGTATAGCCTTCAACTGAAAGCATTTCAAGCAACTTGGGCCTGTTTTTTCCTAGCCATGAAACGAGATTAGAATCGAGGCACGACTCATAGAGACGTTCAGGCTACCTGGCCAAAGACTTTTTCACGGCCCGGAAAAGACTCCTTCGCAATAGTTTGTGCGACTATCCATAGCGGATCCACAACCCGAATCTGCTTGTCGAGCAGTTCGCGCGTGTGGAGGTGGGCCTCGGTGCACCCGGCGACAAAGCCGTGCGCATCATATTTTTGCAGCAAATGCCGTAGTATGCTCAACTGCTCATCCCTGATGTTTTCCTTTTTAATCTTGTATAAGAACTCGCAGTGAATTAATTCCTGGTCAGCATCGTCAATCGGTATGATTTGGTCGCTTATTTCATTCCAGGAAGGGTGAGTCTCAAAAATCCGCGCGTCTCTGGTTCCATTTGTTCTCAATAAGATGTATTTGCTATGGTCGGTTCTTAGCGCTTCACAAACAATTGAAATAAGGGAACAGATGCGCGACTCAATCGGGGCGGGCAAATTTAAATAGGGAAGAAAGAAGTGCGCGGTGACGCAAGGAATGACTATGCGGTCTACATTCATGGCCCATAACGCTTCGAGCTGTTCTTTGAGCCGGTTTTTGACTGCTTCGTACTGCTTTGGTTGCATTTGTCCAAGCTTGACGATTGCCTCAGTACGGTCCGGTACCTCGGGATCAGAAATCAGAATGACCCTGGACATTTCCTGTTCGCTCGCTGCTTCTGCCAGGCTAAACCTGTAAATTGTGTCAAGAAACCCGGCTGAAGAGAGCGGGCCCATGCCCCCTAATATTCCCCAAAGGGTCTTCTTTCGCCGATAAGTTCCTTCTGTTCCTTCCATTGTGATTCATCCATCCCTTACTGAGGAGATGGGCCCGGTAGTGCACGCTGATCCAGGGATCACTAGCGAGAATTGTGGACAGAGGAAGATGCGCGCCCAGGGTTCGCTTCGTACAATGAACCGGGCGCCGCCTTGCGCGAATCCAGCGCTACGAAGCGAAACTCGCTCGTACATCTCCGGCCGGATACATCCGTCAGCCAGATTTGGTCAAACCGAGGCAGCATCTCGGACAGGTCAACCATCGCACCTGGCAAAGCTGCATCCACAGTTCTGAGAATCATCTTGCTGAAAATATCCACGAGTATCGGACTGTCGAAGTCCAGGTAAGCCGGTTTTTTTTCGACGGGAACTTTATAAAAAACGAAGCGGGGAATTCCATGCGCACGGGCCCAGTTTCTTGCCTGAAGAAAGCGTCCGGCGGCGCCAGCGCAGGAGGCGAACTGCATTTCTTCCGGTGAAAAGCGCCATGATTCACGCTTGATGATGAGAGAGTCCAGCGAGATTCTGGGTGCATGACGCTGGGGAGCTATAACTCTAAAACAATTCATCGTCATCGTGCCGAGCAGCATGCCGACGAGATCGAGAGCGCGCAGGCAGAATCTGCCATCACGGGTTTTTGCCATCAATGTCCCATTATGGTTTTCCAGGATCATCGAGGAAACCGGAAGTGCCTGCGAACGGTTTGCGATGAATGTATTGGGCAGGAACTCGAGCCGGAAATTCGTTTTGGGAATCAGCGGCGCAAGGCGGCTGCTTAATACCTCATCTCGCTCCCACAGCGGTACCAGGTTTTCTTGGCCGAGATCCAGCGCTAGAGCATGGAGAAGGTCAGGAGGCGACGGATGCTGATTGGCGAAAAGAGCGGACTGCAATGTGTTTGTACTTACATGAACTTCGCCCAGTACAAAGATATATCGACCTTCGCGAATTGCTTCTTCGTCGGCTGCTGCAATCATGATGTCAGGAGAATGGTAGCGGGCGCATTGCCACCCAGGCAGGCTCGGCGGAAACTCCCGCAGAAGCCGAGGTCGCAATTCATCGCAGGTGAAGTGGACGGCAGATTGATCGTCGCCAAGCTGAAGCACCCGCTCCCACTTCTTTTCCAACTCATCCTGAAGGGGACCCATGATTTCCGGAGCGTTGTCGAAGAAGAAGGGCGCAGCCTTGTACCACCAGAGAGCGACATCTACGGAAGTAGCATGGGCTGACCGGCGGATCTCAGAATAAATCGCTTGGAGCTTTTCCTCATAAGCCTGGGCCACACGCGCGGTGAACCACCGGCCGGTATCAAGCAACAACGAAAGCGGCTCTGCCAAAGATTCGAGCACTTTGCGCCCCAGCAGCACTTCGGTGTCACGGCGGCAATCCTCGTACACGAGTGTCCGGCCAGCATAGACTTTGCCGTTTTTACGAGTCGCGGAAAGCCCGGTGAGGCGGGTGAAGACCTGTTCCAATCGTTGAAACGAAAAGTTCAGTCTGGTGGGATCGCCCGCAGCGGCTTCAACCTGTGCCCGTGCCGCATCCAATTCCTCTAATAAACCCAAACACTGCTGGCGGAGTTTCGAGTCCTCGATGCGTTGCAATGCTTTCTGCAGAATCTGTTCTGCAAAAGGGCCGTGGGGAATGTTGAATTTCCAGAACAGGATTCCTCTGGTGGCGAGTCCTCGAAGGCCTTCATAGACTTCGCCAGGATCGCGGAATGACAAATTTGGCATGTCCATGAGCCTTGCTGCAATTTGTTTTGCTGTGGCGTGCCCGTTGCACGCACGCAGCATGGCCGCCTGCTTGGCGGTGAGTGGCACAGTGCCGAATAGAGGATGAATGAGCGTCATGTCTTCAACCCGGACGAAAGGCATAAGAATGGGTGGAATCCATGGCTGAAGATCATATTTACGGGCGAGCATCGCACCCAGTGCCTCAATGGCCCAGGATTCCCAGTAGGTTTTGCGGGTGGCAAGAACCTTAGCTCCGTGCCTGGTCTCGATGGGGCTGGTTGCCGAGGTGATGTGGGCCCAGCCAACCGGACCGAAAAACCCGATTGTGTCGTTTTTTACGCAATAGCGCTGCCAGTAGCTGGCGACCAGTTCTTCACGCTGCTTGCGGGAAGAGTCGCGCTCCAATGCATCGGACGAGCCGCGCAGCAGGGGATTAAGTGCGGTTTCGACCGCCGTGCGATTCTGCCACGTGAGCGCCTCACGAAAATCCGCAGAGCCTGCGATTTCGCGGATTGCGTTGCTGGTATCCTGGAAGGACCGCGAGAATTTTTCCTGAAAGGCCGCGCCGGCCATATCAACCTGCGCCAAGGCAGCGGTGAGTTCACCGGACGGAATGCCTTCCGGCAGAGATCGTGGCAGTTTGCCCGCATTAATTTTGGAGATCGCATCTAGCAACGGCTTGCGCCGCTGTTTGTTCTCCCATTGACCAGCCGAGCGGAGTTCGTCCAGAGCGGTGCGCAGTTGTTGAAGAATGCGAGACCGGGCAAGTTCCAGAACTTCCGAGGAGCGAACTACCTCATGCGCGGCAGAGATGGCCTCCGGGGTAGCTGCAAGCTTAAGCACATCATCGCAGGGGAAACCGGCACCGCGGAGACAAACCCAGCGCCAGAGAGACCATTCACTGCCGGGAAGGGCAACAAGATGATCCCGTTCTTCGGCTGTTTGAGATTGTGTGGCAGTGGCGATCGTCGTGGGCATATCTTGTAGCACCTTTTTAGAAATGATACAGAATGATGTATGTAATTGTTACGGCTTGGCTCAAAAGGAAGTCTGATAAGGAGGATGCCAATTCATTGTTCTTCGTGTTCCGGGAGAAGGTGATCCGAAGGGCTCCGTTGGCCGATCAAACTTCCGCAGCGGACGCCGTAAAGGAATGCGATGCACGGAATGAGTCGATCTGCTTGCTCTCTTTCGCTAAGGCGCCTGTGATGGCGGCGCCAAGAGGCCTCAGGTTTTCCAGGCTTGTCGCCAGCGTATGGTGTGTTCCCTGAACCGGAACCACACGGATGGTATCACCCAAAAGTCTGCGCCAGCCTGGTCCCGATGGCGACGCGGTGTCCGTTGCTTCAAACAGCCATACAGGCACAGACAATCTGGCAAGCGAATAATTAAACACAGCGATTTCAGTTACGTGCCGGATCCTCAAAATACGCCGCAGGGCCGATACGTCCAATGTATGAACCGAAGGATATTTCTTTGCTATTTTATCCATGTATATATGGCCGCCGCGTTCGATCAGAGTCTCGAAATCATAAATTTGGGCCATTTGGATAACGTCATCGAGATCCTTCTTATCAAGTATCAGGGACAGGACATCAATTAATTCGAAGTTGGGGTCAAAATCTTCTGGCGGCCCGCTTTCGGAATCCACCGTCTTTCGCTCAGAATAGTTGGTGTCGATGAGGCCCACGAATCCAACCTGTTCGCCCATTTCGATCAACCTTCTCGCCATTTCATAGGCAATCGTTCCGCCTGACGACCAGCCTGCGACCCGATATGGCCCGTGTGGCTGGACCTGGCGAATACCGTCCACATAAAGTTCAGCCATCTCTTCTATAGTTTTCAGCGGTTCCTCACCGGGACCGAACCCTGTGGCTTGCAAGCCATAGATCGGGATATCCGCGTTGATAAAGGGAGCAAGATCTACCATATAATCCACGCCACCCCCGAGAGCATGTACCAAAAAAAGCGGCGTTTCAGTTCCTGCCGGTCGAACTGGAATCAAATTCTGGTGTCTTATTTCGAGATCGCCACGTTTTAGCGCGGCCGCCAACTCAGCCAATGTTGGAGACATAAAGACATCGCGCAGCGAGATGTTCATGCCAAATAACCGCTGCACCTCTACCATCAACTGCACTACCAATAATGAATGGCCGCCCAATTTGAAGAAGTTGTCGTTGAGTCCTACCCGAGGTGCTCCCAGAAGTTTTTCCCAGATCTCCGCCAACTTCTTTTCCACCTCTGTACTCGGTGCAATATATTTGTTCGCACCCCCAGCCATCTCCGGTCGTGGCAGATCCTTGGGGTCAATCTTCCCGCTTCCCCGCACCGGAAGCTCGTCCATGATGATCGACGCTGCCGGTACCATGTATTCCGGCAAGCGCTCCCTCAAGTATTGTCGTAAGGCATTCGCCTCCACTTCCCCTCCCGGCGCTGCCACATATCCCACCAGCCGCTTCTCTTCGGGTACATCTTCGCGCGCCACCACTATCGCCTTATGCACGCCTGGACACCCGCTCAACACTGCTTCTACTTCAGCCGGTTCGATTCGATATCCCCGAATGTTTACCTGACGGTCGATGCGCCCCAAAAACTTAACATTCCGATCAGCCAAAAATCTCGCCCTATCCCCCGTTCTGTAGAATTGCGCTCCTTCTTTTCCCGCAAACGGATCCGGTATAAATTTCTCTGCGGTCAAACCGGACCTGTCCCAGTACCCGCGCGCAACTCCTATTCCGCCAATGTATAACTCTCCTGGAACACCGATGGGAACGGGATGTCTTGCTCTATCCAGCACATACATGCGCATTCCATCCGCCACTTGCGCCACCTTTACTGTATTCCCCTCTGACGTCACGCCCGGTTTGTACTTTATGCAACTCCCGCCCGCCTCGCTATATCCATACACTCCAAATAAACGCTCCCGTACACGCTCCGGCAATCTCTCCCTTAGTCGCACTAGCACAGATGGTTCTTCTTCACACAGAATTTGCCGAACCTTGTTCAGAGCCCACGGAAACTCCCGCCCCATTAGCTCCACCTTTTTCGCATCAGCCCACCATACCGTGACCCCTTGATTCCGCAACCATTCAGCGAGCTTTCGTGGCGTGAGGGCCATCTGTCTGGGGATATTGAGTGCGCAACCTCCTCTCGCTAACGTCCGGAAGACCTCGAAACTCGCGGCTTCGCTCGTAAATCCCCATTGCTGCGCCACACGCTCGCGTCCCTCACCCCTCATCTCAACTGTTCCGCCATGAAAGCCGCCACCCCATAACCCGCTTTGCTTTATCAACACTCCTATTGGTTGTCCTGCTGCTCCGGACCGATAGAGTAGGCACGCAGGGCTTTCTGCTGTCAGTGATATCTGTGGTTCTTGCTTACTGGCCTCGTTCACCTCATTGCGTCGCTCGTCTACATTCACCACTTTCACTGCCGGAGAAGTAAAATTCCCTATCATCCCCGAGGCAGTGATCACCATCCCAACCTCTGACTCCTGCAGTATCAACGCCAGGCGGTGCCATGGCTCCTCCGGATCCAGTCCCACCAGCACTCCCCCAGACTTCAAAACCCCGAGACACACCACCAGCCATTCCAACGACCCTTTCAGGCACACCCCTACACGCATTTCAGGTTTTACGCCCTCGGCAATCAGGTAGTATGCCCATTGATTGGCCCGGTGGTTCAATTCTTCATAGCGCCAACTCTCCATTCCATCAACCACTGCCAATGCATCCGGCAGGCTTGCCGCCTGGTCCTGAATGAAGTCGTAGATACGACCTTGGGGCCAGTCATGCTGCGTGTTGTTCCACTCAGTCAACGCCTGGCGCCTTTCCGCTTCATCGAACATCTCCAGGAACAAGGCTGGATGTTGCGGATGGGCCACCATTTCCCGCAGCAGTTGCTGCCAGTGCTCCAGCAATCGTTCCGCACTTGCAGCATCGAATAATTCGGAGTCATAAGCCAGATGCAAGATCAGGCTATCTGCGAGAAGGACGATCGCCGTCAACGGATAGTTGCTTGACTCCTCCCCGAAAGTGGTAAGCACACGCATACGCTCCGTTTGTGGTCTGGCGGTCCTGACAGCCGGATAGTTCTCAAAGACGAGAATGCTCTGAAACAGCGGTTCGCCAGGCGGCACTTCGCTCCAGCACTGAATACGTACGAGCGGTGTATATTCGTAACGTCGCGCTTCGATTTGCTGTTGTTGCAATCTATGCATGCAATCCAGCACCGAGTCCTGGCCTTGCACACACAGCCGCACGGGAAGGGTGTTGATGAATAATCCTATAATTTGCTCTACTCCCGGCAGGTCCACAGGACGAGCCGCAGTGGTCGCCCCAAAAACCACATCCTGCTGGCCGCTGTAGTAGCTCAGCAACAGCCCCCAAGCTGCTTGTGTGAGCGTATTTAAAGTCAACCGCTGTTTTTGCGCGAGTGCTTCCAGCTCCTCCATGAGTTTGCGTTCCAGGAGTATCTGTTTCCGGCCAAAACGAACAGAGGTAATTTGTCCTGCTGAATGTCTTCTCTCTATCCCCAATTGCGTGGGAGAGGAGAAATCCTTGAGCATTTCTGGCCAAAACTCCTCGGCGGAACGCAAATCCTGTCGCTGCAGCCAACTGATGTAATCCCGAAAAGGACGAGGGTGGGGCAACTGCAGCTCCTGTCCCGCAGTGTTAAAGAATTGCAGTACTTCACCTAGCACTCGTGGCACTGACCAGCCGTCAAGCACCAGATGATGATGAGTCCAGGCAAGATAGAAACGATCTTCTCCTGTTCGGATTAGACCAATGCGCATCAAAGGAGCTTGCTCCAAAGCAAAACTGCGCGTCCGATTCTCTTGCAAGTACTCTTTCAGCTTCTTAAGCTGCTCGTCTCTGCTAAGACCTCGCCAATCCTGAACGTCCCAGGGCAATTCCGGCGCTTGCTCCACTCTCTGCAAGGGCCGACTGAGACCTTCCCACACGAAGCTCGTGCGCAGCACTTCATGCCGCTTCATCACCTGCTCCCAGGCACGCCGCAGAAACCCAACCTCGTCCCAGGGCCCTTCCAGTTCCGCACAGAACTGGTGCACGTACACACCGGAATTGGAAGCTTCAATCGTGTGAAAAAGGATGCCCTCTTGCATTGGCGACAGCGGATAGACGTCCTCCAACTTCCGTCCGTGCGAGATGCGGTCCAACTCCTGCTGCGTCAACCGCGCCAGCGGAAAGTCAGAAGGTGTGAAGCTGCTTTCCACGGCACAGCAGTGCGCGATCAAGGCCTGGAGTTCCCCAAGACAAAAAGCCGCCAGTGTCCGAATCGTCTCTTCACGATGGGCATTTCGGCTATAAGCAAAACTGAGATGCAGACGGCCGGCTGCAATGTGGGCGGTGATCTCCAGCAGATAAGCGCGCTCTTGGGTTGCATTGTGGATCGCGCCAGATGATTCCGGCGCCGCTTGCCAGCCGCCCTCACTCAACACCCGGTCAAACTGCCCCAGGTAGTTGAATACGACTTCCGGCGTTGCCCTCAGGCTGCTCCGTCCTTCCTGGTTCAGATAGCGCAGCATGCCAAAGCCGATGCCGTGCTGGGGGATTCCGCGCAACTGCTCTTT
>Ga0070732_10002084_pt1 | contig 10897 bp, 8 predicted proteins | sample Coa_R1_5_FD_66449 | JGI IMG/M metagenome (GOLD analysis project Ga0070732, IMG submission 66449) | Surface soil microbial communities from Centralia Pennsylvania, which are recovering from an underground coalmine fire - Coalmine... | ecosystem: Environmental > Terrestrial > Soil > Unclassified ...
CGCGCCGGAGAGCGCGAGGATCACGCCGACGAATTGAACCCAAAGAGCCCCCAGACTTTCATGTCGCGGCTGGAGAAAGTGCGTCGTCAAGTGCGGCGCGCTGATCCCAATTAAAAAGAGCACGACGATCAGCGTTGGAATAGCCAATGCGACTGCGAGACTACCGGAATGTTTCGGGCCGTAATGATTGATCAGCCCCATGATGAGCAGCATCGCGATGGTCGCGAGTGCGATGTGATCTCTCAGCAACTTGATTACGGCGATGTGTTCGGCGCCTGAAGTGATGTAGCTCAGCGCCGACCAGCCGCTGAGCGCGGCGGTGACCGTTAAATCCGCCAGCAACAACAGCGCGCCTACGACTGCCAGCAACCGCCCTTGATGGCGCGCCGCTGAATAAACGCCGCCGCCGTCCGGAAAATGCCGGCAGATCACGACGTAGTTGATCCCGACAAGACCAGTCAAGGCGCAGACGGCGAGAATGATCGGCAACGATGAAAATCCCGCGGCGAGAAATGCCAGACCGATGACGTAGGCCTTGCTTGTGCCCCAGTCGCCATAGAGCAACGCCGCGGCGCGTTTCCAGTCCACGTTGCGCGGCCGATGCACCGCACCGCTTTCGGTAATGATCAAATCAGCCATTGGGCGTGAATTGGAGACTGTCGATCAAACTCCAACGGACTGCCAAGCGGTTTTGTTGGGGTGGAAGGCTTTGTATTTATGGTGAAACAAAGCTAAAAATCCGGCGTAATCATTGGTGGGTTCATGAACGACCTGCTGTCAGACATCCGTTATGCAGTGCGCGTACTGTGGAAATCGCCGACGTTCACTTTAACAGCCGTAATTACTCTGATCCTGAGCATCGGGGCAAACGTCGTCGTTTTTGGAATCGTAAATTCGGTGTTATTGCAACCGCTGGATGTGAGCAACCCGCAGAATCTCTATCAGTTTCGCATCGGTTCGTGGACGAGCGGCAAACTGCTAACGACCTCGTATCCTGCGTACAACGACTATCGGCAGCGCAACACCACATTCAGTGAGATTGCTGGCTATGATGGATATTCCGGCGGGAGGCTCAGCTACGCTAACTCGGTGAAGAATGTCTCCGGCTATTCGGTTACTGGCAATTATTTCGAAATGCTTGGGGTGCAACCGGAATTAGGCCGGCTTATTCAACCCTCGGACGAGCACAGTCCAAATTCAGCGCCCTATATTGTGTTAAGCGATGGTCTTTGGCGAAGCGCATTTAACGCCGACCCGGGCGTAATCGGAACGACCGTTCGGCTCAACAAAAATTCCTTCACGGTGATCGGTGTGACCCCGGCGCGGTTCCATGGCACGGAGCAATTCGACTGGCCGGACTACTTCATCCCTGTCGTAAACCGCTTCGACGCGGAATACCTGGCGGATCGAACAGGAAGACCTTTGACTGTGTTAGCTCGACTGAAGCCGGGCGTAACATTGCGGCAGGCGGCCGAAAATCTGAGCGCAATCGCGACCGAATTGGCCAAAGAGTATCCAAAGACCGACACGGGAGTGGCGCTGCGACTTGTCCGTCCAGGACTGCAAGGGGACGCCGGCGATGTGATTCGCGGATTTCTTTACAGCGTTGCCGGGTTAGCTCTGCTGGTGTTGCTGGCGGCGTGCGCCAATTTGGCGAGCCTCTTCGCCGCCCGGGCAGCGGATCGCGGCCGGGAACTGGCGGTTCGCGTTGCGTTAGGTGCAAGCCGTTGGCGACTCGTTAGGCAGCTGATGACCGAAGCGTTGCTCTTGTCGATCTTGGGCGGAGCCGCGGGACTCGCGGTCGCGGCTCTGCTGCTTGGTGTGCTGATCCGATGTTGTGACCGCGCTATCGCCACGCAGTCACACGGCCATCTGGCAGTCACTGTGGATGCGCGTGTTTACCTGGCAGCTCTGATCCTGACCCTGTTAAGTGCGCTGCTGTTTGGGATGATTCCGTCGCGGCACGTGTCGCAGAGTAATCCGTTGCAGGCGATGAAGAACGGACAGGTGGATTCAACGCCGCTGCGTCGATTTGCACTTCGCGACTTGTTGTTAGGCGCACAAATTGCCATTTGCATGCTGTTGGTGACCGGCTCACTAGTCGCCGTCCGTGGCATGGTGCGCTTGTTGCATACTCCGCTAGGCTTTCAGCCGCAGGGAGCAATGCTCGCCGAGATAGATTTTAGTGAGATCGAACAGCGAGGTGACGCACGGCTCGAGAAACAGAAAGCCATGCTTGAGGCGGTGCAGAGCATCCCAGGCGTGACGATAGCGGCTGGGGTGAGCCGCGTACCGTTTACCGGTGGGCTGCGTGGCGTTCCGATTTTCCCGCCGGGAACGACAGACTTCAATCTGAATAGTTCTGTGCTGGCGCCATATGTGTTTTCGATGTCGCCGGGTTACCTGAAGGCTGCGGACACCAGACTATTAAGTGGGCGGGATGTCTCGTGGCATGACACCAAAACGACGCCCTATGTGGCGATCGTGAATCAAACGTTGGCGCGGGAGATGTGGGGCGAAAAGCCCGCTATTGGAAAACGCTTTATTCTTCAGAATCACCTGACCGAAGTGGTGGGCGTGGCGGAGGACGGCAAGTATTACCAAATCATGGACTCGCAACAACCGGCAGCGTTTCTCCCCTTATTGCAAACCGAGAACGGTGTCGCGATCTTCGTCCTACGGTCGCAAAGGGCACTTAACGAGATGGCCGCGGCAATCGAACGCACGCTGACCGATCTGGAACCAAACGCCCACGTCACAGTGCAGAGCTGGCCGGATGCAATAGCGGATACGTTTCTCCCGGCGCGCGCAGCGGCGGTGGCACTTGGCGTCATGGGTTTGCTTGCGGCAATGTTGGCGGTAACGGGAATTTTCGGCATGGCTGCTTACAACGTGAGCCGGCGAATGAAGGAGCTCGGCATTCGGATCGCGTTGGGCGCGCGCGAGAGACATGTGATGAGCGCTGCGGTGGGTCGTCCAATTGTGCTCCTCGGCATCGGTTCGTTAGTGGGTTTGTTGTGTGGCATTTTCGCCAGTCGTTTACTCGCGCAGATTGTCTATCAGGCGAATCCGCGGGATCCCGTTGTCGTAGCCGGCGCTATGCTGACGATGACGCTCCTCGGCCTTGTAGCGTCGGCGATCCCAGCGCTTCGCGCGCGCGCCGTTGATCCGGCCAGACTTTTGCGAGAGGAGTGAAATGAACGCAGGATTGTTTGATGAATCTCGCGGCCATTAGCATGAAGAATGGTGATTTCACAGGGCGCGTCGCCATTGTCACCGGTGCGTGGCGTGGCCTCGGGCGGGCGGTCGCAGAACGTCTGCACGAGCGCGGCGCCTCGGTCGCAGTGAACGTTCGCGATCAAGAGCGCGCGGAAAAGTTGGCGAAAGAAATCGGCGAGCGCGCGTTCCCCGTGCCGGGCGACGTCGCTGCGGAAGGCGTCCCGATCGAGATCGCGCGCCGCACGATCGACCGCTTCGGACGAATCGACATTCTGATAAACAATGCCGCGCTTCCATTATCGACACGTTTTCCCGATCTGACGGCCGACGAATGGCGCAAAGCAATCGAGGTCAACCTCACTGCGCCGTTCTTAATGACGAAGGCGGTTTTTCCGGCTATGCGCGCCCAAAATTACGGCCGCGTTATTAATATCTCGTCGTCGGCCGGCCGAATGGTGAGCACGCTCGGTGGCGCACATTACACAGCATCAAAGGCCGGACTTCTTGGATTGACGCGTGCAGCCGCGAAGGAACTGGGCAGGTTCGGCATTACCGTGAACGCCGTCTGCCCGGGTATGATTGATACCGAGCTCACACGCGAACATGCCTCGGACGACTTACTTGAACGTCTCGCGGCGAGCTATCCCGTGCCGCGTCTCGGCACTGCACTCGAAGTCGCCGACTTGATTTGTTTCGCCGCTTCCGAGGCCGCCGGCTATATCACCGGAACGTCCCTCGATATCAACGGTGGCGACTTGATGATGTAGGGTACAATCTCGATTTCGCTAAGGCCGATCTTTTGAGTCAGGAGAATGATGAGCCTAACGAAAGTTGGATGCGCCGCAGGGCAGCGTCGAGTTTGGTTGACTGGCAACGCACCCAACTTGCTTGTCAAAACAATCGCCGAGCACGCGGGTGTTCCGACTCCGAGTTTTGTCGGCTACATCTGGAAGTTCGCTCTTCCGATCCTGTTTCCACCCCTTGTGGTCATATCGATCCTATTCTTCTCCTGAGTAGGACCCTTTCCCCGATGGCGTTAACGTTTTTTTAACGCTTTTCGATCACAGTTTAATTAACGCCGCCGCTGCCGATCGCTCACAGTTAGGGGTAACTTATGAGCGAATTTATCGTGGCAGGGATCATCTTTATCACGGGTGTGAACTGGCTCTACTCCAGCTTCTGCGAAGGGCCGCGCCAATTTTCGGACAAGCAAACGCGACTAAAACCTAGCCGCCGCGCCCGTGCCCGAGTGTAATCGGCCTAACAAATTATGAACGACCTTATCTTCGCTGCACTCGTAATTTTGTTCTTCGTTGTGAGCGCTCTCTACGTGCGCTTTTGCGACAAACTTTAACCCCAATATGGAAGCGATCATCGTCAGCATTATCGCGCTATTGCTCTTCGCCTATCTCTTCATCGCAATGATTCGCCCGGAGAAATTCTGACCACATGAACCCGTCCGGCTGGATTCAGTTTGCCGTCTACATCGTTGCCCTCGTGATCATCACGAAGCCGATGGGGCTTTATCTCATGCAAGTGCTGGATGCGAACGGTCGGACCCGGCTCGATCCGGTTCTGCGACCGCTTGAGCGCGGGACATATCGCGTCATGGGTGTCGACCCGAACAAGGAGCATGATTGGAAACAGTACACATTCGCGATGCTCCTTTTCAGCCTGATCGGTTGTCTGTTCACCTATGCCATCCTGCGTCTGCAAAATATTCTGCCCCTGAACCCGCAAGGTCTCGCCGCCGTCAGCCCGGATTGTTCGTTCAATACCGCGACGAGCTTCACCACGAACACCAACTGGCAGAGCTACGTCGGCGAAACCACCATGTCTTATTTCTCACAAATGGTGGGGTTGGCGTTTCACAATTTCGTCAGCGCCGCCACCGGCATCGCCATTGCCGCGGCTTTGGTCCGCGGGATCGCTCGGCACTCGGCTACAACTATCGGCAATTTCTGGGTCGATCTCGTCCGGGTCACTTACTACCTGCTGCTACCGATCTGTCTCGTTTTCGCAGTTTTTCTCGTTTCACAGGGGATGATTCAGAACTTTAAGCCTTACACCAAAGCCACTCTGGTCGAGCCGATGAAGGTCCAGGTCGAAAAGAAAAGCGCACAAGGCGAGACGATCAAAGACGCCGACGGCAAAGCGGTCATGGAAGAACAAACCGTGACCGAACAAAACATCGTCCAAGGCCCGATGGCGTCGCAGGTCGCTATCAAAATGCTAGGCACCAACGGCGGCGGCTACACCAATGCGAATGCGGCGCATCCTTTCGAGAATCCGACGCCGCTTTCCAATGTTCTCCAGATGTTGTCGATCTTCGCGATCGGCAGCGGGCTTACCTATTACCTCGGCAGGATGGTGAAGAATCAAAAACACGGCTGGACGGTTTGGGCGGTGATGCTCGCGCTATTTGTGGGCGGGGTTTTGCTGGCGTGGCATTCGGAAGCAGCCGGCAATCCGATTCATCATTCGCTAGGTGTAGCCGCGGCTGACGGAAATATGGAGGGCAAGGAAGTCCGGTTCGGAATCTTCAATTCCGCCCTCTTTGCCACGATTACGACTGACGCCTCCTGTGGCGCGGTCAACTCAATGCACGATTCGTTCACGCCGCTCGGCGGTTTCGTACCGCTGTTTAACATCGAATTGGGTGAAGTCATCTTCGGCGGCGTCGGCGCGGGACTTTATGGCATTCTCGTTTTTGTCGTCCTCGCCGTTTTCATCGCCGGACTCATGGTCGGCCGCACTCCGGAATATCTCGGTAAGAAAATTGAATCCTACGATGTGAAGATGTCGATGTTAGCGTTGCTCATTCTGGCGATCGACATTCTGGCCTTTTCCGCCTGGGCGATTGTCAACAAATGGGGCACGGGCGCGATGAACAACAGCGGCCCGCACGGTTTCAGCGAAATTCTTTACGCTTACAGTTCCGGCACCGGCAACAATGGCAGCGCATTCGCCGGCATCAGCGCCAACACGCCCTGGCTCAATACCACAATAGGCTTCGCGATGTTGATCGGGCGCTTTCTGATGATCGTCCCGATCCTCGCGCTCGCAGGTTCGTTAGTCCGCAAAAAAGTGACTCCGGCAAGCGCGGGCACGTTTCCGGTCCACGGTGGAACATTTTTCATATTGCTCATTGGCACTGTGCTCTTGATCGGCGCGCTGAACTTTGTTCCCGCGCTCGCCCTCGGTCCGATCGTTGAGCACTTCCTCATGCAAGGCGGCAAACTTTTCTAGATCCGACAATGAAATCCAAAGCTCGTCCACTGTTTGATTGGGAGATCGTCAGGCCGGCCATCGGCGACTCGTTCAAGAAATTGAATCCGCGTCTGATGGTGAAGAACCCGGTCATGTTCGTCACCATGGTGGGCGCTGCCCTCACCACGATCGGTATTTTTACCGCCGAGCTGGGATTGCGCGGATTCGTCGCGCAACTCGCGATCTGGCTTTGGTTCACTGTATTGTTCGCAAACTTTGCCGAGGCGATGGCCGAAGGCCGCGGCAAAGCGCAGGCGGCAAGCTTGCGACGCGCGCGCAAGGAAACGATGGCGCGGGTTCTCCACAATGGCCGCGAGCAACAGGTTCCAGCGCCAATGTTGCAGAAGGGAGACACAGTTGTCTGCGAATCGGGCGACATCATTCCGGCTGATGGCGACGTCGTTGAAGGAATCGCGAGTGTCGATGAAGCGGCGATTACCGGTGAATCCGCGCCGGTCATTCGGGAAAGTGGCGGCGACCGTAGCGCCGTCACCGGCGGCACCCGGGTGCTCAGCGATCGCATCGTCATTCGCGTGACGACGGAAAAAGGCGGCGGTTTTCTCGACCGCATGATCGCGCTGGTGGAAGGCGCGCGGCGTCAAAAAACGCCTAACGAAATCGCGCTTACGATTCTGCTGGCGGCCCTGACGTTTATCTTTCTGCTCGTCTGCGTCACGCTGCGACCCTTCGGGATTTACTCGGGAACGCTTTTCTCGGTGCCGGTATTGATCGCGCTGCTGGTGTGTTTGATTCCAACGACGATCGGCGGATTGCTGAGCGCTATCGGCATCGCCGGAATGGACCGCGTCCTGCAACGAAACGTGCTGGCAATGAGCGGGCGCGCCGTTGAAGCAGCGGGCGATGTCGATGTCCTGCTGCTCGATAAGACTGGCACCATTACCCTGGGGAACCGAATGGCGGTGGCGTTCCATCCCGCGCCAGGAATCTCGCCTAACGATCTCGCGGCATTCGCGCAATTGAGCTCGCTTGCGGACGAAACGCCGGAAGGCCGATCGATTGTGGTGCTGGCAAAAGAAAAATTTGGACTGCGCGCGAGAGAGATGCACGAGCTCGAGGCCACCTTCGTTCCGTTCACCGCGCAAACGCGCATGAGCGGTGTCGATCTTCACGCGAACGGCTCGCAACCGACCATGCGCGTTCGCAAAGGCGCCGCCGAAGCAGTACGCAGCTTCGTCGAATCGGCTGGCGGAGCTTTCCCGCAACCGGTCGCGAAGACGGTCGATGAGATTTCGCATCGGGGCGGCACACCGCTCGTCGTCGCGTCGGATATGATGACGCTCGGCACGGTTGAGTTGAAGGACGTCGTCAAAGGCGGAATCAAGGACCGCTTCGCCCATTTGCGAAAAATGGGAATCAAAACGGTGATGATTACTGGAGACAATCCACTGACTGCGGCGGCCATCGCGGCCGAAGCCGGCGTGGACGACTTCATGGCGCAAGCGACACCGGAACAGAAGTTGCAGCGCATTCGTCAGGAACAAGCGGACGGTCACCTCGTTGCCATGACCGGCGACGGCACGAATGACGCACCCGCGTTGGCGCAGGCCGATGTCGGCGTGGCAATGAACACGGGAACCCAAGCCGCGCGCGAAGCCGGCAACATGGTCGATCTCGATTCGAACCCGACGAAGTTGATCGACATCGTCGAGATCGGCAAACAGATGCTGATCACCCGCGGCAGTCTGACGACTTTCAGCATCGCCAATGACGTCGCAAAATATTTCGCCATCATCCCCGCGATGTTGATGGGCACCTTCCCCGCGATCGCGCCGCTGAACATCATGCACCTGCAAAGCTCGACCAGCGCGATCTTGAGCGCGGTTATTTTCAATGCGCTTATCATCGTCGCGCTGATTCCGCTTGCGCTTCGTGGTGTGGCTTACAGACCGATCGGGGCGCTCGCGATTTTGCAGCGAAATCTGCTCATCTACGGACTTGGCGGAGTCATGGTGCCATTCGTCGGCATCAAACTGGTCGATCTCATCATCACAGGCATCCACTTGATTTGATTATGAAAGACTTCTTTGCTGAAACTCGTGCCGCGATTCTATCCACGATGGTGCTAGCCGTCGTCTGCTGCGGAGTTTATCCGCTCGTTGTTTACGGACTTGGGCAGGCGCTGTTTCACGACAAAGCCAATGGAAGTTTGATTGTCGATCCGAACGGCACGGTGCGCGGGTCGAAGTTGTTAGGCCAGAATTTCACCGATCCAAAATATTTTCATCCACGCCCCTCGGCGGCCGGCAACGGTTACGACGCGGCCAATTCGAGCGGAAGCAATCTCGGACCAACCTCGCAGAAACTGAACGATACAATTAAGGATCGGATCGCTGCCTATCGGTCGGAAAATGGATTAAACGAGAATCAGCCTGTTCCGGCGGACGCGGTGACGGCGTCGGGCAGCGGTCTCGATCCGCACATCAGTTTGCAAAACGCCGAGCTGCAAACGCCGCGAGTGGCGAAAGCGCGCGGTCTTAGCGTAGAGAAAGTGCAAGAGCTGATTCGGCAAAGGACCGACGGTCGCGACCTCGGTTTTCTGGGCGAGCCCGGGGTAAACGTGCTGAATCTGAACCTCGCGCTCGATCAAGTTCAGTGATCGACAGCGCGCCCGCGATGACGGCTTACGTCTTCATCCTTGTTCCGATTTATGTCGAACGTCTCGAATCGACCAAACGCTCGGTTTTTGTCGTTAAGCAAAAACGAGAGCAGGCGGTCGCCGGCTCGCCCTTTTGGACCTGGTTTATCGATAATCCCCGGACCGCAACAGAGCACAATTCATGAAAATCATTCTTCGCATTGTTCCCATTAACGTTGCGTTGATCGCCTCGGCGCGGTTTGCGTTGGCTGATGGCGAGCCATCTTCCACAGCCACGCCTGCGCCAGACAAGTCCCAATACACTTTGTTTAATCCAACGCCGGTCGAGTTGCGGCGGGCCTACAACACGGACCGGCCGAGCAAAACGGATAGTCCATTCACGATCGATGCCGGCGTATTTCAAATAGAAAGCGACGTGGCGAACTGGACGGTAGACTTGGAAAATGGCACCCGAGTTCGAACATGGATCATCGGCAACACCAACATCAAACTCGGCCTAACCAACTGGATGGACGTTCAGGTTTTTCCACAGTTTTATGTTAACACCCGCACTAGCGGGTCGAGCTTTGGAAAACCGCTTGAGCAGGACGGGTTCGGCGACACAACGGTGCGATTGAAAATTAATCTCCTGGGAAACGACGGCGGAAAACTCGTTGTTGGCTTTATCTCCTCGTTAAAAATACCGACAAACAATGGGCGCACTGGAAATCAAGTTTGGGAGCCAGGTTTTGGTTTGCCGATTAATTACTCCCTGCCATGGGGCTTGACTCTGTTCGCGCAAGCGCGGATCGACATTCTGGACCAACCACACAGCGGCGATATGCGGGTGCAATGGCAAAATCCGGTCGGCCTTTCGCGCACCATTGCCGGCAACCTCAGTGGCTACCTGGAGTTTTATGATGCGGTGAGCACCGGCGCGCACCAGCCGTGGATCGGGACGCTGGACACCGGCTTGATCTATCAAGTGACTCCAAATTCTTCGATCGATATCAACTCGTTTTTCGGTCTCAACCACAGCGCGCCTGACTACAATGTGTTCGTCGGGTTCGCGCATCGCTTTTAAACTAAAGCGCTGGCTTCAGGCCGGCCGCGTCATAGCATTTGCCAATGGGCGGCAACGAAAACAATTCTCCGGTGCAACAACGACCGCGACCACATCCGTGGTTGTCTGGGTTCTTCGCCTTCGGCGCGACCATGTGCGGCTTGACGATTGCGTTGCTGCTTTTCCCAGGCACGCCTCTCGATAAGCTTTGGCGTCTCAATTCCGAAGCGCACTCTGCTTTCCAAAACATCGGAGCCTGGGCAATTGCGACAATGTTCGTCGTCGGGGTTGCGTGCGGTTTCGCGGCGATTGGCTTGTGGCGCGGTGCGCTTTGGGGAACGCGAATCGCGGTTGTTATTTTGGCAGTGAATACGGCAGGCGATCTTGGTAACGCATTCCTTCGCCACGATTATCGTGCGCTTATCGGATTACCCGTCGCGGCCGCGATGATTTTTTGGCTCGTTCGCCCTAACCAAAATCGTGAGTAAATTTGCTTTATGAGCGAGGCGGAACGGCCTGATCCCGATGCACTTCTCGCTCAATTGAAGCACGATGAAGTGGAGTCGACCCGCGGCAAGCTGAAGATCTTTTTCGGCATGTCACCTGGGGTGGGGAAGACTTATGCTATGCTGCTGGCTGCGCGGGAAAAGTTGGCGGAAGGCTGCGAGGTTGTTGTTGGGATCGTCGAGACGCATGGACGCAAAGACACTGAAGCGCTGACTGAAGGCATGCCGATTGTTCCGCGCGCG
>Ga0070732_10002085_pt1 | contig 10892 bp, 12 predicted proteins | sample Coa_R1_5_FD_66449 | JGI IMG/M metagenome (GOLD analysis project Ga0070732, IMG submission 66449) | Surface soil microbial communities from Centralia Pennsylvania, which are recovering from an underground coalmine fire - Coalmine... | ecosystem: Environmental > Terrestrial > Soil > Unclassified ...
GGATCGATCCCGTGGTGGATGCAGTGCAGCTTGCCGTACCACGCCGGGCTGACGCGGTCGAGCAGCGATCGCCTGTCGGAATGCGTGCCGGTGACGACAGCCTGGGCGCGCTCCACTTCGGCGCGCAGCAGTTTGGGCGGGGTATCGCGGCAGATGTCTTGGGTGTCCGGCGCAAAAGTATAGGGGACGCCGGTCAAGTGGTGAGCGAACAAAGCGACGAGCGCTGGGGAGGTGGCGGAGTGGGCGTGTAGATGGGCCACCGGCTCCGCGGAAAGACTGTCCGCCAGACACCCCGCTTCAAAAAAGCAGCGGACGCTCGACCAATGAGGATGGCGGACGGCCTGGAGCAGTGCCCGGCCATAACGCAGAGGCTCGCGACGCAGCACGCGCAGATTCGCCTTGAACGCCGACGTCCAGTGGCTTCCGAGCGAGACCCGCGTCACTACCGCACGTACTTGAGCAACACCCGCGTCGGCCGACTCGCTGGGCTCACGGGGCGGAGCGTCATCCACCGAGAAAATGCGCAACGGCACCTCGAGCCGCTCGAGCGCCATCACCTCGTTCACAACAAATGTCTCGGAAAGTTGCGACCACGCCTCGACGACGTAGCCGACTCGACGCTTGCTCTCGGGTTGGGGGACCTGCACCTGCACTGGCCCGGCTCCGGTCGCGGATTCCCGCTTATATATCGAATGTTATTCGCGGGTCTGTACCGGAAGGCACACGTGTCTGGTCAATATCGCTCACCCAGTTCCCGCGAGGGAGCTACCGTCCGGAGTCGGTGGGAATTGCCGAGGATGTTCCATGAAGGGTCGTTGGCAGTGGTCAATCAGTACTGGTTCAGTTTGAGGGCTAATACGGAATTTAGAAGGTTGGTGTGCGACCCGATCTTCAGATTTGGCCGAATAGTTTCTTGCGCAAGTCCAGCCACATTTTAGCGCTAGCTTGCTCGGCATCACGCAAATAGCCTGAAAGCGTTTCGCCGTCAATAATCTTCTTGTCCGTGAGAAGATTTATCAGTGCTCTGTTACGAGTGGCCTGAGCTTGGAGTTGATCGAATAGCTCTCCGGCTACTGCTTTCAGCTTAGTATTGCCCATCGGGTCTCCCTCCTTATCACCTTCCACTTTAGGGATGAGCGGCGCACCGATGGCACGTTACACGATGGACTGCGCCATCAGGCTTAAGTCCTTGGTCACCTTGCGTCCTTGTCGCCGGTTTGCTTCGTCCGAATTCAAACTCGCGTTCCCGGCCTCTGCCACCGCCTCTTTGAGCGCTTCGTTAACGATGGGGTTCAGCGGTGACAGCTCCTTGGCCAGCACTTTCACCGCCGACGGAATCCTGCGAAAGGCCGAATCGAGGGGTGCCACCGTGATCATGGGAGGCATTCATCGTACCGTCTTTTCGGATGAGCCACTGGAGATGGGGGCCGACACAGTGGTCACCGGCAATGGGGCGTTGTCTTACGACCGGTTGCGGACCGCCGGCTCTACCGCAACGGCTGGTGAAGACCGGCGGACGGCTGGCGAAACATGCACGTTATTACTGGCTGCGCCCGGCCGAGGGGCACCGGGGTTTGCGGGTCAGAGAATTTTCGAGACGCACGCTCTGGCGCGGCGGGCACAGATCGATGAGCGAGCCCATACCTACGTCACGGCCATCCGAGGCGGTTCGCGCCACGCCCACCACCCGCTTCCGGTCAACTTCGTAGCAGAAGAAAACGTCTCCCCACTTCACTCCTTCAAGAAGGTAGCGCAGGCTCGAAGCGCTTGCGAATCCAGCCTTCGTCGCCCATCTCGTACACGCCGCGCGAGCGGAAATACTCGTTAAGTCTTCATGATGTTTCGACCTGCTGCACGCTTTCTGACACGACCGCGTCCACCAGGCCGCTTAGCGGCACGCTTTTTAGCTGCCGTCATTCTACCGCCTCTGCTTTTCTTTGCCATTTTGAAATCACCTCCTTATTGGGTATTGTGAATTTGAAGAAAAACTCAGCGCACTCACGCCTCACCTCGTCCGCTTTCGGAAGAAGCGTTTGCCGTTTCGGAAGATTGAAAGGGACATTCCCGACTAAACTGATCCACCACGGTAGCGTACGAAAGGCCTTCCATTCATCAGCCGAATCGGTAATGAAATCCATGCTCCAACGCTCATCGGGTTGGGTCCGACAGGGCCGCAACTGCACCGGCGCCCACGCCGACTAACAACATCCAATCCGTTTTCATTTGACTCTCCAGTTGAGATGGTTCGAACACGCAGCCTTGCGTGAATGCGAGGCAACCAGCACCATCGCTGTTTGTCTTGGAGTGGACTCGGCTCATGCGCGCTGAGGACGCAAGGTGCTTGATTCGCTAGTCTGGCCTTCTCTCGCGCGGTCTCGGTTTTCCCTCAGCTTGCTCCCTTCGACTACTGGTAATCCCCGGCTCGGCTGGCAACTATCATAGAATCACACTTCTTATCCGGGATCACCAGGGCACCGGGTCCCGTGGTGAGCACTAAGTCTCAGCTCGCACTGCCAAAGCCCTTTGGCCCGCTCCGCAGCCTTTTTCGGGTTTCCTCTTGACGGCCGGCGCTGCCTCAGTGCTCCAACGCCTTGTCACTAAGCAGGGTCAGGGCGTCAGCAGCATTGAACGGGTACCGACGAACGGACTCTTGCCCCGTAGTACTCAGGAGTATATCTACGCGGCGGTTCTGGGCCAAGATAATGGATGGCAGATTATCGAACAGTTTCTGTCGCTGCTCGGGGGTCAAGTCGGCATTCTGTTCGATCAGTTGCCTTACTTGGCTGGCGTCCAGCTGTTCGTGTTTACCGAACGACTTGGTCTCGATGCTGGCCTCGGGAACGCCCAGCTCGACCAAAAAGCGCTTGCTCCGCGCCACGCGCCGCTCCGCAAGGGCGTCGTTGTATTCAACCGATGCGCGTTCGTCCGCATGCCCCTCCAAGGTCAAGTGGGCATCCGGCTTGAATTCGAGGTACTTCTTGAAGTCGTCGGCCAGACTCCTGAGGATGGCCTGCTGACTCTCCACCAGGCCGCCGTCGGGATTGTCGACCGTAGGCTGAGCCGTCGGAAAGTAAATGCTGTGGAGGGCAAGCGTCCTTTCCAATACCACCGGCGCACTCACCTGAGCCGCCTGCACGTCGAGGTCTACCGAGCAATCGGCGGTGCCGCCGCGCCCATCGTCCACGCGGCCTGTCACCGTGTACCGGCCCGGCGCCAGACCGGAAGTATCGAACCTCACAGACGATCCCGAGCCGAAGATCTGGCCGCCGCTGGTGCTCCAGGAGTAGGTCAACGGGTTGTTGTCCGGACTGCTGGCCGTAGCAGTGATCTGCGCAGGTTCGCCGGCCACCATCGAGCTGTGGTCCGCCGAGCAACTCATCGTCGGCGGGCGGGCCGGAGGCGGAGGTGGGGGATTCACGGCCGGAGGTGGGGGATTCACGGGTGGAGGTGGGGGCGGAGAGGGGCGACTCCCACCGAAGCGGAAGACGATTCCCGCCGAGAGGCGCACGTCGTTCTGTCTCGCTGTTTGTCCCGTGATGGAGGAACGATCCACGAACCGGGTCATCAAGTATTCGGCTTGAAACAGACGCAGTGCGACGTGGCGGTGTAGCGTGATGTCGAGTCCGCCTCCGGCGGTCATGGCAAACGAGTTCTCGGAAGGGAGGGGCGAACAACCAATCCCTGAACAACCGTTGAGCGTCACTTTACCGGCGTGCACGCCTCCAAACAGAGCCTGGACAAAGGGAGTGACCCTATCATGTCGGAAGGAAAGGCGCGGACCAAACATGTAGGTGAAGACGTTCCCACTAGCGTTTACCACGCCGCCGGTCGGAGGCGCGTTCGGGCCGAACCTATCGGCATGGAAACCACCGAAGTCGGCAACGAGCCCCAGGTGACGATTCAGGTTGAGAGCGAGGGACGTGCTGCCGCCATGTAGGTAAGCCAGCCGGTTTCCGGCGCTGGTCGGAGCGTTCCGCAAAAACGAGTAGCCCAGAAAAAGCTCAGCTTTGGGAGTAACGCTGGCCGCGCCTTCCGATTCAACCTGGCCCGCCCCAACTTGCGGCATGGGCGATGCCAGCAGAGGCACTGACGTCGTGACAGCCGCCTTGGCTTTGGCCACGGCGCCGAATGCGACGCCGGAATTGACAGCTCCATCCTTTTTCGCCGTGGCAGCCGGCTTTGCCGAGTCTTCCGCAAGCAGTGCAGGCAGGAGTGAAAAAGCGACCACCACTCTGGCAAACATCCGCAATCCTGACTTCATCGTAGCCTCCTGAATTGTGCCTATTCACTCAGAAGCCGGGCAACAAGAGTCCCGCTTCTCAGCCATCACCCACTGCTCGTCCTGCTTTCACACCGAATGCCTCGCGCCTTACGGGGCAGGCACGTTAATGACCGTGTTCACCATGGTCACTGATGCGTTCAGCCCCAACGCTCTGCCGTTCAACGTCGTAATCGCGACGTTGCCGGCAGTAGAGAACGTAACTCCTGCCTTGGCGATAATGGTTCCCACCATGGTACCGCCCCCAGCCCCATTGATCGTCGCGGCGCTGCCGACCTGCCAAAAGACGTTCTTAGCCTGGGCGCCGTTGACCAGGATGACGCTGCGAGGGGCCCCCGCGGCACCCACAGTGAGTGAACTCGCCATCTGGAACACCCACAGAGCATTCGGGTCGCCCTTGGCGTCGAGCGTGAGGTCCGTTCCCGTTATCAGAAACGTGCCCGCGGCGGATGTATAGGTGCCGGGAGCAAGGACGAGCCCGCCGAGCTGGCCGGCGCCTGGATCTGGACCTCCTGGTAGTGCAGCGAGGGCGTTATACGCGGCGAGCGCGTCGGCTGCGGCCTGGGTTGCGGCCGCTGCGGTGGCAGCAGTTCCTTCATTGGGACACGTTGTGGTGGGAGGCGGGGGAGCAGTATATATCCCGCCGTTGACTTGTCCCACGTTAAGCGGAGTTTCGGTATATATACATCCGGATGGCGGGATGTACGGGACGGTGGTATCGTGGAATCCAGTCATCAAAGTAGAAGCACCGGTAGTCCCGATATTCCCGTTAATCACGGTAAGAATCCCTTGGTTGGTCATACCGGCGGCACCACCAAAACCTCCGAATGTCGACGCTGTTCCAAGGTTTACCGCCGGTGGGGGCGGAGGGACCACTGGAACTGTGGTGAAGCTCCATGGGTTTGGTGCAATGCCGGGTCCGAGCGGATTGCCTGCCAGGTCTGTGGCTCCGGTTGTTACCTCGGCAACATAGAGCGTATTCGCAGCGAGATCGCTTGAAGGTGTAAAGGTTGCAATGAAGTTTATTGCGTCGTAGGCGACCGTGCCTGTTATGACAGTTCCGCCTGGACCCGTAAGTTGAAAGGTAGCTGTGCTGATCGTTAATGGGTCCATCGCCTCACTGAAGGTTGCGTTCACGCTCGCTTTGACAGGCACATTTAACATTGCATTAGCGGGGTTGGTGGAGGCAATTGTCGGTGCAGTGGTGTTCACAGTCGAACCTGTGGTGAAGGTCCAGGGATTCGGTACGAGACCCGCTCCCAGCGGATTGCCTGCCAGGTCTGTGGCTCCGGTTGTAACGGTGGCCGTGTACACCGTGTTGGGTGAAAGATTCGATGTTGGTGTGAAGGTTGCCGTGTTGGCAATCGCGGCATAGGTGACTAACCCCGGTACGGCAATTCCGCCCGGCCCTGTCAGCGTAAAGGTCGTGGCGTTGATGGTTGTAGGATCCATGGCTTCGCTAAAGGTGGCGCTGACTGCCTGATTGGTGGCCACACCCGCGGCGCCGCCAGTAGGGGTTGTGGAGATGATCGTAGGTTTGGTGGTATCGGGAACCGCGCCCGTCGTGAAAGTCCACACGTAGTTAGTCCCCAAGGGATCTCCGGCCAGATCTTCTGCCCCCGTTGTGATCGTCGCAATATAGATGGTGTTAAGCGCGAGAGAAGCGCTGGGTGCGAACGTTGCAATTGAGCCCGTCACAGCATAGGTGACTGTCCCTGCTACAGCGACTCCGCCCGGGGCCGTGAAAGTGAAGGTCGCCGCGCTGATGGTGGTTGGATTCATCGCCTCATTGAAGGTCGCGGTAATTTTCTGGTTGATGGGCACACCGGTGGCGTTATTCGCTGGGTTTGTGGAAATGACCGTGGGTGGGATGATTGGGTGCGGGGCCGTTCTAAAGCTCCAGGCAAAGTTATTCGCCAGACCAGCGCCGTTCGTGTTTTGGGCTCCAGTGGTAATCGTGGCCGTATAGAGGGTGTTGGGTGCGAGATTAGTCGCCGGGGAGAAGCTGGCGCTTGTTGCACTCGGCGAGTTCACTGCTCCTGTTACCGGACCACCCGGACCCGTCAGTGTAAAGGTTGTGGCGTTGATTGTGGCAGGGTTCATTGCCTCGCTGAAGTTTGCGATTACCCCCAGGTTGATCGGCACACCGGTGGCGCCGTTTGCGGGAATTGTGGAAATCACCGTAGGAGGAGGCGCGGTGGTAAATTTCCATACAAAGTTACTTGCCAGCGGATCGCCGTCCGTGTCCGTGATCCCGGTTGTAAGGGTGGCAGTGTAAGCGCTATTGGAGGCGAGAATGCTGGTGGGTTTCAAGGTTGCGCTCGTGCTGGCGCAGGTGACTGTTCCTGCTACGGTTCCAGCAGATCCTGTCAGCGTAAAGGTTGATGTGGTGACCGTTGAACAGGCCAACGCCTCACCGAAGGTCGCGGTAAGTGACTGATTGACGGCCACACCTACAGCACCATTGGCAGGGACCGTGGAAGTCACTGTAAGTGGGGGGGCTACTGTGAACGTCACCGCACTGGTGGTCAAGCCCGAAGTCGTCACGGAAACGGTCCGATCGCCAACCGCAGCAGCCTTGTCGATGGTAAACGTCGCTGTGATCTGGGTGGTGCTCACCACCGTCGTGTTGCTGACGGTGACCAGCGTCCCGCTCACGTTGACCGTGGCTCCAGTTGCGAAATTCGTTCCCGTTAGCGTGACGCCCACGGCCTGTCCCTGGATGCCCCTACTCGGGTTGATCGAGGTCAGCGTGGGTGGGAGGGTTCCTTGCTCACGACCGCATCCGGCCACAAGAACGGCCAGCAGGAGTGCCATAAACCACATCTTGTTAACCCTGCATTTGCGCATTTGCCTGCCCTCCCGATTCTGTGACATAACGTTTCCTTCCCGGCTTGGTGGCCGGCGTACATTAAACCAGTGGCAAGAAATATCAAGTCGGGTCCTGACCTGTCTGCTCAAGAAAGCACGTCCGCCTGTTCAAATTTGCACACTGCGCAAGAATCCGTAAAAGTGGGCAATCGGCGAGTATCAAAGGGCTTCCTCACGTGCAGATCCGCATGAATATTGACGAGGGTGTACGACGCAGAAGTGATTGAGTTCACGCTCCCGCCTTGCGCGCGCGGCGCTCCCAGAAGTCTTCGAAGCGGCTGCTGAGCTTGTAACACCGCAGGGCAATGATGGCATTGGCGCCGCGCACGGTCCAATGCATGCCCGAACGCTTTAGACGCGACCCCACCACCACCTTACATCCGGCTTCCAGGACCCCCGAGGAGGTGCAGAGGCCCTGCGCATGAAATTCTGGATAGCGCATCCGCTGCCGGTTACGCTCCAGATACTGGAGGCATTTGCGGGCCTCCGCGGAGTGCGGCCCATGGCGGGCCAACGCTCTCGTCAGACTCCGCCCGCGCCCGCTGTCCAATTCTTCGTGCCGACGATCAGCCCAGCGGCGGGCCGTCTCATCTTCTGCGTAGAGGGCTTTGGCCACTTGGCTCAGGTGCTCTTTCGTATGATAACGATCCACGATTTGCAGGGCTTGCGGAAAGAGTTCCTCGACGACTTTCCAGATCCAGGGAGCGCCACTTGGCGACGGGCTTGGGAAAAGCCCCGACGCTCCGCCTCGCGCTCGACGCGCTGGGTAAATTCTGCTACCTGGGAGTCGGTGTCGCGGCTGGCTGCCGTCTCGATGGCCGCCGAGTAGCTGACCGAACCCTGATCGCGCCGAGGCAGGCCTTCGGCATCGCGCGATTCTGCGCTCCAGATGGCGCAGACCTTCACCTCCCGGGTCTGGACTGTAATAAGGACCGTGGCGGGCCTTGGGATTGCCAGCACAACCACACCCTGGCTTACTGCATTTCACGTAGCGCTCCGAGAGGGACCCGCGCCGCATGGGCTGGGGTTGGGCCAATTGATTCGCCAGTTCACGAACCGGGCCGGGCACTTCCGAGGGTTCAGGTCAGCCGGTCTTGCCAACACTCGCATCGCGGCACCGGAGTGTGGGAATATTCCGCACCTGCCGAAATTCAGCACAATTGTCCCAGGCGTGAAGGCGCTGCTGAACGCCATATTCAAGAGATCCTGAGCTCGGGACCCGCGGCAGGCTTATGCCCACAAAACGGACTGGCGGCACCATTATGCTTTATGGCCCGACCGTCATGGAATCTTTGCCTTTCGGAAACAATGGACTTCTGTCCCCCGACGCGGCTGTAAGCCGAATTGTCCCGCTCATTATTGAGAACACAGAACTTATTTAGGATCAATCGCACTACGGTGTCAATGATGTCAGTTTCGGCAGTTATGGCAGGTTCTCTGTCACATTAGCGTCACAGTTTTACGATGTCTCTCGTACTTTGTGGACGCGCAAGCCCCGTAGTCGTGGTCGGTAGGCTCCGCCCTACGCAGCAACCGCCTTGCTGCGACCGCACACGGTGCCGATACTCACGCCTAACTGCCACGCGATGGCTGCAACGGTGACGCCCTGCGACCACAGCGCGGCGATCTGAGCGGCGTCGGCCTGGCCCTTGGACCCCCAGCCTGCGGCCCTTGGCGCGCGCGTCAGGGCGCAGCCAACAGGTCGAGAGGGGAACTCATTGAGACTTGAAACTGATGTCGCCGGTCCCGACGTGGGCGCGCAGATCGTAGGAACCTTGGAAGGTGTACTCGCCTGAATGTCCCAGCCAGCAGTGCTCACGATTGAAATTCAGGCCGCCTACATCGCCGATCCGGGTTAAAGCGTCGATCCAGCGGTAGAGCTGTGGATAGGTGCCCTTGGCCTCGATCGCAGTGATGTCGCCAAAACGCGTTTGCAGAGACTTGCTGCCCTCAACGCGCTCTACGGTCAAATCCCCGGCCAACATGCGAACGTCGAGCGCCAGCGGGCCTGGAACCTCCAGGACCGCATCCAGATTCACGTTGTTCGGCGCCTTCATTCGGAGGACGGCATCCGGCCCCTCGGTGTCGAACCCAGCTTCAAGGACTTGGTCAAGCCATACGTAATAGATTCCGTTGTCATACATCCTACGTTCTGCTATCATACAAGTGGCGCGAGGTCCAGAGAAAATGATTGACGGAGCGTTGCTAGGCACAGCACTGCGGCAGGCGCTGCGCACGGGCCACTGCGAAGCGAGAAAGCACTTGTTAAAACTGAATCACTTAGATGCGGATCGCCTGTTTTTTCCAATCGATGGTTCCCGGCATGTCGGCGATCCGCAACACGTGGTCGATGCCGCGGTGCTGGATGCCGTGGAAAATGCGTTACGTAGGCACCTGCCGCTGGTTCGCGTAGTTGGTGAAGAATCGGTTCGGAGCATCCGCGCTCGCGAATATCCTGTGGCCGTCGTCGATCCGATCGACGGCACAAAACCGTTCACTCACTTAGGAGAATGTTGGGCGGTCGTACTCAACCTGCTCGAACCGCACGAATCGACGGGGGAGCTGTGGGTACCCGCGGTCGGCATCGCAACGTCCACGGGCATTCTGGTCGGCATTTGGGACGAGCGGACGGTTACGGTCGAGCTCCTTGAAGACGAGAGCTCCGCGTTGATAATCGTCGACTGCGCACCGAAAGGCGACCGACAGCTATCGCTCGCCTGCGTTGGCGCCAAGGCTGCGGACTCACCGAGATACTTCACGCTGCGCAGTGCATTTCCTGATGCGACGGTGTTTACGACGGGCGGGAACCCGGTCGTCGTCGGTGTTTTGACAGGCGATCTCGATGCGATCATTTCCTTCGATCCTCAGTGCTGCTGGGATGCCACGTATGCCCTGGCGGTGACGGTCGCCGGCGGAACGGTGGGGGCGACCACTCACCATCAGGTTTTTGGGTCACCTGAGGTGCTGTCGTGGTTTAGGCGACCGCTCCAAGGGGCGGAAGAAGAGATCAAAATCGTGCCCCCGATTATAGTGGCCAAAGACACAGGCACCTACGCGGAAGTTGTCGAGCGTATGGGTGCTTCGGGCACGAGCTCGCTGACTCGATTGCGCCAGGGAGGTAGGTGATGGTACCGGCCGCTGTCAAAGCCTGCTGTTCATGCGCTGTCAACAAGAAAGCTTTATCATTTTAGGAGGATCCACATATGGATAAATCAGTTATCGTTTCAGTTCGGCTCCCGGACGCCGAGTTGCGCAAGTTGCAACTACTCGCGCAGGTCTACGACCAATCCGTTGGCGAACTCATTCGTGTGGCGGTGAGCAAACACGTTGAGGAGCTGACCCGTAGCGAGGAATTCAAGACGAGAGCACTCGAGTTGAAGAGACGGAATGAAGAAACGCTCAATGAACTGCTGGACGTTTCGGATCCAGTGGTGAATGACACGAAAGTTGTGCGCACTCTTCCCCACATCGTTTTTGGTTCACACCCGAACAACCGACGCGTAGATTCATCACAGACTGAGGCCCTCCCAGAATTTCTGCAGGCGGACGTCGGTCGGCGCCCAGCGGGATATAGTCAACTGGAGGCGGCAGCAAGCCACAAAGCATCGAACGCACCCGCTTGGAGACAATTCAGAATCGTCTGGAAACAGGGCGAGGACGAATGGAGCATGCAAGGCAAGAATAACGAGGTGATACTCACCTCGCCAACCGGTGTAAAGTCAGAGTTCATCACGTGGAGAAA
>Ga0070732_10002087_pt1 | contig 10887 bp, 7 predicted proteins | sample Coa_R1_5_FD_66449 | JGI IMG/M metagenome (GOLD analysis project Ga0070732, IMG submission 66449) | Surface soil microbial communities from Centralia Pennsylvania, which are recovering from an underground coalmine fire - Coalmine... | ecosystem: Environmental > Terrestrial > Soil > Unclassified ...
GGCGCCCTTCAGGTGTCCGGCGCCCGCCTCCTGCGGGTTGTTGGTGAACTCGACCACCTGCAGGTCGTGCGGGAAGGTGCGGATCTGCTCGTAGCCGCTGATCTCGCGCCGGTAGCCCGGCCGCACCAGCTCCTTCTGCAGCCCCTTGGCGGGGCCGAAGGCAATCTGGCGCATGCCGACGCGGTCGGGCGGCACGTAGGTCACGAGGCAGGCGCGGACGAACAGCAGCGGCACCAGCACCGCGGCCAGCGGCAGCGCGACCCGGCGCAGCCGGCCGCTCATGCCGCCGCGCAGGGCCTGCAGCAGCGGCGATTGGACGCGAAAACGAGGCACGGCGGGAGTTGGCATGTCGATTCCAGTCTGGCGGCCGCGGGCGCGGCCTGTCGATGGGATGAACTGCGACTATATCACCAGGCGCAAATGCGGCGCGAGTGGCAGGCAGCGTGTCCAGCAGCGTGTCCCGCATTCCGGCGCGAATGCGCAATCCATTTTCAAGGAGCAAGACAGCGCGACAGCGCATGGCGGGACGCCCGACCGGGGCGCCGTAACGCCGCCGCCGGCTCAGCCGCCTATGTCGAGGCAGCTCCAAGCAGTAGACCTGCCCGGTACCGTTCATAGTGCCGGCCAACCTTCAGCAGGCGGGAAAGAGGAGAGCCATGAACCGTAAAGTCTTGTCCATCGCGCTGCTCGGATTCGCGGCGCTGGCACGCATGGGATCGGCGCTGGCGCAGTGCGGTATCCAGGAGACCCCGGCGGCGGCCCTGCTGCTGCCTTACTTCGAAGTGGACCTCAGCACCAGCACCGGCAAGACCACCCAGGTCACCGTCGGCAACGCCTTCTACAACCCGGTGCTGGTCGAGGCGGTGGTGTGGACCGACCTCGGGGTGCCGATCTTCAGCTTCGACATCTACCTCAACGGCTACCAGGACGTGCAGTTCGACCTGCGCAACATCCTCGAGGGCGGCACCCTGCCGCAGACCTCGCCGCCTGCCGGCACCTACCCATCGTGCCAGGGCTTCCTGCCGCCGGCGCAGATCCCCTTGACGAAGCTCTCGCTGTACCAGGGGGCGTTGCTCGGCTATGCGGAGCAGCCTGGCCCCGGCCCCGGCTATCTCTGCGCCGGCCGCTACCTCGGCGACACCATCGCCCGCGGCTACATCACCTTCGACACCGTCAATTACTGTACGCTGGAGATCCAGTCCGATCCCGGCACGTTCGCCGCCGGCGGCGGCGGTCTCTTCTCCGACAACAACACCCTGTACGGCGACTTTGCCTACGTCAACACCAGCCTCAACCAGGCCGAGGGACATCCGCTCGTCCACATGGTGGCGGACGCCACGGCGACGCAGACCTCGGTGGCCGGCAACTACACGCTCTACGGCAAGTTCGACGGCTGGACGGCGGTCGACAACCGCGAGCCCCTGGCGACCGAGTTCGCGGCGCGCTACGTGCCCGCCGGCACCGATCTCATCGTTTGGCGCGACTCGAAGGTGGTGCAGGGCTGGTTCAACTGCAGCTCCCTGCCGGCCTGGTACCCGCTCGGCCAGGAAGGGCTCTGGAACATGGCGGACAGCGGCGCCTACGCCTCGCTCAACACCCTCAAGCCGTTCGGCGCGGTGGCCCAGCGGGTCCACGTCGGCGGCTCGAGCCTGCCGGTGCCCTACAGCTCGGGGTGGCTCTACATGGACCTCAACACCTACGTCTCACAGGCCGGCAACAACCCACCGGTGGACAGCTCCGTCTCGCAGGCCTGGGTGCTCACCTCCTCGACCATCGCCAACGACCTGACGATCGGCAACCCGGCGGTCCGCTACGACAGCGCCTGCCGGCCGCGGCACTACGGGCCGTAGCGCCGGCGCGCTGGTGCGGCAAGGCAGCGGCGGTGGCGGTGCGCGGGTGGTCTCCCGCGCGCCGCCTCGCCTGCTGCTTCATCTGCCCACGCCCTGGGCGGGGTAGGGGAAGCCGCGGGGCGGCGGCAGGGTCCTGTCGACATGGTCCCGCATCGCCGCGTCGCAGATCGCGTACCCCCAGTTGATCAGCCGCTGCTGGATCTCCACCGGCACCTTGGCGAGGCGCGTCGCGTAGTTGGCGAGGAGGTCGGTCTGCTTGGGCGGGCACGGCAGGGCGTTGGCCACGTCGTACTTGTCGATCCTGGTGTTGATCCCCCAATAGGTGCCCTTGCGCTCCCGGGCATCGTAGGAGCTGATCAAGGACCGGACGCGCAGGGCATGCACCTGGTTCTGGATGACGTCGAGGGCGCGCACGGCTTGCCCCAGCTTGCTGGCTTTCGGCCTCTCCACGAAATCGAAGGGCAAACCGCCGTCGCTCACCAGGACGGTGTCATACCTCTTCCAGACCGGCTCGAGCCCGAGGTTGTCGTAGACGCCGCCATCGGCGAGGGAAACGTCGGTGGTGTAAGGAGCGAACTGCAGGTTGGCACCGCTGTGGGGGACGTAGTCGCTGTCCTTCAGCTTCAGGCGGACCGGCGACAGCACCGGTGGGAAGGCCGAGGAGGCAGCCACCGCCACCGCCACCTCGACCCGCGGATGCTCGATCAGACCCACCCGCCAGTCCGCCATGTAGAACTTCATGAAGCGCCAGAGTGCGCCCGACTGCTGGTTCGTGGCGTTGAACACGAACTCCGGGCGGTCCGGCAGGTCTTGCAGCGTACGGTGGCCGAAGAGGTGCTTGCGGTACTCCGCTTCCACGTGACAGGACGCGCTGAGGCCCGGTATGAATCCGATGAGCGCGGCGACCACGTCGACGTTGGTGTCGGCCATGCCGAGCACCGGAGTCACGAACTGCTCGTTGAAGTTGGTCGCGACGCCGTGGGCATCGAACTTGAGGCCGCTCCAGCCGACCGCCAGGGCGCCGGCGGTGATGCTGCCGCCCGAGACGCTGGAGATGCGGTCCAGCTTGGGCAGATAGCCGAGCTCGTTCAACCGCCAGAGGACCCCGACGTGGAAAAGCATCGCCCGGTAGCCCCCACCCGACAGGCAAAGGGCGATTCCGGGCCGGGGACCCTTGGCGGCAGTTGCTCCCGGCTCGTCCCCCGCCTTGGTCGTGATCAGATGCTCCGACGACGGTGTGAGCGGCTCGTCGCTTGCCTCTCCCTGACTTCCCTGCTGCTTTACCGGTGGCGCGGCGCCCGCCGCCGGCCGCATCGGCGCCACCAGCGGCATGAGCCACAAGGTCACCGCCAGCCAGATTCCCCACCGCCGCCGTAGCATGCTCATCTCGAAACCTCCTCGGGTTACCTTCTACTGGTCCCAGCCGTCACGGCTTCGCCGCCAGCCACGGCCGCCTGGCGCCCGGGTAGAAGACCTCGTCGCCTGTCGGCTCGAAACGCTGGTTGCCGTTCTCCCGCAGGCGGACGTCCTGCATGGCCGTCATCACGTCGCGGCGGGCGCGGTTGAGCCCGCCCAGGGGCATGTGCGCGAGCAGGCCATGCCACGGGTTGAACGTCAGGTTCTGGCAGAACGCGAACTGCTCGGGAGACTGGAACTCCTGCGGCGGGAAGTCGATCCTCGCCACCGGGCGCCACGGCGACTCGCCCTGGTCCCAGGCCACCAGGGTGTTCTCGAGCGGCTGGCTCTCGTGGGCGCGGATCTGGACCTTGAAGTCCAGGCACATCCCCGGTCCGCCCGGGGCGAGATCCTCGGCGAGCCGCTCGGTCAGATAGTTCGGGCCGCCGCCGGGCGTGGTCCAGCGGATCTTCCTCCCCGGGCACGGGAAGGCGCCGTACTTGACCGCGTTCTGCGGCCCCATCGGCTCCGTCAGCGCGAACGGCGCGACCGAGAACCAGCTGATGTCGGCGATGCTGGGGAAGACGTTGTGCAGCATCACTTGCAGCCCGTTGTAGGCGCCCCGCGGATGGCGCAGGAAGAGGTCCCAGGCCAGCCGCCAGTTGGTCAAGGGGTTCGGGTCGTAGCCGCCGGCGCGGATGGCGGCGAAGAAGTCGTGGAAGTGCTTGACGTTCCCGGCGAAGAAAGTGTCGTGGGCGACGAAGAAGAAGTCCTGGGTGTGCTGCTCGTCGCCGGGCACCGGCAGCCGTGCGCCGGCGACGCCGACCAGCTTCATCACCATGCCCCGGAAGTCGGCCTCGTGGTCGTCGGTGACGTGGTTGGCCGCGTTCGAGAACCGCACCCAGGCCTTGTACGTGCGGCTGCCGTCGGGTTTGCCCGCGAAGACGCCGATGCGCAGGTTCGGCGACAGCTCGGGCAGGACCGTGAAGTTCGCGCGCACGCAGGCGTTGGACTTGGGATGGGTGTCGCGCAGGAACTTGGTGGCTCGCCAGGGCTGGTCCGGCAGGATCTTGTCGTGGCCGTACTCGTGGTGGAGGACGTCGGTGAGGATGACGATCGTGTCTTCGATCAGTGCCGCTTCCTGGCTCTGCGGCAGGCGCCGGCTCTCGGTGAAGAAGAAGGAGAACAGGGCGACGACTACCAAGGCTCCCACGATCACCAGCAAAGCCTTCAACAGCCACTTGAGAATTCTCATTGCCTTCTTTCTGTGCGCGGAGCGGTCTGGCCCGGCCTCAATCGCGCTTGGCGTCGTCGAGGATCACGTCGGCAGCCTTCTCGCCGATCATGTAGATCGAGCTGGCGATGAAGAAGCCCGGGATGCGCGGGAACACCGAGGCGTCGACCACCCGCAGGCCCGAGACGCCGTGCACGCGGAAATGGCTGTCCAGCACGCCGCCCTCCTCCCGCTCGCCGATCGCGCAGGTGCAGGACGCGTGGTGCCCCCAGGCGTGGTCGCGGACGAAGGTGCGGAGATCCGCGTCGCTCTGCACCGCCTCGCCCGGCAGCTCCTCCTCGGCGATGAGGTTCTCCTCCTTGAGCTCCGCCGTCATCCTGCGCACGAACTTGATGCCGTCGACGACGGAGTCGAGGTCCTGTCCCTCCACGTCGTTGCCTTCCTCGAAGTAGTGGAAGTCGATCCCTGGCGGGTCGCGCGGATCGGCGGAGCGCAGGGTGACCTCGCCGGCGCGGTTCAGGGTGTGGGCCTTGAGGATCGCCCAGGTCAGGTAGTTGAGGTTCTCGGGGAACAGCTTCGAGTAGCCCGGGAAGTAGCCCCTGAACTTGCCGAGCAGCGCGAAGCAGAAGAGATCCGGCAGCGGCCGCTCCTGCGCCGAGCGCCGGATCACCGCCAGCACGGCGCCGTTCGTCGTGTAGACCCCCTCGCGCGGCGACTTCTCCCACTGCTGGTACTGGGGATCGCCCTTGGCGAACTTGGCCCCCTCGAGCACCGACCAGGCGGAGAAGTTCATGCGGTTCACCACCGCCACCTCGTAGCGGTCCTGCAGATTCTTGCCGACGCCGGGGAGATCGACCAGCACCGGGATGGCGAAGCGCTCGAGGACGTCGCGCGGCCCGATGCCCGAGAGCATCAGCAGCTGCGGCGTGTTGAAGGCGCCGCCGCAGAGGATCACCTCGCGCGAGGCGTGGAGCTCGCGCCGCTCGCCGCTCGCCGGGTTCGGCGCGGCGGCGGCGCGGTACAGCCGCTGGCCCTTCAGGTACTCGACGCCCGTGGCCCGGAGACCGCCGCCGGAGCCGTCGAAGAGCACCCTGGTGACCAGGGCGTCGAGCTCGACGCGCAGGCGGTCGGAGTACTTCTGGGCGGTCTCGAGGACCCGCTCGCGGGTGCCCATCCGCTGCCGGCCGCGGTTGGTCAGCGGCACGACGCGGAGGCCCACGGCGTTGGCCTTGGTCAGCCGCCAGTCGTTGGGGTCGGCGAAGCTCTTGAAGAGCCAGCGCAGGCGCTCGCGCAGCCGGCGCCCCTCGAGCGCCGGGATCAGCGCCGAGCCGATCACCTTGACCAGGTCGCGGTCGTTCAGCGCCGCCTCGGGGATCGACACCTCGGTGTGCAGCCAGCCCTGCCAGCCGTGGCGGCTCGGATTGATCCCCAGCTTGGCGAGCCAGCGCCAGATGGGCCGGTACCGGCAGTTCTCCAGGCGCTCGAAGTAGCGGCGCATGTTCACGGCGCGGAACGATTCGTCGCCGGTGGCCTCGGCGAGGTCGTTCCAGTCGGCGTCGTGCGGGTAGATGGTGATCATCGCGTTGTGCGCGGTGCAGCCGCCCAGCGTCCCGGCGCGCGGATAGAGCACGCCGTCGCACTTCTTGCAGTACTTCGGGTCGCGTTCCTGCTGCTCGTCGTTCTGGAAGTGACGGATGAAGAAGTCCCACTTCATCGCGTCGTTCTCGCTCGCGATGGCATGGAACACCGGCACGTCGTAGTCGTCCGGCAGGCGGTTGCCCTGGGGATCGATGGCGTCGCCGCCTTCGAGGAGGCGCGGGTCGCCTCCCGCCTCGAGCAGCACCACCGTGCGGCCCTCCTCGGCGAGCCGCGCCGCCAGCGTACCGCCGCCGGCGCCGGAGCCCACGACGATGTACTCGCAGTCGGCTTGCACGTTCATTGCTCTCCTTCGTCCGGCGGCGCGCGGCTGCGCGCCGCGGCGTCAGAACGTTTTCAAGAGCTCGATCAGCGCCCGCTTGTCGTCGTCGCTCAGGCCGGGCTCTTCCTGGAAGTAGCTGGTGCCGAAGTAGTGGCCGCGGTTGACCACCAGGTCGGGGCACTTGCTGAGCTCGAGCAGCGGCCCCGCCAGCGGCCTGAAGGCCTGCAGCGCCTGCTCCGGGGTCGGGTTCGCGGGCAGCTTCAGCAGGGCGTGCTTGAGCTTGTCGAGCACGTCGAGGAGCTTCGCGTCGTGCGCGATCCGTTGCTCCTCGGTCAGGTTGTCGGCCTTGTCGGGGACGAGATTGACGTTGGCCAGCAGGCCCACCGGCGTGCCGGGCGGAATGGGGCCGATCTGGAGGCCTCCCGGATAGATGGTGGAGGGGAAGATGAGGGTGACGAGCGGCGCCAGCGACGGCGAGAGCTTCGGCAGGAAGCCGGCCGGGATCCTGAGATAGCTGGCGGCCGTGGTGCGGTCGATCTGGTTCGGGCCGGGGATCTTGTCGCCGAGCATCGGGTCCTGCACATGGCGCTTCTCGGGCCACAGCATCTTCTCGATCGAGTCCTGGAACGAGTCCAGCCGCCCCTGGACCGAGGGCTCGGGGTTGAACTTCCCGACGCTGTTGTTGAGCAGGAAGGGCGCCGTCGACCACAGGCTGATCAGCGAGGCCGGGCGGGTGTAGCCGCGGCCGCCGCCGGGCATCGGGAAGGTGCGCGGCTCGCCGGTGATGGGATCGTAGTAGTCGATGGTGCCGACCGGGGGCAGGGTCTTGTAGGTCTGGGAGCTGAAGTTGTCCCAGATGTTGTCGGCGATGGCGTTGGTCGCCAGCGGGCTGCAGGCGTTGGTCTGCAGCAGCGTCACCGGCACCCGCAGCTCGGTCGAGAGGAAATTGTCGTCGAGGAAGTCGTCGGCCAGCACGATGGCCCGCATCTGCCGCTTGAACTCGTCGGTCTTGGTCCAGGCCCAGTAGCGGTTCCAGCAGTCGAGGTAGCCCGGTCCCGAGCAGCCGCCGGGATCGACGCCCGGCGCGGGCTTGGGGATCTTGCTCGAATGGCAGCGCGCGCAGGTGTCGGCGAAGACCTCCTTGCCGCGGGCCAGCTTGGCGGCGCCGGCGGCGAGGACCTCGGCGCCGCCGGGAGCGTCCTTCAGCCGGTGCGGCGAGGTGCTGGCGAGGAAGAAGAGGGCCACGTCCGGCGTCTGCGCCTCGGTGGCCTGCCAGTAGGAGGAATTCTGGCGCGCGTCGGCGATGCGGATGGGAGAGATCGCCTTGCCGCCCACCAGCGGGTTGAAGTGCCGCAGCCACTCCTCGCTGAACAGGCCGATGTTGAGGAACACGCGGTTCAGCGCGCCCAGCGCGCCCACCGAGTCGCTGCCGTCCTTGAGCACGCGCGGCGTGAGGACGGTCGCGGGAGCCTGGAAGAACTCGGTGAGCGGGCCCGACTTGACGTAGTCGTTGAACTGCGCGTTGTCCAGGCCGCCGCCGGCGAGGGTCTCCCGGCCCCAGCGCTTGGCGACGTCGAGGCGCGCGCCCAGGCCGTAGATGGCGTTCATCGTGCGCGGGTTGTTGATGTAGTCGGTGGACACCAGCGAGGTGTCCAGCGTCCCGGGACGCGAGGTGTGGAACAGCTGGTAGGGGAAGGCGGACTCGTCCGCCGCCCAGGAGAAGATGCGGTCGATCCAGAAGTACTGGGCGCCGACGTTCGAGCTCAGGTTCTCCCACCCGGGGTTCTCCGGGTCGGCGGGAGGGTGGAGCGGGTTCGGGCCGACGTGGCAGAAGCCGCAGGACATCCCGACGCGGTAGGGCTTCACCAGGTCTTTCGAGTTGTAGTACGCGGGCTTCTCGTAGTAGGCCTTCGGGTCCCAGCGCGCTTGCGCCGCCTCGTCGAAGTCGGGGTTCGGGAACAGGCGCAGCCCGACGATGCCGCTCGCCCAGCCGTAGAAAGAGCCCACCGGCAGGTTCTTGCCGCGCGCGCCGAGCGCCACCCCCGGGTACTTCTTCTCGTCCTCGAAGGGATCCGGCGGGCAATCGGCGCGGCGCTTGTCCAGCCGGAGGCCGAAGCGCTGGGGATCGGGAACCTTCGCCTCCTCGAAGCAGGGCTCGTTGACCAGGCCCAGGTAGTGCCAACGGTTGCCGCGGCGGGCCTTCAGCCACGGCTCGCCGTTCGGCTGCTTGTCGGGATAGGAGGAGAGGGTCTTCAGGAAATCGAGGGTGCCGACGCTCTTCTGCGCGATCAGGTCCCAGAAGCGGTCGTTGCCGCCGGTCCAGACGATCCAGGTGTTGCGCCCCTTGACCTGCTCGGCGGTCAGCGGCAGGGCGCCGTCCATCGCGTGGAAGTAGTCCTCGCCGGCGGCGGGGAACGAGGCGGCGTCGCGGTCGGCCCGCCGGGCCTCGTCGAGCACCGCCTGCTTGCAGCCGAGCAGGGAGCCGACCAGCGCGACCGAGACGAGTACCAGGAGACGGCGGATGGCGTGCGAGCCGAACCGAGCCATTGACCTCGCTCCTTGCTGGTCCAGCCGCAGGGCGTCGCCTCCGGTTCACCAGCCGACTTGCTTGTTATCGTAACGAAAAGTCTATCACAGCCGTGGCAGCCGGGGCCTCAGCGTGGCGAGATCGCGGCTGGCGGTCACGTCGATCGGGGCACTCTCGGCGACTTCGCCCCTGTCACCCGCCGTTGCAGGCGCGGCGGGCTCGAGGAGGCCGTCGGCGCGCCGGCGCTCGCGGTGGCGGACGCCACGGTAGGTGGCGGCGAGGAGGTCGCGGGCATCGGCGGCGTCGAGCTGGAGGCGGGTGCGCACGGTGACGTGGCGAACCAGCTCGAACTGGGCGGCGAGACTGGCGAGGGCCGGCCGCAGCCGGTCTCGCAGCCGTCCCTCGCCCAGCACCGCGGCGCGGAGCTCGACCAGGTCGTCGGCGGCCGGAACGGCGAGCACGAACGACGCGGCCGGCGCCAGCACGCGGCGCAGCTCTCCGGGGTCGACGCGGGAGGTCAGCGCCAGCGCCAGGTCGAAGGAACCGGCGGCGTAGGGGAGGGTGCGGTCGGCGTTGCCGACGATCCAGGTGGCCTGCGGATGGCGGCGCGCGGCGAGGTCGACCGCCGGCGCCGAGATGTCGAGACCATGGGCGTCGATGCGGCGCTCTCGCGCCAGGGTGCCGAGGTAGAAGCCCTCGCCGCAGCCGACGTCGAGGACGGCGGCGCCGGGCGGCAGGCGAAGCGCGTCGACGGCGGCCAGCAGGTGCGGCACCAGCCAGTCGCCATGACCGCGGTCGAAGAGACGGCGGCGGGCCGCCAGCGCGGCCGCGGAGTCACCCGGCCGCCGCGAGCGGCGCTCCTGCGGCTGCAGCAGGTTGTGGTAGCCGCTGCGGGCGCCGTCGAAGCGGTGGCCCCGCGGGCAGACGAGGGCGCGGCCGTCCCGCGACAGCGGGGCGCCGCAGCCGCGCACCGGGCAGACCAGGGTGACCATGGGACCTAGTGTCCCGCGCGGCCGGATGGCCCGGGCGCCGGCGGCGTCGCCACCGCCGTTCAGCCCGGGCCGGCGGCGTAGCCGGCGCGCATGTAGATCGGCCAGCGCACCGGGCGCGCCGCGGCGGGGTCGCCCCAGGCGGCGACGAGCTCGTCCTGCAGCATCTTGATCGGATCGCGGCCGGTCGCCTCGTGGTAGCGCCGGTAGGCCGACCAGGTGGCGACGTAGCGCAGCAGGCGGTCGAGGTCCCACCGCGCCTCGTTCTCGATCGCGGGCACCGCCACCTCCGCGAAGGGGAAGGGCAGGGTGCGGTACTCCTCGTCCACCCAGCGGCGCTCGGGCGGCCAGTAGGGCCCGACGACCTCGCGGGCCAGGCGATCCACCACCCGGTCGAAGCCGGGATCGACGCGGACCAGGTTGTAGGTGTAGAGGGCGACGGCGCCGCCCGGGGCGAGCACCCGGCGCACCTCGGCGTAGAAGCGGTCGAAGTCGAACCAGTGGACCGCCTGGGCGGCGCTCACGAGATCGACGCTGCCGCTCTCGGCGCCGGTCTCCTCGGCGCGGGCCACCCGGTACTCGATCCGCGGGTGCGGCCGGGCGCTCGCGAGCTGCTCGCGGCTGGCGTCGATCGCCAGCACCCGCTCGAACCGCTCGGCGAGCCCGCTCGCCGCCTGGCCGTTGCCGGTGGCGCAATCCAGCGCCAGCACGCGGCGGCGCGGCAGCGACGCCAGCAGCTCGAACAGCGCCGGCGGATACGTCGGCCGGTAGGCCGCATAGTCCGCGGCATGCCCCGAGAAGTGGTCCTTGAACTCGCCCGTGGGTGCGCTCGTCGCACCGGGCCCGGCTGGCGCCATCGTCGGCGATCCTCCTCGCGTCCTGCTCCGCCCGAGTGACGATATCGCCTGCGGCGCCACGGTCCAAGCCGCGGCTCACCCGACGCGGGCGATGTCGCCGCGGAAGCGGAAGACGAT
>Ga0070732_10002088_pt1 | contig 10884 bp, 8 predicted proteins | sample Coa_R1_5_FD_66449 | JGI IMG/M metagenome (GOLD analysis project Ga0070732, IMG submission 66449) | Surface soil microbial communities from Centralia Pennsylvania, which are recovering from an underground coalmine fire - Coalmine... | ecosystem: Environmental > Terrestrial > Soil > Unclassified ...
CTGCCTGGAAATAAGCTCCGGTTGGCCCGCTAGCGGCCTGACTTCCTCCGGCGTCATGCCGCGGCGAACGGCGCTCGTTTGAGCTGGCGGTTTGGCGATACTGGCCGGAAAAACAAGCAGGATTGTGCAAAAAACGAGGGCAGAATTGAACAAATGCCTGCGCATGGGAAGCGGCTTTCTCAACGCAGCTTGGCGATCTTCTCACCAAGCTGCGAAAACTATCGGTGTGGTCATTTATTTGCCATCGTGGCCAGTATGCCAGAAATCTCGGCATCGGGCATCATGTACCAAAGTCGGGGCGTCGTGGCGGAAGACAAGCGGGACCAATCCAGCGGGTTTTTTTGCTCCGCGCCGCTCGTGAGAAGACTGAAGAGCGACATCACCTGGTCGTAAACGACTACTTTGTATTCCCCTTCCGAGAGACTCGCCTTGTTCGCCGCCATCTTGCAGGCGGCGTCCAGGTAACCGACTTCGTCGATCAGCCCTAATTCCTTGGCCTGGGCTAACGTGAAAATTCCACCATCTGCAAGCTGGCGATGATATGGAACCTTCTCCTTCTTATCGAGCTTGTTGCCCTTGTCGTCGTAAATATCCACATCGGTGATGGGCTTGCCGCTTGGGTCCTTGAGCACGATGTCCTTCGTCAATTTGCCTTTCAGCTGCGGCCGTCCTTCTTCCACGACTTTGACGAACGTGCCGTACGCTTCATTGATCATCTCCTGGAAAGGCTCACGTTCTTCCGGTGTCATCTCCTGGAACATCGAACCACTTCCCTTAATGTTGCCGGCCTTAATTGTGTGCATGTACACGCCGTGTTCGTTGGCCAGTTTGTGAATGTCGGGGAAGGTCCCAATTACGCCAATGGAGCCAGTCATGGTGGTGCGCTCGGCAAAAATATAGTCGCCGGGCATGGAAATGTAGTAGCCGCCCGACGCGGCCACGCCTCCCATGGAAACAATCAGTGGCTTCGCATCGCTCTTGTAGCGAGGCGATTTTCCCTCCTTCATTTCCAGCAGACGCTTATGGAGTCCGTCGCTGCCGGTAATCGTGCCGCCGGGGCTGTTGACGCGCAGGACCACAGCCTTCACAGCACTATCTTTGGCAGCTTTGTCGATTTGTTTCAACTGATACCCGTAAGCCGGCAAACTCTCGAAGATCGTTCCTTCCACGCGCACCACGGCTATTTTGTTCCGTGCCGAACTCGGCCCGGACCAGACCTTTTCGGTAACGGTCACCGCGTCGTCGCCCGAGTCGCCGGACGACGATACAAATAGAGCGATGAACAACACGAAATTGAGGGCCAGCGAGCCAAACAGAAACAAGATCAGCAGTACACGGCCGAAGCCGCCGGAACGTGGCGGAGGAGGCGGCATTCGCCCAGGCGGCGCCGCCGGCGGCCGAGGCCGCGAAGAGCGGGCCGGCAACACCAACGGGGCTTCATCATCTTCACGGCGTATGGGGGTGGGGGAATCGGATGGTTGGCTCATGGGAGGGCTCTTTGAAGAAGAGGGGATCGACAGCCGAAGTGCCATGGGACCTATAGGTCCCATAAGGCCCATGGTCCTTCGATTACTGTTTACTGTAGATGCTGCAGCATTTCCCGCAAGGGCATGAGCCGGCGGCCGCGGGTTTCGTCCATTTTCAGGACCTTCAGGAAGCGGCGCCGCAATTCGGATTGCAGTTCTTCGACGGCGCTCGGGGCCGTGCTGGACAGGCGAATGAGCCCGCCGGCCCGGCGGTCGTGGCCGCCGGCCCGGCCGAGCTTGCCAACCACTTGGCGAAGCAGTTCGCCGGCTTCGGCCTGAGGAAGAACCGTACGCACGGAAAGGACGAGCGCATCTTGGCAGATTCCGCCGACCACGCACCAATCGACCTGCTCGAAGCGCATCATGAAGTCGCAGACTTCCGCCGCGTGTTCGGGCATGGCCATTTCGTTCACCCAGCTAATCATTAGCCGGTCGTACAGGAACGAGTTCTGCAGCGCCTGAAGGATGCTTTCGTAATAGCTTTCCGGCAGCCGGGCGTTGCGGATCTGAGCAATCACGTCCTTGTCGGCCAGGGGATAAAGGAAGAGCTGAGCGCTGTCATCGAGCGGGCTGGCTTCCCGGGGAAAACCCGATAGTTCCGACTCGATGCCGTAGAGCAGGGCGGTGGCGATCCGGCGGGGGATGGAGATTTCTTGCTCCATCGTGTAGCGGGCTACCAGGGAACAAGTGGCGCCAATGCGCTTGCGGATGTCGGTAAATGGAATGCCTTCGAGATCGCCCGGCGTGCTGTGATGGTCGATGACGGCGGTAACCGAGACATTGCCGTTGAAGCTGTGCCGGCCAGTCTTTGGCTGGCTGTCCACCATGACCACTGCTTCGTCGGGCTGCCACCGGACTTCTTCCAATGGAATGAGGTCCAATTGGAGAAGGTCCACCATGGCCTTGTTTTCAGCCCGGCAAATGAGACCGTCGCGGGTGAGCCGGGTAGGTTTCCCCAGGCACGTTTCGACCAGGTGAGCCAGCCCGAGCATACTTCCAAGGCTGTCTGGGTCGGGCTGAACGTGCGAAACAAAAGTGACCTGGGAGTAACCTTCCAGGGCACGCAAAAACCGATCCGAACGCCGGCTGGTGGTAGTGAGGGTGCTACAACCGCCGGTTTCGGCGTCGGCGCCGTTGCGCGGCATAGACGGATGTCCTCCGACAACCTGAAATGGCCGGCAACAGGCCAGCCAGACCTCCGGGGGGCGATGCGAGGAACCGTCCGCAAGGGGCCTATCATTTTTTAGCTGATGGAAACCGCCCTGCCAAGCACAGCCACCCACTGAAAAAGTTGACTCATTCTATACATCAGTTCATCAGACCGGCCAGAATCATTGATTCAAGTGTGCGAATCCGCACAATTTCACCATGCAGTATTTTTATTTAATTCCTGGCGAACGATTCAAAAAACACGTCGTTCCCGCGCTAACTTCAAGCTGGCAGCGACGTAATTATGAGAAAATCGGCGAATTGGAGCGCCAATTGGGCATTGACGTTCAGCTGAAAACGAAATTGGGCGTATTTCGGACGGACGAGTGGCGGATTCTGGTGGCCGAAAGCCTTCTTCAGACGGCGGCCGAGCTGCCGGAAATCGAAACGCCGCTGGAATCATGGGCGAGGCTGCTCGGCCAGAACCGGGCCGCAGCGCGGCATGAGTTTTCGCCCATCCAGAAAGCGGTTCTCGGTAGCCGGGACTTGTTTCTGGGCTGTTATTACCGCCCCGAGAATGCTGGCTGGAATGATCGTGGCGATGTTTGCGAACTGGCGGCCTGGCTGCGGGCGGTGCGACCGGAAACATGGCGGTCGGACGAACTGACACAAGTTTTGCCGGACGAGCGCGAGGAAGAACTTGCATATGCGCGGGAGTGGTTCGGCCAATTCGCCGCGATGTACAAACGGTCCGAACAAGAAGGCTATGTGATTGTTTGCGAGCGCATTTAGCAAGGCTAAGGTAGCGGAATTCGCCAGAATTCCGCCAGGTCAACATCAATGCGCTTCCGCAGCTTTAGGCGTATGATGACATTGGAAAGAAAATGCTGACTTAACGCACAATCAGGTAAACATCATGCCGCGCATCATTGAGGAAGGTTCTGTCGACCGGTCTGCCCGAAATATCGAAACGGCGCGCCGAACGCCCGCTCCGGAAGTGGACGCCGAGCGCATTAAGGCGGCGGTGCGCGAGATTCTCCTGGCCGTCGGCGAAGATCCGGAGCGCGAAGGCCTGCGCGAAACGCCCGACCGGGTGGCTCGGATGTATATCGAGATGTTCGCCGGTTTGCACCGCGATCCGCGCGAGCATCTCCGCAAATCTTTCACGCAGAAGTACGACGAGATGGTCCTTGTGAAGGACATCGAGTTTTCATCGATGTGCGAGCATCATCTGCTGCCGTTTACGGGCAAGGTCCATGTGGCCTATCTGCCCAACGGCAAACTCGCCGGCCTCAGCAAACTGGCCCGGGCTGTGGAAACCCTGGCCCGCCGGCCACAAATTCAGGAAAAAATGACGGAACAACTTGCCGACTTGCTGATGGCCGAGCTCGGCGCCCGTGGTGTAGCGGTGATCATTGAAGCCAGTCATTCATGCATGACGATCCGCGGCGTCCGCAAGCCGAACAGCGTGGCCACCACCAGCGCCATGCGCGGCGGCTTTCGCGACAACCCCACGACCCGCAGCGAATTGCTGGCGCATATTTATGGGAAGTGACGCGTTCGGCCCGTCGGCGGCTTAGCCGGTTTTTCGGGTCCGTGCCACCAACAACAATCTTATGCTCGCTATCTTCAGCCTGCGCCTTGCTCTGGGAATGCTCGGTTCGCTGTTCCTCCTCTCGCCGAGCCAAATGCACCCGCGCTTCTTCCGCACGCATTTTTTGACGGTGCTCGGATTATGCATGTTAACATGCATTCTGGTGTGGCCAACCACTGTGTTTCTGCCCGCAATTATTGCCGTCGGTTTTGCCTTTCTCGGAGCCATTGCCTGGTATTTCGAACGCTCCCCCCTGGGATGGATATTAATTATGGCCGCGGGAGGAGCCGTCTTCGTCGCGCTCCGGCAGGGCGAAACATTGCTTGCCAGCATGCCCATAATTGATCCGCGTGCCGAGATTGCCAGAGCATTTGGCGCTTCAGACGGGCCGCGCTGGCCTTTCACGCCGCTCTGGGGAAGGATTATCGACGACCTCTCCGCCGCCGCGCTCCTCGGCTTTTCCATGACCGCCATGCTCGTCGGTCACTCATACCTGATCTCGCCAGGGCTCTCGATTCGGCCGCTCATGTTGCAACTGGGGGCATTTTTCGTCGCTCTATTGCTCCGGCTGATCGTGGCCGGTGTCGCGCTCTGGTTCTGGACCGCCGACCATTCGTTGACTAACCTGAATGATGAGGTGGTCTTGTGGCTGCCGGTACGTTGGCTTATCGGCATCGCGGGACCGGCGTTTTTTGGCTTCCTTGCCTACCGGACGGCGAAGATTCGCTCCACGCAATCGGCCACCGGGATACTTTACGTCGTTGTGATTCTGGTTTTCCTGGGCGAGTTGAACGCCCTGTTGTTGCAAAAGATTACGGGATTGCCATTGTGAAAGTTCGTTTTGCCTGCCCGAGTTGTGAAGCGCCGCAGAATATCGCAGACCCGGCTACGCCGGAGTGGCATTGTGCCGCTTGCGGTCAAGCACGATCGTTGACGCTGCCTGATTTGACCACCGGCAAGCCCATCGAGCATTGCGTGGCCTGCGGCAACAATCAGCTTTATCGCCAGAAGAATTTCCCGCAATGGCTCGGCGTGGCGATTTTGGGTGTGGCCTGCGCATCGTTCTTCATACTGCAGGGCCTGTACAGGCCCCGGCCGGCGTGGGTCATCCTGATCGGCTCGGCCCTGTTTGACGGCATCATGTATCTCTTGGTCGGCGATGTCATTGTCTGCTACCGCTGCCAGGCCAAGCACTACGGCCTGCCGCGCAGCAAGAGCTACGATCCCTTCGAGCTTGCGATTGCGGAAAAGTATCGCCAGGAGCGGCTGCGGCGGGAACTGGCGTTGAAGAAGTGACGTACTGGTTTGAGCGAAGGCGACGCTGGCAGCGTCGCCTACGATTTGGGCTCTGAGCGAACAGTTAACAATCCCACCAGGCCTAGCAGCCATAAATACTGCACCAGGTAAAAGTAATTCAGAAAGCCAACGGTGCTGAACAGCACATAGGTAAACAGCGCACTGCCCACGTACAACGCACATTCAGCCCCTTCCGCACGCGAGCGCCACGAAAGAGCTAACAAAAGTGGCCCGCTGATCAGCCAAAACAAAACGGGACTTGGATGCCAGCCGACGAGGTCCTTCAGCGCGCTGACAATTGTGATCGAATGGTAGCCCGGGTATTTGGTCAGGTGTTGGCTCACCACAATGTCCATGAAATCATGTGGCGACCATAGGAAAAAGGGCAGGAGCACGGCCAACCCCACCGTCAAGCCTGCCAGAAGATAACGCCATTGTCGGCGAAAGGCCCGGGCAAACGGCAGGTACATCGGCGCGCCGTATTGTTTTCCGGTAAACGCGAGACCGAGCAGCACATGGCCTAGCAACCGGCATTTTGAGCTAGTCGCTTCGACCAGCCAAAACCCAATTCCGAATAATCCCGCCAAGATCGGCTCAATCCACGCTCGCTCCGCCACGTGCACCGTTCCCGGCAAATGCAAGTAAAGGGACGCCGCGAGCAGGCCGGCCAGCGGCCGGTTTCGCCGCAGTGCGACGAGGAAAACCCCCAGTCCGGCCATTACATCCATGATTGCATGCACCCAGCGAATGTCGGCCCCGAAAAGTCGCGGCACCGTGCATAGGAGGTAAGTCAACGGCGGGTAGCCGGGCACGCGGTTCGGATGTTCGGGAAAGAAGAGGCCATGGGCTTTCGCGCGCTCCGTGTGGTAGGGAGATTGGTAGTCGTTCGCGTAGGGGTTCTTGCCTTGCAAAATGAAGTCAGCCGAGTCGCGCAGCAAGTTGTAGACATCAATTATGGGTTCCGGCGATGCCCGGATCACGAGCGCGCGAAGCATGAAACCCGTGGTCAGCACGGCGATCAAGAGGAACCATACCAGCGCGCGCCGAAGGGGCCGCGCGGTGTCGCGCGATTCCCAGATGCTGGTAATGCCGATAACGAGCGTTAACAGAAATCCGGCCTGGGCAATCTGCGGCAGCCGGGCGTTGGCCGTGGGCACGTCGTTGAAGGAAACCTGGCTTGGTGACATGGCCAAGTAAGTCATGGCAACGGCACACCCTGCCAGAACCAGCGTCGTTCCATCGCCGGCGGGACCGAACCGTAGCCGTATTACTCGATCCCAACCGAGACTCGCCGCGAGACCCACCACGAATGCCACCACCGTCCAGCCGAAGACCGAGCGCGAGTAGATGCCATACGTGGCGCAAAGTGCTTGATTGAGGATCGCCAGCGCCAGCAGAATCAGGATTGGACGCAGCCGAAACCTCATGGCGGATTCCCGCCATTCGGCTCATCCACATCGTCTTCCGGTTCAAGGAATGCTTCGCGCGGAATGTCGATGGGCCCGAGTGGGTTTTCCACGCGATGGACCACATAACGACCAGCGCGAAAGACGATTGGTTGGTTCCAGGGGAAGTAGCGCAACTCGCGCGCGGGAAACTTTGGCGGCAGGTCGAGAGGAGTAGCACCGGGCGCGCCGGCGTCTTCAGGCTGCCGCAGTACGCGTTCAACGTCGCTGACCACGTAGCGCTGCGGACAGGCCAGCAACTCCCGCCGCACGTCTTCCTGATGCTCGGCGACATGAACGATGGTGGCCACGTGGATGAAGCGAATGGAAGGCTGCAAGTCGAGCCAGAGATAGAGCGTGTGCGGGCTGTCGTGCCAACAGGTCAGCTCGCGATCTCGTAAGGGCGGATCGACCGCTCGCAGGAAGGCCGCGACCCGTTCAAGTTGCCGCCAGTCGGTGCCGCAATGACTGTGGCCGGTGCAAGCCAGCCGCATGCGCAAGTCGGCATTGCTGCGCTCCCGGCAACAACGTGGCCATAACTCCAATCGCTGGATGCGCAACAACGGGTGGGTGACCAAATAGCGCGACGTGAACTCTGGATTCTTGTCGAAAAGCCAGTCGCTTGCGCGCTTCACGGCTGACGATTTCTTTTCCAACGAGACAAACGTCCCCGCCAGCACGAACCACACCAGGAATCCGAAGCCGAGCGCCCAGCGCTGCGAGGCCAGCAAGGCCATTGCGAGCAGCACTTCGGGCACGTGAATGTATTCAAGTCCCTTTTGCAGAAACAAAGCCTGCGCCAACCAGCCAAGGTAGAGGGCCGCGAAGAGCGTCCGCGCGCGGCGCATTTTTTCGTCGGTGGCTGAAATGTATAGCCACGTGCGGTCGCCGGCCTGCTGCCGCCGCCGCACGACTCCGGCCAGCAAATAAACAACCGCCAGCGGTAACGCGACGATGTGTATCAGGCTCCAGGGCCGCAAATAGTAAAAGGTGTCCTCGTACCGGTCCGGCAGCTTGGCGCGAACCTCGGCGAAGTAATCGGGATTCCAATGCGTGAAGACGTCCCAGAAATACGGCCAGGCGCCGGATGCTTTCAGCCAGACGATTCCCGGGATGCCAGCCGCAATGCCGCCAAGCAGCAAGCCCCCCAAATCGGCCAGAAGGCACTTCCACCCGGCGACGCCAACGAGCCGAGGAATGCTGGCCAGCCAAACGGCAAGAGCGGGAACGATTGCGTGCGGTTTCAACCACACCGCCAGGCCCCACACGACACCTTCAAGAAATGCCCAGCCGCTCGTTTGTACTCCTGTGCGCGTTCCGGCTCGTTCCAGTTGCCGCAGTCGCATGACGGTGGCCACAAGTGCCGGCAACAACATCCACGGGTCGCGCTGGCAATGATCGATATCCGGCAGATACAGATAGAACAGAGCCGTCGTGGCCAAAAACCAGAGCCGGCTGGCCAACGTGGTCGCTTGGCGGTGTAGCCAGAAGTACAGCAGCCCGACAATAATGGTTAGGATGCCGAAGTCCCAGATGCGCAAGGCTTCCGAACTCCAGCCACAGGTCGAGCGGATGAATAGATGCAGCCAGACCATGCCCGGCAGATTGGTGTCGAAGACATCGCGGTAATGCACGCCGCCACGCTGAAGATTGCGCGCTGCGATATCGTACAGGCTGCAATCCAACCAGATCGGCAGCCGCATGAAGATGGGAACGCCAATCACCAGCACGATGGCTAGCACGGTCCCGCTCACAAGCGGCGAGTGCCAAACTCGCATTAGGACTGCCCTGGCTGAGGCGGATTCAGATTGGGGCGTGCCGTGCATTCGAAGATCGTTCCGGGGCTTCGATTGACTTCAATATGTCAGCATCATACGGATGAAGCCGGGCTCTGCCACAGTGGAAGCGGCACGCCAAATTCGGTAGCGGAAGTCGCAAGAATTCCGTGGCCACAAACGGAACTCTGGCGAGTTCCGCTACACCAACCCGGCAAATGCCGTAGAATAAAATCGACCTGGACTCCGGCCAACTTTCCGTTTCCAAATTCGCTTTGCCGCAAGCGGCCCGAACATGCCCTTTGATCCTGTTCAACGCGAACGGTTCCGCGACGATTTGCGCGGCTTGGTGCGCGGCGACTTGCTCTTCGACGACATCAACCGCAATCTGTACAGCACCGACGCGAGCATTTTTCGGGTCGAACCGCTGGGCGTAGTTGCTCCCTGCGATGAAGAAGATGTTCAGGCAGTGGTTCGCTATGCCATTGAGCAGGGCATTCCTTTGATCGCGCGTGGCGCGGGCAGTGGCCTGGCGGGCGAAGCGCTGGGTTCCGGCCTGATCTTGGATCTGAGTCAGCACCTTCGGCAAATTCTCGAAGTCGGCGCCGACTCGGTGCGCGTGCAACCGGGCGTGGTGCTGCAGACGCTCAATCGGCGGCTGGCCGAGGAGGGCCGGCGCTTCGCTCCGGACCCAGCCAGCGGCGCTGTCTGCACCATCGGCGGTATGCTGGCGACCGATGCATCCGGTTCCCGGTTGCTCAAGTTCGGCTACACGCACGATCACGTTGCGGCATGCCGCGTCGTGCTGGATACGGGAGAGGTAGTAAACGCCGGCCGCGAGCCGGTGGCTCGACCCGCGGAATCAACTTCACGCTTTGACAAAATCGTCGAAGAGACTGCCCACCTGCTGCGCTGGCACCGTGAGACAATTGCCGCGACTCAGCCGCGCACGCCCTACAACCGCTGCGGCTATCGACTCAGCGGCGTCCTCGAAGACGGACACCTGAACGTGCCCCGGCTGCTAGTCGGATCGGAAGGCACGCTCGCCATTTTCACCGAGGCGACGCTCCAGACGATTCCCTTGCCCGCAGGGCGCAGTGTGCTCATGTTCGCCTTCGCGGAGCTGGACCTGGCACTGCAAGCGATACCGATGGCGCTCGCGCACGGCCCCGTGTGCTGTGACCTGCTGGATCGCCGGCTGGTTTCGCTAGCACAAATGAGCGCGACCGAGACCGCCCCGCTTCTGAGTGATGCCACCGAAGCCGTGCTCCTGCTGGAATTCGAAGCGGACCATCCGACGGAAGCGCGGCTGCTGGCGAACCGGTTGATCGAGCAGATTCATCGGCAAGAACATCTTTCGCTGCGCGCCCAGGCGGCGTGGGAACAGCATGGTATGGAACAACTTTGGAGCTTGCGCGATCACGCACTGCCCAGCCTCTATTCGTTGGCCTACGGGCCCAGGCCGATTGCCCTGATCGAAGACATCGGTGTGCCGCCCGAATTGTTGCGGACTTTCGTCGTCCGCGCGCAGGACGTGTTGCAAGGCCAGGAAATCACAGCCTCATTCCTCGTGCATGCCGGCACTGGACAAATACACATCCGGCCGTTCGTCGACCTGCGCAACCCTGCCGATCAGGACAGGCTCTTCCGCCTGGCGGAGGCGATCTTCAGCCTCACCCTCGAAATGGGCGGCACCATTAGCACCCAGCACGGTACGGGCCTGGCCCGTACGCCTTGGGTTGCCCGTCAATACGGTCCGCTTTATCCGGTTTTTCGTGAGCTAAAAGCGATTTTCGATCCGAAAAGCATTTTCAATCCAGGCAAGATTGTGGCCGCGGAACCGCACCACGTCTGGTGGCCCATTCGTGAAGCGCTGACCGAGAAGCCGCAGACGCAACCACCGGCCTCGTCTGAAGCGGAAGAGCCGGTGGTTGGCTCAAAGGATGACACGGGTCCCTTTCTCACCTTGCGCAGGGAAGAAATTCAGAAGCAGGTTGCGTCTTGCAACGGCTGCGGCACTTGCCGAGTGGAAGCTTCGCCCCAGCGGATGTGCCCCATGTTTCGGGTCACGCATGCCGAAGCCGCGACGCCCCGGGCCA
>Ga0070732_10002090_pt1 | contig 10875 bp, 11 predicted proteins | sample Coa_R1_5_FD_66449 | JGI IMG/M metagenome (GOLD analysis project Ga0070732, IMG submission 66449) | Surface soil microbial communities from Centralia Pennsylvania, which are recovering from an underground coalmine fire - Coalmine... | ecosystem: Environmental > Terrestrial > Soil > Unclassified ...
CGCTTCTCTTCGAGCCATTTCTTGCGGCCGCCATTGATGAGGCGAATGTCCTTGTGGCCGTAGAGCTTGAGCTGCCAGAAGGCGTACGCCGCGAACCAGTTGTTGTTGTCGCCGTAGAGAATGATGTTCGTGTCGTTGGAGATCCCGGAATCACTGAGAAGCTTCTCGAGCGCGGGCTTGTCGATCAGATCGCGGCGAATGCCGTCCTGAAGCTGCGTCTGCCAGTTCCAGCCAACGGCGCCGGGGATGTGTCCCTGGTCGTACGCCGTTGTGTCCACATCCACTTCGACGAAGCGCGTGTTCGGTGCGTTAAGATTATGTGCTGCCCAATCCGTAGAAACCAGAACTTCGGGATGTTTGTACTCTGACATTTACGTTCTCCTCGCTTAGCTTAGATGTTTGACTTGGAAACTCGTTTGGTCACTTCGCCAAAGAAAATGAAAAGCCCACCGGCCATCATTGTTCTGGCGGTGGGCTTGGAAACCTTGAGGCTTGATGAAATCCTTAGCTCAGCCTCCCCGCGCCAGAGGTCGCACACGTACACCACATACAACAGATGCATAGGTTTGCGCTCTTCTGGCTGCGAACTCGCATATTTTTATGCTACCTAGATAGGCGCCTCTTGGCAATAGGACCCCTTATTTCACGAGAGTTATTTCCTGGGCCTGATTACATAACTTCGCAAGTGAGCCAGCGCTTCGCGCGCGGAAGTTTCCACTGGCCGGCTATTCCTGTTGATTTTGCCCATCAACATTCCGCCTTGGATTGCAGCAATGCAAAAATCCGCCATGGGCTCCGGTTCTGCAGCTTTTGCGAGGCGCCCCAGTGATTTCTCGCGGATGAAGAATGCGGCAAGCTTATTCTTTATGACCTCGAAAATAAGACTTAGATCCTGCCGCACCAGCTCATCGTTTTCGGTCACTTCGTTTCCAATGGTTCCGAAGGGACAGCCACGGGTCATGTTGTAGCTTTCTTGCAAATCAATTTGAGCGAGAAACCACATTTCAAGCTCTTTCCAGGAGGAAATCTCGTAGCCGATAGGGGCCGTGCGGTTCTTGATGGCTTCAAGATGGTTCTGAAGCACCTCGTGGATCAAGCCTTCCTTGCTCCTGAAGTAGTGGTAGAACTGGCCCTTCCCCGTTCGCGAAGCTTCGATGATTTCGTCGGGGCTCGTGGCGCGCACTCCCTGTTTGTGAAACAGGTCGGCAGCCGTTCGAATGATGCGAAGGCGGGTTTCTGCGCCCCTCACGAATCGCGTTTTCATACCTTCCTCCCACTTGTACGTTCACGTACAGTCCTCGCTTCTAGCTGCCCTCTTGCTTGCTTTTCCCTTGGCCTCACCTTGTACTTGATTTCTGATTCCCTTTTATCTATCAATAGCGGCGCACTGCAGCCGCCTGTGGCCACCACGACCTGGCGGATAGCTGGAGGACCGGCAGCAAAGCAAGGGAGTGTACCAACACGTTCTACTTTTGTCGATGCCGGCGTATCGGCTCATGAGAGACCGACTGAGTAAAGGAGAATGAATATGCCTGTACTCTTTATCGAAGCGCCTCCGGGAATCCGTCCAGAGGCAAAGAAGAAAATGGTGGAGAAGCTGACGGCTGCCATCGACGAGGCCTACAACATCGGAGACACGCTGATTTTTCTGCGCGAGTATTCCGCCGAGAATGTTTCCATGGACGGACGCCCGCAGTCCGAAAACCCCAAAATCCTCGAAGCACTCAAGAAAATAAGCACCGGGGCCTAAACCTGGACCCGTTGGGGTTCGGAGGTTGGGAAACCGGCGGCCATTCAATTGCCCTGGTTTCCTCTTCGAGACAGTTGTGTACAAGAGTCAGGCCACTCGGTGTCACTCAAACTGTGTCTAGAGGAAAAGGAGGACTTTGGGCATGACAAATTCCGATAGAACCGTGCTCGTAACCGGAGCGACAGGGCGGCAAGGCGGAGCAGTGATCCGCCACATGCTGCCGAAAGGTTGGAAGCTGCGTGCTCTCACTTTCAAGGCCCAAGGCGCGTCAGTGCAGAGCCTGATCGACCAGGGCGTCGAGGTTGTGAAGGGAAACATGGAAGATTCCGCGTCGCTGGAGCCGGTAATGCGGGGGGTGTACGGCGTTTACGGTGTGCAGGACTTCTGGGCGGTGGGCGCCAAACGCGAAGTAATGCAGGGCAAGAATGTTGCCGATGCGGCAAAAAAAGCAGGAGTGGAGCACTTCGTTTACAGCTCGGTGGGAGGCGCGGAAAGGAACTCCGGCATCGATCATTGGGAAAGTAAATGGGAAGTGGAAAACTACATTCGCAAGCTAGGATTGCCTGCCACGATGATCCGCCCCGCGGCGTTCATGGAGAACTACTACATCGACCAAGTGGAAATCGGGATTCTCAAGGGCAAGCTCATGGATCCCATTCGGGGAGACAAGCCTTACCAAACCATCGCAAGCAACGACATTGGAGCCTTTGTGGCGCTGGCCTTCGAACGACCAAAGGAGTTTCTCAAAACGGAATTGGAAATTGCGGGAAGCGAGCTGACGAATCTCGGGGCGGCACAGGTTTTCAGCCGCGTTCTAGGCAAGCCGGTAAAGTTCCAAAAGCTTCCGATGCCGATGGTGCGGCTTTTCCTCGGAAAAGAGTTCTATCAAATGTTCCGCTGGTTCAATGAAGCAGGCTTCAAGGCGGACATTCCGGGCCTTCGCCGGCGCTATCCGGAAGTTCACTTTCATACGCTCGAGGAATGGTTGCGCGCGGAGGGATGGCACAAGCGAGCCAGGAAGGTGGTCGCGCCGAAGGGTTAAGCGTGCCACGTCCTAAATGATACGGAAAGAGGATCAGGCGGACTTGATGTCGCCCCGGCGAAACTTCTCGATCAAATGCTCGCAGGAGCGCAAAGTGAAGGCCATGATGCTGATGGTCGTGGTCTTGTCCGTACAGTTGAGAAAGACGCTGGCATCGCACGCGTACAAGTTCGGAACATCGTGAGCTTGTCCGAAGGCGTTGGTCACGAATTTCGTGGGATCGTGCCCCATGCGGCAGGTACCCGTGTCGTGGAGGCTCCAACCAGGAAGGTTCGGTGAATCGCCGGTGCTTTCGACCACGCCCCCTGCGGCGCGAATCAGATCGGCGCAAACCTGCTTGGAGTGCTCCCACATTTTCAAAACGTTTTCGTCCCACTGAAAATGAATGCGCGCGCAGGGGATTCCGTAAGCGTCCTTGGCTTCCGGATCAATGTCCACGAAGTTGGTGTCCATTCGCAACGTAGGGGCCTGAATGGTGAAGCTGACGGGAGTGGGGTAGCGCCGTTTCACTTCCCGCTTGAAGGACGAACCGAAGCCTTCCGCCTGCGTCGCGTACCAGGGGTATTCGCCGCAGCCTCCGCCGGGATAGACCGAATAACCGCGAATAAATTTTTCTTCGTGCGGATTTTTCAGGTTCTGCCAACGAGGCATCCAGACGATGGTGTTGTCGCCGACGCTGTCCGGAAAACTGGGCTGACCCAGGAGCTGGGGAAGACAGCCTGAGGCGGATTCTCCGTAAAGGTGGTCACACAAATTGCGTCCGAGCTGGCCGCTCGAATTGGCAATGCCGGTGGGCCAGTGACGAGACTTGGAATTGAGCAGGATGCGAGCGGTTTCGACATTGGTGGCAGCCACGATAACCGCCCGACCATAGACCTCCATCTCCTGCTTGGTCTTACGATCGATGTACGCAACGCCGCTGGCGATTCCGTTTTCATCCACCAGAATGTTTTTTGCCAGCGCATCGGTCCGCAGCTCGAGATTTTTGGTCGCTTCCGCGAGGGGCAAGAAACGCCAGGGCGTTGAGAAAAAGGAGCCGGTGTCGCATCCGGTGGTGCACGCTCCGCAAAAATGGCACGCGGGATGGCCAGCGTGGTCAACGGTGAGCTGCGCGATGCGGTCGTGAAGATAAGGGACGCCGATTTTTTCCGCGCCTTTTTGCAGGACGTGGTCGAGGCAGCGGAAATTGAACGGCGGGAGATATTCGCCATCGGGATTGCTCGGCCGGTTCTGAACTGAGCTGGAAACTCCAATCATGCGCTCGACGCGCGAATAGTAGGGAGCGATCTCCGAGTAAGTGAGCGGCCAATCCACGTCGTAACCGTCGAGTGAGGCGGCGCGGAAATCGATGTCGCCAAACCGCGCGGAGGACCTTCCCCAGAAGTTCGTTTTTCCGCCAACGGCCCAACAGCGCGGCCAAGTCCAGACGGTTCCCGGAGCAGTGGTGTACTTGATTTCGCGTTCCCACACTCCTGGGACCCATTCGTTGTCCATGAAACCAACAGATTCCGAGCGCGTTGCGGGATCGCCGAAGCCGCGGAATTTCATCTGCCAGGGTTTGCGATGATTGCGAAAATCTTTGGCGGGATCGAGCCTGCGTCCGGCGTTGATGCAGCAGACCTTGAGGCCGGCTTCGCAGAGCGTCTTGATGGCCATCCCGCCACCGGCTCCGCTTCCAATCACGATTACGTCATAGATTTGTTTTGGCATGGCGGCTCACCATTTGGGCGGAGGCAAATGTTTGTGTTCGGGGTCATTGGGATGCGGGCAAGCGGGCGACTTCGCGTAAAACTTCAGCGCCGGATTGTCGATTTCCTTGTATCCGATTTCCGTGGTGTAAAAGCCTGCGACCGTGAGTTCTTTGATTCCAGCGAAGAACTTGCGTCCGTCGTCCTCGCCCTCGCGAAACTTCGCTTTGTAAGCGAGCGGCCCGAGAACAGACACTTGCTGCGTCTGCGATAGGGCGAGAAACGCTTTGCCGAAAAGGTTCTCGCAGTGCGCATTCAGCCAGGCGATTCCCAGGCGCATGGGATATTGCCGTTCTGTGTCGACCGAGACGGCAAAGTCCACAAACTCAGCGACGCCCGCTTCTTTCGCGCCGGGAGTCGTGTCGCTCGGAATAATCAGCTCCGTGAGACGTTCGACCGTGGCGTATTCGGAGGGAGAAAAGAACTGCGGCTGATAGTTCTCCGGCCGAATGCGTTCGATAGCCGCTTCGTCGTGCGAACAAATGAAAGCCCACTTGGCGAAGCCTGAAAATTTCGAGAAGGCTGCCGCGGTAGCCATGATGCGAAGCATTTCTCTGCGTTGCAGATCTTGTCCGGCCATGTTTCTGCCCCCTAGCTGCTATTGCTTCCGTGTCTCGGCATCGAGCTTCTTGAGCATCTCGCCGATTTCTGGATTGGACATGAAACTTTTCCAAACCACACCCGTGCGATAGTTCTCGATCATGACGGTTATGGGAGCCTGGTTTAGCCCCATAAAAATGTCGGAAATCCAATCCTGGCCGGGATTATAAGCGCCGCGCAGGCCATATACTCCCCACAGTTGAGCGCCAAGGTCGCGGTAGTAGTGTTTGAGCGCAGCCATGGATGCGTCGGGCGTGTACGGGAATGAAGCCAGGGCTCCCGTAGGCGTGAGGGTGCCCTGATCGCTGTTGTTGTCGGGAGCATGGGGAACATAGCCAAAGGGGCCGTCGCCGGCCGTCAGACCCCAGGCGTCGGCCCTATAGCCCGAAAAATGTTTGGGATTCGCGATGCAATAGGCGCGGTTGATCAAAGCAACGTTCCGGTTGTTTTCAAAGTAGGACGACGTGAAACGATCATGCAGGCCGTGCGGATCGAAAGCGAAGTAAGAGTAATGCGTAAAAAAGAGTGGCCCACCGGTGCCCACGCCCACGTCGAGTTTTATGCCGTAATACGTGTTTCCGTTCGAATAGTGATCGCCGTCTTTGCTGCCTGACCAGCCCGCGCGATACGCGAGAGCCATGGGTTCCTGGCTGGCCCATCCGGAATAGTAATAGCTTGCGGGGACGCCATGCGTCGGCGAAGCCATCGCAAGCAGATAGGTGATCATCACTTCGTTGAAGCCGATAAGCGGGTGGTGGATGCGCCAGGTCCAGAGCGGAGACCAGTGCCAGTACAAATAATGGCTTTCCGGCGTCTGGCGAAACCAGTCCCACTCCACGCTCTCCCAGAGCTTGGTGATTTTTTGATAGAGAGACTTTTCTTCTGGGCTGGTTCCGTGAAAGTAGCCTCGCGCCGCCAGCAGCCCTTCCATCATGAAAGAGGTTTCTACCAAATCGGCGCCGTCATCGAATGCGCCGAAGACGGGCATCACTTGGCCGGTGGAACCGTTCATGAAATGAGCCCAGGCACCGTGGAAGCGCGGGGCACGCTCCAAGAATCCGACGATCTTCGTCAATCTTTCAACGGCTTGCTGGCGGGTAATGAATCCGCGGTCGGCCCCTACAACGAGCGCGGCGACGCCAAAGCCGCTCGCGCCCGTGGCGACAATGCGGTCATCCCCGGGAATGCTTTCGCGAGCCATGCCCGAGTTTGGATCGGCGGCCTCCCAGTAATACCGAAAGGACGCTTCCTGCACCATAGTGAGCAATTCTTCGTCGCTGAATGCGCGCGTCGTGGCGCTGGTCGCTGCTGAGAGCGGCGACTCCTGATATGGAATGGAAGACGCCGCCACTTTGTACTGAGCGGTTACGCCGCTTTTCCCAAGAAAATCGGTGAAACGGTGAATGTCCGGTAGCTGGGTGCCAATGGGCTTGAAGTCCTTGCCATCGAAAGAGCGGTAGATGACATAGCGGCCAAGGTCGGCGCTCGAAACCGGATCCCACTGAACATCAATGTGCTGGTCGTAGCCGGTGGACCGAACATTCTGCGGCGCGGGAAGGGGAACGACGGAGGTTGCGACATTATTGTCTACGCGAATTTCATCCAAAATCAGCGCATGGCGCTCGCCGTCCGCGCGTCCCTGGAGCAACATGATGTTCTGCAGTTGTTCAGGACGAAACTCGTAAATAGAAGTGGTGCGAAACGCGGAAAAAGGAATGCGCACCTGAATCCACCGGCCAGCGGGAATGTCCCCGGAAAATTGACCGAGTGGGAGGGCTTCCGTGAAGCTTCCCGGAAATTGCGCGACCAGAAGCCCTTCACTCCGGTTGGACAAGGCGATGCGGGGAAGATCCGCCGCGGCGATCGCCCTCGGCGCAAAGCACCAGATGAATAAAGCGTTCCCGCGCAGCTCGGGAAAGCGGTTTCGGAAAGCCACCAGATGGATTTCCGCCTGCCAGTTTCCGCTTTCCAGCGATTGCCATTCCAGGCGCAGGGCATTCGGCGGAGTCAAAAACGTGGCAGTCTCAACCGGCAGTTTGGATTCTTTTTGTTCGAGCTGACTGGGGGCAAAAGCCTTGGCGGAACTATAGAAATAGAAGTCCGAAGTGAGGCTGTTGTCGAAGAAGGTGTGGCGGTAGTACTCGTCGTTGGCTCTGGCAAAGGAGGAAACCAAAAGAGCTAGCAAAGACAGTAGGAGAGAGGGAATTACACGAAAACGGATTAGGCTTGCATGTCGCGAGAGCTTGACGAAGTTCATTTCAGAACCTTTGCATGAGGTTTACGCCATTTTCCGCAGGATGAGTCTACAAAAGTAGGCGGGCTGGGTGGAAGGGACAAGAAAGAAGCAAAGGCGAAGGCGCCGATCATCTCATGAGTGTCATCCGAGCGAGGAACCTCGCGCGAATCAGAGATTCATGAGCGTCACTTGGGAGAAGTCATCGCCACCAAACAGCCTAGGCGCGAAATCCCAAAGTGCTTTAGAATAAAGGCGCAGTTCATGTCGGGGCGTAGCGCAGCCTGGTAGCGCGCCTGCCTTGGGCGCAGGAGGTCCCGAGTTCAAATCTCGGCGCCCCGACCACTAAGTCCTGATTTTTCAGTGCACTGTTTGTGATGCCCTGGCGTTGGAAAACGAATTTGGGTCCAATTTGGGTCCAAATACGAGCCTCTCAACGCTCTCCACTGCGCGACGCTGCTCCTCCGGGACGGCGTGCAAATAAATCTCGCGCGTGATCTCCGGCGTGGAATGGCCGAGGAGCGATTGCATCGTTCCTATCGGCGTGCCCACTGAATCGAGCATCGTCGCATGGCTGTGCCTCAGAAGATGCCACGTAACGCCAAGAAGCCCTAAACTCTTTGCGGCAGGCTTCAGGTGCTTGCGCAAGAGATTCCAACGGCCTAATGGCAATCCCTCACGCGTGGCAAATACAAGAGCACTTGGATCAGCGACGGTGGGATGGACAGCTGCGAGAATTTCTGCTGTCTCCGCTCCAATCGGGATAGTTCGTGCACTACGCTTCGTCTTCGGCTGATCGAAATGACCGTCATACACCGTCTCGCAAACACGGAGCACAAGAGCATTCAAATCTATACTTCCCCACGAAGCGCAAGCAACTCTCCGATTCGCAATCCTGTCAGCACCAACAGCAGCGTGATCGAACGCGCGGGCTCATCCAGTGTTGCGGCGAGGTTTCGCACTTGGATCGGAGTGAGGACTACTCGTTCCGCTCCATGCTGTCGTCGTGGAAGTTTGGTTTTCTGAGCCAAGTTCTCGTTGATGCAGCCCCATTCTTCGGCCGCGCCAAGGATCTTGCTCAGGCCACACTTGAAGTGGTGAACCGTCTCCCATGACAACCCGCCTGTGAGTTTCCGGCTCAGGAAGCCTTGTAGCTCTTCACGTGTTAGCTCGCGAAGCTGCCTATTACCGAACGCCGGGATGAGATGCACGTCGAGCATGTATCTGCAGTGTTTTTGGGTTGCGTATTTGAGCGTTGGCAAGATCACAGGCATCCACTCATTCTTCACGAAATCTTAGAACGTGCGGACGGACTGTGGTCGAGCATCGCCGCTATTGATCGCCTTCAACTTCTGAGACAGAACCTGCATTGCTTTTCGACGCGTCGGGAGATCAGCGACTGTCCCAATCACCTCTGATCGTCTGATACGTCCCGGTGTGCCGTTTATTTGAATGACATCTACCCACCAACGGGCTACCCAAACTTTTCTTCGAGTGCCACGCTGGAAGAGCGTGCCTTGCTGGAAACCTCTACGAGCCATCGTTCCTCCCTTTTCGGGGACCTCGATGGCCCGCCCAGCTTGTTCTGCGTCAAGTCTCAGTGTAGACCGCGTGTCGAGGCATGGTGGCCCCTACCATGAGATGCAAGCCACGCCAACACTTCGTCTTCGCGGAAGCGCCAGTATTTCCCGAGTCGGTAGCCCGGCAGTCGCCCTAATGATCTTTTGCGTGTTCGGCCGTACACCCACGAAACAGGGACGTGCAGAAGGACAGCCACTTCTTCCACCGTTAGCAGTCGGTCCCTTCCTGTTTCTGTTCCTCCTGTGGCTTCGTTCGGAAGGCCGCTATGCGGTAGCTGTGGCCATCCTGCCTCGTAGGGTGCTGGTGGCGGCGTTAGTTCTGCCTCATTCGCGCTTTCTAATTTCCTGACTGATTCAACCGGCAGCGAGCGGACTGCAAGGCGCAAGCCATGCACTCTGGACGAGTCTGGGTTCTTCCGCTCTCCGAATTGGACATTGCGGGCTTTCATGCTTTCTTGGCGATCTCTGTGAGAGAGGCTCCTTCGATTTGGTTAAGGTTGTCGTTGTTGGTGTGTTGGCCTAGCCAGGACTTGAATTCCTCATCTTTCTTGAAGAGGAGTTTCAATGCTTCGGTGACAACGTAAGCCGGAGAGGAATTAATGAACTCAGCGTACTTTTCAAGTCTGAGTTTCACGTCCTCTTCGACACGGATTTGGATGGTTGCTGACTTGGGTTGTTTGGGTGGTGCTTTCAGCAGTAAGTACTCTTCTCCTTTCTGTATACAAATTGTCAGACTTCGTGTCTGACAAACTCTCGGGTCCGTCGTATGCACGCAGCCAAAACACGAGCTGCCTTTTCGGAAGGAGAAGGAGAGATTTCTGACGCTCTTCACTGCAGATTCATGAACAAAACAAATTACGCACCGCATGTGTAATCCCCCTTCTCTAATTTCCCGAAAACACGGCAGCATCGACAACGCCACCAGTGGGGACAGCGTGAACTGATTCGACAACGGAACCACGGGGTTCTTGCTATCCAGGTCTCTTTGGGAGTATAAAAAAGCAACCTCTCCGTGATGCCGTCTGATGAGACAGAGCCTTCTTAGTGTAAGCGCCTCATTAGCACGTCGACCACGCTAACAATCCAACTCCCTTTCTTGTAACGCGGGGTTCTTTTCCGCTGATCATGCATTGATACGCTTGCGATGTGTCGGCTGGCCGTCCTTTTTTCAGACGACCATGGCAGAACCTGGATGGCGGTCCTGGCTTCCGATACGTCGATTTGGGTCCGAAAGAGGATGGCACGATGAAGTCCCGGCTTTTCGATAGTTCTATCTTAGCAACTGCCCAGCAAGCGGTCGAATTCGTCAGCAACATTCTCGAATCATCGACAGAATACTCCGTCATTGGCAAGGACCTGGACGGAAAGATCCTGCTCTGGAACGAAGGCGCGCGGCGAATGTATGGGTACGAGGCTGAGGAAGTTGTTGGGAAGCTCAACTCTGAGGTTCTTCACACTCCAGAAGACGTCGCCACAGGAAAGCCACGCGAGATCATGGAGGCAGCGCTGCGCGGCGGTAAGTGGGAAGGAGTAATCGGACGAGTACGCAAGGATGGCAGGCGTATCAGCGCACGAGTCGTAATAACGCCCCGCCACGATAGCAAAGGCAAGCCGGTTGGTTTCCTTCTCATCTCGAAGGATGTTTCTCACGAGATTCGCTTCGCCGAGGAGATTCGCAAGACAAAGCTATTTGATAACGCAATCGTAGGCAATGCCAAGGAAGCCGTCGATTTCATTGCCAACATTCTGGAATCATCGACCGAGTACTCGATCATCGGCAAGGACCTAGAGGGAAAGATCCTCCTCTGGAACGAAGGCGCCCGAAGGCTCTACGGATACGAGCCGGAAGAGGTCGTTGGAAAAGCAAACTCTTCAATCCTACATGTGCCAGAGGATGTCGATAGCGGCAAACCTCGTGAACT
>Ga0070732_10002091_pt1 | contig 10875 bp, 6 predicted proteins | sample Coa_R1_5_FD_66449 | JGI IMG/M metagenome (GOLD analysis project Ga0070732, IMG submission 66449) | Surface soil microbial communities from Centralia Pennsylvania, which are recovering from an underground coalmine fire - Coalmine... | ecosystem: Environmental > Terrestrial > Soil > Unclassified ...
CGCTCTCTGAGCGCCGAATGACGGCGGCCAGAGGCCGCCGCTACAGCAGCGGTTGTCACTGTATTTTGCAATCCTCTCTAAGTCTGACCTGGGAAGTTCCGTTTAGCGAGGACCAAAGCGGCGCCAGCCGCCTCCTCTTACCACAACCCCGCCGCCGACCGCGGGCCCAGGGTAGGAGTAAGCGGGTGGATAGTAGCACGGGCCCCAGGCGGGATCGCAATACGGATAGTAGCCTCCGTAATAGCCAGGCCAATAGGAGAAGCCGAAACCAAACGAACGGAACCCGCGATCCCGGAAGCCGAAGCGGCCGAATCCTCCGCCGAAGCCACGTCCGCGGAAGCCGCCAAATTCGCCGCCGAAGCCGCGACCGTTGAAGCCTCGTCCGGCAAAGCCGCCGCGAAAGCCGCCGTTTCCTCCCCTGAATCCACCCGAGAATCCGCGGCCCCCAGAGCCGCGTCCGCTAAAGCCACCGCTAAACCCGCGCCCGCTGAAGCCCCGAGCGCCGGATCCACCGTGGCCACCGGATCCACCCCTCCCGCCGCGCCCCTGCGCTGTGCAGACGGTAGCGAAGCCCAGCATCATGACGACTACCATTAGCTTTTTCATAGCCTTCCTCCCGCTTAACCGCTCCGTTGTTTAGTGCCTGCCGCTGTGTCCGCCGCCTGACGAGTGCCCGCCGCCGCCACCGCTACGGGATCCACCACCGCCACCGCCACCGCTGCGGGATCCACCGCCGCCGTGGTACCCTCCGCCTCCACCACCGCGCGGCGCGCTGTAACCACCTCCGCCGCCATAGCTGCGCGGCGCGCTGTATCCGCGTGGCGCGCTGTAACCACCACCGCCGCCGTAGCTGCGAGGCGCACTGTAGCTGCGTGGAGCATTGTAACCACCGCCACCGTAACTGCGCGTCGGCGCGTTGTATTGGCGCGGCGCGCCATAACCGCCGCCATAGTTACCGCGCGGAGCGACAATCGACTTGTGCACGTCAATCTGCGGACGTGCATTGTAGCTGCCGCCGCCGTAGTAGCGCGGAGCGGGCTGCGAGGAGAATCCACCGCGAGGAGCCGCTCCACGGCCCGAGTAGTAGCTTCTCTGCGCGGGCGCTGCCGGCCGCGGCTGGGCACTGAATCCGCGCCACTGACCGCCCGACCCTGCCGGGGTACGGATGCTCGGCGCGTTGGCGAACCGGCCCGAGCTACTCTGGCCGCCCTGCGCCCTCATTCCTCCCAAGCCTGATGAGCCGGCATTCCTGCCCACGGTGGCAGGCGCTCGCGAGAACCGCTCCCAGCCCGCCTGATTCCTGGCAGTCGGCGGCGCACCTTGCGGTCCACGCTGGCTGAACGACGACGCCGTCTGGCCTCGACTTGGAGCCGGAACGCTCATGCGGCCCGCCATGCGCCCTGAAGGGGTGGCTGGCCCACCGAATCGGGATGAGCTGTTCGCCGGCGAACTGAACGACCTTCCACTCGCCTGCGCTCCGGCAGCCGGCAGCCGTCCCTGATTCGCGATCGCTCGATTGCCTGCGGTCTGCGCCGTCATGCCTCGATTGAGCATGCCATTGTTCGGCGACCGCATCGCGCTCTGAATGCCTGCCACCTGTTTCGAGAACGACTGCGGTCCCACCGGCGGTTTATGCGAAGCGAAGAAGTGCTGAGAGCCTGCGGCGCGCGACGGGATCGAGCCGCGAGCCGGCGTGCGATTACTGAAGTTGAGGCTGGCGCGCGTCGGGGTGGTGGGGAGTCCGCCGGTGACCGCCCGACCCTGCCGCAGCGTCGCGGTGCTGATCGGAGACTGGTGCGTCGGGACGCGCGTCGTACCGAATCGGTTGGTGGCCATCGAGCTGACGCCCGACCGCACGCGCGCGTTGCTCATCATCGACCGGGCGTTCGAAAGCGCCGGCCGGTTCCGGCCCGCGAGCGGCGGAACGGCGCGTGTGCCGTTGAAATTGTTGATGTTCGTAATATTCGTAATGTTGGTGATGTTGGTGAAGCGCGGTCCGCCGAATCGCCCCCACCCTCCCCAGCCCCCTCTGAACCCGAAGCCAAATCCGACTCCTCCCCACCACGGGAAGAACGGATCGCACGGCCCCACCGGGAACCAGCCAATATTGCCGAATCCGAATCCAAACCCGAAACCCGATCCGAATCCGAAGAAGGTCACATAAGCCGGCGACCAGACTGGGTAGTACGCGGGATCGACGGGGCCCGGCCACCATGCCCACTGGTCATCGTCATCCATGAACCAGCGGCCGTAGTGATAGGGCGCCCAACCCCACGGTTCGTAGTCGACCCACGTCCAGCCATAGGACGGATCCCAAACCCAGCGGCCATCGCGATAAGGAGCCCAGTCGCCGCCTTGATTGTTAGGCTGCCAGACCTCGCCGTATCCCGGTTGCTGTCTCCACTGGCCGTACTGATCGAGGTTCTCAGTACCGGTGTAATGGCGGTTGGTATGACGCCAGCTCCCGGCGTCGTAGATGCTGCGGTCGCGTTCCTTATTCCACTCGTCCCACCGGTCGCGGCCCGGGGCCTCGACCATCTGATACTCGGGATTGTCCGTGCCGCGAACCTCAATCTTCTCGCCCTGCTTGACTGGCGTGCTGCCCTGCGCCGTCGAGACTTCCGCTTGGCCCTCGCGCACCGTCACCGACGTTTCGGTGGGCGATTCGACCTGAATCCGGTAAACGCCCTGGCCCTGCGGATGGACGGCCATGTTGGGCGTGTCGATTTCCACGTCCGCCTGCGCTCCCGGCAGAACCGTGTAGTTGACGAGGCCCTGCGCGACTTGCAGTTGGATGTGCTGCCGCGTCAGGTCCGCGACCTTCACCTCGGCATTCTGGTCGAGCCTTAGGACGTCGCCGTAGTCGAGCTCGACCTCGGCGCGCGAGTTGGGTCCGGTCGAGATACTGTCGCCCACACCCACCGGAGCATTCACGATGCCTGCCACCCAGTCATCCGAGCCGCCGCGCAACGTTGACACCTCGCCGTTCATGTAGCTCAAACGACCCACACCCGGCGCGTTAGCGTCGTCCTGCTGCGGTGCGTCCTGTTGCTGCGGTGCGTCCTGCGGCTGGCCCTCGTCCTGGGCCCAAAGCACCCCGGCGCCCGTCAAAGTCAGAGTTATGATCGTCGTCAATAAAAGAACGCGTAGGTTTTTCATGGCCTTCAGACTTGGCGACATACGAGTAGCCAAGACCTCCGCCGTGGATAAGGCAAGTCGTCGGCCAAAGTGCCGCCCTTCGGCGTCTTTCCACATATCCCACGTGCTGTCAATATTTTGCGGGCGCGCGGCTCACCACCATGGGGAAGTCGGGCGTGCCTAACGTTGGTGGGTTGCAACCACGCCTGGCTGATTTCAGCCACCTCTCGGGATTTCACCGCGGAGGTCGCTGAGACGCAGAGAGGAAGCAGGGGCATTGAATCGCGGTGGTTGCTGAGGACGTGCAGGGTGTGGAATCTGCTATCTGGAACCGGCGATTCGTCCCTGCTTCTCTGCCTTGTGCCTTCTGCCTTTCAGCCTCTGTGTTCTCTGCGCTCTCTGCGCTGAGAATTCAAGTAATTCAGCCAGGCGTCAGTGGTCAGCCATGTAGCCGACATGTGTAGGCCATTTGAGGGTGGTTGCGGGGTTGGTTGGGCAAGGACGCGGATGCGAGATCAAGTGAGACTGTCGGCCGCCTGGGCCCGCGAACCAGGGAGTTCGTTTTTCAGGGCTGCTTTCTTTTGTTTTCAATGATATGGCGTCATCAGCGGGCGGTTTTGACCACTTCGTTCCGATTCGTTATTCGTTAGTATCTCTTGGATAATCAGAGTGATAGCGCTGTGATCACCACCGAGGACAGTTCGTTTTTGAGTTCGTTCCATTAGACTTGCTTTGTTTTCTGTAATTTAAGAGCATCGACCCCCAATTAAACTATCTTTTTTTCTCTCCGCCAGCCGGTTTTCTTATTCGCTTTTTGTTCTCTCTAGCGCTGCCCGGACTCGTGATCCGCCACGGTGCCGGCAGGTTGTGCCGGGCCGCCTGCTGGCCGCCGGCTTCGAGTTTCTCTTTCCGGAGTGGCCCGGCGCCGCCCGCGAACTGGTCGCCCGGTGGCGTCAGGATCACTCGAGGTGACCCGCACCTCGGATCAGGTCCATTACTCGTGCCGCAACGCCACCATCGGATCGACGCGCGAGGCTCGACGGGCGGGAATGAAACCGGCAAGCGTGACCACGGAAATCAGCAACAGCGAAACCGCCGTAAAGGTCACGGGGTCGGTGGGCTTCACGCCGAAGAGCATGGTGCTCAGAATCCGCGTCAGCGCGAGCGCCGCGGCCAATCCTGCCGCGATGCCCATCAGGGCCAGGCGCAGTCCATCACGCAGGACCGCTCCGAGCACCGCCCGCCGCGTGGCGCCCAGCGCCATACGGATTCCGATTTCGTGCGTGCGCTGGTTCACCGAGTAACTGATCACCCCGTAAAGGCCGACCGCAGCCAGCACCAGAGCGCAGAGCGCGAACACGGTCATCAGCGTCATCAGGAACCGCTGGAACGCGATGGAGAGCGCAAGGACTTCATCCATGGAGCGCGCCTGGCCGACGGGCAGATTAGGGTCCGCCCCGCGCAACGCGTTGGCGATCGCGTCGCTGAGGCTCAAGGGATTCTGCGCCGTGCGCACGAGGACGCAAGTGGGAAACCATCCCTGGAAGAGTTGATCCGCCTCGTAGGAAGCCTGCGCCATGGGAACAAAGAAAGTTGGCGGTGCGGGCTCGTTGAGGTGCGACTTTACGTCTCTGACGACCCCGACAATTTCCTCTCCGCTCTTGAGGTGTGTACCGACGGGGTTGCGTCCCTCGAGATACCGTCGGGCGAACGCGGCGTTGACGATGATCACCGGGCGAGCGGTGGGAGAATCGTCGGCGGTGAAGAGCCTGCCCTCGAACAAGGGAATCTTCAGCGTGCTGAAATACTCGGGAGTGATCTCGCGGTAGTCCGCCGAAAATCCGTCCGTCTGGCCCGCAATCTGGACAAAGCTGTTGCCGCCACGTTCCAGGGGCAGGCCCGCCGCGACCACCGCCGCGCTCTCGACACCCGGGATCGCCCGGACGCGCCCGAGCGCCGTCTCGTAAAAACGGGCGAGGTCGCCGCCTGACTTGTATCGAGTGCCGGTCGTCCAAATGGGCACAGAGAGAACATGGTGCGGGTCGATGCCCGGGTTGGTGCGCAGGAGATTGGTAAAGGTTTTAATCAGCAATCCGGACCCCACCAGCAACACCAGCGAGAGCGCGACCTCGGCGGAGACCAAGGCGGACCCCAAGCGGTGCCGGCGGGAGCTCCCGCGTCCTCCACCTTCCTTGAGAGGATTCGTGAGATCCGCCTTCGAGGCGTGGAGAGCGGGCGCAATACCAAACAGGACGCCCGCAAGCAGCGCGACCAGCGCGGTGAACCCGAGCGTCCAGCGATCCAGGGAGATATTGCGAGCGTGCGGCAGATCGGCCGGCGTGAGCGACAGCAGGGAATGCAGGCCCCAGTAGGCGACGAGCAGGCCGCCCGCCGCGCCCACCAGCCCCAGCAGCATATTCTCAGTGAGCAATTGCCGCAGGATGCGCAGGCGTCCCGCGCCCAACGCGGCGCGCACGGCCATCTCGCGGCCTCGCGTCACCGCCCGCGACATCTGGAGATTCGCGACGTTGACACAGGCAATCAGCAGCACGAATCCGATCGCGCCGAACAGGACCAGCAGCGGTGTGCGTTCCTCGAGGGTGATCACGTAGTTGTAAGGGAACGCCGCGAAGCTTACTTGTTGCAGAACTTTTTCCGTGAGCTCGTGCTCGGTGTCGAATTCCTGGAAGTAAGGTCTGGTCAGGGCGGCGAGATAACTGGTTGCCGACTTGGCCGGGACTCCCGGCTTCAACCGTGCGATGACTTCATAGTTGCCTCCGCCGCCGATGGACACCGTGACCTGGCCAATAGTCGTCCAAAGGTCCGCCGGGGACGCGCTTTCGAAGCCCGCCGGCATCACTCCGATAACCGTGAAGGGCGTGCCATCGAGCAAGGCAGTGCGGCCGATGACCTTTGGGTCGGCGCCAAAATCGCGCACCCACAGCCCGTGACTCAGGATGGCCGTGTTCGCCCCGCCCAACCGGTCCTCATCCGCCAGAAACTCGCGTCCCAAGGACGGCCGCACACCCATGACACGAAAATACCCGGTTGAGACTCGAAGCGCCCGCACGCGCTCCGGCCGGCTTACGCCGCCAAGATTGAAGCCCACTGACGTGGTGGCCGCGAGATCCTGAAACGGGTCGCGATGAGTCTTCCAGAAGTCGAATTGCTTCGCCGAGAAGTTGGTGCTTTTGGCCTCGCCGCGGTAGATCAGCCCGAGGAGCACGATCCGGTCCGGCTCGGGGTAGGGAAGCGGGCGCAGAAGCACGCCGTTGACCACGCTGAAAATCGCGGTGTTGGCTCCGATACCGAGCGCCAGTGTCAGGACGGCGACCACGGTGAAGCTGGGACTTGCGAGCAATAGTCGCGCGCCGTACTTGAGGTCTTGCAGGAGAGCTGCGAGCGACCGCCATCCCCACATCTCCCGGCTCCTTTCCTGGGTCAAGGTCACGTTGCCGAAGCGTCGCAGCGCGGCATAGTGGGCTTCGTCGGCGGGCATGCCGGATTCGACGTGCTCCTGCTTTTCCATCTCCAGGTGAGACTGAATCTCTTCCGCGAGGTCGTCCGCCGGCTTCGGCCGGCGAAATAGCGCACCGAGTTTTGCCAGCTCGCGCCGCCAGCTCATCGCCCTTCCTCGGATTCGGCGGGCCGCAGAACGCCGGTGACGGCTCGCACGAAGCGCTCCCAACGCGAAGTCTCGGCCGCCAGTTGGCGCCGGCCCGCGGCGGTGAGCCGGTAATACTTCGCCCGCTGCTTGTTTTTCGACACGCCCCACTCACCCGAGATCCAGCCTTCCTGTTGCAGTCGCTGGAGCGCGGGATAGAGCGAGCCGTGTTCCACCTTGAGCGTTTCGTCCGACAGGCGCTCGATGGACTTGGCAATCCCGTGTCCGTGCGCCGGACCCCAGCGCAAGGTGCGCAGAATCAGCATGTCGAGCGAGCCGTAAACGAGTTCGATTCGATCTTCGGGTTGTGACTTGGGCATGATGGAAGATAGTCTACCACATCGGGTGGTAGATTGACTACTACGAAGATCGTGGATTAGGGAAACAGACGGGGGTTCGAATTTATCGGACGGGCCTCGGACGTGGCCCTCAGCGCCGGCCGACGACGCCGCGCACCGACTCAATCAGCTTGGCGGAATCGTAGCTGACACCGTCTTTGAAGACTACCTCGACTTTTTCGATGTCAGCGATCTTGGATGCAGGGTCGCCGTGGATCAATACCATGTCAGCCTGTTTGCCGGGCGCGAGCGTGCCGAGATGGTCGGACTCGCCCAGGAACTCGGCGCCGTTGGCGCTCGCGATGTGGATGGCCTCAACCGGCGTGAACCCGGCGTCGACCAGCAGCTCGACTTCGCGCTGGTCGCCGAATCCCGCCAGGACCCCGCCGTAGCCGGTCGGGTCCTCACCCGCCAGCAGCAGTCCGCCGGCTTTCACGAAGTCATGCTCGAACTGCAACTCCTTCTTGTACTCTTCCGGGAAACTCGAGCCGGTTCGCTGCTCGGTGCGCGTGCGTGAGGTCAAGTAGTCGAGGCGGGCCTCAGGCGCGAGCACGTCGAGGACGCGCTCATCGAGGTGCGATTGCTTCGGCAGAAAGGTTTCGAACACGGGCAAAGTTGAAGTCACGGCGACGTGATGCTGAACGAGGTCGCGGATCATCTCCTGAGCCGGCGCACTCGCGAGGTCGAGCTTGACCAGACTCTCGGAAGCGGCTTTCTGTGACGGGCAGACGTCGGGCTGCTTGCCGGGTACAAACTCCGTGTCAACCAGCAGGCCGTGCTCGAGGTCGTCGATGCCCAGCGCCGCCGCCTCGCGGAATCCGATGGAGCAGAGGTGGCCGGTGATTTTCAATCCGTGCTTGTGCGCCGCTTTGATCGCGGCGGCGAGTTCGGCGCGCGTGATGTGCATGTAAGCCTTGAAGCTCGTCACGCCCTCGTCCGCCCAGTAGTCGACCATGCGGCGCGCGTCGTCAGGGCCGCTCAGTTCGTGCATTTGGGGCGTGTAAGCGCCCGCGCCCTCGAGGTACGGTCCGGTGATGTGCATCTTGGGTCCGGGCAGCCGTCCTTCGTCGATCCAGTTCTTGAGTTCGAGGTCGGTGTACGGGTCGAGGCTCCCTGTTGTGCGGAGGGAAGTGACGCCGCAGGCGAGATAGAGCCGGGGAAAGCTGAATCCCATTTCGCCGTAAAGCGGCAGGGCATCCGGTCCGCGCGCTGAGGCGAAGTCGATGGGGTATACGAGGTGGTCGTGCATGCCGACGAGGCCTGGAATCACCGTGTAGCCACGGCGCTCGATAACCTTCGCGCCGGCGGGTGCCGGAGTCGTCGCCGCGGGCCCCATCGCCAGGATGCGGCCATGATCCACAACGACGGTCTGGTCTTCGAGCGGCGCCCCGCCCGTGCCGTCGATCACCTTCACATGCGTCAGCGCGAAGACCGGGGAGTCCTCAGACACGAACGCCTTCACGGCCGGCGAAAGCGTGGGTGCCGCGGGAGTCGCCGGGTCAGCGGCTTGTGCGGGCTCCGCCAACCATGCGCCGGCAGCGAGAAAAAGCGCGACGAGTATGAATCTTCTCATGGGTTCTCCGGCGATGGAATTACGAGGAGAGCGGTTTTTGCGTGGCATACTCTGGAGGAAGGCGTCAAGCCCTGATCGTCGCGAAATCGCAATCTGGCCGATATGAACTAGGCCTGCGACGAAACGAAACTGATTACTGCGACTTGGTGCCGGACGCGGCGGGAGGTGTCTGCGGCAGGTTGATCGTCACGTCGCGGTCGAGCCGCATGCCGATCAGTGATCCCGCTTCGAGCTTCGCTTCCTTGCCTTTGGGGAGGACGAGCGCTGCGACGATGCCACCCGCGGCCGCAGCGATTCCCGGCCCAAGGCCGCCCGCCGCGCCGGCTGCGGCGGGCAGGAGCACAATCGCTGCCTGCTTCTTGCGCGAAGCGCCGCCGCCCTTGAGATCGCCCTCCGGGCCGACGTTGCCGCCTCCGCCCCCGGCGCTCGAGAACACTTCCGTCAGCGAACCGAGGATCGCGACCTTCTCGCCGTTGGGCAACTCGACCGTGTCGAAGGCGATGCTGAGATAGCCTCCCTTGCCACGCCGTCCCGCGGTCTTCACTTCGCCGACGTGCCCGTCCACGCGGATGCCCTTGGGGAGCACGTCCTCGTCTTCCACGTCTACCGGGTCAAGCAGCGTCGTCATGACGCGGTCGCCGGCCTTCGAGGTTTTGGAATTGATGGTGGTGTGGAGTTGCAGCTTGAACTCCGTACCCTCCGGAATCGTGATCTCGTTGGCGTTGGCCGAGGTGTCGTCAGGATTCGTATCGGCGTCCTGCGCCCACACCACTGACGCAGCGGCGGCGATAATCAGCCCTGACATCAGAATCCGTCGAAACGCTTGCTTCATTCCTTACTCTCCGAATCCCTGAGCTTGACCTGATAGCTTATTTGACCATCAAATGTCCAAGCCCGTCAAAGGAAAATCACGGTATACGACCTGAGCTTCGGGAGGTTCGATGCGCATTCTCGTCCAAAGTTTGGATGCCGGCTACCCGGGTTCGACCACGCTGGCCAGAGTGTCAAAGAAGCCAGGGAAGGAAATATCGACACAGGCGCTGTCACGGACCGTGGTCGTCCCTTGGGCCACAAGTCCCGCGACAGCGAACGCCATAGCGATACGGTGGTCGCCGTAGCTATCCACATCCGCGCCGCGCAGCCGCTGCTTCCCCCGGACGGCAAGCCCGTCAGGGAACTCCTCGACCTCCGCTCCCATGCGGCGCAGGTTTCCGGCTACTGCAGCGATGCGGTCGCTCTCCTTGACGCGCAGTTCCTGGGCGCCGTGAAAGCTGAGCCCGCGCTCCGTCTGCGTACCCAGCACCGCGAGCACAGGCAGTTCGTCGATCAGACCGGGAATCGATTCCGGCGCGATTTCTCCTCCTTCGATCCGGCTGCTCTCGACGCGCACGTCCCCCAGCAGTTCGCCGTTCAGCACGTCCGGGTCCTGGACGCGGATCCGTCCACCCATGCGCACCAGGACGTCGAGCAGTTCGGTGCGGGTGGGATTGAGGCCGACGTTCTGGAGAACGAGGCTCGAGTCAGAGACGATGAGCGCTCCGACCAGGAAGAACGCCGCCGACGAAATGTCGCCCGGGACGTAGAGCTTGCGCCCCTCGAGGCGCGCCGGTCCCCGCACGGCAATCGTTCGTCCATGACGGCCGATGTCGGCGCCCATTTGCTCGAGGGCGATTTCCGTATGGTCGCGCGTCGCCGCCGATTCGATGACCTCGGTTTCACCCGGCGCGTACAAGCCCGCGAGCAGGATTGCGGACTTTACCTGCGCACTCGGCACGGGCAATTCGTAACGCGTGGGCGTGAGCGTACCGGTTTCGGCGGGATCGATCTCGAGCGGCAAGCGTCCGCCTTCACCAGTGCGTATCCGCGCGCCCATCCGGCTGAGCGGCTCGACCACGCGTTTCATCGGCCGCCGCGAGAGCGACGCGTCACCCGTCAGCACGGAGCGGAAAGGCTGCGCGGCGAGAATCCCTGAGAGCATACGGACCGTCGATCCGGAGTTGCCGGCGTCGAGCGCTGCCGCGCACGCGTGCAGCCCCCGAAGACCGCGGCCGCGAATCTTGACCGTCTGGTTTTCGCGCTTGATTTCCGCGCCCAGCTTCGCGAGGCAATCGAGCGTACTCTGGCAATCGGCAGCGGGCGAGAAGAAGTGGATTTCGCTTGGC
>Ga0070732_10002092_pt1 | contig 10874 bp, 12 predicted proteins | sample Coa_R1_5_FD_66449 | JGI IMG/M metagenome (GOLD analysis project Ga0070732, IMG submission 66449) | Surface soil microbial communities from Centralia Pennsylvania, which are recovering from an underground coalmine fire - Coalmine... | ecosystem: Environmental > Terrestrial > Soil > Unclassified ...
ACCGTGGCAATTCCCAAAGCCGACCATTGACCTGTTCCCCGTTGTCGGGCCCGACGGAAAGGTGACAGACCTGGCCGGAGCACCATCATTCGGCGCCGATTACGACGACCTGATGGAGGCTTTCCACAGGGCGGTCTCGCCGTCCGATCAGCTCAAGGCTCTGTTTTCCCTGGCGATCTATCTGCTCGGCCGCAACTACGACCTGGAGCCGACAGACTATGCGCGACTGCTCCGTTATCGCGGCGGCGACGCGGCGAGTGAGTCAGCCTGGCAGCAAATCATTGACATTGCCCTGGGCATCGCCCCAAAAGCCTCGCCCGTTGGCGACGCGCCAACCTGATCGCCAACGGGCTCCAAGGCAGCCTTGATCTCGAAACCGCTAACGATGTGCTCGAAGTTCTGCTCCTGACCGGTCGCGCAGTGCCTGCTCCCAAGTGGGTCACATGGCTGTCCGCGCGTCAGGTTCGACAAAAACTCGACCGCCTCTTCTAGAATTCTCTCAAAATGAACCAAAGAGACGACCCTGTCGACCTCAACCAGAACGCCTACGACGCCAAGGCCGCGGCCGAGCAGCTTCACGCAGAGCTCAGGAAAACCGAGGCTGAGGCCAGCCGGGTCGCCGCGCTTCAGGTTCAACTAGCCCAGAGGCTTGCTCAAGACATTCTTGATGTTGAGAGACAGGCCGCTGGGGTGGCGGAGAGTCTGGGTCGACAACGACTTAGCCAGGAGCAGACCAACGCCCAGTCCCTGATCGAGCTCTACCAAAAAGCCAGCAAGGAGCGCATGCTTTCCGCGGCCGCAGCGACGGATTCTGAGAGAGGGGGATTTCTGGAGTCGGTGCAGGCGGCCAACCAGCTTACGAAGTCGCTCCAGCAGCTCGCTGCCCAACGTGCGGAAGTCCAACAGATTGGACAACTTCCTCTCCGAAACGCGCTATTGCCTGGGAAGACCGCGACAGCGTCAGGTGATGCCAACGGCGTTGACTTGTCACTTGAAGGACTGTTGAATCAACTGGATCTAACGTTGAGAATTGCTGGGCACGATCGGGTTGTCGCAGCGGAAGAGATGAAGCGGCCGGTCCGGCGCCTGGGCTTACGCGGTTCCGATGAGTTCGCCACGGGCACATCCGAACCGCGTGGTGACCACCGCGGCGCGCTCCTGAGCAACCTGCCGCGGGGAACCGTTGAAATCTCAGGCCTTGCCCGCCGGTTCGGAATGTTGGAGTCTGCAACCGACACCCAGGGCTCTGATGCCGCGACATCGATTCTCGAAGCGATTCGCGGAATGCGTGACGTGGATGAGAAAAAGAGCTCCAGCCTGGATCGTGCGGGAATTTTACCCGATATGAGCAACTCTCGATCGGAGCTTTTCCAACGCGAGTTGGCTCTGCAAAGACTCGACTCCTCGAGTCTCACAAAGGGGATCTTCGGGAAGTCGGTCACGCAAGAAGAGATCAATGCGCTCATCCAACCGCGCGCGAGCGGCGGCCGCATGGGTCAGCTCGATTACCCAGGTCAGGTTGTCGGCTCATCAACTGCTCACAGAACTGCTCAGGATGAGTTCGGCGACGCTGGCAATCAAACTTCTTCAGTTCAGCCAAGAAAAAGCAGCAGTCTCGCCGCGCCGATCAAGGCGCTCGTCAGCGCAAGCGTGGCGGCGTTTCTCGAGCAAACAGTCGGTGTACTGACGCGCGCTACTCTCTTTGATTCATCCGCGACCGACTCGCTGGACACGCCGCTTGACCCTGCGCTCTCGCTCGGATCAGCACCGGAGGCGACCTCGATCAGTATCGATGCGCGCATGGGGTCGATTCTCGGGCGGCGCGACAACGCGATGGGCATTGGTGCCACTGGACCAACCCTCGGAGACGGCGCCGAGATTTCAGAGTCGAAATTCATGACCCAGTCGATCGAGCGCGCTGCTCCCGCCGCGCGAGACCTGAGCCGGGAGCAGCTCGAAGAACTGCGCAAGGGAAACCAGCTCAAACAGCAAGCTCTGCAAAGGCCTTTGCCTGCCGAGCCCCGGGGCGGCAGGCCGAGCGTCGTCCGGTAATCTCGGCTCTCAAGCGAGACCGGGCCGGAAAACAAGGGAAACGGCGACGAATTCCGCGAGAATCCTCTCATGGTCAATCCCACTTTCGGCGGCGCGGCGATCTTTGGCAACGTCGATGAGATGCCGACAGCCGAAAATCCACGTGATCGCCAGATCAACGCCTACAACGGGCTGAATGGCCTCGAAGTGCTCGACGGAGGCGGACGAGGTCGCGTGACGAGCGTGTCTGGTCGCTTGTACGGCGCGGGTCTAGCCGGATTGGCCGCAGCCATCTCTTTCTTCCGCAGCTTCCACGACGGCGGGGCCTACGTCTTGGTCGACACGACAGGCAACGCCTGGCCAGTCGTCCGCCTGGAGCGTTTTCAACCCGCGGGCCGCATCCGCCAGGACGCTGACGAGACGTGCTGGCAAGACTATCGAGCGGAATTCCTTCATATCATTTAATGGGGATTGGGGATTGGGGGGCTGGGGATTGGGTTGAGCCAATCATAAACGCAGCATCCATTCCGCAACCCAGCCCCCAATCCCCCATCCCCATTCCGCAACCTAATCCCCAGCCCCTCAGTCCCCAATCCCCATGTTTCCAACCAGCTACTACCTTCCTGACTTCTTTCCCACGACTTACTGGGAGAGGATGCCTGCGTTTTCGACTGCGACGATCGGGCCGGTGCAGGCAGTTCAGGAGGCCACTGACCTATTCCTCGCGTGGACCTCCCCGGCGCAACAAGGAACGGCGTTTCAGGTTTATGTCAACCGCAAGCTGGTTTGGCATGGTACTGAGAGGGCGATCGCGATACCGGTGCCAGATGGATTCGCGTCGATTCAGGTCGGCACGGTTTCAGCGGCAGAAGAGAGCACGAATTTCGCGGCGCTCCTGTCGGTGCTCGGGGGCACCGGCGACCGCGCGAGGCTTGCGTGGTTTGGCGGCACCTACCTCGACCCTTCCGGCAACGACGACGTTGAAGGGTTCCGCATCTACGGCTCTCCAGCTCCCGGGGCACGAGTTGACTATGCGGCACCTCTTGCCACGCTGGCGGCGTATCCGGGTGAATCCGCAGACCGGCGGACCGATGGTTATGGCCAGGGAGAGTTCGGGCTGGGCGGGTTTGGCCGGTCCGCCTCGAGGTACTCGTGGACGAGTCCGCCGCTCGGCGGATCGGGTGTCTGGAAGTTCGCCGTCCGGCCTTTTGATCGAGCCTCGAACGAGTCGGGCCTCATTGACGGCGCGGCCTATTTCACTCCTGCCTGCTTTACGCCTCTATACTTCGCCCCTCGCTACTGGGCAGGCGGTGCGGCAGCAGTGCCCGTAACGATCGCGACCCGGCCTCGACCCCCTGCCGCCAACCTCGAAGACAAGCGACTGAATTACACGTACAACCCAAATAGCGGCGTTGCCACGCTCAATTGGCTCCCATCCCCTAGCTAAGAAAGGTTTGAGCAACCAGCGACACGAGCCATGCGCAATGAGTGGCGATCTCCGTACCACTCATGGCCCTTAACTCAAGTCTCCTTGACCTTGACTCATTGCTCGTTGCTCATTGCTCATTGCTCGTTCGATGTCAACGACTCGAACTCCCAATGTAGCCTTGCAGAAGCCAGCGACTACCGACCGCGCCTGGGACGTCCCTCTGAATGCCAACGCCGACACCCTCGACGCCATTCAGGCCATCGGAGCCTTGGCGGTCGCGCAAACCGAGTACCCCTCGACCAGCTTGAACGTCCAGGTTTCCGCCGGATCGTTCATCAACCAGTCAGGTGCATACGGCACTTTCAGCGGTACCGCGTCATTCACCTTGTCCCCCAGCGCGACGACGCTTCTCTGGCTCACCAATACCGGCACCTTGACCAGCGGGTCGAGCTGGCCAGTCGCGGCACACGTCCGGCTCGCCAGCGTTGTCACAGGCGCAGCGACGATCACGTCAATCGCTGACAGGCGAACGCCGTATCGAGCGGGAACATCATGACTCTGAGCAGTGCGTAAAGAGCATTGAGTCGAAAGACTCGGAGTTCTCGGCCTGTTTCATATTTCATATTGCTCATTGGCCACTGATAAACACCATGTCCGGCCGCCTCGACTTTGACCCGACACCCCAATCGCTCAACCGCGCCAAGCCTCTGGTGGGGGTGTTCCGGTATTTCGGACCCGGGGAGTATGAGTTCCTGCCGAACGTCGTCGCGGAGACGATCCAGGAACGGTTTGGCGACAGCCCGAGCGTTTGCTCTTTCCGGTTCACGTCGGACGGATACAACCAGAGTGGATATCCGATACGCATCGAAGACGTCATGCCGCTTTCAGCCACTGGCCAGAGTGTCGTCAAGAATGACGACGAGCTGGTCGTCGTCACGTTCGACCCGTTGGGCAACAGGCGCTTCTTGTTCCACGGGTTTGCCAAGATTCCTCAGGCCGACCTGTCGGCCTCGCAAGAGCGGCTGACCTTCCAGGCCATCGGGGTCGAAGAACGCGAATGGGATACGCCTCTCGGCGGCGGGTATGTCCTCGATGCCGACGACCCGGACAGCACCGGTGTTGGAGAGAAGAGCTCCGGGCTGCCGGCACGCTTCAATCCTGACGGCATGCCAAACGCCACCAAGAGCGGCGCGGATCAATCGAACAACGGATTTAAGTATTCTGTGTTCATCGACCCGCTCTCGAGCAATCTCAATCTGGGTCGAAAATGGACTCTGTCTATGGCGGCGAGGTATATCCTGGGGCGCGGGAATCGAGACGAGCAGTTTGTGAAGCTCCCGCCCTGGGAAGATGTCGAGAACCTCTTGGTGGCCTGGGCGCCGGTGGACGGGCAGACGATCGACCCGACCGATCCAGCGACATTCAATGAAGCTCCAATTCTCTTGCGCGACCAGGTCGTCACTGGCAAGACGTGGCCTGAAGCCCTTGACGGCTTGATCAGGCCGCACGGCTTCGGTATGAGATTCGAACTCGAGACAGACTCCGATGGCGACCCGGTAACCAGGCTGGTGCTCTGGAGGCGCGATGCGGGCGATCAGAAACGCTACAAGGACTTGTTCCTGCCCAAGCCTGGAAACGACCTCGACGTCGGCAAGGCCAACCTGGGAGCGGCCCAAATCGCGCGCGATGGTTCCCAGATCGCCAACGAAATCACCGTCGAAACCGGCCTGACTCACTACGAGGGCTCGTTCGTCCTGGCTCCCGGCTTCAAGATCGAGGCTGGCGATGCGGCCAACAAGAAGAGCTTCCGGCGGACCAGCCCGACCTATCCGCAGAATAGCGACAAGTACCGAACCTATGTCTTTGATGATGTTGGCTCGGGTCATTGGGTCCTTGCGGATGGCACTTGGACGAGTGGAACCGGGACCGACCTCACCAAGGTTCTCGGAGGCCTGGTGCAAGACGCCAAGCTGTGGGTGAAGCGCCGGCGGCCGGGACGCATGACCCTGTTGAGCAAAGACTCAAACGGCCAGGCGCACCGGGCGGTGTTGGCGATTTCCTTCGACTACGCCGGCGCATCTCCCGGCGTATGGGACGGCACGGGCACGTGGCGACCCGTGAAAGCCGAGTGGTCTCTCCTCAAAGACCAGTTGGGGATTCACCTCGACTGCGAGGATCCGAACGCCGTCCATGTCGGCTCGGTGGGCGCCGAGACGGGCCGCAAGGCGACGAAAGTCGTGCGCGGTGTCGAATTCCTCACCTCCAACCCTCAGACCAAGTTTGCTCTTCGATTGACGACCGTGATCGAGGGCGACCAGCGTACCGACGCTTCCGCGCCCAGGAGACCTGCCAGCCCAACCAGGTTCGTCATCAGCCAATCGGTCGACGCACAAGACAAGTATAAGCTCGAGAACGTGTCGATGTGGTCGGAGTTCTCGACCACGCCCGGTTGGCAGCCCGATCCCGCCGATCTGCTCGTCAGGGACGACACTGCTTCGGCGCAGGCCGACGCTGAGTCGCGGCGGTCAGCGCAGGAAATTCCACACCTTGCCGGGTCTGTCACCATCCCCCGCCTGACCCTGGCGTACAAGATCGGCGACAGGCTGAAGAAGGTGCGCGGGCGGGAGATCAACCTTCAAACCAACGCGTCGGCAGGCGGCCGCGAGGCCCCCGCTTACGCGGAGGTCGTCGGCAGGAATTTCGCCCTGGGCAGCGAACACGCGACAACCCTCCTCGTTTCCGACAGACGCATGGATTTCGCCTTATGATCGAACATCAATACATCGACCAGCGGATCGAGCGCGAGCGGCTCGCCAACCTGGCAGACGCCCTGGACCGGTCAGTCGGCGACCAGGCCGACGGCGACGCCGCCCTCGTGGTCAGGACGTTCGCCGAGACGTCCTATCCCACCACCGCGCAAGTGTTCTACGCGTGTAAGGTGCTCGATCCTACAGGCAGCGAACTCGAGGGAGCCGCGGGAACCCTGGATGACACGGGGGCGGTAATCTACGCGTTCAACGCCGGTTCGGCCAAGCCGCCCGAAGGCACGGAGCTTCTCGCGGTTCACACGGGCGACCGCTGGGTGATTCAATTCAATGGATGACCAGCGCATCCAGCGCAGCCGGCGCGACGACATTGCCGACCGGCTCGACGCCGCACGTCCCGACCGACCGGATCGCCTCGTCACGCTCGTCGCACTTGTCTATGACGCCGGTTCGATGCCGAGCCAGATCCGACACTATTTCGCCGTCCACCCCGTGGCGGTGACGGGCGACGAAGTCGAGGGCTCCGCAGGCTCGCCCGATGTCGCGGCTAGCGCGCAGGAGCTCGTCCTCGTGCTGGGGCCCGGCCTTCCCGCCGCCGGCGACTGCCTGATCGCTCTCCAGGTCAGCGACCGCTGGGTCGCCCAGTTCGGGAAAGCTTCAGACAACCAGTTCGTTGAGCTCGATGGATGCCTCTGCACAAAGACCCCGGTCAGTCTGCACCTGGTCTCGAACAATCATACCGCCGACAACGGAATGTTCCAGGATGCCACGCTCGTCTATGGTCCAACTCCCGACTGGGCGATTCCGCTGGCACTCGGCGACTCTTGCTTCCTCAGTACAGAATCGTTTACCGACCAGGACACAGGTGATACTTACCGCTATTACTTCACATGTAGCGGAATTGTATATATTTTGACACGTGTATACGAGTTCAGCGCCTACGGGTCGCCATTCAAGGACGTCAACCGCTACGTGTGGACGATCGGAGTTCAAGGCAACACCTGCGACCCATACGACTTGACGGTTGGACAAGTCTTCCCAGGTGGCGATCCGACCGTCGTGATCACCGTCAGCCCCTAGCCTTCGATGCCCGCGGGAAGTGCTGAGTGCTTGGCTCTCAAATCTCTGTGCTCATCGCGCCGAGATCAAAGCGATGACTAACGAACAGCAGCCGGCTGAAGAGGCCAATGAGAGCAGGGTGGTCGAGCCGTGCGAGGCAGTGCCATGGCAGGCGCGTTATGACCTCTGCCTGCTGAGGCAGGGAAATCAACTGGTCGCCGAGATGGTCGTGTTCGTCACCAACGTCGGGCCCCGGACGGGTGTAGCCCTGGAGCAATATGCCACTCTCGACGACGACCTGTTCAGCCCGGCGGTGACCGGGGCACGCGACCGGGCCCTGATCGCTGCCTATGACGCGATCGCTTTGGCGGGCCGGAGCGCGTTCGCGACACGCGACTCAACGGGGCCTGTCCCACCCCAACGAAGCTAGGCCACGGCTGCGTACGGCTGGATCTCAAACGCTCCAGTGTTCGATGTCACTGAGGTGATTCGCCTGGCTGTTCTGGTGCCTTCGGTCCAGGTGGACCCGCTGGAGGCCGACCCGACTCGGGTGAGGATCCACCCGAGGCCCAACCGGCCCCACTCGCGCCCATTGTGAGCCTTACGATCACTTCCTCGGCACCGAGCCGGCGAATCACCGCCAACAGCGTTTTCTCTTCGGACGTGAGCTCGGGCTTGGGCGGTTGCTCCTGTGAGTCATCGAACAAATAGTCCATCGTGACCTTGAGCACTCGCGCCAGCTTGAGGCCCGACGCGACCGAGGGCATGGTTTTCTCGCGGATCCAATCAGAAACCTGCGACGGACTGATCTCGAGCAGGTCGGCCAAGTTTCCCTGAGTTAAGCCGCGATCTCTCAGAAGATTACGTAATTTGGTAGAGAAATTCATGAGGGGTAAAGAGTGTGGACGGGCTAGATTAACTCCCTATTTATCATAGTTCACCCTGTTTAGCAATTCGATGATCGAGCTCCCTCGCATCTCTCTTCAATCGCCGTGCATCGTTGGGGACACAAACCAACAGCACTTCTACCCAGCGCGCCATATCATGACACGTAGATTCTGAAATGCCGAATTATGAGTCGATAATCCTTAACTTTTTCGGTAGTCAAGACGTAAATTTCGGTATTTCCTTGACATAAATTGGAGTTATCCTAACGTCACCTCAGGTATCTCGCGCATCGATCGCCGCCGGAAATTCGGCGACGATACTGATTGTTCGTTCAGAGACTGTGCGCACCCCAGCACACTGTTTAATCGCCCATTGGCCACAGACAACCGTTGTGAAAGAGTCCAAGGTTCACCCCGCTGCGGCTGTTAAACCTGGTCCTTTAGGAGATTTGTTCTCGTGTTGCATCCTCTGCCTACCAAGCTCCTGCTGCTCGCCCCAGTTGATGCGGACGCGATTTCATGATCGGCTTGGCCGGTTCCTTGAGGGCGTTGGGACCGCTGACGATCGCGCAGCAAGATCTGGCTGCCCGCAATATGGGGCTTGCGCGGCATTACGCCCGCGCCTGGGTGAAGCGCCAGCCTGCGCACGCTGGCGACCTTGAGTGCGAGGCCTTTCTCGGGCTCACGAAGGCGGCCGCTGCCTGGTCGCCTGATCGCGCGGGGCCTTTCGCGCTGTATGCCCGAGGCTGGATCCGTTCGGCGCTCAAAGGATACGTAAGCCGCTTGCGGCCACGAGGGTGCCGGTCGGGAGGAGGCCTCGTGCCCAACACCACCTCGCTCGGCTTCGACCCGATCGATCACCGCGGTCTGCCCGTCGGCAGCGACCTCGAAGCCGCCGACCAGCTCGAACCGCATCTTCAACAGCTTCCCGAACAGCATGCTGGCCTGCTCCGCTCGCTGTATGTATTCGGTGCAGACGCGCGCTCTCTGGGCCACTCGAGCGGCCTGTCGCGCTCGCGCGTATATCGAATGCGCCGGCAGTCGTTCGCCATTCTCAAGGCGCATAGCGCCCAGATCGAAACGAGTGCCTGCACGCGGCAATTGGCCGAATTCAAAGGAGAGGTCAGCAGATGAACGACGACGATGTGCGCGACGTTATCGATGCGGTTCAGTCCTTCCCCTTCCCGCCTGGCGTGCGGCGCACCTTGGCGTCTGATATGGAGGCGACGGCCGTTCATGTACTGATGATGTCTTCCGAACGGTTTTACGTTCTGTCCATACGCTCCGCCTATGGCGAATCGACCGCGGCGCGCGTGCACGAAGAGCTGGCCGAGGCCGTCGAGAGTTTATGTCCGCCCTGTGGCGGATTCGTGATCAATTCAGCCCGAATGGGGAGTGACATGTGATGTTCGTGACTGCACTGTGCCTACACCCGACCGATCGGAAGATTCTTGACGCATTCGATTCTCTCTCGGCCCAGCCGGGTCGGGTCACGGATCGGCGGCTGGCTCATGCCGCGGGGCTGGCGATCAAGAGGGTGAAAAAACGCCGCCAGCGCCTGGCTGGGCGGGGATTGTGGCCTGGTCGGCCCTTGGGCCGTTCGACGGTGAGGCTCGCAGCCGAGCTCGAGCAGCACATCCTGGCCCGGGCTGTCGAGGTGCCGCGGCCGACATACGAAGTCATTGCCCAGAGCGTTGCCTGCCGGTTCGGGCGTCAGATCGATCCCAAGGCGGTCGGAAACGTGATCAATCGCCCCGCGATGCGCTGGTTGAGCGACGTTCAGAGACGGATCCAGGCCGAGGCACTACGTGAGTTCCGCACTCGCCACAACCCGGTTCCCTACCGTGCCGAGCCTGCCTGGCAAATCCTTCGCAGGTTTTCTTCAGCCCAGGGCCGCGTGCTCGGGTTGACGCAGTCCGCTGATGAGCAAACCGAATCGGACGATGAGCTTGCGGGCGTTATTGACCGGGCGATGTCCGTCGCTTCGCCAGAGTCAGCCGATCGAGGTGTGCCGACGAACAGCGCTTGCCAAGATCATTTGCCGTTCGCCAGTAAGCATGATTTACTGAGTACTGGCGGTTCCGGGTTCTGCTTGAGCCTCCACGCACCAGGCGAATGGCTATTGGATTCTGACGAGGATCTCGACGCTGGTCATCTCGAACAAGAGAGAGGTGTTGGCCCGATGCCTCTGCGACCTGGGCATGGTGCGCCTGCTTGAGCGATACGCGCGGCGACCGGGCCTGCTGGTGGCGACCTACCACCGGATCGGCACACCAGCGACGAACTTGTTCTATGATCCCGTTTACTCCGCTACTCCCGACGCGTTCGAGGCGGAAGTGCGATGCCTGCGCGACCATTTTCGCCTCGTGGCACTCGAGGAGGTGCTCGCGCAAGCTGACGCGGGTTTTCGCTTCACTGAGCCGACCGCCATTCTGACCTTTGACGACGGCTATCGCGACAATTTTGAGGTTGCGCTGCCGACCTTACAAACACTGGGTGTTTCGGCAACATTCTTTCTCGCGACCGGCTTCATCGGCCGGTCTCGCCTCACCTGGTGGGACCGCATTGCGTATGTGGTCAAGCAGTGCCGGCGAGCCTCGCTTGAGCTCGAGATGCCTAAGCCCCTGAGCATCGACCTGGCTAGAACGGCTCGATCCGACGCTGTGTGGACGGTGATCCGCACGTTCATGAACGATCCCGGGG
>Ga0070732_10002094_pt1 | contig 10871 bp, 10 predicted proteins | sample Coa_R1_5_FD_66449 | JGI IMG/M metagenome (GOLD analysis project Ga0070732, IMG submission 66449) | Surface soil microbial communities from Centralia Pennsylvania, which are recovering from an underground coalmine fire - Coalmine... | ecosystem: Environmental > Terrestrial > Soil > Unclassified ...
CCGGCTATCGCTTCAATACTTAATACTCCCACCAGCAATTTTTCGCCGCTTATTACGGGAACTTCGTCGACCTTTGCCTTGAGCATGATTCGCTCGGCCTCCGAAACCATCTGATATTCTAGGCAATAGGCACTGTTTTTCTGGATGTGTGCTTCCACCGGTTCTGTCTTGGGGTCGTGTCCCAAACCACCCACGTTGCGGTTCATTTCGTCTTTCGACAAAGTACCTAGTAGTTCTCCGCGCTCATCGGTTACGGATAATGAATCGATTCGCCGCGCCTGCATTTCGTCTAAAGCCGCTTTTACCGAAACCTTATGAGAAATGCCCTTGGCAGGCTTGATGATATCCTTGACGGTGCGGGCTTTGAAATTCGTTTGCTCGGAATCGTTAGGTATTATCTGTTCCATGCAAATTGGCAGGCTGGTGCCGGTTTAAGCGAAAGTCCCCGAAGCTTAGGAGGGAACAGGAACGACCTAGCGTTTGTTCTTTCGTCTCAGACGGATCATGGAACCGACGAACCATATTGTAAGTCCGACGCTCCCAGCAGCTATTATTAAAGTTTTAATCTCATTCCCTTACACTGATGAGGCGAACGCACGAAACTTTCCGCACGCTCGCCGTCAGTGGTTGGTTAATTATTGTACTTTAACTTCGAGAGCCTTTGATCTGGCTTTCGTCGTCGTCGGGAGGTGAATTTTGAGCACTCCGTCGCGAAACTCCGCCGTCACCTTCGTGCTATCGGCGTCTTCGGGCAGTGTGAAGCTGCGTCGGAAATTACCAAATGAGCGCTCGATGCGGTGGAATCTCCGTTTGTGATCTTCCTTCGCGCTTTTGCGTTCTCCGGAAACGGAGAGGATGCCGTCCTCAACTGTTACCCTCACATCATCCTTCTTCATTTCGGGCAAGTCTGCTTTAAGGAGGTACTCTTGATCATCCTGGCTGATGTCAATCTCTGGTGACCAATCTGCGGTTGTTAGGCTGTGGACTTCCCCAGTGCCTATTCTGTTCGGAAATCCGCCCAGGAAACGATTGAAGCGATTTTGGGTCGCTTCTTCCATCTCTCTCAGGGGATTCCATGTTATCAATGTGTTCATGTTAATCTACCTTTCTGGATGAAGTTAAACGCAGCTCGGTGCATCGCGCGCACCGCTTATTGTCAGAGTCGACCCTAATCTTGCGTACGCTAAGCAAATGCCTAATCGCCGACCGGCAGATCAAGCCCGTTCTCGTTTGAAGCAGTTTGGGACGAACGAAATTGCGCGAGAGAAGCGTCAATCAGCGGTAAGGCGCCTCTTGAGTAATATCAAGAATCCACTGGTCCTTCTGCTATTGGCGTTGGGTACGCTTTCCTTTTTCACCGGCGACCTGTGGGCGATGACCGTCATTTTCACGATGGTAGTTCTAGGCGTGGTGCTGCGTTTCTTCCAAGAGACGCGGGCCGATGACGCGGTGATTCGGTTCGACTTAAACGGAGACGAAGATACGATCTCCGCGAACTGGGGAGCGCCTGGTGAATGCGCCCCTAAAACACGAAATTCGGTTCCGCGACACTTTTGGGATCGGGTTGTGGGCGCGTACGAATTCGACCCGAGCATGACCGAACGATGTAAGGCGTTATTGGGCGACTACCTCCGGGCAAGCCCGGAACACCACCGTGCAAGTCTGGACAATTGAAGAAGGATTTGGGATTGGACGTTTGTTCCGCCAGACCTGCTGCGCGGCTGATAATTCTCGACTTTAAGAGGTCTTCTTGCATTGGTTCAAATAACTCCAGCTCCGAATAGAACTACTCAAGATCGACGGACACCCTTGCCAGTCCCAGGCGCTGTCGCGTGGGGGAGACGGCAAGCGTGCCGTTGATACGTTACTGGTTAACTTTTCCCAGCGAGGACTCCCTCCATCTTCTTCACGAAACCACCCGTTGGCTGGGTAATCCCGCTCGTGTTTACGCTTCCCGTGTTAAGGAAGGAGTCCACTTGGCTGGCGATCGGCGCCGGCAATTTCGTTTTCAGGAAATCAAACACCACGAGCACCGCCTTCTGGGCGTTCTCCTGGCTGATCCCTGTTTTCTTTACAATCAGGTTTATTACTTGTTCGTTCATGGCGAACTCTCGGCCCGCGCAAGATGAACTGCGCGCTGGATATTGCCCAAAGCAGCCCGCTTATTGCAGTCCGGCCCCCGGACCTCGTCACCACAGGAAAAGACTGACTCGCAACATTGCCGTCTTCAACTGTCACCTCACACATCATCCTTCTTCATTTCGGGCAAGTCTGCTTTAAGGAGGTACTCTTGATCATCCTGGCTGATGTCAATCTCTGGTGACCAATCTGCGGTTGTTAGGCTGTGGACTTGCTCCACTGCCTATTCTGTTCGGAAATCCGCCCAGGAAAGAATTGTTAGGCTAGCCGCTGCAGTGGTCAACGGATGCTGCGCCCCGCTTGTTCGACGATCCGCACGTACGCTTGCAAAGCAGCCGATGGGTTCTCGCTTCTCCATGCGACACAGCCCTCTGTCGCCACGGTGGGATTGATTGGCCGGAACACGACATTGTCGTGTTCGAGCTTTTTCAATTGCTCCGGCACGAGGGCAACACCCAATCCTGCGGCTACGGCATGAATCATCGTTCGTTCAAGATCGACATCCTGCAAAACTTTGGGCGTAAAGGCCGCGCGCCGACAGAAAGAAGATGGCAACGCCGCAGCCTGCGATGCCAACAACTAGAAATATTGCGAATATTAAAAGGGTATCGAACGAGAGTGGGCGACCAAACAATGGTAAATTACGCTCGCCTTTGCCCCGGCGATTAGCCGAATGTCAAAAAGGTTCCAAATGGTAAGGTTTAGGGCTCGCCCCAGGAAATCGCGTTTCGAGATTTTCCGGTTTTAGTTACGCGAGTGAATGCCAGCAATCATGTCGAACGTAAGCCCCAGACGGCCAACACGTTAACGCTCCAGAGGTAGGATTCGAACCTACGACCAATCGGTTAACAGCCGACCGCTCTACCACTGAGCTACTCTGGATCGATTTGTCGCTCGATTGAGCGCCAGAAATTCGCGCACGCGCCTGCGCGCTGCAAGAAATTTGGTTGCGGGGGCTGGATTTGAACCAGCGACCTTCAGGTTATGAGCCTGACGAGCTACCAGGCTGCTCCACCCCGCGGTGGTATTATGCCGATCTAATTGCCGGAATCAACCCGGCAAAAGGTGAATCGATCATTTCGTGACCCGATCTCGCCGGATCTCCCGAGGCTTCAGTGGATTTGCGTTCTGCGGAACGGCGGTTTGGTTAGCGCGTGAGGGCGACCGGAAAAGCGCAGAACGGAAAAATTCTCATCGGAACCGCGAGCTGGTCCGATCCCGGATTTGTCGAACATTGGTATCCAAAGAAAATGCCGGCCCACGAGCGACTTGGATGGTACGCCCGACATTTCGAGATGGTAGAGGTGAACTCCACTTTTTATTCGATACCGGACGCTCGAACCGTTGAACGTTGGTGCGCAGCAACGCCGAACGATTTCGTGTTTGATGTAAAACTGCATCAACTGTTCTCATTTCATTCCACCCAATCCAAATTGCTGCCGCCGGCGCTGCAGCGGGTCGCATCGACGGATGCAAAAGGGAAGGTGAACGTTTCGCCGGAACTGCGCGACGCGATGCTCGACATGTTTGTCCGGACAATGTCGATCCTGCATTCTGCCGGAAAGCTCGGGGTATTCCTGTTGCAACTTTCCCCGGCATTTTCGCCACGAAAACACCAACTAGACGAGTTGGAGCCGGTGGTCTCTGGAATGGGCGACTATTCGCTTGCGATCGAGTTCAGAAATCGAAACTGGGTGGTCGGTGATCAATTGAAATCGACCCTGGATTTTTTGCGGAAGCGAGACGTCGGATTCGTGAATGTCGATACTCCGCCGGAGGAACATTTTTCCATCGTGCCGTCAGATTTGAATGAAGTTACGAATTCGAATTTTGGTTACCTGCGGCTCCACGGACGGGACGCGAAGGCGTATCTTACGGGCAAGACCGTCGCGAAGCGTTTCGATTACGATTACTCTAAAGACGAGATCGAAGAAGTCGCCGAACGCAGCCGTGGATTAGCAGAAGAGGCCAAGGCCGTTCACGTGGTTTTCAACAACAATAATCTCGACTACGCGCCACGCGCTGCGATCCGGTTGAGAAAAGCGCTCGGCCAAAAGGTCCCACCGCCCCCAGCGGAGACACCCGAGTTGTTTTAGAGTAAGATCGCCCGTGCCGGACTCTCCATCAGTTGCAGAACGCCGCGACGGGCCAAGCCTGCCAAACTGGCTCCGGCGAAAAAAGAAATGGCTGGCCGATCACCACATGACCCTGGTGACCATGGCTGACACGCCGCACTCAATTGCGCTCGGTTCCGCAATCGGAATGTTTTTCGGATTTACCCCGCTTTACAGTTTGAAAACGCTGCTCTCGATCGCCTTCGCCTGGATCTGTCGGTCGAACAAGCTCGCCTCAGCGATCACATCCAACCTGCACGATATTTTTCTGGTGGCGATGCCGGCGGTCTATTTTTTCGAATACAAAATTGGATGTTGGGTCGTGAGACGGCCGACTCCTCCGAAACCGTTTCATCATTTTGTGTTTGGTGATTACTTCGACTGGCATTTTTTGATGCGGGTGATTTGGCCGGCATTAATCGGGTCGGTGTTCATCGGTGTGCCGGCCGCGCTGTTGACCTATTTTGTGATGCGGCTGCTGATTAGCCGGGCCCGGGCACCCCAATTGGCGAGCTAGGAGCTCGTCGATCACCCGGCAATTTTCCCGCGGAAAACGGCACAAGAGTTGCATCAGATAGCGCGAAAATGGCTCGCTTTTGCCTCGGAATAAGGCGGGTGCGCCAGCAATACTAATATGAAATCTCTCATCGTTGTCGCTTCCAGTGTCCTGCTTTGCTCATGCGCGGACATGTATGTTTCTCATACCGACGTCTCTACACCGGGTGGCCGGAATGTGGCCGCTATCGACGCTAAAGACGTTTACGGTTCCAAAGGCGTGCACATGATCACGAATTGCGGGGTGGGGGCAGCTAATCCGCCGGCGATCTACATCCGTCCGTTCTGCATCGACACAGCTGTGTTCAAAGGCGATGAAGCGTTAAGCGATGGCGAGATGCCGATTCGCAAAGCACTTGCCCCCGTGGAGTTTGCAAGCGATTTAAAGGAGCAATTAGAAAAAATTGCGCCAGCCCGGATCCTCAAGGATTCCGAGAAGCCACGCGTCGGCTGGCTGGTTGAGGGCAACTTCACTTTGGTCGACGGCGGCGATCCCTATGCCCGATTCTTTTTGGGGTCGTTGGGTGCCGGCCAGTCCGAGCTGATCCTTCACGTTCGTATTACCGATGTCGATCGCGGCACGGTCGTTTACGAATTCGATATGGCTGGCGGAAGCCGTTTCCAGGGAAGGCATGGCACGCTCCGCGCGAGTGGACTTGGTCGTGCGACTCACTTCGACATGGTGAACGCGGCCGAGCGGATCTACATCACGCTCAGCACCAATCCATACCGCTACGGCGAGCGCCACGACCTCACGCTGCCCGAATAATTTCGCGCGTCATCGCGTTTGGCTGGTTGCGAAGTGAGCAGCGACGATTAACGTCCTGCCGTTTGAAATTCAAACACGTGAATCTTCCGAGCCGTTTTACTTTCATCATCGCCGCAATTTCGCTGTTCGCGGGAACGCTGCGTTCATCCTCCGCCGCGCAAGCGTATATCATCGCCGACGCGACGACCGGCTACGTCCTCCAGGAATCGAAATCGCAAGATAAACGTCAGATTGGCAGTGTGACCAAAATCGCGACAGCGATGGTGGTGCTCGACTGGGCGGAGCACAAAGGCGGCGATCTCAATCAATTCGTAACCATTCCGCCGTCCGCATTTGTCGGAACGCTTGAGAACAATGTTGGATTTCGGCCGGGAGATGACATTGCCCTCCGCGATTTGCTTTACGCAGCGCTGGTCCAGTCCGATAACGTCGCGGCCTACGCCCTGGCGAGTTACGTTGGATCGCAGATCCAAGCGCCCACCGCGAAACTTTCCGCGGTCGATGTTTTCGTCACTCAGATGAACGCGCTGGCCAAGCAGCTGAAAATGGAAAAGACGCGCTTCGTAAATCCGCACGGTGTGGATACAAATGTGAAGCCATTGCCATATTCGACTGCGGAAGATGTCGCGCGGCTTACGCGTTACGCGCTGAACAAGGCCAGCTTTCGCTTTTACGTTTCACAAAAGGAACGTCAGATCACATGGCGGCGCGGCGGAAAAGATCAGCGTTACTTGTTGCGCAACACGAATGAGCTTCTCGGCACAAACGGAATCGACGGCGTGAAGACCGGCCAGACGGCACGCGCGGGGCAGTGTTTGGTCCTCTCGTCGGCTCGCGAGCCTCAGGTCGTCCCGGAAGGGACGGCCAATCGAATTTATCCGCGCCGAATCATTGTCGTGTTGCTTGGCAGCGCCAATCGATTTGGCGAAGGGGCTCAGCTTATTGCTCAGGGCTGGAGCCTGTACGACCACTGGGCAAACACCGGCCGCCTTGCCGATCCCAAAAAACTGCTTTGATTGAGTCTTCGCTATGAAGACACGGATCGGAGTGCTCACCAGTGGCGGTGATTGCCCGGGATTAAATGCCGTTTTGCGCGGCGTCGCGCTCGCGGGTGAGAAATTGAACTTCGACGTGCTCGGGTTCCTCGACGGCTTCGAAGGCCTGCTGCCCCCCGGGCGTTTTGTGATGCTCGATCGTCGCAGCACCAGCGGGATTATGCCGCGCGGCGGAACGATTCTCGGCACTACGAACCGCGGACACTTCGTCGCGAAAATCGGCACGGGCAATCGCGCCATTGTTCCGGTGGAAGTGATCGCGCGCGCGCGCGCAACGCTGAATGCCGAAGGTGTGGAGGCGTTAATCATCGTCGGCGGCGACGGATCGATGACGACCGCGCTGCAAATGCAGGAGGCTGGCATCAATTGCATTGGCGTTCCCAAGACGATCGACAACGATCTTGAAGCCACAGCGATGACGTTCGGTTTCGACTCCGCCGTTGCCACGGTCGCGGATGCTTGTGATCGATTGCACACGACCGCGACCAGTCACAAGCGCATCATGGTGGTCGAAGTCATGGGACGCCACGCCGGTTGGATCGCGTTGCACGGCGGACTGGCGGGCGGCGCTCACGTCATCCTCATACCCGAACTTAAGTTTCAGTACGAAAAGATCATCGATGCGATTCAGGCGCGCGAAGCAAAAGGCAGCGTCTACTCGTTAGTCGTCGCGGCGGAAGGCGCTTGCCCTGCAGAGGGTCAGCCGGTCATGCGACAACGATCAGACGCGGAGAATAGATTTGGCGGGATCGGCGACGTCGTGGCCGCCGAAATCGCTGCGCGCACCGGAAAAGAAACGCGCTGCACGGTGCTGGGGCACTTGCAACGCGGGGGCCCTCCCACAACCCTCGATCGAATCCTCGGCACGCGCTTCGGTGTTAAAGCGGTCCAACTTGCCAACGAAGGACATTTCGGAGCGATGGTGAGCTATCAAAACTATCAGGTTCGGCACGTTCCGATTGCGGATGCGGTCAACCGGCTGCGTTTGGTGCCGCCTCACGGCGAAATGGTCCAGACCGCGCGTGATGTTGATATCTCTTTTGGGGATTAACATATCCACCTTGTATTTGCTGATTTCTGAGCGAAGAAAACGCCCAACCCTGAACGTCGAACACCGAATGTCGAATTCAGATTCTGACTTTAACATTGGGCGTTGGACGTTGGACGTTCGGCGTTTCTCTTACGATGAAAATTGTCCTCGCATATTCGGGCGGTCTCGATACCTCGATCATTCTGCGTTGGCTCAAGGATAATTATCGCGCCAACATCATCGCCTTCTGCGCCGATATCGGCCAGGAGGAAGAACTCGCCGGCTTGGAAGAGAAAGCGCTGAAAACCGGCGCCTCGAAATGTGTAATCGAAGATCTGCGTGAGGAATTCGCCCGTGATTTTATTTTTCCGATGTTTCAAGCAGGCGCGATTTACGAGAACCAGTATTTTCTTGGAACGAGCATTGCCCGGCCCCTGATCGCCAAACGAATGGTTGAAATCGCGCTCGCCGAAAAGGCGGACGCGATCTCCCATGGCGCGACCGGGAAGGGGAACGATCAGGTCCGCTTCGAACTAACCGCGGCGGCGCTCGCCCCGGAGTTGAAAGTGATCGCGCCGTGGCGGGAAGAACGGTTTCGAAAACAATTTCCCGGACGCAGGGAAATGATCGCGTTCGCCAAGAAAAACAAAATTCCCGTCGAAGCGAGCGCGGCGAAACCGTATTCCACCGACCGCAATCTTCTTCACATCAGTTTTGAGAGTGGCGTGCTGGAAGATCCGTGGTTCGACGCCAGCTCAAAGAAAATGCGCGGCATGTACAAACTCAGCGTCGCGCCGGAAGATGCCCCGAACGAATCGGAACATGTTGACCTTACATTTGAGAATGGCAATTGCGTGAAGGTGAACGAAAAAAAACTCTCACCGCTGGGGGTCATGCAAACGCTGAACGAGCTTGGCGGCAAACATGGAATCGGCCGGGTCGATATCGTCGAAAATCGTTTTGTTGGGATGAAAGGCCGCGGGGTTTACGAAACGCCGGGCGGGGCGATTCTGCATTTCGCCCATCGGCAAATGGAAACCCTGACCATGGACCGCGAAGTGATGCATCTTCGCGACAGTCTCATTCCGAAATACAGCGAGCTGGTTTACAACGGGTTCTGGTTTTCGCCCGAACGCGACGCGCTCCAGGCTCTTGTCACCGAAACCCAACGTAACGTCACTGGCCTGGTTAGGCTCAAACTTTACAAAGGCAACATCATCGTCGCCGGCCGCAAGAGTCCGAAGAGCCTCTACGATCCAAAAATCGCGACGATGGAAGGCGAAAAGTCCGCCTACGACCAGGGCGACGCCACCGGGTTCATTCGACTGAATGCCCTACGACTAAGGCTCCGCGCGGGCACGGACGGCAAAATCTAATAGGCGGCCGGAAATTCTTTTCTAATCGCTGCCAAGATCGCTCCGAAGGTCTCTTTAATATTTCCGTGCTTGAAAGAGATGAAGTCCACGCCAGCTAGATTCGAAGGGATATCGACTCCTTCTTCGACTAGCGCCAATGCTCTGTGGATTCCGAAGCGGCCTTGGCAAAGACCCAGTTCATGAACAACGTTTTGTCTAGCGCGCATTTTTTCTTTGCTGTTTCCAACCAAGTCTTCGCCAGTCATTACCAGTAACGCCATTGTTGACGTTTCCAGCATGGCCTGAATGCGATCCCAGACAATTCCTCCCGCTGTGGGAACCCGCTCATAATGTTCCACCGTGTAGTCGTGGTGATCGCGCAAATGATCCTTTAGCTCTCGCCATTCTGGGCTTCTACCGTGCCCAACAAAGATTGTTAGTGGCGATGCTTTCGTTGGCCGTGTCGGAACCTGTGCTGTATCGAATATTCCTATAACGTCACGCAGATGCTTTTCTGAAAACGACACGACTGTTACGAGACAAGAGGCACCACCTCCGGAAACGCTGAAATAGTAGTCACCGGCTCCTTTGACATAACTTGAACGCGACCACTGATATGCCTCAGCGTTCTCACGATCGGTTAAAAACTGCTGCCGTTCATTGGAACCGTACGGATATCTGATTCCGTCTCTTGTGATCGAGAAGGTCTCGATCTGACTTTCGACATTGGTAGTACCTGCCTGAAACACGTCAAAGGCTTTTTCGAGAACGGTCGCCGGAAATTGAGGGTTTCGGTAGAATTTTGAAATTTCGAATCGTTTCGTCATGATTGGCAGTCGAGGGAGATATCGAGATTTCTCCAAAGCGGCCGAAATGACAAGCCGAAGCAACCTTGCGGCTCCGGATTGTCGATCTTATATTTAGAGAACGCGTGATCGCGCTAAACACCGTAGAGGATTTTCTATGAGTACAACTGCTGTTGCACCGAATAAGAAACAGAGCGTTGCCGAGCGGCTCAAAGCCGAGCATCAGCCGGAGCAGGATTTCCTGCCGCTCAAGGGCACGGATTACGTCGAATTTTACGTCGGAAACGCCAAGCAAGCTGCTCATTTCTACAAAACAGCGATGGGGTTCCAGAGCCTGGCCTACTCGGGCCCTGAAACCGGCAACAAGGAGTCCGCTCGCTACGTCATTCGCCAAAACAAACTCACTTTTGTCCTAACCACGTCCATCCGTCCGGGAAACCCAATCGCGGATCATGTGGCCAGGCACGGGGACGGCGTCAAATCGATCGCTTTGACAGTCGACGACGCGACGTCCGCCTGGAAAGAAACCACCAAACGCGGCGCGAAGAGTTTCATGGAACCGACGACGCTGAAGGACGAGCACGGCAAAGTCGTGCTCAGCGGCATTCACACTTACGGTGATACCGTGCACGTTTTTGTTGAGCGCGGCGATTATAACGGATTGTTCATGCCCGGGTTTGAGAAATGGGAATCGAACTACAACCCAGCGCCGACCGGACTGCTCTATGTCGATCACTGCGTCGGCAACGTCGGATGGAACCAGATGAATCCGTGGGTGAAATTTTACGAGGACGTGATGGGCTTCCGCAACATCCTCAGTTTCGACGACAAAGACATTTCGACCGAATACTCCGCGCTCATGAGCAAAGTGATGAGCAACGGCAACGGTTTTGTTAAGTTTCCGATCAACGAGCCGGCCGAGGGCAAAAAGAAATCGCAGGTGGAGGAGTATCTGGATTTTTATCCCGGTCCCGGCGTGCAGCACATTGCGCTGGCCACCAATGACATTCTGCGCACGGTGACCCGGTTGCGCGAGCAAGGCGTGGAA
>Ga0070732_10002095_pt1 | contig 10871 bp, 10 predicted proteins | sample Coa_R1_5_FD_66449 | JGI IMG/M metagenome (GOLD analysis project Ga0070732, IMG submission 66449) | Surface soil microbial communities from Centralia Pennsylvania, which are recovering from an underground coalmine fire - Coalmine... | ecosystem: Environmental > Terrestrial > Soil > Unclassified ...
ACACCAGGCCCAGCGCCGCCGCCGCCACGACACCCGCCGGCATGCTGACCCAGAGCGGCAGGTGGTAACGAACCGCCAGCAGGCCGCTGGTATAGGCGCCGATCGCGGCGAAGCTTTGGTGCGCCAGCGAGAACTGCCCGGTCATGCCCGCGAGCAGATTCCAACTCGCCGCGAGGATCGTGTAATAGAAGCCGAGCGTCAGCACATAGAGCGCGTAGTCGCCCAGCGCCAAAGGAAGCAACAGCAGCACAAGCACCGCCGGACCCGCGACGACGAGCACGCCCCGCCAATCGATCGTCGTCGGGTCGCGCTTCATCCGAGCAGGCACTCCTGGATCAGGGCTGCTATCCGATCGTTGCTGAACTCGCGTGCGGGACCCGCAGCCTTGATGCGCCCGAGATTGACCAGATAGAGGTGGTCCGCGTGCCGGACCGCGTCTTCTATATTCTGGTCGACCAGGAGAATCGTGGTGCCGATGCTTTCGCGCGCCGTCTGCAGCAGCGCATAGACCTGGTCGACCAGATTGGGCGCCAATCCCGCGGTCGGCTCATCCACCAGCATGAGCGCGGGCTCGGTCATCATTTCGCGCGCCACCGACAGCATGCGCCCCTGCCCGCCGCTCAGCTCGCCCGCGCGCACGCGGCGCCGCGGCGCCAGCGCTGGAAAAATCTCGTAGACGCGCTCGATCTGTCGCTTCAAGCGAGCCTTGTCGCGGCGGAAGGTCCAACCACCCATCCGAAGGTTCTCTTCCACCGTCAAATAGGGGAAAGTGTTGATCTCCTGCGGCACGAAGCTGATGCCCTGCGCCTTGATCGCGGAGGGATCGAGACCCTGGATCGGCTCGCCGCGAAACCGGATCTCACCCTGATGCGGCCGCAGGAGTCCGAAGATCGTGCGCAGAAGCGTCGACTTCCCGGCGCCGTTGGGGCCGATCACCAGGGTGAGGCTGTGAGATGCGACCCGGAGCCACAAGTCTTGAAGGATGTCGATGCCGCTCTGATAGGCGGCGTGCAGACCGTCGATTGCCAGGATATCGTCGCCGACCTCGCTCATGAGAACGACTTGCCGAGATAGGCCGCGATCACCGTCTCGTGGGCCGCCACCTCGTCAAGCGAGCCTTCGACGACGACGCGTCCGTCGATCAGCACCGTCACGCGATGGCAGAGTCGGCGCATCACGGCCATCTCGTGGCTGACGATCAGGAACGTGACGCCGCGATTGCGGTTGGCATTCAGGATCAAGTCGACGATCGTATCCTTGATGACGGGATTGATGCCGGCGAAGGGCTCGTCGAGCACGTAGCACCGGAGATGCGGCACCATGAAGCCGCAGGCCACCTGCAGCAATGCGCGTTGCCCGCCGGAGAGCCGCTTTGCCGGCTGATCGGCAAGGCGATCGAGCGTGGTGAGCGCAAGGTAGTCCTCGGCGAGCGACAGCCCCTCGGCGCGGGTGCCTTGCCTATGCGCGAGATGGGGCACCATCAGGTTCTCGCGTACGCTCAAATTGCCGAAGATGCGGCAGATCTGAAAGCTGCGCAGCAGCCCTGCGCGCGCGATTTCATGCGACGCAAATCCGGCGATGCTCTTGCCCGCGAGGCGGACGTCGCCGCTGTCGGGTGGGTAGATGCCGGTGATGAGATTGGCGAGCGTGGTCTTGCCGGCGCCGTTGGGACCGATCAGCCCGCGGATTTCTCCAGCTTCGACCGCGAGGCTCACTCGGTTGGTTGCGAGAACGCCACCGAAGCGCTTGCTGAGGTCGTGGGTCTCGATCAGCGCAGCCATCGACCGCGGCTCAGGCCTGGCGCCCGCGCTCGCCGAACAATCCGGTCGGACGAAGCAGCAGCACCAGCAGCACCAGCAGGAAGCCATAGGCGTTCTGGTAGGATGCGGAGATGAAGGCGGTGCCCAGCGATTCGACGACGCCCAGCAGGATGCCGGCGATTAGCGCGCCCGGGATCGATCCGAGGCCGCCAATTACGATGATCTCGAATCCCTTCACCGTCGTGACCACGCCGTCGGTCGGATAGACCAGGAACACCGGTGCCAGCAGCGCACCCGCGATTCCGGCGAGTGCGACGCCGATGCCGAAGGCGATCTGATCGAGGCGCAGCACGTCGACCCCCGCGGTCTGTGCGCCGATCCGACTCTGCGCCGCGGCGCGCAGCGCGAGGCCGTACCAGCTCATCTTCAGGAGCAGATAGAAGAGCGCGAGTGCCGCCAAGGCGCAAATCGAGGCGGCGAAGCTCGCACCCGAAACCGGCAACGGCCCCAGCATCACCGTCGGCAGATTGGATGCCGGCCTGTACTGATTGGGGCCGGCGAGCCCGACCGCCAGGTTGCGCAGCAGCAACAGCAGGGCGATCGTCACCACGGTCGCATATTCGTCGCGTCGCTCCAGTGCTTGTCGGAACATGGGCTTGATCAGGATCGGCTCAAGCAACAGACCGAGCACGAAGATGCCGGCCGCCGTAATCGGCACGGCGAGGTACCAGCGGTCGGGCCCGAGCCACTCAGCCACCAGCACGTATTGCAGGTAGCTGCCGATCATATAAAACTCGCCCATCGACCAGTTGATCAGCTTCACGATGCTGTAGATGAAGGTGATGCCCAGCGCCATCAGCGCGTAGAGCACGCCGATCATCACCCCCGCGATGAGGGTCTGCTCGAGAAGCTCAGCCGAGAACATTGGCGGCGGCGCGCCCGCTCAGGGCGCGCGCCATTCCGGCGTCCAGAGCGCGCTCCGTTCGGCCGCAATCGGAACCCGCTCCAGAGTCTTTGGGTTGGTCGCATCTTCCGCGCCGACCCGGCGTCCACCCCCGCCTTCGCAGGGGCATGCTTCGGCGGAGAATGCTCTAATGCGCTGCCCCCACATATTGCACCACGAGATCGGCGTCCCGCCAATCCTGGTTCGGCTTGGTGTATTGGACGACGAGCATCGGTGGCGACCAGTTGTGCCAGTAGACACCGTCCGCACGGGGGAAGGTAACAGGCGCATCGGCCCAGGTCTTGAACGTGCCGGTCTCCAACGCATGCACCATCGCCTTGGGATCAGTGCTCTTGGCGAGGTTCGCCGCCTGCGCCAGGATCACCACGTCGCCGAAGCCGTTGAGGTTCGAATAGATGGCGGGCTCGTTGTACTTCGCCTGATAGGCCTTTGCGAGCCACTGCCCGACATCGGAGAGCGTCTCCTTCGGAGAATAGTAGGTGATGAAATAGATACCGACCCCGTCCTGGGGATGAAGCTTCCAGTATTGCGGGCGCACCGGCGCGTCATAGGAAATCAGCATCGACGTACCGGGCAACAGCCCGATCGTCGTCGCCTGGTCGATCATGAGGTCGAGCGGCGCGCCCACGCCCACATTGATGACGAGGTCGGGCTTGAACGCTTTCACCTGCAGCAGCAGCGGCGTCAGATCCGTCGCTGCGTGATCGAAGGTGATCTTCTGCAACTCCAGCCCAGCCTTGTTCGCCGCGCTCTGCTTCTCCATCTCCTCGGCGATGCCGATGCCGTAATCGGTGGTCTCCGCCACCACGGAGACGCGCTTGTAGCCCTTCTTCTTGATGAACTCCAGGAAGGCGGCGACGCGGATCGGGTCGATCGCGTGAGTGCGGAATGCCGCATCATAGTGCTTCGAGGTAATCTCCGCCGCCGAGGTCTGCGTACCGATAGTGGGGACGCCGACCTCGTTCGCTACTTCGTTCACCGCGATGTTGACCGAGCTGTGGAAGAAGCCGGTGACGCCGATGACGTGGTCCTCGGAGGTGAGCTTGCGATAGGCGGCGACGCCGACTTCGGGCCGTCCCTGGGTATCCTGCACGACCAGTTCGGCCTTCTTGCCGTTGATGCCGCCCATCACCGTGTTGATGTAGTCGATCGCGAGCTCAGCGCCGCGGCGAATCAGCTGTCCACCGGCGGGATCGCCGGGCTGCGACAGTGGAACCTCAAGGCCAATCTTCACCGTGTCGTCTGCCGCCCGGGAAGAGGGCAACGGCAACGCCACTCCCGCAAAGGCAATGGCTCCGATCGCAAGCCGGCTGAGCTTCATCCCTGTTCTCCCATTCTTGGCGATCCCGCGTCGGACCGCCGGATTTGCTGGGTGCCCACGATAGCAACCGTCTGCTGTCCCGCCAAGCGAGGCCGTGCGAGTGCCGCTGCCAGCGCGCCGAAGTCAGCTCATCTCACGACCATCGACACTGTGGTAGAACCGCGCGCGCCGAACTGAAACGCGATGAGTTTTCCAATAGTCGGAGGATGATCAATGGCACGGATGACGGGCGGGCAAGCGCTGGTCGAGCTGCTGCGGCAGCGTGGGGTCGACACGATCTTCGCGCTGCCCGGCGTGCAGAACGACCATCTCTTCACGGCACTCTACGACGCACGCAATTCGATCCGCGTCATTCATCCACGCCACGAGCAAGCCGCGGCCTATATGGCCTACGGCTATGCCAAGGCGAGCGGCCGGGTTGGGACCTACGCCGTCGTGCCGGGCCCGGGTGTACTCAACACCACCGCTGCGCTCGCCACGGCCTATGCCGCCAATGCGCCGGTGCTCTGCATCTCCGGACAGATTCCGCTGGCGATGATCGGACGCGGATTGGGTTTCCTGCACGAAATCCCGGATCAGCTGGGCGTGCTGCAACGTCTTACCAAATGGTCGGCGCGGATCGAGCATCCGGCCGCCGCACCCCATCTCGTCGACGAGGCGTTCCGCCAAATGCTGAGCGGCCGGCGCCGGCCCGTCGCGCTGGAAATTCCCCTCGACGTGCTCGCGCAATCGGCCGAGGTGCCGATGCTCGCCCCGACTGAGCCCGATCCCCCGCCAGTCGCCGATCCGGCACAGGTATCGAAAGCGGCGCAGCTGCTGCGCGACGCCAAACGACCCCTGCTGATCATCGGCGGTGGCGCGCACGGCGCGAGTGCGGAGATCATCGCGCTTGCCGAACGGCTGCAGGCGCCGATCATTTGCTCGCTCGGCGGCAAGGGCGCGATCGATGAGCGCCATCCGCTGGCGATCAATGTCGCCACCGGTCATCGCTTCTGGGCCAAGGCCGATGTCGTGTTGGCGATCGGCACGAGGCTTCAGCCGCAACTCGTGAACTGGGGCCTCGACGATGATCTGGCACTGATCCGGATCGATATCGATCCGATCGAAATCGGCCGCGTGCAGCGACCAAGAGTATCAATCGTCGCCGACGCGGCCGAGGCGGTCCGCGCCATCGACCAATCCTTAGGTGAGCTGTCCCGTCCCTCCCCCCGCACGGACGAAATCACCAAGACGCGGTCGGAGGTGGATCAGGTGATTGCCCAGCTCACGCCGCAGCGGGAATTCGTCGCCGCGATCCGTGCCGCCGTTCCCGAGGACGGCATCTATGTGGACGAGCTGACCCAAGTGAGCTACGTCGCGCGCTTGACCTATCCCGCATATCGGCCGCGCAGCTTCATCGATTCCGGGTACCAGGGGACGCTCGGCTATGGCTTCCCAACCGCGCTCGGCGCCAAGGTCGCGGAAGCCGATCGACCCGTCGTCTCGGTCTCCGGCGACGGCGGCTTCATGTACAACGTGCAGGAACTCGCCACGGCAGTGCAGCAGAGGATCGCGGTCGTCGCAGTCGTCTTCGTCGACAACGCCTTCGGCAACGTGAAACGCATGCAGCGCGAGGACTACGAAGGGCGCGTCATCGCCAGCGAGCTGCACAATCCCGATTTCGCCGCGATGGCGAGACTGTTTGGCGCGCACGGCGCTCGCGCCACGACCCCGGATCAGCTTTCCGAGGAAATCCGGGCCGCCATCAAGCGGCCAGTCCCCACCGTCATCGAAGTGCCGATCGGCGACACGCCAAGCCCGTGGAAGCTGTTGTACATGGGCCGCGCGCGGCGGCGCTGAGCCGCGGACGCAACGCGGGTGTCTGCGGCTTCAACGTAGGGAAAGGTACCCTGCCGGCCCTGGCCGCGGTCCATTGGCCGGGGCCGGCAGAGCTGGATCCGGCGGTCGGGGTGCCGGATCCGTGGGGATCACTCGGTGACGGTTATCGTTCCATCCATATCCTCATGCCCCGAGCCGCAGAAGATGTCGCACTCCATGACATATTTCCCGGCCTTGTCCGGCGTGAACTTCACGTGAGTCGTCTGTCCCGGCTGGATCTCCGCGCGCAGCCCGAGCTGAGGTACGTGGAAGCCATGCAGCCGGTCCTTGGTCGTGAGCACGAGATCGACCGGCACGCCCTTCTTCACCGTGATCTCGTCGGGCGTGTACTTGAACTTCTCGGCGGTCATGGTAATGACCTGCGGCCCGCTCTTCTGAGAGCCCTGCTGCGTGGCGACGCAACCCGCGACCACGCCGGCAATCACGATTGCCGCCGCCAACACAGCAGATCCCGGCCACCTTCTCAGAGTCCGCATGGTCCTACGCCTTGAGCGGATGATCGACAAAGGTTTCTGACGCCTTCGCCGGGCTTGTTTCGACCGCGCGCCAGCCCAATCCCTTGAACGGGGCGTTCGGATCCCACAGCACCGGCGTGCGCTTCGGCTGCGAGCCCGGGGCCGGCTGCGGGAAGATCAACGACTCTGCCGCATAGTGGGCGATGTTCCCGGTCATGTGCGAGTTGGACTGGTGAATGTGCCCATAGAACACGGTCACGTGCTGGTAGGGGGTCAGCAGATCGATCGCCTTGGCGCCGTCCCGGGTCGCCCAATCCCAATCGGGATAGAGGTCGAACAGCGGCCGATGGGTGAGAACGACGATCGGCTGGGTCTTCGCATGCTTGGCGAGGTCGCCTTTGAGCCAAGCAAGTTGGGCATCGCCCAGCGACGCCGTCGGGTCCGAGACGTTGTCGAGGCCGACGAAGTGGATGCCCTTGTGGTCGAAGCTCCAGTGCGTCTCGCCGAAAAACTCCTTGAACGCGGCGCCGTTATCGAGGCTCGCGTCGTTCTCGCCGGGAAGGAAATGCACGTCCTTGATTTTGAGCGCCTTCATCTGATCCTTGAATTCACCCATGCGCTTACGCCGTTCCTGCGGATCGTCGGTGCTGTGCGTCAGATCGCCGGTGAACACCACGAAATCCGGCGCCGGCGTCATGGCATTGACCGCCTCGACCGCCATGGGCAGCGGGTGCGTCGGCTCCGGGTTTACCTTGGGGCCCTGGAAACCCCAATGGCTGTCGGAGAGCTGCACGAAATAGAAGTCCTTGGCCGTGGCCGCCCACGCCCGCCCGCCCGCGGTTTGCGTGAAAAGGCCCGATGCAAAGGCGACGCCGCCGAGGCCCATCAGCCTCGTGAACTGACGCCTGTCGATCTGATTGGTCATCGTGAATTCCTCTGGTCCCAGTTGGAGTGGCTCCTAGCGACGGGGGAGACCACAGCCAGGCGACACTTATTCCCGCGGTCGGCGCCTTCGACGACAAAAACCGCTAAGCATCCCCCAAAAGAGGCGGATCAAAGGAATGGGCCCTGCCGGACGCCATCCGGCAGGGCCCTCCCGCGCGCTTTGCCAGGCCTTTGGGGGTGGCTGGACGTGAAGAGCGTTAACGGCTCAACGGCGCCCGGGATGTCTTCCTATGAAACCTTTCTAGAATTTGAACTTCGACGAGACTTGCAGCCGATTGGCGAAGCCGTGCTGGCCATTCTCCGCGGTCCGTTTCTCCCAGATGTACTCAACGCCGGTATCCACCTGCGGGACCGGACTCCAGATCAAATTGACGTGGCTGGTGATGAAGCTCTGGTTCTGCGTCGCCAACGGTGCTCCGCTGATGATCGCGGGATAGCCGATATGCAGATAGCTGCCCTCGGCGCTGCTGCGAAGCTGGTCGGTCCACCAATGCTGATAGGCAATCACGCCGGACACGATCTTGAGATTCTCCATCGTACTGGTGGCGGTGCTGACGACAGTGTCCTGGACCAGCCCCAACGCGTTGCTGTATCGGCCGATCCCGTCGCCGCCATTGATCTGGAACAGCAGCTGGTCCTTGCCCCAAGTCCTGAGGTCGCCCGAGGCACCGAGCCCCCAACCAAAGCTGTCGGCGCTCACCGCGACGCCGTCGTGGTCGTAGATTTCGCGTGCGACCGCCCGCAATGCCAAGTGCCCCCAGGGCTGTACCCAGGTCGCCGCCGCCGTGAAATCGGGCAGCTTGTCGGCTCGACCGGCACCGAAGTTGGTGGTGGAAACCCCGGTTGTCGCGTCGATCACCTGAGTCTGCGGATTTTCCACGGCACCCGCGATGGTCAGGCCACCGCCCGCATCATAGGTGTAACGAATTTGCGGTTGGCGGAGAACGCCCGCAGTGATGGCCCCGCCGAAATCCAAGGTTTCGGGCTCGGCGAGAGTGTCACGAAAGGTCGAGGGCGCCTGCCCCGCCAGGAACGGACCCAGCGTCCCGTAGGCAAGGCGCAGACGCAGGCCCGAGGAATTGCTGTTGACCTTGAAGGCCGCCCCGTTGGTGAGGCCGCTTGGATTGGTGAAATCCGCCTCGATGACGGTCTTGAGCTCGCCGTAACCGGTGGGCGTCCGCGTCTCGATGTTGAAGCGGGATTCCGATGCGGTGAATTGCGAGCCGCCATGGATCGAGTGACCGGCACCGGCCTTGGTGCCTGGCACGTTCGCGTCGAGCGGAATGGCTCCCGGCGACAGGCCCCCGACGATCGGCTGCATCGCCGAAAAGTCATAGGTGTAATCGAGCTTGGCGTAACCGCCGACTTTGAACGAAGTGTTTGAAGCCGGGATGAGGATCGAGCCCGGGAAAGAACCCCCACCCGGAGCCGACGATTGCGCCCTCGCAGGAGCAACCGCCGCTGCCGATAGCAGCGCCGCCGTGGTCAACAGCGCAACGCGAAACGACGTTCTGTTCATTCTGTTCCCCTTCTGCGGCCGGCGAAGTCAGCATTCGTCACACCTGCGTGCGGGCTGAACCGTCCGGCTCACCGACGAGATCGGGGATTGTCGCGGCTTATTCAGTAATAATTTTTACATTCGAAGGAAATTTTCTGAGTATTATCTGTGTATACTGTTCTTATGGAATCATCTCCCCTACATTTCAAATAATCAATTTACTTAATGTTGGGATTTATTCCATATTTTTCCGCGACACTCGTCAATAAATAACCGACGCAGATGGAATAGAGCCGCCGCGCGATCGGTAAATTACGAATCTGTGACGCGTGGGCGCGCTACCGGGAATAACATCGGCACACCTGGAGTCTGCTAGGGGTCAAGTGAGGGTCGGAATGCCGCGTCTTGAGAAGGAGGAGAAGGCTCGTCGCTTCGAGCAGGTGATCATGCCGCATTTGGACGCCGCCTATAACCTGGCGCGGTGGCTGACGCGCAGCGACAGCGATGCCCAGGACGTCGTCCAGGAGGCGTGCCTGCGCGCGTTTCGCTACTTCGACGGCTTCGAGGGCGAGAACCCCTCGGCCTGGTTGCTGGCGATCGTGCGGAACGCCTGCTTTACCTGGATGCGGCGCAACCGGCCCTCCGAAGAGGTAGCTGGCAGCGACAGCATCACGGACGAGACCACGGCGGTTGCGGCGAACATCCTCGGCACCAACAACCGGGAACTCGCCAGCAATCCCGAAACGTTGTTGATCGACGGCCGTGATCGTATCCGGGTGAATGAGCTGGTGCAGCGCCTGCCGGCGGAATATCGAGAGGTGATTGTGCTGCGGGAGGTCGAAGATCTTTCCTACCGCGAGATCGCCGACGTCGTCGGCATTCCGATCGGCACCGTCATGTCGCGGCTCGCGCGCGCGCGAAAGATGCTGCACGACAGTTGGTACAAGATTCAGGCGCAGAAGTGAGATCAATGGATTGTAACCAGAGCCAGAACCTGCTGAGCGGCTACATCGACGGCGAACTCGCCGAAGATCGCGTGGCACTCATCGAGCAGCACCTCGAATCCTGCGCTTCCTGTCGGGCCCTCTACGCCAATGAGCGGCGCATGAGCGAGTTTCTCCGCACCCAGGGGGAACGTTTCCGGGCACCGGCGCATCTCAAAGCGGCGATCCGCAGCGAGATCGAGCGCCGCGCGCGTCCACGCTTCGCGGAGCTGCGCCAGTTGCTGGTGGGTTGGAACCCCGTGGCAATCGCTGCCATGCTGATGCTGGTGGTGGCGCTCAGCTCGGCGACGACACTCCGCTATTTCGCTCCGGCGGGCGGCCACGAGGCGCATGAGGCGGCGATCCGCAGCGAGGTGGTCGCAGGCCAGGTGCGGTCGCTCCAGGCAGGTCACCTGACGGACATCGCCTCGGCGGAGTTGCGGACGGTGAAGCCGTGGTTCAGCGGCAAGCTCGACTTTTCGCCGCCGATCGCGGACCTGACGTCAGCGGGATTTTCACTGATGGGCGGACGGCTCGACTATCTCGACCAACGCGCCGTCGCGGCGCTGGTCTATCGCCGCGATCAGCACGTTATCAACGTGTTCATCTGGCCGGAAGAAGGCGAGAAGGCGCCGAGCTTCGAGACCCAGCAGGGCTACAGCGTCGGCTACTACAAGCATGGCGGCATGGAGTATTGGGCCGTCTCGGACATGAACGAGGGCGAACTCAAGGACTTCATCGACCACTTCCGCGCGGCCATCTGAGCAGGTGTGACCGCGCGGCCCCTCCCGAGGCCGGCCCTGGCCGCCGCCGCATCCCCCTCGCCTTCGTCGGGCCGACCCGGTATCCATAAGCGAGACCGAGCGTTGGCACGGAAACCGCGGAAGGGGGCATCATGACAGCACTATCGCAAGCCGATCTCGACGCGCTCACAGAGTTCGACACGCCGACCATCTGCAATGCTCTCGAGATCGTGGCGCCGGAGCGGCGCGCCCATGGTTTCAATCGTCGGCCACTCGTTTGCCCATTCCCGCACTTGAAACCAGTGGTGGGCTTCGCCCGCACTG
>Ga0070732_10002097_pt1 | contig 10870 bp, 9 predicted proteins | sample Coa_R1_5_FD_66449 | JGI IMG/M metagenome (GOLD analysis project Ga0070732, IMG submission 66449) | Surface soil microbial communities from Centralia Pennsylvania, which are recovering from an underground coalmine fire - Coalmine... | ecosystem: Environmental > Terrestrial > Soil > Unclassified ...
GGGGGAGCGCAAAAACTCATTCCCGGGCGGAAGCTGCAATATGGACAGAGCATCACGGATGCATGCCTCGGATGGGATCAGACTTTAGTACTGCTGCGCGAATTCGCCGCCACCCTTGGCGGCAGTCGCTCCGCCGCCGCCCAGCCCGCCGTTTGAAGCCCCCAGTTTCTCGCGGCGAACCCCGACAGGGTTTCTCCTCCTCCATTGGTGATGTAGCGCGTTTGGGAATTGTCCGGAAAACTCATGTTTGCGCGGTGCGTTTGTGCCGCAAACGCCTGTTCTCCCCCGTGACTTCACCGTTGAACTCGGATGCTGCGCTGCCCATCACCGCACGCCTTCGCCGTCGCTCATCTGCGCGCACTCACAATTGTGTTCGCGCTCCTCGTCTTTGCGCCCCTGGCCTTAGCTGAAGATTGGCAACCGCGCGTTCGCACCTGTGTGCAAAACAAAGATCTCCCTGCTGCAATCAGCATCGTCGAACAGCGCCTGCAAGCCGCACCCGAGGATGTCGAAGCTCGCGGTTGGCACGGTCGCTTACTGGCCTGGACGGGAAAGTGGGAAGCCGCCGAAGCCGAGTACCGTTACGTATTACAACGAGCGCCGAATGACCTGGATATTCTTTCCGGCCTCTCCGACGTCCTTATTTGGCGCGAACACCTCGACGAAGCGCTTGCCGTTCTCACTGATGCGCAAGGGCTCGCCCCCAATCGCGCTGACATCCTGCTTCGTCAAGGTCGCGTGCTTCGTTCGTTGCATCGCAACAGCGAAGCGAAAAGTAAATTCCTCAACGCGCTCGCCCTTGAACCCGGAAACGCCGAGGCTCAACAGGGCCTGGAGTCACTCCGTCCCGAACCTCGCCACGAACTGCGCTTCGGCACCGATAACGATCTGTACAACTACACCGGTACCGCATACGCGCAGGGGATCAGCTTCATGTCGAAATGGAATCCGCGCTGGTCCACGAGCTTTTCCCAGACTACCTACCAGCGTTTCGGTCAGAATGCTGCGCAGTTCAGCGGCAGCACGACCTGGCGCTACACGGCCCACAATGCGCTGACAGTCGGCGGCGCTGTGGCTCACGATTCCGGTGTGATTCCGCGGGCACAGGCCTTTTTCGAACTGGGTCGCGGCTTCACGATCAGCCGTGAAGGCATAGTCCGCGGGATCGAAACCAGCTACCAGCAACGGTGGCTGTGGTTTGCCGATGCACGCGTGCTCGCTCTCACCGCAGCTGCCAGATTCTACCTGCCGAACGATTTCACCTGGTCCATCAGCATCACGCCTGCACGGAGCCGTTTTCCTCTGACGCAGGCGGCGTGGCAGACTTCCGGGCTGACGCGCCTGAGCTTCCCACTTTTTCCGCGTGTCATGGCGAATGCCTTCTACGCGGTGGGGACGGAAAACTTTGCCCAACAAGACCAGATCGGCCGCTTTTCCGCGCGCACGATGGGCGGAGGCACCCGCATTCAACTCACGACTCGGCAGGACATCACCGGGTACATCGCCAACCAGGACCGCTCTCAGGGACGAACCCAAATCAGCTTAGGAATGAGCTATGGGATCCGTTTCTAATTGGATTCCCAACGCGAGCATGGCGCGCCTGCTTTTCCAGGCGATCCTCGCGTCGCTCGCAGGAATCGGGCTGCTCTTGGCGTTCATCCTCGGCCGCCGCGCCTGGCGCGCATTTCATTTCCGCGTTCTGAATGCCCACACGTTCAGATTTCGGCAGAAATGGAACGACATTGTCAGCGGAGCGATTCCGCCCGAGACCTGGCGCTTCAACAAACTCGATCGGCAAATTGTCGAAACCATTCTGCTGGATTCCATCGAGACCGGAGCGGCGTCCGATCTCCCGCCACTGATCGAATGTCTGCGGTCGACCGGCCTGCTCGATCTTCGCATCCACGAAGCCCGCGAGTTACACGGGTGGCAGCGCCGGAACGCGATCGTCAGCCTGGGCCGAACCCGCGCTCCCGAGGCGATCCCCGCGTTGGCGGAAGCGTTGGACGATTCGGATGCTCAGACGCGGCTGGCTGCAGTTCGTGGTCTGGGTCGTTTCGCTTTGCCCCAAGCCGCATCTGCCCTGCTCCTCCGCATGGCCGAAGGGACGCTCAACGTTCCTGAGAAAACTCTGCAAAACTCGCTCTTGAGCTGTTGCCGCACTCAGCCCTCACTCATCGTGCCCTATCTGCGCCGCGCCGACGGCCCGACGCGCGAGATCCTGGCCCGCGTGCTCGGCGAGTTAGCCACGCCCGAACTTCAGGACGACTTGCTCCTGCTCGCGGTCGATCCATTGCCTGAAGTGCGAGCGTCCGCTGCGCGCGCTCTGGGACACGCCGACGCGCAGTTTGCATTTCCCATTCTTTCCGCGCTGAGCGCCGATCCGGAGTGGTTCGTGCGGCTGCGGGCGGTGGTGGCAATTGATGGGCTCAATCACCCGCGTTCAATTCCAGCACTCGTTCGCGCACTTTGCGATGTGAACCGGCAGGTACGCCAACGCGCGGCCACCGCGCTCTCCCGTCTCGAACCGCACCTGGAAGAAATTCTGGAACGCGTTCTGGCCACGCGTGATGCGTACGCGTTGCAAGCGATGATCTCAGCCCTCGAGCGCTCGGACGGGCTGGCAAACTTGGTGGCGGCCCTGAAGGATCCGCGGAATCCACGCAAAGCGGCCACCATTCTCTTGCGGGCCTTGCATCGCGCTTCTCGCCATCTACATTCGGCGCGCACGCCCGCGGGAACTGCACCGGAAGCTCTCCAAGAACCTGCCGAAACCGAGGAAGTCACTCCATGATCCGTTTCCTCGAGATTTCGAACTACACCCTCTTTTATTATTACCTGGCGTCGAACCTCATCTACGTCGTCTTGCTGGTCACCGCAATTGCGCGCAATGCGATTCACCAGCGTCGGCTGTCCAGTATTCGCATTGATCACATCAAGGACTCGCCATTCACTCCGCCCATTACCCTGCTTGTTCCGGCTCATAATGAGGAAGCTACAATCGTCGAATCACTCGAGTCACTGCTTTCGCTCGATTACCCGGAACTGGAACTTGTAGTCATCAACGATGGTTCAAAAGACCGCACCCTCGAAGAACTCACCACCCGGTTTAAACTCCGCCGGGCCACTCTGCTGTACATTCCCGAGGTGCGCAGTGCGTCGGTGCGGGACATTTACCTCAGCGCCAACGAGTCCCGAATCGTCGTGGTGGACAAGGATTCCGGGGGCAGCAAAGCTGATGCCATCAATGCCGGTTTGAACGCTGCCTCCAGTCCTTATGTGTGCGTGGTGGATGCCGATTCAATTCTCGAACCCGACGCCTTGCTGCGCATCATGGTTTCAATTCTGGCCGAGCCCAAACGCGTCGTCGCGGTCGGTGGCATTGTGCGGGTACTGAATGGATCCATCGTAGAGAAGGGCCGTCTGACGCAGATTCACCTGCCCCGCCGTCCCATCGAAGTGCTGCAGGTGATCGAGTACTTACGCGCCTTTCTGATCGGGCGCGAAGCTTGGGCGCATTTCAACATGCTTCCCATAATCTCGGGTGCGTTTGGTGTTTTTCGGCGGGATCTCGTACAGCGGGTGGGCGGTTTCCGCGCCAGCGCCATTGGCGAAGACCTCGATCTCGTGATCCGTCTGCACCGCTATCTGCGCGAGCAGCGCGCGGACTATCAGATCAGTTTCGTCCCCGATCCTGCCTGCTGGACGGAAGTTCCCTCCGATTTACGTTCCCTCGCGCGACAGCGTGCCCGCTGGCAAAAAGGCTTGCTCGACGTGCTCTGGCCTAACCGTGACATGCTGTTTTCCGCCAAATATGGCCGCATGGGTTGGATCGCCTTACCGTACCAGTGGATTTTCGAACTGTTCGCGCCGGTATTCGAACTGGGGGGTTACTTCACGATTGTCACCGCAGCCCTGCTCGGGGTCCTCAGCCGCGACTTCTTCCTGCAATTCCTGATCTTCGGCTATGCCTTTGCTACGATGATTTCGCTCGGCTCCGTTCTGCAGGAAGAGATCACGTACCGACGCTACAACGATTGGCGAGACGTGGTGCGGCTGGTCACCTTCTGTTTCGTCGAGCATTTCCCCTACCGGCAACTACAGATGATCTGGCGGTTGCAGGGGCTATGGCAGTATATGCGCGGTGATCTGGCCTGGAAACCTCTCAGGCGTGTCGCATTTAATGAACCTGTGCCTGCGTCGAAAGAAAAAACGAAAGCGAGCGCAGCCGGCAAATAACGCTATTCCGAAATGTTCGCGGCGGACTCGCTTGCAATTCCGATGGCGGCCGTTCTGCCCAGTGCAACCGATCCCACTACAACCACGGCCGCCACGATCATCGCCACGGTCACCTGTTCGCCCAGCAACACTGCCGAGAAGAACACGGTGCAGAAAGGCTGCAAGAGCTGCAATTGTCCGACCCGCGAGATCCCTCCCGCGGCCAAACCCTTGTACCAGGCAAACATTCCCAGCCACTGACTGACCACGCAAACATACGCGAAACCGGTCCACGCGCTTGGCGAGCCGTGCAGCCCGTACGCTTTGATGGCAAAGATCAGCGGGATGACCAGGAATGGTGCACCCATGATGAGCGCCCAACTCATGACCTGCCATCCCGATAACACCCGCGTCAGCCGTGCCCCTTCGGCATAACCCAATGCCGATGCCGCCACGGAGACAAATAAAATCCAGTCACCTTGAACAATCTTGCCGGCACCGCTGAACCAGGCATAGGCGAGAACAGCTGCGCTGCCCACGGCAGTCGCGACCCAAAATTTTCTCGATGGACGTTCCCCCGCGCGGATCGTCGCCACAAGCGCCGTGGCCAACGGCAGCAGTGCCAGCGTGATGGCACCATGCGATGCCGGTAGCGTATACATCCCCCAGGCGAACGTGAGCGGCACCCCGAACACGACTCCAATTACTACCAGCGCGAAATTTTTCCAGTATTGCCGCGGAGGGAAGGAGCTCTTTGTAAGCGCCAGGAGCAGGGCTGCCAGGCACGCAGCAACAACCGGACGCCCTAACCCCACCACCATCGGATGTAGCTGCAGAACTGCAACGCGCGTAGCCGGCAGAGTCAGGCTGAAACTGGTCATGCCGATCAGGCCATACGCTGTGCCCACTGCCTTCGAACCCGGCAACTCACCCCCGCTCGCTGCTTCGGAACTGCTCCATCGATTTTCCGGGAGCTTAACACACGCGCAGGAGGCGTGCTGTTGACCCAGCGGTGCCCCGCTTGCGCCGTGTTCGACCCTGGACTTCTGGAGATACGCAGCTCTCGTCCGAACAGATGACAATTTTGTCATCAGCGCAACAGTGTTCCGTTGGGCCACATCTCACGTCGCGTCATCCGGGTTCGGATAACCATGCTGATCCGCGCTACCAGTCTTTCGCTTCTGTTGTGGTGCTCCTGCGTTGCTGCGGCTCAAACCACGGTGATGTGCAACACATGCGATGCGCCATCGACTGTGGCGACGCGCAACCCGCAGATCGCCGCGCTGCCTTCACAAGCTTCTTCACCCAGCAGCACGCACGCACGCACGCAGATTCCTGCGGATCAAAACACGAACCTCTCTGTCGGACAATGGATCCGCCGTGCCGGGGAAGATCAGTGGAACATTTGGTCTGGACCTTTTCGCAGCAAGTCGGCGATTAAGTGGGACCTGCTTTTTGCCGCCGGCACCGGCGCGCTGATTCCTGCCGATCGCCATATTACCGACGCGTTGCCGCGCGATCACCTGAACGTCAGCCGTGATATCTCAAACGTCGGTTCCTACACAACCATCGGCTCGGTTGGTGCGTTGTGGCTGGTGGGCATGACGACCGACAATGCACACGCGAAAGAAGCCGGTATTCTCGGCATTGAATCGGTCGCGAATGCAGCCGCAGTTTGGGCAGTCACGAATACGCTGACCCGCCGCGAGCGTCCTCTCGAAGGCACGGGACGCGGCCGCTTCTGGGTCAACAACGGCCTGAAGAGTTCTATGCCCTCAGCCCATTCGACGCTGACGTGGGCCGCAGCCAGTACCATCGCGCACGAATATCCCAAGCCGTGGGTGGAAGGATTGGCTTATGGCGCGGCCACTGCGGTCTCTGTAACTCGCGTTACCGGCTTGCGTCACTTCCCGTCCGATGCCTTTGTGGGCAGTTTCTTCGGTTACTTCATCGGAAGGGAAATTTTCAAGCTGCACTGCGCGCCGGGAATGAGTACCGCCTGTCATAAGAGCCGCAGCCGGAACGATGGCATTTCCCCTGATGGGGAGGCGACGACGTGGACCGCAACAGCGGAAGAAAAGCACGCGCCCTGGCTGGTGCGCGCCAAGGATTTCTTGAAATCTACTCTGGACTGAAGTCGTCGTAGTGTCTGACGAAGATCGCGGTTACTGACTTGTCGCGATCCATCACTACCGTGCAGTTAGTGCCCGCGACCGAATCACATCCACGCCACCCGCCAAAGGACGCATTGGATGGCACCTGTGGTGTGAGCACCACTGTCTGTCCCGCGGCAAAGTCATCCTGGCACCGGCCTCCGCAGTTGATGTTGCCGTTTGCGCTGGTCACGTTCCCGACCGCCGTCCCTTTCAAACCGACAACGAGCGTGACTTTCGGCCCCGTGGGAGCGCTGCGGATTGCTGCTGCAGGCACGCTTGCAACCATGGCCGGCGCCGCCGATTGTACCGCCTGCTGAGGAGCCGCCGTGACCACCGGGGCTGACGTTACCGCTGCGGTGGGCGCGCTTCCTTCCGCCACGGCCCGGACCGCGCTCGCGTCAGCGGGCGCTTTCATGCTGGCCACCTGTGTTACCGCCGGCTTTGGTGTTTCAACGACGAAGGCGCGCACCGTCACTTCGGGGTTCTCCGAAATCACGCGTGCGTTTGAGCGAAGTGATTTGGTAGTAGGTGCAGGCGCGATTACGGTAGGGGCTGTTGCCTTCACTCGCGGCGCCGAACTCAAACTGCTGGAAATCTGCGGAGGCGGGCTGATCACTTCAGGCGTGGTGCCCGACCGCGCCGAACGGGTCGTGATCGGCAGGCCTGCATTCAATGCGGGCGCTGGCTGTATCACCTCTGCATCCCCGCCAGATGTTCTCGCGCCCGCCATCTTCATGCCACTGATGGCCGGTGCTGGGGGAATCACCGCGAGTGGCGCTGCTGAGCCTGCGGCTGACCTGGCGGCTCGTATTCCATTCAAAGCTGGTGTTGCCGGAATCGCTGGCGCTAATGCAGCAACAGCAGGGATCTTCGGACTCGCAATTCGCAACTCGCTTACCATCGGAGCGGCTGCAACTCCCGTCCCTGCGGCCATCAAGACCTGGATGTTGCCGCCATATGCGAATGTGATCTTTCCCCGAACCTGCTTCGCCTCGCGCGGGGTGAAGGTAATCCGCACTTCGCAACTCTTGAATGCCGGAATTCCGGTCGAACAGGAACTGCTCTGGGTAAAGTCGCCGCCAGACGTGGTCTGCAGCGCCGCAATCCTCTCTACCTGATTGTTGGTGACGGTTACCAATGCTGTCTCGCTTGTACCAATCGTGCGCGGCCCGAACCGCAGCACCGCGGGCGTGATCGTCAACGGCAAAACACCGGAGCCCGAAAGGTCCACCACGTGAGGGCTCGACTTGCTATCGTCTGCAATAGTTAGTTTTCCGTCGGCATCGCCAACCAGGCTTGGGGAAAACGTCGCCACGATAGTGCAGCCATGGCCTGCTTCAACCATCGCCCCACAATCGCTCTCCACAGCGAAGTCACCGGAAACCGAAATTTTGTTGATCGCGAGAGGCGCGTTGCCGCGATTCAGCAGCAGAACCTTTTGTGGCTGGCTGTGGGATTCCACGACCTGATTACCGAAAAAAAGGCTGCTGGGCGAGACTTCGACCGTGGGCAAATCCAGCGTGCCGGCGCAAGCTACGGCCGCTGAAACGACCAGTTGCACCAGCACAGTCCAGGTTCTACGTGAGGGGACACGCGGGCTAATCACAAGTATCTCCGGGGACGAGGCGGCACGGGTTCGCCCACAAATAGTGCAATTGGGCTGCCGAAACGCACCAGCAGTATCCTCCCTATGCCTGTGATTCTTTCAGTAAATTCAACGCCGGAGATGCCGTGGATAAGGCCCCTTTCGGGCCTTGGAAGGCGGACTGCAGACACTCTGCAAGAAGTTGCACTTTATGGCCGACTGAGGCTACCGGGGCGTGCCAAACTGCACTCCACGCTCGTCGTTCACACTCCGGGTCGCGTCCACGTCGATGGCACTGAGAGGAATCTTTCTCGCGGTCTGCGCGTTCAATACCCACAACGTGCTGTCGACGATTGCATAGTTCGTGATTTGTTCACGATGGCCGTCGCGGAACACTAAAACGGTTACTACCGGGGGCAAGCTTGAACTGGTGGGCGCGCGCGTCTGATTCGACTGCTCCTCTGCCTGTAGCTGCGCCACTTGATCGCTGAGCTGGTCGAGCCTCTGATAGAGCGCCGGATCGCCATAGTTGGCCGGTGGCGGTGGTGGGGGCGCCACGACTACCGTCGGAGGCGGCGGGTAGTAGAAATCAGCGAAGATCGGCGGCCACCACAGAGATGGTCCCCAGAATCCGAAGGGCGCGAACGCCCCGAATCCAAAGCCAAACCCGAATCCAAAGCCCGCGCCGAAGCCCAGCCCGAATCCGAAGGTCCCTGGAAAGAAGAAGCCATCACAGAATGGATGCCCAAAGCCGGGATGACCGTGCAGGAAGCCACCGGGAAAGAACCCCGGACCACCGAAATGCGATCCCCCAAAACCAAATCCTCCGAACCCGAAGCCGCCTGGGTGAGGGAAGAACCCGTGTCCCGCGCCGAAACCATTGCTCACGAATCCAGGACGCGGTACGAAGTTATGCGCCATCAGATTCGCTGAACCTGGGCGACCCGAAAAGCCGGGACGGGAAGCGAAGCCGGGACGTGAAGCAATTCCTGGACGTGAGGCAAACCCAGATCGCGATGCGAGACCCGGTCGCGATGCGAATCCCGGGCGTGGAACGTAACCCGCTCGCGGACCGTAACCGCCGCGCGGTGCGACGCTACGCTGACCGAAGTATGCGCGCGAACTACCGTAGGACGGTCTGGCATATCCGCTCATCGGGGCTCGGGAGTAGCCGCTCATCGCGCGTCCGGACCCATACGAACGATAGCCGTAACCTGAGGAACGCCCGTATCCGGAACCCATGGGGCGACTTGAGAATCCGCGGTAGCCCATGCTCATGCCGCCGCCGTAATGGGGGGCACCGCCGAAATGCGCACCACCGCCGGACATGTGCCCGCCGCCGCTGAAGTGCGCACCACCACCGCCGCTCACGTGGCCACCGCCACTCGCGTGCGCACTACCGCCATGTTGTGCAAGAAGGGGTCGCGGGAGAGTCGCGGCCGCCAAAACTAGCGTTATGGCGACCAGACGGGACATCGGCTAGAGTCTAGCACTCTTTCGCCTGATCGGCTGGGAAAAAAGATGAAGTCTTAGCTGGCGCTTCGCGCTGCTTTCCCGGCCACCTACTGCTCTCGAAAAGCAGGCAACTCACGGTTCTACTTTTCGCACCAGACAAACACAGTTGGCAGGTATTTTTTCGGAGGAGCACATGAAGAACTTTCTGGCAGGACTGGGATTGGGGTTCGGCATCGGTGTTTTGTTTGCCCCGATGCGCGGCGAAGATGTTCGCGAAATGATCGCGGTAAGGGCAAGTGAACTAGGCGACCAGGCCCGCGACACATATCAGCAGGTGCGGGAGAGAGCGGAAGGCACGATTGCTGCCGTTACGGGCCAAGCCACAGGAACGGAAGGCCGATAGCTGCGCAACCTACCGGCACACCGGTGACCTCCATCCATTCTAAGTAGCGCACCAGAGCTGCTGCGGAATCGATGTGCCACACACATCCCGCGGCAGCTCTCCAACATCCTAAAAACACAGATCTCAATCCTTTCAAGGCTGGAGCAGTCCCCTCCATGCTTAGCATATGTTCCCGTCGCCGCAAGTTCACGTCTGCAGTCGGAGTAGTCTCACTTGTATTCGCACTGTTCTGCGCTTTGTTTTGTCTCCAGCCCGCATGGGGCGCGAGCACCGCAGAGTTCAATGCGTATCACAACGCGATCACGCAGACAGATCCATCCGCGCGAGCCATTTCGCTCGAGCTTTTTTTGAAACGGTACCCGGCGGGCAATTTCTCGCTTGATGCCGAGCAATTGCTCCTGCTCGCCTACTCCGAGACCGGAAATATGGTTGCCGCTTTGCCCCGAGCGCAAGCGGTGCTGCGCAGTCGTCCGAGTGACCCCACGGCACTGGCGCTTCTTGCCGACGATGAACGCGAGCAGATCGAAACCGGCGCGACTTCCCCGAGCGCAGCGCAACAGTTGCAGGGATTGGCAACGAAAGGGCTGCGTGGCCTGCAGCAGTTCACCGCTCCGGCATCGGTGAGCCCTTTCGAATTTCAGCGGCTCAAAACTGAGCTGACGACCAGACTTCAAGCTGACGCCGGTGTCGCAGCGCTTCGGCTAAAGCAGTTTGCGCCGGCCCAGTCGTATCTTGGGGCAGCGGTAAAGCAGTCGCCGAATAACTTTCGAAACGTCTACCAGCTGGCGTTGTCTTATCTGACTGCGATCCCGCCGGACAATTCGCGCGGATTCGCCTATCTGGCGCAAGCTGCAAAGCTCGCCAGCGGAACCGCACAGCAGCAGATCGCAAATTATGGCCGGCAGCTCGCGGCGGCGCGGTTCGGCTCTACTGCCATCTGGGATCACGTCGTTGGGGGGAGCCAAAACCCAGGCGTTCTTGCCACCGCAGCTACCGCCGCACCGAATACCGCTTATCGATCCGCGATGGTGCGCACTGCGGAGCAACCGTCCA
>Ga0070732_10002098_pt1 | contig 10867 bp, 11 predicted proteins | sample Coa_R1_5_FD_66449 | JGI IMG/M metagenome (GOLD analysis project Ga0070732, IMG submission 66449) | Surface soil microbial communities from Centralia Pennsylvania, which are recovering from an underground coalmine fire - Coalmine... | ecosystem: Environmental > Terrestrial > Soil > Unclassified ...
CCCGGCCGGAACGCACCTGCAGAACGCGACCGAGTGGGCGAGCGAGCTCGCCGCCGGGCCCCCACTCGCGCTGGCCGCGATCAAACGGCTGATGAACGGCGCGTTCGACACGCCTGTGCGGGAAGGACTAGACCGAGAGGCGACCGCACAACGCCGCATCCTGGCCTCGTCGGACTTCATAGAAGCGGTAACGGCGCGGGTTCAAAAACGCGAGCCTCACTTCGAGGCGAGGTGAGACCGATACTCCTTGTGAGGGCGATTGCGCCACTCCTATAATCAGTAACAAGGTCGTTGCTGGAGATCGCATGCCCCTATCGGATCACGAACAGCGCATCCTCGATGAGATCGAGCGTCGGCTCGCGTCTGAGGACCCGAAGTTTGCGCGCTCGACGAGCGCCGCAACGCCTCGTGGCGTTGCCGTCAGGCGCATCAAACGAGCGTCGTTGGTCTTCGTTGGGGGATTCGTGCTCATGATCGCCGGTCTCGTGACGAGCTTGACCGAGCAGCTCGGCATCGCCGGCTTCGTCGTCATGCTGCTCGCACTGTTCGTTATCGCGCGCGCATCGCGGGACATCGGTCCCGTATCGACGAGGACGAGAGATTCTGGCTCGTCGTGGTTCGGTCGTGCCGAAGAGCGCTGGCGCAAGCGTTTCGAGCGCGACGACGGCTGATCGACGTCGTCATCGTAGCGTCGTAGTCCTTCCGAACGCTTCGTGCTTGTGGAAAAAAAAGTTTTCGGAAAAAATCACTGCTTCGTCTTGCCTTTCGTTAGCCTCGTGCCGTACAACAGTGTCTTCTTCCCCCCAAGTTGTTTCACAACTTTCTAACGACGCATGAGGTCCTGACGATCAGGGCCGCCGGGATTAGGGACAGAGCCTGTGGAAGGATTCACGTCGCTTCAGGCTGGGCGGTTCACAGGCTGTACCGGCAACCAGCTTCGCTATTGGGACAAGATCGGGCTCGTCAAGCCGTCCGTACAAACGACGGGAGGCCGTCCTGGCGTCCGCCGGCTGTACTCGTTCCGCGATCTCGTCGCGCTCAAGGTCGTCAACTCGCTGCTCGAGGGCGGCATGTCCCTTCAGCGCGTGCGGCGCGCGTTCGAATACCTGCGCGAGAGCGCCGGGCTCGAAGAGCATCTGTCCGGGGTGAAGCTTGTCACCGACGGTCAGAGCATCTTTAAGATCTGCAAGACCGACGGCGACATCATCGACGCGCTGAAACAGGGCCAGATGACGTTCTTCGTCGCGATCGACGAGCTGGCAGGTGAGGTCGACCAAGGCGTGAGCGAGTTCCTCCGCGACCGCGACCAGTTCGTTCGCACGCTTCGGGCAGCCGAGCACGAGCTCCGCGAGGAATCGGAGCCGGCGAAGCGTCGTCGCCGCCGCGGCGCGTAAACCCGAGGCCAACACCGCCCCTCCGCGCTCAACGTTCACCCACAGTCGCGCGCGTTGGTGGTCCCTCTCCTCTATACTTTGTCCAACCATGCGGCAGCGTGGGGGAGGACCACCAGTTGGGAAGAGCCCTCGTCCTCAACGCAACGTTCGAGCCGCTCTGCGTTGTGAGCGCGCGGCGGGCACTGGTTCTCGTCCTCAAGCAAAAAGCTGAGCTGGTTCACCAAGACGGCGGCTCGTATCACTCCGAACGCATGACGGTGCCCATCCCGTCGGTCATCCGCCTCAAGTACTTCGTCCGGGTTCCGTATCGCGCGCGCGCCAGCTTGTCCCGCCGTGCGGTGTTCGTCCGCGATTCCTTCCAGTGCCAGTACTGCGGCGAAGGCGCCGAGAACGTCGATCACGTGATCCCGCGCTCCCGCGGCGGCACGCACACGTGGGAGAACGTGGTAGCCGCGTGCAAGGCGTGCAACACGCGCAAGGAGAATCGCCTGCCGGCGGAGGCCGGGATGAAGCTGCGGAGCAAGCCCGCCGCGCCGCGCGAGAAGATCTGGATCATCGTGGCCGTCGGTCGCGTCGACCCCAAGTGGGAGCCCTATCTCAACGGGGGCCATTCCCACACCCCGGCCCAGCCGGCCGCCGCGCCTGCCTAGCCGCGGGCTACCCCGTTCGGGCCACGATTCCCACCTGCAACAGTTCTTAACAGACCTGTTCTAAATTAGTCACCGCCGACGTGCGGGAACTCTTGACGCTTAATTCACCAGTGGAGTAGAGTGGCGCCAAGTGGTGGATGGTAGAGCGCCGAAGTGTTCCTGGGGGAGTACCAGCACTCGCTGGATGCCAAGGGGAGAATCATCCTCCCCTCTAAGTTTCGCGGGCTTCTAGCGCACGGCTGCATCCTCACCCGCGGTCTCGACAAGTGCCTCGCGGTGTACCCGCCGCAGGAGTGGGAGAGCGTCTCCGCTCGGTTGCGGGAGTCGAGTCAGTCGAACCGGCAGGTGAGAGACTTCCTTCGGATCTGGTACGCCTCGGCGGTCGAGGAGGAGCCGGACAAGCAAGGCAGAGTCACCGTTCCCGAGCACCTTCGGGACTACGCGGGCCTCGAGCGCGAGGTCACGGTGACCGGCCGAGGGGAGTTTGCGGAGATCTGGTCCCGATCAGCCTGGGCCCAGCGCCTCTCGGACGGACTGCCGAACTACGCCGACCTCTCTGAGTCCAACCCGGACCTGCCGTTCTGAGCAACGAGGGGGAGCAGTGGAACAGGCACCGACCGAGGGACGTCGCGCCCCCGAAGACGGCTTCAAGCCGGTCAAAGAGCTCCGTGAAAGCCTGCTGTTGATCGTCCTGATGATCTCGAGCATGAGCGCGTGCATCGGTATCGGTGCGGTCGCGGTGCGCTTGTTCGGGGCGCGATGACGGAGGAGGGGTGCATGAGCCGCATGTTCCGGTCCTCGCAGAAGCCGTCGTCCGGTACGCCGTGCCGTCGCCGGGTGAGCGTCTCGTCATCGACTGCACGGTCGGAGCGGGTGGGCACGCGGCGGCGCTCCTCGGGGCTATGGGGCCCGCTGGCAGGCTGCTCGGCATCGATCGCGACCCGGATGCCCTCCGTCTGGCCGCCGATCGGCTCGCGCCGTTCGGGGACCAGGTTCGGCTGGTGCACGCGAACTTCGCAGACTTGGGGGAGATAGTGACGCAGTCCGGCTGGGGCCCGAGCGACGCCGTCGTCTACGACTTCGGCCTGTCCTCGATGCACGTCGACCGGCCCGAGCGCGGCTTCAGCTACCAGCACGACGCGCCGCTGGACATGCGCATGGACACCACGGCGCCCCTCAGCGCCTACGACATCGTCAACACCTACGACGAGCAGCATCTCGCGCGCGTGATCCGTTCGTACGGAGAAGAACGGTGGGCGTCGCGCATCGCAGAGTTCATCGTTGCGGCGCGGAAGCGCCGGCCGATCGCGACCACAGGGGAATTGGTCGAGGTCATCCGCGCCGCGGTCCCTTCAGCGGCGCGTCGGGTAGGGCCGCACCCGGCGCGCCGCACCTTTCAAGCGCTCCGCCTCGAAGTGAACAAGGAGCTCGAGGCGATCCAAGCTTCCCTTCCGCAGGCTACCGACGAGCTGAAGCCCGGCGGACGCCTCGTCGCGCTGTCCTACCACTCCGGCGAGGACCGCTTGGTCAAGCGGTTCATGCGGGAAGAGGCGAGCGGCGAGGCGCCCCGCCTGCGGTTGCTAACGCGCAAGCCTGAGCGTCCCTCTGAAGACGAGATCTCGGCGAACCCCCGATCGTCGGCTGCGCGACTGCGCGCGGCCGAGCGGCTTGCGGCGCCGCCGGAGCCCGATGGTCCGCCGGGAGGCGCTGCCGCATGACGCCTCCACGCACGGCAGCAAGCCCCAGGCGACCGGTCCCGGCGCCGGAGCGGCCTCGTCACCTTCGGGTGGTGCGGGGCCGCCCGGCGCCGGGCCGGCGCCCCCCAACGTTGTTCATCGTGCTTGCGCTCACGGCGACGGGCATGGCTCTGTTCGCGCTCGTCGTTGCGCAGGTCTTCCTCGGCCAGTCGTCGTTCCGCCAATCGAACCTTGAGAGCATCGTGAATCAAAAGCGTCTCGCGACCGAACAGCTCGAGCTCGAGGTCGCGAAGCTCGCGTCGCCGTCGCGTATCGCGCAGCGCGCGCAGCAGATCGGCTTGGTCCCGGCGCCCGACGTCGTGGTCCTTACCCCACCAACCACTCGGAGCGGCCCCTCCCAGACCCGGGAGGGGAGGTAGAGGGGGGGCCGCGTGCGTCGTCGCGGCACCCGGCCAGCTCTACGCCTCGTCGTTCTCCTTTTCATCTTCACGATCCTCTTCGCATCGGTCGCCGTTCGCCTCGTCATGCTCCAGATCGTGCGCGCGGCGCCCCTGGACTCTTTGGGGTTGCAACAAAGGATCAGCACGATCGAGCTGCCCGCACAGCGTGGGGCGATCTTCGACCGGAACATGGTTCCGCTCGCCGTCTCCACCGATGCGCGCGCGCTTTATGCCGATGGGCAACGCCTCACCGATCCCGCCGGCGCGGCCGCGCAGATCGCGCCGATCCTCGGGTTGGACGTCAAAGCCCTGACGGCGAAGCTCAGCACCGACGCGGGTTTCGTCTACATCGAGCGCAAGGTTCCCGTCGACGTCGCGAACAGGGTGCTCGCATTGCGGATCCCATTCATCGGCGCTCTCGACGAAACGATGCGGACCTATCCGTCGAACGATCTCGCGGGACAGGTGCTCGGGTTCGTGAACGTCGACAACGTCGGGCTCTCCGGCTTGGAGTCGATGTACAACACCACGCTGTCGGGCACGCCGGGGAAGCAGGTTATCGAGCACGACCCGCAAGGGCGCGCCATCCCGCAAGGCCGTAACTCGATCGTCGATCCCGTGAACGGCAGCGGGATACAGACGACGATCGATCGCGACATCCAGTTCTACGCCGAACAGGCGCTCGCGCGCGGCGCGCATTCGACCGGCGCGCAGAACGGGACCGCGGTTGTGCTCGACTCGAAGACCGGCGACGTGCTTGCGATGGCGAACTGGCCGGCGCTGAACCCGAACAGCTTCGGCACCGCAACGCCCGATCAGATGCGCAACCGAACGGTGACCGACGCGTACGAACCAGGATCGGTGAACAAGGTGATCACCGCGTCGGCTGCGATCGAAGCCGGCATCGAATCGCCCGGCGACATGATGACCGTTCCGTATCACCTCCACGTTTTCGGGCGCACGTTCAACGACTTCGAGGTCCACCCGACGTGGCACATCACGTACGCGGACGCGATCGCGCAGTCGTCGAACATCGGAACGATCGAGGTCGCGATCAAGGTCGGGAAGCGGCGCATCTACGACATGCTGAACCGCTACGGGTATGGGCGGCCGACCGGCGTCGGATTCCCCGGTGAATCGGCCGGCGTCACGCTCCCGTACGACCAGTGGTACGAAACGAGCCTCGCGACGATCCCGATCGGCCAAGGCATCGCCGTAACGCCGTTGCAGATGGCCATGGTGTACGCGACGATCGCGAACGACGGCCTGCAGGTGCAGCCGCGTCTGGTGCAAGGGATCGTGCAGCCGGACGGGACGCTGAAGGAATATGGCCCCTCGCCGAGCCGCCGCGTCGTCAGTCCGTTCGTCGCGGCTCAGGTTCGCGGGATGCTCGTCGGCGTCGTCGAGGATGGAACCGGAACGCGCGCGCAGATCCCCGGCTACCTTGTCGCCGGCAAGACCGGCACGGCGCGCGTGCCGAACCTGCACGCGCGCGGATACTCCAGCAACCTGATCACGACCTTCGTCGGCATGGCGCCGGCCGACGATGCGCGCCTCGTCGTTCTCGTGCAGCTGTACAACCCGACGCCGCGCGTCGCCGCTGCAACGGCAGCGCCGGTCTTCAAGCAGATCATGCAGTACTCGCTCGCGCATCTGAACATCCCACCCACCGCGCCGCTGCCGGGCGGGCCCTCGATCGAGGAGATGCGCGCGCGCGCGCTCGCACTTCCGAAGCCGAAGCCGACACCCTCGGCGACACCGTCGCCGAACGCGACACCGGCCGTCCTTCCGCCCAAGCCGAAGACCACGAAGAAGCCTTGAGCACGTGGTAATGTTCGCCTCTGCCAGCATGCCGACCGAGCGGCCCGCCCGGTTCGATCACCTCCCTTTTTGGCGGCGGGTGGGGGCGGGAAGGACGACCGCCGTGCCCATGATCCTTCAGACCCTTGTCGACGTCGCTCGCGTCGTCGAGATCGGCGGCGCGCGCCTGCAGGGAGTTGGCAGCGTGCCGGTCGCCGACGTCGCGTACGACTCGCGCGCGGTGACGCCCGGAACGTTGTTCTTCTGCGTCCCCGGTGAGCACGCCGATGGGCACGATTACGCTGCGCGCGCGATCGATGCAGGCGCCGTTGCATTGGTCGTCGAGCGGCTGCTCGACGTCTCGGTTCCGCAAGTCGTCGTTCCCTCTGTGCGCGGAGTCATGGGACCGATCGGGTCGGCGTTCTTCGGTGATCCATCGCGCGCGCTGACGTTGGTGGGCGTGACCGGAACGAACGGGAAGACGACGACGACGTTCATGTTCGAATCGGTCTTCCGCGCGCTCGGGATGATCCCAGGCGTAATCGGCACCGTCGAGACGCACATCGGCGAAACGGTGTTGCCGGTAACGCGGACGACACCCGAAGCGATCGATCTGCAGCGGCTGCTCGCGACGATGCGCAACGCGGGCGTCGGCGGCGCTGCCATGGAGGCGTCGTCGGAGGGTCTGGCGTTCCAGCGCGTCGAGGGGACGCATTTCGCGTGCGCGATCTTCACCAATCTGTCCCAAGACCACTTGAACACGCACGGCACGATGGACGCCTATTTCGAGGCGAAAGCGCTGTTGTTCCGTGGCGAGATGAGCGAACGTGCGGTCGTGAACCTCGACGACGAGCACGGGCGCGCGCTCGCTGCCCGAACGGACCTGCCGCTGACGACGTTCGCGATCGACCATGAAGCGGATGTTCGCGGCCATTCGTTGGAGCTCGCGCGTACCGGTAGCTCATTCATCGCAGACGTCGGCGGGCGATCGGTGCCGATCCGCGTGAACCTCCCGGCGCGCTACAACGTCGAGAACGCGCTCGGCGTGCTTGCGGCTGCGCGCGCACTCGGGTTGCCGATCGGTCCGGTCGCCGAAGGCATCGCATCGTTGCGCGGTGTGCCGGGACGCATGGAGCCGATCGACGCGGGGCAAGACTTCACGGTGCTCGTGGACTACGCACACACGCCGGACTCGCTGGAGAGTGTGCTGCGAGCTGCGCGCGAGATCACGCAGCCGGGTGCGCGGCTGGTGGTCGTGTTCGGCTGTGGCGGCGACCGCGACCGCGGGAAGCGGCCTCTCATGGGAAAGGTCGGCGCAGCCCTTGCCGATCGCGCGATCATCACGAGCGACAACCCTCGGACCGAAGACCCGATCGCGATCATCGAGCAGATCGAAGCGGGCGCGCGCGAAACGGGCCGGCCGTATGAGCTGATCCCGGACCGGCGGGAAGCGATCGGCGCGGCGATCGACGGCGCCGCGCGCGGCGACGTGATCGTGATCGCCGGCAAGGGCCACGAGACCGGGCAGCAGTTCGCCGACCATACGATCCCGTTCGACGACCGCATCGTCGCGCGCGAAGCGCTACAGAGGAGCGGCCGGTGATCCCGCTCAGCGTGAAGGAGATCGCGGAAGCGTGCGCGGGTCGGATCGACGGCGCGGATCCGGACGCGATCGTCTCCCACGTCGTCGTGGACTCGCGCGCCGTGGTGCCCGGGGCGCTGTTCGTCGCGTTGGAAGGCGAGCACGCCGACGGCCATGCCTTCGCTGCCGACGCGCTGCAACGAGGGGCGGTCGCGGTCGTCGCGCGCGACGATGCGAGCGAGATCGAGGCAGCAGTACGGGTGACGGACCCCCGCGAAGCGATGGGATCGCTGGCAACGTTCGTCCGGTCGCGATTGCGTCTCACCACGATCGCGATCACCGGTTCGTCCGGCAAGACGGGGACGAAGGATCTGACGGCTGCGGCGTGCGGGAAAGAGAAGCGCACGGCGGCTGCGTTCGCTTCCTACAACAACGAGATCGGCGTGCCGCTCACGATCTTCGAGGCGAACGAAGACACCGACGTCCTCGTGATCGAGGTCGGAAGCCGGGGTATCGGCCACATCGCCTCGCTCGAGCCGATGATCCGTCCGGACGTCGCCGTGGTCACCAACATCGGCCCCGCGCACATCGGCATGTTCGGCTCCCTCGATAACACGGCGCTCGCGAAGGGAGAGCTCGTCGAGATGCTGCAGCCGGATGGGACCGCGGTGCTGAACGCCGACGACGAACGCGTCGATGCGCTCGCCACCAAGACGAACGCGCACGTCGTGCGTTTCGGTCGAGCAGCCTCAGCCGACGTCCGCGCGGAAGGCGTATCGCTGGACGGCGACGCGCGCGCCACGTTCACCTTGGTAGCCGGGGACGAGCGGGCCGAAGTGACGCTGCGCATCCCCGGGGAGCACATGGTGTCGAACGCACTGGCCGCTGCTGCGGCGGCGCGCGCAGCCGGTGTGTCGCTGCAGGGCGCAGCGGACGGCCTGGCGCGCGCAGAAGGGTCGGCGTGGCGCATGGAGCTGCACGACGTCGGCGGGCGGCGGATCCTGAACGACGCCTACAACGCGAACCCGGACTCGATGGCCGCTGCATTGAAGGCGTTGGTCGCGATGTCACGCGGGCGTCCGTCGTGGGCTGTGCTCGGGCCGATGGCCGAGCTCGGCGATGAGACGACTGCGGCACACGATCGCGTCGGCCGCCTCGCTGTTCGGCTCGGCGTGACGCACCTCGTGACCATCGGGGAAGACGCGCGCGCCGTGCATGAGGCTGCTCGACTGGAAGGGATGTTCGGCGGCGAGGCGATCTTCGCCGCGACGATCGAGGACGCGCTGGCGCTCTTGCACGCGCGCATGGAGCCCGATGCGGTCGTGCTCGTGAAAGCGTCGCGCGCGGCGGGGTTGGAGCGCCTCGCGCGCGCGCTCGAGGTACCCGACGCATGAAAACAGTCCTCTTCGCCGCGATGATCAGCTTGCTGGTCTCCCTCGGCGGTACGCCGTTTTTGATCCGCGCGTTCCGGCGGCTCGGGTTCGGGCAGCGGCTCCGGGAGGACTGGGGCGATATCGGTCACCACGCCGAGAAGGTCGGCACGCCGACGATGGGCGGCGTGATGATCATCTTTGCAGTGATCGCCGGCTACGTCGGCGCCCATCTCAGCGGCGGGAGCTTCGGCTGGGCCGGCGGGATCGTGCTGTGCACGATGATCGGGATGGGGATCGTCGGGTTCTTAGACGATTACATCAAGATCAGCAGGCAGCGCAGCCTGGGTCTGAACAAGACGGCGAAGATGTTCGGCCAGCTGCTCGTCGCCGTCGGATTCACGATCGCAGTCGTGACGCACACGAACACACCGACGACACTGTCGTTCATCCGCCAAAGCGCGCTGAACTTCGGTCCCTTCTTCGTCGTGTGGGTGTTCGTGATGATGGCCGGCACGACGAACGGCGTGAACCTCACCGACGGCCTCGACGGCCTCGCTGCCGGATCCGGCACGCTCGTCTTCGCCGCGTACATCTTCATCGGGTTCTGGCAGTTCCGTCACGGGCCGACGACCTGCGCACTGGTGCCCGGGTGTTACCACGGGATCCCGGACGCGTTGGATCTCGCCGTCGTCGCAGCAGCGGGCCTCGGTGCATGCGCAGGCTTCCTGTGGTGGAACGCCGCGCCGGCACGGATCTTCATGGGCGATACCGGCTCGCTCGCGTTGGGCGGCGGCATCGCCGGGCTCGCGATCCTCACGAGCACGCAGCTGCTGCTGGTCGTTCTCGGCGGGCTGTTCGTGTTGGAGACGATGTCGGTCATCATGCAAGTGATCGCGTTCCGCGGGTTCCGGCGGCGCATCTTCAAGATGGCGCCCTTGCACCATCACTTCGAGCTCGGCGGCTGGCCGGAGTTCACGGTGATCGTCCGCTTCTGGATCATCGCGGGTTTGGCGGCCGCGCTCGGGCTCGGCCTGTTCTACGCAGAGTTCCTGTCAAAGGGCGGGCCGGCGTTATGACGTTCGAAGGCAAGCACGCGGTTGTGCTCGGGCTCGCGCGGTCGGGCGAAGCCGCTGCGCGCGCGCTGCTCAACGCCGGAGCGACTGTGACGGTGCTCGACGCGGCCGACGGCGACGCCCAGCGCGAACGCGCAGCAACGATCAAGGGCGCGCGCGTTGTGCTCGGGCGGACCGATGCGCGCGACGTCGACGACGCCGATCTCGTCGTTGCCAGCCCGGGCGTCCCCTGGTCGTCGCCGTGGATCGACCGCGCCCGCACACGCGGGATCCCGGTCTGGAGCGAAGTCGAGCTTGCCTACCGGCTTGGGGTGAGGCCGCTCGTCGGGATCACCGGGACGAACGGCAAGACGACGACGACGGAGATGACGGTTGCAGCATTGCGAGCAGCCGGTCGCGACGCCGTCGTGGCGGGCAACGTCGGCACGCCGCTGGTGTCGTTCGCCCCCGGCGCCGAGATCGTGGCCGAGCTGTCGAGCTTCCAGCTGCAGGGCATCGACGAGTTCCGCGTCCCCATCGCCGTTCTGCTGAACGTTGCGCACGACCACCTCGACTGGCACGGCTCCGACGACGCGTATCGGCGCGCGAAAGGGCGCATCTTCGAGAACCAGACAACCGAGGACGTCGCCGTCGTTCACGACGATCCGGTGTGCCGCGGTCTCGCAAGCGGCAAGGCAGCGCAGGTCCTTTTCGCAGACGAGGAGCAGCCGCACGGCGGCGCCGGTCTCAAGGACGGGTGGATCGTCGTGCCGCAAGGACGTGTGGTCGACTCGAAACGGCTGCGCGCGCGCGGCCGGCCGAACCGGAGCGATGCGATCGCCGCCGCCACCGCGGCGTGCGCGCTCGGCGTCGAACCGG
>Ga0070732_10002099_pt1 | contig 10866 bp, 6 predicted proteins | sample Coa_R1_5_FD_66449 | JGI IMG/M metagenome (GOLD analysis project Ga0070732, IMG submission 66449) | Surface soil microbial communities from Centralia Pennsylvania, which are recovering from an underground coalmine fire - Coalmine... | ecosystem: Environmental > Terrestrial > Soil > Unclassified ...
AAGTACTTGCCGGTGCGGCCGTGGACGCGAAGCGCGGCCATGCGTTCAGCCAAGGCGGCCTCGCCGGTGGTGATCATGCCGCCATCGCCGTACCCGCCCAGGTTCTTGCTGGGGAAAAAGCTGAAGCAGCCCATCCGGCCGACACTGCCGGCACGCCTGTGATTGTACTCAGAGCCGATCGACTGAGCGGCGTCTTCGATGACGGCAATGCCGCGCTCCTGCGCCATGGCACAAATCGGGTCCATATCCGCGCACCCGCCGAACAAGTGGACGGGGATGACGGCGCGAATCCTGTGGTGCGACGCCAGTACATCCGCCATTAGATTCGGGTCCAAATTAAACGTGTGCTCTTCGACATCGACAAAAACCGGCACGGCTCCCATGCGCGAGATGGCTCCGCCGGTGGCGAAGAACGTATATGGAGTAGTGAGGACTTCATCGCCGGGGCAGATGTCGAGGGCCAGCAGCGCCAGGAACAACGCATCCGAGCCGGACGCGCAGCCGACGGCATGGCTGGTCCCGCAGTAGGATGCGATTGCCGCCTCGAACTTCTGCACATCCTCGCCGAGGATGAATTTCTGCGAGTCGATCACACGTGCTACCTCTGCCAGGATTTCCTGGCGGATTTGCTTGTGCTGGGCCTTCAGGTCCAGCAATGGAATCTGCTTTTCGATGGCGGTGGTCACTCTTGGTTTCTCCTCGGATTACGGTTCGACAGGTTGAATTTGCGGTCCGGACCGGACGTAGCCGGCGCCGCACGCCTCGCACTTGGCCGCGCCGTCGCCGGTCTGGTTGCCGAACTCCAGGGCGACGCCGCAGGCGCACATCCAGCCCCGCTGCCGGGCGGGGTTTCCGTAGACCAACGCGTAGTCCGGGATGTCCCGCGTCACCACGGCGCCAGCGCCGACGAAAGCATATCGGCCGATGGTTGTACCGCATACCACCGTGCAGTTGGCGCCGAGCGAGGCTCCCTTGCGGACCCGCGTGGTCTGATATTCGTTCTTCCGAACAACGTGGCTTCGTGGATTCACTACGTTGGTGAACACCATCGATGGTCCGCAAAACACATCGTCTTCCAGGACGCAACCGGTATAGACGGACACATTGTTTTGAATCTTGACATTGCTGCCGATCACTACGTCCGGCGAGATCACGACATTCTGGCCGATGTTGCAGTTGGCCCCGACGCGGGCGTTTTTCATGATGTGAGAAAAATGCCAGATCTTGGTGCCCGGCCCGATGGAGCATGGTTCATCCACGTAACTGGATTCATGCACGAAATAACCCCGTTGTTGCGTTGGTTCAGCCACTTGGGTTCCTTTTTCTATCCTTTCCCACCGGAGGCCTCAGCCTGGTGTCACGCAACGGATGAGGGTCCCGGGCAGTCCAACCGAGGGCACCCTAACACTGCCTTATCGATCAGGAGTGGGCGGCAGAAACGAGCCGCGGCACTTTGACCAGAGTATCACCGTATAGCATTTTGAGTGAAGCACTTGGTCTGCCAAAAGCTGAGCCGCGCAGCCTTTCTGTCCTGTACGCAGATAGCGGTCCGGTGAATACCCGATTTCTGACGACGAAGAAGTGTGAAAAGCTGGGAAGCAGAGAAAATATTTGGGAAGAACGCCCCTTTAGTACGGTTAACAGACACATTTTTAAGCCACTTGATTCATTTGGGAATTTGGCCAACTGATTGCACACATAGGAAGGAAGTTCGCGCTCAACTGCATTAAGATAGGAGAAAGGCATTAAAGGCACATGGGAACATCAGGCGAAGCCGGGCACGCGGTAACGACAACGGATAACTCGACGGCGGAATTTCCGGTCCAACACTTCCTCCAGGTGCTCATGCACCGCAAATGGCTGGTGTTGGCGGTGTGGGTGCTGGTTTCGACCACCACCGCAGTTATCGCCCTCAAGCTACCCGATGTCTACATGTCCGAGACTCTCATTTTGGTGGACCCGCAGAAGGTGCCCGATGCATATGTCAAATCCACAGTCACCGGAGACGTTCGCAACCGGCTGGGGACATTGTCCCAGCAGATTCTGAGCGCTACGCGGCTCCAGAAGATCATTGAATCGCTCAACCTGTATGCCGAAGAGAGAAAGAGCGGGATGGCTCGCGAGGACGTGATCAACAAAATGCGGGCCGACATTTCGGTAAAGGTGGTGAGCGATTTCGGCTCGAGTCAGGACCTGCAAGCGTTTCGCATCTCCTACAGCGGATCGGAACCGCGGCTGGTGGCCCAGGTGACGAATCAAATTGCCAACCTGTTCATCGATGAGAATCTGAAGGCACGCGAACAACAGGCCCAGGGAACGACGGAGTTTCTCACCAATCGACTGCAGGAAACCCGCAAGGCAATCGTGGATCAGGAAGCAAAGCTGAGGGATTTTCGGTTGCAGCACATCGGCGAGATGCCGGAGCAGCAGAATGCCGATCTGCAGCTGCTAAGTCAGGCTCAAGCTCAATTGCAGTTCGAAGCGGACGCGATCGGACGAGGCGAGCAACAGAGATCCTACCTTCAGTCCATGATGGCGCAGTCATCGCCGGTGGTTGATTTGGATGAAACGACGCAAAAAACACCAACAGACGGTGGAGAGACAGCCACGCGAACCGTTGCTGTTAAGCCGTCAGTTGCGGCCCGGGCGCGGCTGGCTGAACTGCTGGCCCGCTACGGGGAGCAACATCCCGACGTCAAGAGACTGAAGAGCCAGATTGAGGAGGCAGAGGCGCACGAAGCGAAAGAGGGAAACAAGCTTCCGCCGCCCCCGCCGGCCGAAGCCAAGGAAGCTGCGAGCAAGGAAAAGCCGGCGCCCCGGCCGCCGGCGAGACACTTTAATCCTGTCCTACAGGCACAGCTGAAGGCACTCGACGCAGAGATGTCGAAGCACAAGGAAGAGCAGCAGCGGTTAGCCAAGCTGGTGGCCACGTATCGCGCGAAGCTGGACGCCATCCCTGTCCGGGAGCAACAGATCGCGGAACTTGAACGAGACTATCAGATGTCCAAAGGCTACTACGGCCAACTGCTGGACAAACAGCTCGCGGCGCAAACGGCTACGGAGATGGAAATCAGCCAAAAGGGAGAGAAATTTCAGACTCTCGACAGTGCGCAGCCGGCGGAGCGGCCGTCGAAACCCAATCGAGTGCTGATTGACGCTGTGGGCAGCCTCGTCGGCTTACTTCTGGGACTTGCAATGGCCACGGGCAAAGAATTCGCGATTATGTCAATCATCTCGCCCAAGGACGTTCTGGCGGCTGGGGGCTTGGCCGTTCTGGGGGTAATCCCGATCATCCGAACCCAGCACGACCAGCGCACGCGCAGGACGAGAATACTGGTCGTGGCGGCATCGGTGGTGATCGCCGCAGTGGCCGTCGGTGCGTTTGTCGTCTATCGCTACCGCATAATCTAGATGGAGAGGGGCCGAGGCGATGTGACATTTTGGCGCCGGCTCCGGAAGTTGAAGTTCCCGGAGACGCGCGAAAAGGACGCCCCGGTTCCCGGAATCGTCAGTCGAGGGCGTATCTGGTCCGAATTTTTGGGAATTTTCACCAAATCCCGGAGTGAGTTTCGGTTCCGGGGCGCAAGGTCAAAACGGAGGTGGGTTTCGGCATCAACATGTGCATCGTGAAACGGCCGGCTGGCGCCCGGGAATGGACAGCGCATCGGGTAGGTTTTAGCCCTCGAGTGGGCTACATATTCGTCCATCCGCCGACAAAAACCTGATTTCGCAATGGCATGAGACATGCTTGATATCCATCTACAAGGGGGGTAGCGTTTACTTTGGATAAGGGTAGTAAACGCGGTGCCGGTCATTCTAAGCTATGAATAAGAAAGCGCCTACTTTATGAGTCGACTCTACGATGCGTTGAAAGGAGCAGGCAGTTCCCGCACGGCTACAGAAGGGGGTGCCGGAGAGGTATGGGATATCCTGGCGAACCCTGGGACAAATGCGCCGCAGGTTCTGGATGAGGCCGACGTGGCCGACGCCCAACCCGACATAGCTGAAGCTCAAACCGCGGACGTGTCGGTGGCCCAAGAAGTGGACGAGGTGCTGGTGAAAGGGGACCTCGCTCCCGATGGTGTTGACCCGGCGAATGTCGCTCTTGGAGTTCCAGTCAAGGTAGCGGTTAATGAACAAGCACGGCTAATCCCCAACGCTATAGATCCGGCAGTGGAAGAGCATTATCGCAGGCTCCGCACGAAGATCATGCAACAGAAGGAAGAAAAGGGGTTCCGGAGTGTGTTGGTGGCCAGCGCCTCCCCTCAAGAGGGTAAAACCCTCACCGTGCTAAACCTGGGGCTAAGCTTTGCGACGCTTCCTTCATTCCGCGTGCTGGTAGTGGACGGGGACCTGCGCCGGGGAACGTTGGGGAAATGGTTGGGAGCGGACGATGCTCTGCCAGGATTGAGCAATCTGATCGACGGTTCGGCTGAGTTAGGGGACGTGGTGTACAAAGCAGAGGGAATTCCCATGCATTTCATCACGCGCGGGAATTCGCCGGCGCAGGATCTGCAGTGGTCGCAGCTGCAAGATCATTTTCAGCGGATGACCGAACAGTATGATCTGGTTCTGGTGGACTCACCGCCGGTGAACCTGATGGCGGATGCCCAACTGTTGGCGGCGAATTGTGAGGCTGTCCTGCTGGTTGTGCGGGCCTATTCAACCACTCGAAAAGCCTATGAAAAAGCGGTGCAGGATCTTGGTCCATTTCACTTGATCGGAACGGTGCTGAACGGGGGAACGGCGGAAGGCTCCCACTACCACAAGTACTACTGAGACCAGAGAATGAGCCATTCGCTTTGGACAGACGCGGGAAATGTGACGGCGGAGCCGGCGCGAGGTATCGAGATTAGCCAGCTAAGGCCCGGGGACGAAGACCAGTGGGACCGTTTTGTGGCGTCTTCGCCCGCGGGAACTCTCTGCCACCTTTCGGGCTGGAAAATTGTAGTGGAAAAAACCCTGGGCCATGACTGCTTCTGCCTGGTGGCCCGCAGCCAGCAGAAGATCACCGGGGTGCTTCCGATCAGCCGGGTGCGAAACCTAGTGTTCGGCGATTGCCTGATCTCAATGCCACTGGCCGTTTACGGGGGCATTTGCGCCGATGACGAAGCTTCCTATTTCAGCCTGCTGAAAGCGGGGAGCGACGTGGCGAACCGCCTGGGAGTGAAGTACCTGGAAATGCGAAACCGGACCGAGCCGTTCCCCACCTCGCTGCCGGGAAGAGATCTGTACGTGACGTTTACGCTGGATCTGGAGCCGGGACCTGACAAGCTGCTCCAGCGCCTGCCGCGGGACACACGTTACATGGTGCGCAAATCCATGAAGGCGGGGCTGGACTGGACCGAGGATCTCACTCTCGAGGAATTCTACGAGATCTACGCGCGGAGCGTTCATCGCTTGGGCACACCGGTCTTTTCGCGACATTTGTTCGCGAACTTTCAACGCGAATTTCCAAAGCATTGCCGGCTGTTTGGTGTACGCAAAGGGAAAACGGCCATAGCCGGGGTCCTGTGCTTTTACTTCCGGGACCAGGTGATGCCGTACTACGGAGGGTCGCTTCCGGAGTACTACAAGGATTCCCCGAACAACTTCATGTACTGGAATCTTATCTGCCAGAGCCACCGCGAGGGCTATCGTTATTTCGATTTCGGGCGGAGCAAACGGGGAACGGGGTCGTACCACTTCAAGTCGTCCTGGTCGATGGAAGAAACCGATCTCCCATACCGGTACCAGTTGATCCGCGCGAAAGACGTCCCTCAGTTGAGCCCTGTTGACCAGAAGTTTCGGGCACCGGTCGCTTTATGGAAGCACCTGCCGTTTGCCTGGACGAAAATCCTCGGACCGAAAGTGATTCGCTGGATACCATCGGTTTGAGGTGAAGGTGAGAATAGGCGTATAGCTCAGCGGTTAGAGCGCCCTGATTAAACTCCAGGGAGGTCGTAGGTTCGAATCCTGCTGCGCCTACCAACTAAAGACCGTGAAAGTTCTTTACATTTGCCATCGCATCCCGTACCCCCCCAACAAGGGCGACAAGATTCGCGCCTTTCATCAGTTGCGGGCCATGTCGGCGCGGCATGAGGTGGATCTGTTTACCCTGTCGGACCGGGAGACAAACCCGGCTGAAGAGAAGGCGCTCGGCGAGTATTGCCGCCGCGTGACGGTCGCGCGACTCCATCCGACGCTAGCGCGTCTGCGGGCGCTCCCGTTTCTCTTTACCGGGCTGCCGCTGACGGTGCCGTACTTCTACTCTCGAGAGCTTGCGACCAAGATCCGTGAAGCCGTCCGCGGTGGCTCCTATGACCGGATTTTTGTTTATTGTTCCGCCATGGCGCAATACGTGGACTGGGTGGATCAGATTCCCATCGTGACGGATCTTGTGGACGTGGATTCCAACAAGTGGATGCAATACGCCGCTGCCACGCGGTTTCCTTTCTCCGCCGTTTACCGGCGTGAAGGGAATTGCCTGCGGAGATACGAGCGTGGGATCGCGGAGAGATCGTCGTGCGTTCTGGTGTCGACTTCGCGGGAGGCAGAATTGCTCAGGCAAATTTCGCCCGCGGCGGCGGTCGAGGTGGTTCCCAACGGAGTGGACACGAATTTCTTCCAAGGCTCGACGGCTCCCCGAGAGAGCGCCGCGCCCATGGTCGTCTTCACCGGGGACATGAGCTACTTCCCCAATGAGGACGCCGTCAGATTCTTTGCCCTCGAGGTGCTTCCGCTTATTCGCCGATCGCAGCCGCATGCGCGGTTTCTGATTGTGGGCCGCGAACCGGGCCGCAAGGTGCGCCAGTTGCAGAAAATCGACGGCGTGGAGGTAACGGGCTTTGTCCCGGATGTGCGCACGTACCTGGCGAAAGCGCAGGTCGCGGTGGCGCCTTTCTCCATCGCCGCGGGAATTCAGAACAAGATTCTGGAAGCGTTGGCTTACGGCGTTCCGGTGGTCGCGACGGCGCGCGCGGTGCAAGGACTTTCGAAGGGTGTTGCCGCAGCGGTTGAGACCGGGACCAGCGCCGAAGAGCTTGCGGCCAGGATTGTACACCTGCTGGGCGACCCGGAAATGGCCCGCCGCAAGGGTGCCGAAGGGCGCCGCGCGGTAGAGGAAGAATACAACTGGAAACAGGCTCTCGACGGGCTGCTGGCGGTGCTGGAAAATCCGTCCGGGCGAGGTACGGGCCAGGCTCATTTGCCCGCGGGCCCGGTGCAAGCCGGACCGGCTCCGAGCGACCCGTCCGCGCGCCAGAAGACAGAGATCGAAGACGGATTGGTTCAACCGGCTGTTCTCATGCTGCTGACGAACGCTTACGATCCGGACCCGCGTGTGCGGCAGGAAGCGCTGGGCCTGAGCCGAATGGGATGCCGTGTGCGGCTGCTGGCATGGGACCGGGACTTGAAGAAGCCGGGGCGTGAATCGATGGAAGGGGTGGAAGTGGAACGCGTCTTCCTGGCGTCCGCGCACGGAAGGGGAACGACGCAAATATTCTTCTACGCCTGGCTGTACTTGAAGATGCTTTGGAGAGGGTGGCGCAGTTCTTTTGACGTGGTTCACTGCCACGACCTGGATACACTGCCACTCGGTTTTGTGCTGGGCAAGATGAAGCGCAAGCCGATAGTTTATGACGCGCACGAGAGCTTTTCGGACATGCTCGCGGGGAACGTTCCCCGGTGGGTGCAGCGCGGATTGGTACGGCTGGAAAACTTCTGCATCCGGCGGATTGATTTGCTAATCACGGTCGGCGAAAAGTTACGGCGGCACTTTGCGGACAGGGGAGCGCGCCGCTCGGTGGTGGTGGGGAACTGGAAGCGGCTGGCGGATTTTGCACGGAGCGCCGAGCAAAACCTGGAAGTTCGGCGGCGGCTCGGCATCCCCGACCGCGCGATGGTGGTGGTCAACATCACGCAACTGCTCAACGACAGAAAAATTGAGGAGCTTCTGGATGCCATAGACGGCTTCCCGGACGCGTACCTGATCATCGGGGGCAAAGGGATTCTGGACGAGAGGGTAAGGCAGCGAGCGGAGAAGAATCGCCGGATCGTGCACGTGGGATTCGTTCCGGCAAGCGAGATCCCTGCCTACACCTGTGCGGCCGATGTGGTGTATTACGGTTTCGATCCTGAGAACCCCAACGCGAGGTTCAGCGCGCCGAACAAGCTGTTCGAGGCGCTGGCTGCAGGCCGGCCTCTCATCACGGGGGACTTCGGCGAAATTGCGGATGTGGTGCGTCAGGCGGGCTGCGGCATTGTGCTCGCAGAGTACAGCGCCGTGGAGATTCGCAAGGCGCTAGCCGCTCTAGAGGACGGAGACCGGCTGAGTGCCATGGCCGCGAATGCGAAACGCATGGGCAGCGCAGCGATGAATTGGGAAAAGGGTGAAGAAATTCTTTACCGGGAATACTCCGGGTTACTGCAAACCGCATTGAGATGGCCCGTTTCTGACGATGGAGGCGCGCGTTCCGGAGAGGCTACGCACGACGCGGCTTGCGCACAGGCGGGGGTGCGGTAGGATGCCAGCGCCGATTCGCATCATGCATGTCGTCGACAGCCTGGGCAAGGGCGGGCTGGAGAACGGGCTGGTGAATCTCATCGATCGGCTGGACGCGGGCCGCTTCGAACACGTTGTTTGCACGATGCGCGGCTTGGGCGCCAATGCGGAGCGCCTTCCCAAAGACAGAGTGCGAGTGATGTGTCTCGGCAAGGAGGAAAATTCCCGCATACAGATTGCTGCGGTGGCGCGCGCGATCCGGGAGGTCCGGCCGGCCATCGTGCATTCGCGAAACTGGGCCGCGATAGAGGCCGTGATTGCGGGACAGTGGGTTCGTTCGTGCGCCGTGGTGCACAGCGAGCACGGTCTGGAATCCGGAGCCGATGTGAAGCAGCCGTGGCGAAGAATCTGCTTCCGCAGGCTGGCGTACGAATTGGCGGACCGGGTGCTGTCTGTCTCTTCCCAGTTACGGGAGCTGCATGCGCGGCTCACCGGCTTTTCCGCAGATCGGATCACCATCATCCACAACGGCGTGGATAGCCGGCGATTTTTCCCTGACCCGGGGACGAGAGTCCGGGTCCGGCAGGAGTTGGGGCTAGGCGCCGAGGAAGTATGCATCGGATGCGTGGGAAGTCTGTCTCCGGTGAAGGACCATATAACGCTGCTGCGGGCAGCGGCCGGGTTCGATGAGGTTTGCCGGGACTGGCGCTTGCTGGTGATCGGAGAGGGCCCTGAACTTCCCAAATTACAGGCGTTCCTGAGCGGTGATCCTTTACTGGAGAAACGGGTGTCGCTCATGGGGTCAAGTCATCGGGTCCCTGAGCTGTTGCAGGCCATGGATATTTACGTTCTGCCCTCGATCAACGAGGGAATTTCCAACTCGCTTCTCGAGGCCATGGCGACAGGGCTGCCTGTAGCCGCGACAGCCACGGGAGGGAATCCAGAGGTGGTCCAGGACGGGGAATCCGGAATGCTGTTTCCCGTGGGGGACGTTCGCCGGCTCACCGACCAACTGCTGTCACTGCGGGCGAGCAAAGACCTGCGCCTGCAGTTGGGGCAGAAAGCCCTGCGCCGCGTGCGCGAGGATTTTTCGCTCGATGCCATGGCAGGGAAATACGCAGAGGTTTACGAGAGCGTGGCGCCGGAGGCGAAAGTAGCGGTACCGGCGGTGGCGCGAGCTTAGTGCTTATGTGTGGGATCTGCGGCATCTACGAGCCCGGGCGTGAAACAGCGATCGAGCCTGCCACCTTGAAGGCGATGGCGGACACGCTGCGGCACCGCGGGCCGGACGACGAAGGCTGTTACAGCAGACCTGGCATCGGGCTGGGGTTCCGCCGCCTGTCGATTATCGACCTGGAGGGGGGACATCAGCCGCTGTCCAATGAGGATGGCACGGTCTGGATCATTTTCAATGGTGAAATCTACAACTTCGAGGACCTGAACCGGCGATTTCTCTCACGCGGCCATCGCTTCAAGACCAGGTCCGATACGGAAACCATCGTTCACCTTTACGAGGAGCTGGGGGAAGCCTGCTTCGCGGAACTGCGCGGCATGTTCGCGTTGGCGCTCTGGGATGGCCGCCGGAAGCGCCTGTTGCTGGCACGGGATCGGATCGGCAAGAAGCCGCTGTTTTACTCCTGGGACGGTGTGCGGCTGGTGTTCGGCTCCGAGATCAAGGCCTTATTCGCGGCGGGCGGTGTGTCGAAGGAGATGGACATCGAGGCGCTCTCCGATTATTTTTCGTTCCAATATATCCCGGCGCCTAAGACCATTTACCGCAAGGTGCGCAAGCTGCGCGCCGCGCACTACATGGTGGCGGAGGGATCGAGCGTGCGCGAGGTCCCCTATTGGGACATCCGTTTCGACGCGCCGCGCGAGCGTTCTGAAGCGGAGTGGTGCGAATCCTTCCTGAGCGAATATCGCACGGCGGTAAAGTCTCGGCTGATCAGCGACGTTCCGCTGGGGGCATTCTTGAGCGGCGGCGTGGATTCCTCTTCGGTGGTGGCGCTGATGAACGAGGTCCAATCGCCGGTGACCACCTGCTCGATCGGGTTCAGCGAGGAGAGCTACGACGAGGCGAGCGACGCCGGCAGGTTTGCGGCCACGCTGGGCGCCAACCACTTCGAGCATACGGTTCAGGCGCATGCGATCGATCTTCTGCCCAAGCTGGCCTGGCACTATGACGAACCGTTCGCCGATTCGTCGGCTGTTCCGACCTACTACGTCTCTCAGGTGGCGCGCCAGCATGTAACGGTAGCGCTCTCGGGCGATGGCGGCGATGAAAACTTCGCCGGGTACCGCCGGTATCAGCAGGCCGCGTGGGAGAACCGGCTGCGCTCTTTTTTTCCGGACTGGTTGCGGCATCCGGTTTTTGGCCCCCTGGG
>Ga0070732_10002100_pt1 | contig 10864 bp, 6 predicted proteins | sample Coa_R1_5_FD_66449 | JGI IMG/M metagenome (GOLD analysis project Ga0070732, IMG submission 66449) | Surface soil microbial communities from Centralia Pennsylvania, which are recovering from an underground coalmine fire - Coalmine... | ecosystem: Environmental > Terrestrial > Soil > Unclassified ...
GAAACAGTTCGGCAATGCCCTCAATGACGGGCAGCACTTGATTCCAGCGCACGAAGGCGTTCAAGCGCGCGCCCAGGTAGGGCTCCGTGGAAAGTCCGCCGCCGACTCGCAGGGAAAATCCAACTTCAGGTTTGCCCTGGAACTGGCGCGTACTCGCCGTCAGGCCAATATCGTTGATTTCCGGATAGGGGCACCAGACGCGGCAGCCCGTGATCGAAATCTTGAACTTGCGCGGCAAATTGTAAAACTCGGCATTGCCCGCCAGCAGGCGCGAGGCCTCAACCGCCAGCGGCGAAGCATCGCAGATCTCGTCGGCGTCTACGCCTGCGACCGGGCATCCCGTTATATTTCGAGTCACATCCCCGCAGGCACTGATTGTGTTCAACCCCACTCGGCCCAGTTCTTCAAGTAAATCGGGGAGGGCTTCAATGGTGATCCAGTGGAGCTGTATGTTTTGCCGCACCGTGATGTCGGCGATTCCGTTGGCGTAGCGTGCCGTGAGATTGGCGATGGTTCGCAGTTGCTGAGACGTGAGCAGGCCGTTAGGGATTCGAATTCGAACCATGAAGCGTTGCAGCGCGCGGCCCTCGCCCCCCTTTCCACCGGTGACGCCAGCCCCGTCCCCCTGCGTGTAGACGCCCCACCAGCGGAAATAAGTGCCAATCCACTCCGGTGGAATTGCGTCAAATCCTTCGCGAGCGAAGCGGCGGATTTCGTCCAGCGCTTCCCAGGGATTCTTCTCGCGCTTCAATCGCTCAACCTTTTGCGCCTTCGTTTCTGTCGCCGTATTGGTCATAAAAATGAAAAACCCACCGCCAGAATCAGTCTGGCGATGGGTTATGAGTGCTGTATTAGAACTTAACTCGTTAGGTCAGCAGCCTCCCCGCGCCAGCGCACACGCATGCACAACAACAACAAGCGCAGGTGCCGGCGACGCGAAGATTCGAACCTACTGACATGGTGGCCTATTCTAAGGGCAAGGTCTTTTGTACGTCAACTAACTTTTGTCACCCTTTCGATTCGTCGATTGGGTGGGAAGTTTCAAGAAAATTATAGTTCCCTGCATGTTGTTGCATCAGCCGCCAAATCAGGGTTTGTCTCGCTTGACGATTGTTGAGTGTCAGCCTCAGTATCGGTAGGGCGAGCGCCAAATAATTCAAGCACTTATGACTCAACCAATTGGCCTTAGAGGCGCAGTTATTGGTGTCGACATCGGCGGCACCAAAGTTGCGGTCGGCTTGGTCGACGGAAGCGGCAAGATTCTCCATCAGGTCCGGAAACCCATGTCCGCGAACGGCAACGCCGACGCCGGTTTGCAGGCGGTCACCGTTGCAATTGGATCTTTGTGCGCCGAAACCGGCACTTCTATGAAGGAGGTTCGGGGGATTGGCGTCTGCGCGCCCGGCCCCTTGGACCCTACCTCCGGAGTGGTAGTGAATCCGCCCAATCTTCCTTGCTGGCGAAATTTTCCTTTGGCTGCGCGCATGAAAGAGATCTATCGCGTTCCCGTGAAGGTCGACAACGATGCCAACGCGGCGGCGCTCGCCGAAACTCGTTGGGGAGCGGCCCGTGGATACCAATACCTTTTTTATGCCACGGTTGGGACGGGGATTGGAACCGGCATTGTGTTCGACGGCCGCATTTATCACGGGCATACAGGAGCCGCGGGCGAAGGGGGACACACCACCATTGACTATCGCGGACCCGTTTGTGGCTGCGGGAAACACGGATGCATTGAAGCTCTGGCCGCTGGTCCTGCGATCGCGGCTCGTGCTCGCGCAAAGCTGGCCTCCGTATCTCGCCCATCGTCCATGATCGACCTCGCCAACGGAGACATCGATTCGGTGACGACCGAATTGGTTGGGCGAGCGAGCGTCGCGGGTGATCCCCTGGCGCGGGAGGTCCTGCTCGAAACGGTCGAACTGTTATCCACTTGGTTTGGAAACATTATCGATCTGTTGGATCCAGATGTGATTGTTATCGGCGGCGGCGTGTCCGGAATGTTGCGCCCTTACTTCCATGAAATCAGACGAAGCCTGCCCCGATGGTGCGTGAACCCTCGCGGCAATGAGATTCCCCTGCTGCTGGCCCACTACGGAGCCGACGCCGGCATCGCGGGTGCGGCGGCGCTGTGCTCTGACCTTGCTTAGTCTGAATTTAAGAAGCACAACAGAGTTGCGGGCGCGCAGAACGCCGCCCCTTCGCTCGATCAGAGCAGATTCAGTGCTGAGCGGTTTTCCCGCTTGACCTGCTCAATCGTGCACTGCTGAGGCGCTTTGTCGGGCCGCCATCGCAGGAATTTCGTTCCGTGGCGAAAGCGTCCTCCGGTGAAGTGGTCAAATTGCACTTCGACTACCAGATTCGGCCCCAGGGGCTCCCATTCTGTAGAGCGCTTGGTGCTCCACCGGCTCGGACCTCCCGGCGCCTTGCCCGTGAACCCGGGAGGCGCGATGAATTTCTTCAGGCGCTGGGTCAGCGCCGGCCGCTCTTTCTCCGGAATCGAAGATGTGAACCCGACATGGTCGAGCTCACCCGCCTTGTTATAAAGGCCCAGAAGTAACGATCCAACCAGCGGCTTCTGCTCCAGGTAGCGGAATCCGCCCACCACGCAGTCGGCCGTGCGCTGTTTTTTGATCTTTCGCATGCCGTTCCGTTCGCCGCTTTGATAGGCGAAGTCCCGGCGCTTCGCAACCACGCCATCCAAAGCAATCCCCATCGCAAACCATTTCTTCGCTACCGACAAATCTTTGGTCGCAGGAGAAAGACGAACCGTATCGTTGCCTTTGAGATGTCTCCGAGCAAAGCGTTCGAGTTCCGCACGCCGCTCTTGCAGTGGTTCCTTTACCCAGGATTTGCCGCGATCGTCCACCAGAAGATCGAACACGACGAAAACCGCAGGGGTTTCCTGACTGAGCCTCTGAATGCGGCTGGCGGCAGGATGAATCCGCATCAACAGATGATCGAAAGATAGGCTGCCACCTACAGGAATTACGATTTCGCCATCGAGCACAAACTTACTTACCCCGAGTTCATAGAAGGCCCTCACCAGTTCAGGAAAGTACCGTGTCAGCGGCTTTCCCGCCTTCGATTGAAGATCGATTCGCGTGCGATCGCGAAAGACGAGGCAACGAAAACCGTCCCACTTGGGCTCGTACTGCCATTCGGGACCGACAGGCAGTTCCGGGGCAGGCTGAGCCTCCATGGGACGGTAATCTTTATCAAGCGGCAGCGTCATCGCCTGCGAGCATTCACGCAGCTTTGTGAGCCTGCACGTTCGCGATATCTGAGATGCCGGTCAGAGTCGAATCCGCGTGTTTTTCCTCCTCAAGAGTCTGGGCGAGTAACTGAGCGTGGCGTTTCTGGCCGAGAATCTCGGCGAATCGTTTCACCGTCCCATAAGCGGCGATTTCGAAATGTTCCACTTTCTGGGCCGCGGCAATGATGCCCGCGTCTCGTATCGAATCATCGCTCGCGTCCTTGATCACGTCTTCGCCCTCGCTGGCCAGAGCCGACATAACCTTGGATTTCTTGGAATCGACCGATCCGTGTGCTTCTCGAAGAATTGTTTCCAGTCGTGATAGTTGTCCCCGAGTCTCTTCCAGATGTGTGTTGAGCGCATCTTTCAGGCGTGGTTCTGCTGCCTCTTCGATCATCTTCGGCAAAGCACCTATGATTTGCGTTTCTACCGAGTGCAAGTGCTGCAACTCATCAACGTACAATTTGCGCAGGCTATCAAGATTTTCCGAGAAGAACTTCATGCAATCACCTCAATCAGTTGGAGTTTGGGTCTCTCCACCGACACCCCTTTTTCGCCAATCTTTAATTGAGAAATTACGATGTGCCTCCCGCGCCGCGGGTTGCTGGATTCAATCCACATTCTTGCTTTCATTTCTTCGCCGCAGTTCGAGCAAGCTGGCGGAACGAAAATAGCCGGCGCGTGTCGTGGCGACTTCCGGCGACGAGGGCTAGGGACGCAAAAAAAGCTTCACGCTACAGTTCGCACCCGATGGATAGCCACGCCTTAAGCCACTAGTCTGTTATCAGGATAATTAGGAAACATCCAGGCAAGACATCGCCGTATGGTGGGTCAAGAGCCGGAAGTCGCGGCAGTTATCCGGGAATAAGCGAGAAGGATTGCAACCGAGTGAGAATTGCCCAAGTTGCGCCGCTTTATGAGAGTGTGCCTCCGCGCCTGTACGGCGGCACGGAACGGGTAGTCTCATGGCTCACCGAAGAGTTGGTAGCTCTCGGGCATCAGGTCACTTTATTTGCCAGCGGCGATTCGGTCACCAAGGCCCGGCTCGTACCCGGCTGCAAGAAAGCACTCAGGCTGGATACCGATAGCGTAGACCCGCTGCCCCACCACCTGATTATGCTCGAGAACGTATATCGCCGGGCAAGCGATTTTGATCTCATCCATTTTCATGTGGATTACTTGCCTTTTTCCCTTACTCGCCGCGAGCCAGTGCCGGCGCTCAGCACGCTTCACGGCAGGCTTGATTTGCCCGACCTCGTCCCTTTGTATAAACATTTCGCCGAGGTAAAGCTGATTTCAATTTCCGACGCGCAGCGCACGCCGCTCCCATGGGCCAATTGGCAGGGGACGGTGCATCACGGGCTCCCCAAGGACTCTCTTTGCCTGGGTCCGGGAACTGGCGGCTATCTGGCCTTTTTGGGACGCATTTCTCCCGAAAAAGGAGTGGACCTGGCTATCGAAATCGCCCGGCGGTCGGGCCTGACGCTGAAGATTGCCGCCAAGGTCGACCGGGTTGACCGAGCCTACTTCGACAGCAAGATTGAGCCCCAAATCGATGGCCGCATCATCCAATATATCGGTGAGATTGGGCACGCTGAGAAAAGTGATTTTCTGGGCAATGCCGCAGCACTACTATTTCCCATTCAATGGCCCGAGCCTTTTGGAATCGTGATGATCGAGTCGATAGCGTGCGGGACGCCGATCATCGCGTTTCCCTGCGGCTCGGTTCCCGAGATCGTTTCCCATGGCATATCGGGTTTCATTGTGAAGGATGTTGACAGTGCCGTGGATGCAGTTAGCAGAATCGGCGAAATCGACCGCTCAAGATGCCGCAAGCACTTTGAACGGCACTTCACCGTAGAGCGAATGGTTAGGGAATATCTTCAGATCTACCGGCGACTGGTCCGCGGAGAATCCCCTGCAATCACCATAGACGACGGAGCGCTCAAGTGGAACGACGTGGCAGCACTACCGCCCGGCACTACTACATAGCTACAACTTCCTCGCCCACTGACGATCGGGCTCGAGTCCTCAAGTATGGAAGGACCTTTTGCGTGTTTGATCGTCTGGGCGACATTCAGACCTCCGGCCTCGGCGAGCAGGGTTTGTTTTTTCAGGGCACACGCTACCTTTCTGAATTCACTCTCAATCTCTGGAATGCGCGGCCTCTGCTGTTGAGCTCCAACGTTGAGGCGAACAATTTTCTTTTCTCGGCGGACCTGGCGAATCTGGATGTCGCGCGCGACGAAGAGCCTGTGATTCCGCGTGGAACCTTGCACCTGCTGCGCTCGCGATTTCTCTGGCACGACGCCTGTTTCGAGGAATTCCTTTTCGTCAACCATGGATTCTTGCCTCTGGAAGTTCCCGTTTCCATCGTTGTGGATGCAGACTTCGCTGATATTTTCGAAGTCCGGGGCACGCACCGGCAGAAAAAAGGCCGGAGATTGGAAACCGAAATAAGCCAAGATTCGCTGCAACTCTCGTATGAAGGATTGGATGGAGTAATTCGCCGAACCTGCGTGCGCTGTGACCTGGAGCCGGCGCATATTGCAGACGGCGTTCTAGAGCTTGAAATAAACCTTCAGCCCAAGGAAAAGTTCGCGTTTCACCTGCAAATTTCCTGTGACCCTCAGGACACTCGGAACACTGTGAGCTACGACAGTGCGATGTCGGCTGCGCACAATGAGATGAAGAGTACTGCGGCTGCATTCCCGCGTATTGCCAGCTCGAATTCCCGCTTCAGTGATTGGATCACGCGTTCCTTCGCCGATGTCCAAATGATGATTGTCGGAAATCCGGAGCACGATTACCCGTATGCGGGCGTGCCCTGGTTCAGCACTGTTTTCGGGCGCGACGGCATCATTACGGCGTTACAAACACTTTGGCTCAATCCTCAGATCGCGAAGGGCGTTCTGTCGTGCCTGGCCTCTACGCAGGCGACTAAAATCGATCCCGCCAATGACGCGGAACCCGGAAAAATTCTCCACGAGATGCGTGGAGGAGAAATGGCCGCGCTCGGCGAGGTGCCGTTTCAGCGGTACTACGGCAGTGTGGATGCCACCCCTCTGTTCGTTGCTCTCGCCGGAGCCTACTACGAACGCACTGGCGATCGCGCGTTCCTCTCGCAACTCTGGCCCCACGTCGAACGCGCCTTGCGGTGGATCGATGATTACGGCGACGTCGATGGCGACGGCTTCGTGGAATACGCGCGTCATACTTCCCGGGGCCTTGTGCAGCAAGGCTGGAAGGATTCCGATGACGCCGTCTTCCACGCCGATGGCGCTCTTGCGGAGGCCCCCATCGCTTTGTGTGAAGTGCAAGGCTATGTGTATGCCGCCAAACTGGCGGCAGCCGGACTGAGCCGCGTCCTGGGAAAACAGGACATGGCGGCGGCTCTTCAAGTCCAGGCAGAAACGCTTCGCCATAAATTCGAGGAGCAGTTTTGGTGTGATGAGCTATCCACCTATGCGCTCGCCCTCGATGGCCGCAAGCAACCCTGCCGGGTGCGCACGTCGAATCCGGGACACTGCCTGTACTCCGGCATTGTTTCCACGGAGCGGGCCCATCGCGTCGCCAGAACGCTTCTCAGTGCCGACTTTTTCACCGGTTGGGGAGTCCGCACGGTCGCCTCGAATGAACTCAGGTACAATCCGCTCTCCTACCACAATGGCTCGATCTGGCCGCATGACAATTCGATCATCGCATCCGGCCTTGCCAGGTATGGCTTCAAAGATCTCGCCGGGCAGATCCTGATGGGACTGCTCGACCTGAGCAGCATGGTGGAACTGCACCGCCTTCCCGAACTTATTTGCGGCCTGAACCGGCGTCCCGATGAGGGCCCGACTCTATATCCAGTCGCCTGCTCACCTCACACCTGGGCGGCTGCCGCGCCATTCATGATTCTGCAAGCGTGCTTGGGAATTGTGGTCGAGGGTGAAAACAATCGAATCATTTTCCATCGTCCCTGTCTTCCTGACGGAATCCCGCAACTGGGGATCAAAGGGCTTCGCTGCGGCGACACCTGCGTCGACCTCCTCCTCGAACGAAGAAGCCACTCGGTGCTGGTTCACAGGGCCGATCAGGGGGGTGAGCTTGAGATTGTGACCATCGTCTCCTGACCGCGTTTTTCGGGACGCAAATCACCTCTCATTCCTGACCTTTTTCGTGCCCCGCGCGGCAGGCCATTTGACGACAACTCCTGCATTGTCCAAAGCATCACACATCAGCATTCTCCGATGGCATTCGCGAAGCCGGCGACTTGTGCAAGCTGAATTCAGGCCCGCTGCTCATTATGCGTTCTTCGATCCTGTTCTTGATTCTTCTCAGCGCGGGTTCCACGTCGGCACAACTCGCCATGCAGGGCCCGAATTCGGTTTTTGAAGGACGGCCGGTCGGCGCAATCGATCTGATTGCCAATCCCCACCGGGATGTGGAACCCCTGCGCTCGCTTCTTGTGCAAAAGGAGGGACAAGCCTATTCGCAAGCGAACGTGAACGCGACCATCGCCGCGCTGGAGAATACCGGGCAATTTCACGATGTCAAAGTCAATGTCGTACCCGACACCTCGGGATTACGGCTTGATTTCATCCTCGAACCCGCTTTTTACCTGGGAGTAGTCGAGTTCACCAGCGCGGCGAAATATTTTTCCTACACGCGCCTCCTGCAAGTCTCCGGGCTGCAAGATGAGGATCCTTATGATCCCGCTCGTGTCCGCGTCGCCGAAGCGAATGTGCAACGATTCTTGCAGAAGAACGGATATTTCCAGGCCCAGGTCCACGTTCAACCAGAAATCGATGATGCCAATGAACTGGTCAACCTGAACTTTCTGGTCACTATAGGCAAGCGCGCTCGCATCGGCACGGTGGAGATTCAGGGTCCGGATGGTCCCGAACAAGCGCGTCTCATGCACACCGTGCGCTCACTTCGCGCCAGATTTACCGGCGGGCTGCTCAAGCCGGGGAAGACCTACACGCCTGAACGCATCAAGTCCGCGCTCACGGCAGTTAGCCGCACTCTCAGCAAGCAGCATCACCTGGCCAGCACCGTCCAGGAGGCCCCGCCGAGTTACCACGCCGACACCAATCGCGCCGACGTCATCTTGAAAATCGACGTTGGACCAGTTGTCAACATTCGTGTGGTCGGAGCCCGCCTCTCGTGGATCCCGTTTCTCTCCGGGCGGCAGATGAAAAAATTGATTCCCATCTACTCCGAGCGCAGTATCGACCAGGATTTGGTGGATGAAGGCCGCCAAAACTTGCTCGACTATTTTCAAAAGAAAGGCTTTTATGACGTCAAGGTGAGTTCCAACCTTGAAAAACAGCCCGACCAAATCGTTCTCGTCTACCACATTGATCGTGGGAGAAAGCACAAGGTCGATCAAATCGCCTTCCACGGAAACCACGCCATTTCAGAACACGATCTTTCCGCTCAAGTTCTGGTCAAAAAGTCTCACATCTGGACTCACGGCAGTCTCAGCCAGAAACTGCTGAAAAAAAGCGGTGACAACATCCTGGCCCTCTATCGCGATAAGGGATATGAAAACGTCAAAGTCACCCCGCAGGTGACCGACCATGAGCCCAAAATCGATATCGCGTTCGAAATTGAGGAAGGCCCGCAGACCCTCGTCGACAATGTGGAAGTAACCGGCAATGAGCATGTCGCTTACGAACAACTTACGGCGCCCAAGGGGTTCGAGCTTCGCTCGGGCGTGGCCTTTTCCCCGAGACAGATGGCGGAGGACAGAAACCGCATCTCGGCGACCTACCTGAATCGCGGCTACCTCAATGCCGACGTGAAGGCAAAGGCCAATCGGCACAATAATGATCCTCTGCATGTAGATATCACTTATGCCATCACCGAAGGACAACTGATTCGCGTCAGTCAGGTGGTGTATCTGGGACAAAAGCGGACGCGGCGCTCTCTGCTCGCCAAGACCGCCAAGATTCCGCCTGAAACTCCTATGAAACGCGGCGACCTTCTCGAAGCGGAAAGCCGGCTCTATGACCTGAACATCTTCGACTGGTCGAGTGTTGGCCCCAGAAAGCCGATTACCAACCAGACCGACGAGGAAGCTCTGGTGAAGGTCCATGAAAGCAAACGCAACGAGATCACCTATGGTTTTGGCTTCGAGGTTTCGCACCGCGGCGGCAACATTCCTGGAGGCACGGTTGCCGTGCCGGGCCTGCCGAGCATCGCTCTCGGGAAGAACAGCATCGCACCGAGCCAGGCCACCTACGCGAGCCCGCGAGGCTTGATCGAGTTCAACCGCCGCAACATGCGCGGACTTGGAGAAACGGCCAGCGCTTCCCTGCTCCTTTCGCGACTGGATCAGCGCGCGCTCACCACTTATACCCAGCCACACTTCTTTGGCTCGTCGTGGAGTTCCCTGACCAGCTTTTCTGTGGAGCGCACCACTGAAAATCCGCTCTTCGCCGCCGGACTGGGAGACGCATCCTTCCAAGTTGAGCGACTTATCAGCCGAAAGACCAATACCCGGCTCCAACTTCGCTACGACTTCAATCGGACGACCCTGTCACATTTGCTCGTTCCTGATCTTGTGCTGGAGCGGGACCGCCACGTTCACCTTTCTACTTTCTCCGGCAGCCTGATTCATGACACGCGCGATAAACCCCTGGACGCCCATACGGGAGCATTTGCCACACTGAATCTCGGAATCACGCCTACTGTCCTCGGTTCCAGCGCCAGCTTTACCAAGTTGTTTGGGCAGTACGCCACTTACCGGCCCTTCCATTCGATCGTGTTCGCCAACAGCATTCGCTTGGGCCTGGTGAAGGCCTTCTCCAGCAGCTTTGTTCCGACCAGCCAGCTTTTTTTCTCAGGCGGCGGGACTTCTCTGCGCAGCTTTCCCATCAACGAGGCCGGACCGCAAAGGCTGGTTCCCTTCTGCAACGTCCTGAAGGGTCAAACTGGATGCGTGAATGTAACCGTGCCCGTTGGTGGCAGGCAGCTTTTCATTCTGAATTCCGAAGTACGTTTTCCCCTGGGAATTATGAAGGCGCTGGGCGGCGTCGTTTTCTACGACGGCGGCAACGTCGACAGCGCGATCAATCTGCACAACTTCGTCAACAACTACACCAACACGGTTGGCGTCGGCCTTCGCTACGCCACACCGATCGGCCCGGTTCGCATCGACCTGGGTCACAACTTGAATCCAGTACCAGGAATCAAGCCGACGCAGTACTACATCACCATTGGCCAAGCGTTTTAGGAGCAGACTATGAAGTGGCCGCGCAGAATCGGTTGGATCATTACGGGCTTATTAGCTCTCATCGCCGTACTTGTCGTCGCCGGATATCTATTCTTGCGAAGCGCGGCTTTTCAGCGCTATGCCCTGAACAAGATTGTGCAGCAGACGAACGAAGCTACCGGGGCAAGAGCGCAAATCGGAAGACTCGATTTCAAGCTATCCACCCTGAGCGCCCATCTTTATGACATAACCGTCCACGGCACGGAGCCTCCGGAGCAGCCGCCGCTGTTGCACGTCGACAAGCTGACCGTAGCCATCAAGATTAAGTCGTTGCTGCATCACTCGATCTATCTGGATCAGTTATTGATTGAGCATCCCGTTGCTCATATGCAGGTAAATCG
>Ga0070732_10002101_pt1 | contig 10863 bp, 11 predicted proteins | sample Coa_R1_5_FD_66449 | JGI IMG/M metagenome (GOLD analysis project Ga0070732, IMG submission 66449) | Surface soil microbial communities from Centralia Pennsylvania, which are recovering from an underground coalmine fire - Coalmine... | ecosystem: Environmental > Terrestrial > Soil > Unclassified ...
GGGGCTCAACGAATAATGCGCGAGCCGGCGCAGTGAAACATCGGACGCCGAGCGAGTGAAACCTTCGGTGCTGGCCAGCTCAATTGCAGCCAATCGCAAGCGCTCAATGTCGCCCGGATGACCAATCGCTCCCATCGCGATCCGATCGTAAATCTCGTAAATCTTTTGCCTCGAACGCCGGCCGATGGTTAAGAAAAGGATTCCGTCGCGATATCCGACCGCGGCGATGGGGCTGCCCTTCGCAAGCTGGGTTTCGACGTACTCACGCCGGTTCGCGATCGCCTCTACCCAACGATATGGCTCCTCAATCATGCTACTCTCTGTCTGAAAATCCCGCCGACTTTTTCCTCCGACAGGGTGGTGATGCCGTCGCCCGAAACGATCTTGATCAGCGGGAAAATTTTGCCGGTCCGATCAACCCCGCCCGTGGCCGTGTCGGCTTCGGCAGCGGTATCCAATGCGCGCAAAGCAATCGCCACCGCTTCGTCCTCGTTCAACTCCAGAAGTTTTTTTGAGCCCCAATTGTTTTCGTAATAAAGAATGCCCCGCACCGCCGGCGAACCGGAACCGGTTGCGGCATAATCTGTCACTTCAAATTGCGCGCCCATCGCGTCGTAAAAATAAAGACGTGCTTCCGGCTTCGAATTCGGATCGTAAGTCGCGAAGATCGGAACGACCACCCCAACGCCCTGCATCACAAAACCAAAATTGTCCCGCAGCAGCTTTGAAAGCGCGCGGACTTTTCCGTCCACGCTCATCTCCTGCAACTGCGTTCGCCGAAAATATTGGAAAGAATGTTCGAGCACTCGCGCCATTTCCCACGCCGTCGCCGGCACCCCGGCAATTGCCATGATCGAGTGACGGTCAATTTCCAAAACTTTGTCGGCACGATCGTAGACCACGGTGTTTCCAGCAGTCGCGCGACGGTCGCCGGCCACCAAAACGCCGCCGGAAAATTTGAAAGCGAGAATCGTCGTCGATTCTGTCGGGACAAAAGGATGACCGCCGGAAGCGCCCGTGATTTCAGGCACATTTTGGAGCAGCCCTTTGCGGCGCAGCAGCGCTGGAAAATCTTCGCTCCCTCCCGAAAAGTTCGGATCGAGCGCCAGAGGTGGCTTGTCCATTATTGGCCGGTGCGCTGGCGATAGCGCTTGGATTGGTTGGGATCCACCTTCCGCATTTTTTTGAGTAGATCCTTGGTGTCAGGCCTCGAAACGTCAGGCGATCGCGGACCGCCTTCGTCCCCCTGCTTTGGACCCCACGGAGCGGGATCAAACGGCTTTTGCACTCGCTCCGGCATACAAAAATTTAAGGCGAAAAAGGGTAAAGGCAAGCTACCCTGGCAGCCATATCGGCCTTGCTTGCCAGTGCCAGCGGCTGATGGCAAAATTCGAGTCCCATGAGATTGCCCGCCGCCGCAGTCGTGAGTCTGGCGTTTTTGATGGCTTTGGGTCATTCCCGGAACTTCGCCCAAACCATGGCGCCCACTCCGAATCAGGCGGTTAGTCAGGCCGCGCAATTGCAGGAGCTCACCAAAAAGATTGAGGAGCAAAACGCCAAGATCGACATGCTCTCGCAGGAAATTCTCAAGCTTGAGCTCGAAGTCACCAATCGTCGTCCGGGCGTGATGATTGGAGAAGGTGCGCCGGCAACTTCGACCTCCACTTCGACAACATCAGCGACATCGGCAGCATCGGCATCGACTCCCGCGGCCGACGTCGCGGCAAAAAGCGGCAACGGCAACAACCACATCGTTGCCCGCGGCGAAACGCTAACCTCGATTGCAAAGATGCACGGTGTCAGCGTGAGCGACCTGCAAAAATTCAATCACATCGATAACCCGCTGAAATTGCAGGCCGGCCAGACCCTGTTGATTCCAGCCTCGCCAATTCCGTCGCCGTCTTCCGGCGAATAATTGATGGAGGAAGTTTCGGGCCAGAGCTGGTTTTTGCGAAAACATCACGACGGCTCCGTTTTCGGCCCGATCTCGTTCGAGCAACTCTCGAATTGGGCATCCGCCGCCCAAATCGCACCACACGATCTCGTTTCAACCGATCAGCAAACATGGTTGAAACCACCAATGATCGCCCAACTTGCGATGGATTGGCTGGTCGAAGTGACGAGCGAACATTATTACGGACCAACCACGGTCGGCGCGATTCAGGAGTTCATTCAACTCGGCGATGTTAACGCCGAAACATTCGTGATTAACACCTGCGATGGAACACGGCGCCAGATCGGCGACATGCCTGTACTTTTCAAAACTGCGGCGAACTCGAAAGTTGCACTCAACCAATCGAACGAACCCGTCGCATCCGGAATCTCGATCCGCCTCCAGGAGCGCATCCGGGATTTGGAACAAAGTTTGCGCGACGAACGTCGTGCCCTCAGAGAAGCTGACGAGCGTTACGCCGCGCTCGAGCAGAAATATAACGAATTGTTGAACCGCACGGCGCCTGACGCGTAAATCGGCCCGCCTTCGCTAAGGCTCCGGCGCGGTAGAAACTTCCTCGTCCGGCGATTCGATCTCTGCTGTCGCCAATTCATCCGCGACGTCATCACTGTCGCGCGGCGATTCGAGTAAACTTTGTTCGCATAACCGCGCATACTTGCCGCCACGCGCAATCAACTCCGCATGAGTCCCGCGCTCAATAATCCGGCCACGGTCGAGGACCAGAATTTGATCGGCGTGAACAATCGTTGAAAGCCGGTGCGCAATCACAATCGACGTCCGGTTCGCCATTAAGTGTTCGAGCGCTTCCTGGATCAGGCGCTCGGTGGTTGTGTCCACGCTGGCAGTGGCTTCGTCCAGAATCAGAATCGGCGGGTCTTTCAACAACGCCCGCGCGATCGACAGCCGCTGCTTTTCGCCGACGCTCAATTTCACGCCGCGCTCGCCGACCACGCTGTCCAACTTCTCCGGCAATCGTTCGATGAAGCCACGCGCGTTCGCCGCGTCGACCGATCGCCACAGATCGGCGTCTTTCGCATCAGGCCGCCCCATCAGCAGGTTCTCGCGAATCGTGCCGTTGAACAGAAAACTTTCCTGGGTCACGACGCCGATCGATTCGCGCAACGAGCGCAGGTCGTAATCGCGAACCGGTTTGCCGTCGATCAATATCTCGCCGCTATCGAATTCATAAAAGCGCACCAGCAGGTTCACCAAAGTTGATTTGCCCGCGCCGGTCGTCCCCACGAGCGCAATGGTTTGGCCGGGATGCGCATGAAATGTGACGTGATTGAGCGCGGATTGGCCGCCGGAACTGTAACTGAAGCTGACGTCTTCATAACGAACGTCGCCTAGGATCTGAGTCTTGTAGCCGCGATCGTTGATCGCGGTGCCGGTGTCGCCGGCTACAGTGCGCCAGCCGGGCTCAATCGCTTCGTCCATGATTTCGAAAACGCGCTCCCCCGCGGCGCGTCCGGCCTGAAGCAACTGATTCAACTGATGCAGTTTTCCGACCGGCTCATACAGGTAACCGGTCAGCAACAGAAACGCGACGAGCGCGCCAAGCTGCATTGACCCCGCGAGAACGGCTTGCGTTCCAACCAATACGGTAACGATGACGCCGAGCGTGCCGATTAAATACATCGAGGGATTGTAGGCCGCCCAGACTTTCATCACGATGAGAGTCGCGCGACGCAGTTCGTCGCTGACCCGGTTAAATCGGCGATGCTCGTCTTCTTCCCGAGCAAAACTCCGGATCTGACGGATACCGGAGAGATTGTCGTGGAGCAGCGCGTTCATCGCCGAAGCGGCCCGCCGTTGCAATCGATAGCGGCGATGCGCAGTCAGCGTGTACCAAAGCGCGCCGCCGGCCAGAAACGGAACCGGACTAAGCGCAAACAAAGTCAGTTTGAAACTGATGTAACACATGATCGCGAACACGACGATGATCTGGAGAATGGCCATGACGCCTTGTTCGATGCCGTCGATCAAAACGCGCTCGACCGACGTGACATCTTCCAACAATCGGGTCATCAAATCGCCGGTAGCACGATTATCGAACCACCGCAGCGGCAACAATTGGATGTGCGAGTAAAGATCGCTCCGAAGATCGAAAATCACTTTTTGTTCGAAGGTGTTGTTTAGGATGAGTCGCACCGAGTTCAGTCCGTTTTGGACCAGCGCCGCCAGCACTGCGAGCACGGCCAACGGGATCAATTTCTCCGGATGATGCTGCCTGATGACGACGTCCAGAACGTCTTTGGTCACGTACGGAAACACCAGCACCATCAAGGTCCCCACGATCGCGCACGCCAACATTCCAGACGCCAGAAACGGATAGCGTCGCAAGTAGCGGAAAACGCGCCAGATCGTTTTCATACCGGACTCTGACGCCTTGTCGCCGCTCGGCAGTTGGTGACCGTGAATTCCTCGCATCGTTAAACTTCCCCCAAATGTTTTCGCAACAGCGCATCCAATTTGCGCGGCTGCGTGATCACAATCGTCTTACCCGAGACCCGGAGCAATTTCTGATCGCGAAATTTTGCCAAGGTCCGGGACAGGGTCTCGCTGGTGATTCCCATCTCGGCTGCGAGCACCCGTTTCGTGCGGTCCAATTTGATCTCAACCGCGCCGTTGCCAACTGGCCGGGGACATTGTTTCAAGAGCCAATTGGCCAGCCGCGTCTCGATGTCCTTCAGGGTGAGATCGTCGAGCAAACCGACAATCACCCGAAGATGTTGACTCATCGAACCGAGCATCCGCAACGAAAGCTCCGGCCGGTTCCGCAAGAGATCGATGAAGTCTCTTTTCGGCACCAGCAAAACCGTACTGGCTTCAGTGGCACGCGCGTCGCCGGGATAGCCGCCCTCGGTCGCCAATGTCGCTTCGGCAAAAGATTCAATTGGCCGGAAAACGTGAATCACCTGCTCTTTTCCGCCGGCGCCAACCCGATGGACATTGATCGCGCCCTTCTGCACAACATAAAATCCTTCGCTTCGATCGCCTTCCCGAAAAAGATAATCACCTTTCCCGAGATGTTTCGGAACGATGAAGGCGGCAATCGCCGACACATCATTGGCCGGAAGGCCCACAAAAAGCTGGCAGCCTCGAATTGTATTTTCGATTACAAGCTGCCTGACCTTACCCGCTTCAATCGGCATTCCGGCAAAATATCGCCGCGGCTCCTAATCGTCCCGCAAAATCTATTCTTCTTCGCTTAACCACAACTTCGGCAGAAGCGCCCAGGCCCAGACCATCGCGGCAGCGAGCCAGATCAACGCCGCGTAAATCAGATGAGTATTTCGCGCCGGCAGAACAAAGTCGGCGGCCACCCGCGAAAGCATTGCAACAATCAATAAGACGAGCGCTCCGATTAGGAACCGCAAACGCTTTTGAAATAAATGGGCCTGGCCACTATGGCCGAGGACCACCCGGGTGCTGACCGTAAACAGAATGATCGTGAATCCGCCAATGAACGCCAGATGAAGGTTGGCAATCCGAAAGGTCGGCAGGATTGCGGGAAAAAATAGCGCCAGAATCAGCAACACGCCGCCGAATCGAAAACAATGGGCCAGAAACGGCGGTCCGCTCGGCTTTTCGAACAAGTGACCTTGAAACGCGAAGTAAAACAAAACGGTTGAGCCGCGAACGATGGCGGACGTGCGGGTCCATTCCGCCGCTTCCAGCGCAAACGAAATCCACAAGACAACCCCGGTCAGCGCGGCGAGCAGAGCGCGTTTCCTCCAAAGCAACATCGCGATATTCAAGTCGGCCGGTCCCGGTTTTCCACCGCCGAGCAGCTTGGGGAAGAAAAACGCACCGACGCCTAGAATTGGAAAAAGGACGATGCCTTGATTGAGCAGAAGCAATCCGAACTGATCCAGAAAAGCGCCGCTAGCCACATGTCGGGCAGCAAAGATCAAAACGATCCCGACAATCGCGTTAACAAATCCAAGAATCACCAGCACAAAATTAGGGGGCGGTAGATCCTGGCGGGAACGGGCGCGACTTCCGACAAAGCCGAGAAACAGAATCAGCGTGACCACAAAGACGACGTCGCCCGCGTTTCGTTCCTGATTGAGATGTAACGCCGCCGCGATGAGCTGACCGGCGAGAAGCAAAAACGTCTCGATCCGCCGAAACGGCGGCGCATCGAGCAAACGCGGTCCGGCGGTGCCGAGAAAGCCGATGATGAACGAGCCCATTAATCCTTCGATCATTAAACGCAAGTGAGCATCCCGCGGGTAAAAACTAATCTGATGCCAGACAAACAACGGCCAAAGCGCGACCCCGATCGAACCCAGCAACAATCCAAGCGGAAAGAAGATTCGGAATGGCTCGGCTGCGGCAAGGGTGATGAACTTCGACCGCTTCACGTCGACCAATCAATCGCCATCGCGCCAGAAATGAACGACCCAGCCGTCTCCAATCTGACGCTCGACTCGGGATTGAAAACCTTCGCTCCCAAGTTTTTCAATTAATGGCGACGGCAGGAATGGCGCGATCACGGAAAGGCCCTCATTGGCGCCAAGGCCGTCGATGCTTTCGCGAATTTTGGCGAACGGTTCTCCGCCCGCATTCAGGATCGGCCGGACATCGAGGGTTTTGAATTTGGGCGGCATAACCATCATTCTTCGAATCGATTTAGAAAACGTGACGCGATGGCGAGACACGCCGCCGACCAAAGGGCCGCGATCAAGATGAACCAAAGTCCGGTGTGCGCGATCCACCATTCGGCAAGTGGTGTTTTGCTGGCAGCTTCGGCTGGAATTTGCTCAAGCGAAAACAGCGCGTCGATCCGAAATGCGTCCAGCGGATTCAACATCAAAACGGAGAGCCACAGGTCGGGGACCCGTTGAACAATCTCCAATCTGGCCGCGAGCAGGCCGAAAAGATCGAAACCGACCAGCATCAATAGCCATGCGGTCACTGCAATAATGAGCGCTTGTGCCCGGTCACGCGCCAAAAAGCCAGCCAGCAGACCAAGCGATAGAAAAACCGCCGCCAGCAACAGGGTTTCGAAATACAACACCGCGATTGTCGACACCCGCGAGCCAACAAAGGCTGCCGGAAGAAAAAGCAGAAGCAGCACCGCCACGATGATCAGGAAGTAGCCGATGAATTTGGAGAACACATAAGTCGCGCGCGGCACTGGTTGCGCGAACATCAGCTGCCATTCGCTGCGCTCGCCTTGAGCGCTGCTGACGCCCGCGAGCAGCGCAAAAAGGGAAACCAGATACAGCGCCATTTGCACGACGAAAAACGCCACCGCTTTCGCGTCCTCACTGAAAATTGCGGTCGCCAATCCGCCACAGAGCGACAGCGCGGCGAAGATTTGGAAATAGCGGTTGATCAGTGCCGCGCGAAGTTCCCGCGCGAGAACGGCGCAAACGGCATTGAATTCAAATAGCGATAGAGCGTAGTCCATGGTTCATCTGAATCGGATTGGCCGGCACGGGTTCGAGCAATTCGAAGTCGTTCGGTAAATTTTGCGGATCGAGCTCACGCTCGATCTGTCCGTCGCAGCAGAGCAGGCAGCGATGAGCGACCTTGTTCCATTCCGCCACCAGGTGGGTCGTAAGCAGAATTGTTTTACCCCGCTCGGCCTCAAATCGGAGCGCATCTTGAAGTCGTTTTCGCCAGCCTGGGTCGAGACTTAAACCCGGTTCGTCCAGCAATAGCACGGGCGCATCCGGTAAAAGAAGCAGCGCCAGTCCGAGCCGTTGCCGGGTGCCGCCGGAAAGTTCTCCGGCCCTGACGGTCGCAACATCTCGAAGGCCGGCGACGTCCAGCATCGCTTCGCAGCGAGACAGACTAACTCCACGCAGTCTCGCGTAAAAACGCAGGATCTCGACGCAACTCAAGCGCGGATGAAAATCCGGGCGCTGCGGCAAATACGACACCGCGCGCTGCGCTTTAATGCGATCCCGCGCAACATCAAACGACTGAACCCGAGCCACGCCGCCATTTGGCCTAACGAGTCCTGCCAAAATCTTGACCGTAGTCGTCTTGCCGGCGCCGTTTGGACCGACCAGCATTGTGATCTGCCCGGAGGGGGCATGAATCGACATGTCGCGGAGGACTTCCTTCCGTCCATAAGACTTTCTCAAATGCTCGATCGCGATCATTGTTTCGAAGCTCTTTTGTTCAGTTGCTGCGCCCGGACTTTCCAAAATTGCGAGGTCAGCGATGCGCGATCTTCAATTACATTGACGCCCGGCAACGCCGCGCGTTCGTGAGCAAACCGCAGAAGCCTCAGCGCGGGACTGTCGGATAGAAATGCGATTGCCGGAAAATCACGACGAAGAACGCCAAACAGATCGATCTCGCGATGGGGCAGATCGTTTATTCCATCGCCATTCAAATCCAGCTCGACGGCGCCGTCCCAGAAGTTGCCCACGCCGTTTACGTTCCAGCGTGTCTCCGAAACATCGGAGCCGCCGGTCTCAACCGGATGCAGATTCTTGGCAAAGACGTTTTCGGTGAATCGGTTTTCATCCGAATTCGAGCCGATGCGCAGACCAATGTAATTGTTCGTGACCCGATTGCCGAAGACGAGGTTGGCGTTGCATTGATTAAAAGAGAGACCAACCGCGTTCTGGTCGATCTCGTTTTGTTCCAGCCGGCTGCGGTCAGACGATTGAAAGATCAGTCCGTAGGCGCGGTGGCCGCGATTGCTGATAAAACGATTCCCGCGGATGATCAGGTTTTTCGAGAACATAATCGCCGCACCGGCTGCATTTTCAGTGAAGGTGTTGCCCTCGAAAACATTTCCATCCGAATACATGTAATGGAGCCCGTAACGAACATGATGAATCAGGTTCTGTTCAACCCGCGAGTTGTTGGTAAACGAAAAATAGATTCCGTCACGGGTATCGCTGATATTATTTCCGCGAATCAAATTGTTTTCGCAGTTCCATTGATGAATCCCGTTGCCGCGGCGATTAGCCACCAGGGTCGTGTCGCAATTCTCACTGCTCCTGCCGATCCCCTTCTCCACCGGCTCGGTCGATGCGAGCAGGGTTGTCTTTCCGCGAATTCGATTGTTCAGGATTTGCGCACCGGAGATTTTCTTTAAATAAACTCCGTGCAACGATTCGGCGATGACGCAATCGCGGATCGTGGCCCGGTTACCCGTCACGAAAACCGCAGCGTTATCATCAGATAATCGCAAACCCGATCCAGTTACGCGCACTCCCGCGAGTGTCACGTCATCGCCTGCGATCGTGACCACGTTACCGGTTCCGTCTCCGCGGATCTCAGCGCCAGGCTCGCCGATCAGGGTCAGCGATTTTTTAATCACAATCGATCCTGCATGGATACCGGCTTCCAGTCGGATCGTCTCACCCGATGCCGCCGCATCGACGCGCTCTTGGAGCGAGGCCGCCTGGACGTTGAGCATCAAACAAAACGTGATCGCGCCAATCCGGGCAGCGCCCGCGGCTCGCGTGCCAGTTTCGGCGGCTCGCCGAAACAATCGTTTCAAAGCTCGCGATGGCCAGCCGCCATCGCCAGCAGGCCAGCGGCCTGCGCTCCCCAAACAAAAGAGTCGCGTGATCACACTGCTTGTTCCTTTCGCGAGAACCAGCCCGCTAGCAAAATCAGCAGGACCGAAACGCAAAGTAGATAAGCGCCGGCCTGCGGGTAACTGAACTCGCGGAAGTTCGCGATTTGTTTCACCCCGATCAGGTAGGGCGTAAACGGCTGAATGTGAACCGGTGCGTGGGGATCGAGATTGTGCCCGTAGGTATAAAGACGATACCAAAACGACGCGATCGAAAACGTTCCGAAGTAAGAATAGACCGCAAACAGATCGACCACGTTGCTCATCTCCCCGAAAACGACCGAGCGCAGGGTCATTAAAGTGATGAGCCCGAAAACGAACGGCATCCACCGCATCTCCAAAAAGTCGGCCTCCTCGAGCGGTTTCATCCCTATGTAATGGTTAAGATTGTTAATTTCTTTCAGGTGCTGGCCATGGAGCCCGCCGCCTTCAATCTTGTAGGGAAAAATATAGAGATCGAGACCGTCAGAGTATTGAGGCGCAACCAAATGCATTTTCCAGAGCGGGAAAAAAAGCGACACCACAATCGTGACCGCAGCTGCCAGCAGGAAAAGTCGCGACCAAACGTTGAGCGGTTTGTGTAAGAACCGAAACTCGTGCCGGAGAAATCCTGAAACTTTTTGAACCATACCGATCTACCTTTTTGTTGCGGGGCCGAAGAATGTTTTCGGCCCCGCTCTTCAGATCACTTCTGGGCCGTGGTGGCGGCCTCCGCCGCGGTCGGGCCTTCGCCTGCCTTCCAGACTACAAGATATCCCTGCATTTCCTGGTGTAACGCCGAACAAAAGTTCGTGCAGTAAAACGGATAGACTCCGGACTTGGTCAGTTTGATGTGGAACGTTTTCGTTTCGCCGGGATCCATCACCATGTTGATGTTGTGTTCGACCAATCCGAACCCATGAATCATATCGCGCGTCTGTTCGACGTTGGTTACATGCACCGTCAGATCGTCCCCGACCTGGGCGTCGATCCGGTCCGGCGTGAAATGGCTGCGAATGGCCGTGAGCTTGGCTACGACCTGAGTGCCATTCCGGGTGACCCCGGTCCCATCTTTGTCCCACACGGCATCCGGATTTTTGTTGTCGTCTTTTGGCAGGATTTCGGTCGGCTGGATCTCGCTCACTTTCAGAATCTGGGCGAAGTGAGGCTCCGGATCAGTGTAGGATTCGGCGACCATCTTCATTTTATCCCCACTGATGTCGATCAACTGGCTCGACTCCGGCTGCGAAGGGCCGACGTTGATATGGCGGCCGGCCGACAGTTTGTTCATCGCTACCAGCCATTTCCCGTAGGGATTTTTCGTGTCGCTTCCGGCCACAACGAGGTGACCGGTGCTGAAGTGTGTCTGCAC
>Ga0070732_10002102_pt1 | contig 10862 bp, 7 predicted proteins | sample Coa_R1_5_FD_66449 | JGI IMG/M metagenome (GOLD analysis project Ga0070732, IMG submission 66449) | Surface soil microbial communities from Centralia Pennsylvania, which are recovering from an underground coalmine fire - Coalmine... | ecosystem: Environmental > Terrestrial > Soil > Unclassified ...
TCGAGCTGGACTTCGAGCATATTGGTCCAGGTGCGCTCTGCTGTCTGGTAATCAGGAAAAGGATTGTTGCCAAATGGCCAGGTATGCCCTTCCCCCCAAAAGCCATACATGAAGGTATCGATAAACTCGATGAGGGGATTGCCATCGAATTCGGCTGCCAATTGGCCAACCAGTTCTTTGAATGCCTGCTGAAAAAAAGGATGGTCAAACCGGGGCTGATAGCGTGAATGCGGGTTCTTTAGGTATCTTTGCGCCGAAGCACTGCTTTCCTGATCGCTGAGGACGAGATCAACTTTCGGCACTTTGTCGAGGACAAAATCTGGGAGCGCCGCTTGGTGTGTATAGTCTGGAGCGGACATCTGAACCCGCAAGCCGACCCGCTTGTCGTTCTTCTTCGCCAATTCAAAAACCATCTTCAGGTAGTCGGGCATCTCGAGGCGTCCAGGGCGCGGCTGTATTTCCCTCCAGGTGGGACGGATATAAAGCTGCTGGCCCAAGGGAAATCGAACCAGGTCCTCGATCGCCTGGGGAATATTGTCGGACTTGATTTCCTCCGTGCCACTGTCTGCTGTGATATAGGTGACCAGTCCCTTGCCGTAGTTCGGGACGACGTCTTCCGAAGAAGTAGTGGTCATCACCACGTCGTCCGTGGGAATGACGGCATCAGGCGGGTACTGAGGGAATGGACCCTGATTGAGGCGATCGGCTACCCGGGGACCGGGGCCGAAGTCGTAGTTTCCCCAGTTGTGGGCGGGAACCTTCGCCTGCGCTTTACCTATTCGAAGTTCCGCAGCGACGGCAACAGCGACCGTACTTTTTAAAAAATCTCTACGCTGCATAGGAATCATCTCCTGGTGATCGCTCGATTAGATTTTGGCCGAGTTGGAGCAGGAACATCCAGGAGGCATGTAACAGCGTAGATCCCGGGCCGAAACCGTCTGAGCATGGAAGGCCTCGATCAATTAAAGAGCTGTGATTCTAGCAGTTGCCCGGAATGCAAGAAACTCCGACAGAAGCATCGTACCGATTCGCCCCCTCTTCCTTGGAGTTCTTCAGCTTGGAGTCTTCGGCGGAGCATGAGTTGTCGGCATTGAAGAAAACGCGAGCCGCTGTCGAGTCTGCGGCTGACTTGGCGTCTTGCGCTTCTTGCGCAGCCCTTAAGAAATCCTCCTCATCCCATCATGGCAGCCTTGGCGAATCCGTCAAAGTGCTCTGCCGTGGCAGCCTAGGCATACACGTATTATCAGCGACTTAGATTCTCGCGGGGGCTGCCAAGTCGCTGAAAAGGACTGTAGGAACCTTTCCCTGTGGGTAAATTTGTGGGTAAGAATTTTCGCGTTGCAAGGAATTTGAGCCTGAGAGTTTGCCCGCCGCATGGGCTAGGGACAGCAGTCACTATTGCAGTTTCGCGGACTCGGTTTTGGCTTGCTTCAGGACGGGAATGTCGGGGTCGGCGTCTTTCCAGAGGGTGAGGAAATCTTTGTAGGCAGCGAGCGCCCGGACGCGGGTGGCATCGGCATCCGCTCCCTGCGAAGTTCTCGCTTGCAGAGCATTCGCACGCGCCACTCCCAGATGCGCCAGCGCTCCCGTCCAGCAATTCCACACGATGCCGCTGTGGTCGAGAATCTTCTGAAACTCGGCGGCGGCTTCTTTGCTCTGTCCAGCGGCGAGATACGCCTCGCCGCGAACATAGTTTGGATAGAGGCAGGAAATGTTAGTGACGAACCTGATCTCCCCTAACTCGGTCGGGGCTGCGGCTTGCAGAGCATTCAGCGCGGACGCCGGATTCTCTTTATCTAACTCTGTTTGTGCGTGAATCGTTGGTAGCCAAAGCGACTGCATTTGAGTGTCCAGCGGGAAGCGTCTGTTTAGGTCTTGTGCCAGAGATTCGGCACGCGCCGTATCGCCTGCCAGAGCAAAAGTAAGCGCGACTTCGCTCCCGACGACCTGACTCGCGGGAGCAAGTCTTAAAGTGTCTGACGGTGCTTGGAGACTATTCGCACCATTCCCGTAAGCGGCTTCCCGCTGAGCCGCAATCGCCTCCCACATTGCCCCAGCTTCCTTGTTATCCGCTCGCAGAGCAGAGTCTACGGCTCGCTTAGTCAATTCCCGTGCCTTGCCTAGATGACCCACGTATGCTTCAGTATCAGACGCGAGCGAAAGCACGAAATTTTCCTCTGGCTTGCCCGCTGCCCATTGTTGCTGACTAGCCATGCGAGAGGGGTCGCCCCCAAGAAATGCCAAAGCATAGATAAGATTGTGCAACCAGTAATCATTTAAGTTTCGTGCCTGCGCCTCGCGAATCATCTGCGATGCTTGATCGAACCGCTGCAAGGCAAGTGCGTAGCGGGGGGCGAATTTCAGGTACAAATCGCCACAATCGGACGCAAGGCGCAGACATTGGCTCATGATTTCCGTTGCCTTCTCATACTGTCCCTGCTGCGCGTACACGAGGCTCAAGCCGCCATACCCGTTCATTTCGCGTGGATAGCTCTCAATTTCTTCCTGATACATCTGAGGGGCTTTGTCCAGTTCGCCAGTGACAAGCCGGTAATACACTGAGGCGATCTCCAGCTTTTCCCGCTCGCTGGTGCGTTCGCGCAACTGAAATGCCTTGCTGAAATATTGACCGCCCCGCTCTGGCTCGCCGAGACCAGAGTAGTCCAATCCCACTGCTCTGTAGCCCATGGCAAAATTCGGGTCAAGTTCAACGGCGCGTTGGTGGTACGGCAGAGCTACAGCAATACTTTTGCTGCGATAGGCAATGTTTCCAAGGCTGAACGCTTTCAGAGCCTCCAATGAAGAGGTTGTAGCCTCAGCCAGTGGCACATCGAACTTCTGCACCGTTGCCAGCGATTCGCCAAGTTCGTGCCGCATCTTCGAGGCAGCCTCGCCCAGCGCGTCCAGCACTTTTTCTTTGGCGGTAGCGGTGACCTGCTCCTCTGCCAGCAGGTCTCCGCTTTGGCAATTCACCGCCTTCAACCCGAGCACAAATTGACTGCCCAATCCAGCAATCGAACCCGCGATGTACACCTTGCTGCCCGCACGCTGGCAAACCTCGCGAACCACATCGGATGTGAGGGGAGTGGTGATAGGACGTGCCATCAAGCGTAAGGTTGCCGCGACTTTGTTGTCGGAGAGGACGTTGAGAAAGGGCGACTGTCGCAACGATACTGTGAGCGCTGTCTTGAGCGTGTCATCGAATACCTCATCACCCGTCGTGTTAGCAAAATCGGCGAGAACGATGGTGTCCTTGTCGTTGAGTTTGGGCGTGCGATGACGCAGAACGAGATAGCCTGCGATAGCAGCTAAGATAACCAGCGCCACTGTTCCAAGTATCCAAGGTGCTCGTCCAGTGCGCTTAGCAAGCGGAGTGTCAGACACTACAGCAAGTTTTCGCGACTCCGTGTCGCGCTTAAGGCGTTGCAATTCAGATCGCATCTCCGGGGCATGCTGATAGCGGAGGTTACGGTCTTTTTCGAGCGCACGGTTAATTATGCGCTCCAGTTCCGCTGGCAGGTCGGGATTCAACCGCACCGCTGGGGTTGGCGTGCCGTCCAGAATGGCTTTGAAGATCAGACCCGAACTTTCTCCACGGAACGGCAGGGTTCCGGTTGCCATCTCGTAGAGCACAGCACCGAATGAGAACAGGTCTGTGCGTGAATCCAGTTCCTTCGCCCGAACTTGTTCCGGTGACATGTACGCGACGGTTCCAACCGCCGTGCCCGGACTAGTCAGGTGCTTTTCCAGTGTCACCGTCGATGCGGCGGCTGCACCCGCGTCCAGCGAGCTTTGGACAGGCATTACCTTCGCCAAGCCAAAATCCAAAATCTTCGCGTGCCCCCGTTTGGTGACGAAGATATTCGCGGGCTTAATGTCCCGGTGAACGATTCCCTTGGAGTGTGCGGCGTCCAGCGCATCGGCAATCTCGACCCCCAGATCGAGCACAGTTTCGATGTCCATAGGCGTCCCTGCGATTTGGTGCTTCAGCGTCATTCCTTCCAGAAATTCCATGACGATGAACGGCTGACCGTCTTGCTTTCCGATCTCATGAATCGTGCAGATGTTCGGATGGTTCAACGCAGACGCAGCACGAGCTTCACGCCTGAAGCGCTCCAATGCCTGCGGGTCTCGGGCGAGGTCTTCGGGCAAGAATTTGAGGGCGACGAAGCGACCAAGCTCGGTGTCCTCTGCCTTGTAGACGACACCCATCCCGCCGCCGCCCAGCTTCTCGACGATGCGATAGCGCGAGATGGTCTGCCCGATCATGGCGCTCAGGCTGAAATGGTAGGGGTGAGCAGAAGGTGAAGTCAACGAGCGGGGGCGGGGGCCTCCGTCCTCGCTGGCGCTGAGGCATAGGAAGGTTTGGGTGAAGTTGTGGGTAAGAATTCTCGCGTTGCAACGATTTCTGAGCTTGGGCAGGCTATCCCGTGCCTACTCCCAAGACGTGCTCTTTTCTCGAACTGATAGCGGCCGCGATCCTCACCCCAATCGCGGTGACAGCGACAAGGACAAGCGGAGCGTAGAAAAAAGGTTCCTTTATCGCGTGTCGCGTGAAGCTGACCGTGAAGAGGCCTATCAGATAGTAGTGCGCCAGCGCCTCAAAACGTGATGACCAGAATGTGAGATGGCGAAGCAGAACGCCAGCAGCCAGAGCATAGATGAGCAGGAACCCGACCATGAATGGGATGGGCATGAGCCCTTTCAAAGCGTTTTCTCGTCCTATCGCAGCCACTAGGGTAAGAATGAACGCGAGATGCACCGTGTGTGATCCCGCAAAAGCCAACGTTAACCCATCTTTATTTGCCTTCAGCCAGCGTGTAGCGGACGCCGGCACGAGTCGGTAAAGTGCGTCACCCAGAAAAGCGCCGAGGAACAGGACAAACGAGATACGCGCTGTCGCTCGGATCGCCACCCGAATTGTTGTCTCGTCCATCATGGTCTACGACCCTATCTTAGTCTCACGCTGAGCAGCTTACACCCAAGAATAGAAAGGATTTGAACTGCATGCGAGCAAGCGTAAGCGGTCGGCAGGCGTTGGCTCTGCCGACCAATGAAGAAGCCGAGATGGTCACGGATGCCGTGATCACGGCGCTCGAAGCCACGCCGCTGAACAATCTGGGGTCGAACGGGTTCACGCTGAAGCTCGGCGGCCTCGGCAAGTTCTCAGTGCGCCATAAGCCGGGGATTCGTCGGAAGGTTGGGTTCCCGGGAGAGACCATTCAGACGAAGATGCTGTGTAAGGTCAAGTTCATCACTCTTGGTAGACTGCGGCAGGGTGAGCAGGTTACCCAATGTACCCAAAACGACGGGAACCGCAAGCAGTCGCAGTTGCGGCGTAAATATTGTTAAAGAAGGGAAGAATGGCGCGCCCTGAGAGATTCGAACTCCCGACCTTCTGGTTCGTAGCCAGACGCTCTATCCAACTGAGCTAAGGGCGCGGATATTTAGGAAGGAAAACTCGGTTTGATTATAACGAACTTTTACAGCAGTGAAAACGGCGGGCCCGAGAAACGAGCCCGCCGGATAGAGATCGCTGCAACAGGACTGCTTCGCGGTTCAGATGGTGGCCGACACATTGATAGTGGTCGTCAATCCGTTGGCCGGTACCTTGATGCTGGGGAGAGTGTGAGTATTGAACCGTTGAGGCAGACCTGCCCCGGTTGAAGTAGAAGCGGTAATCACGTAGCTCAGGTTTACCATGTCGGTGGATGCGAACTCCAAAGACCACGAGTAGGGGATGGTGACAGTGCACGAGGCCGTCCCCGTTCCCTTGGTGGCCGCAACAGAGGCTCCCTCTTCGAATAGGCCTGCGGACACGAAGGTGGTTTGATTTTGGTCGTCCACATCGGCGCCGGCCTCGCAAGTGATGGAGTCGCTGCCGAGGTTTGTCGACTTCACCGTGATGGTGAACTTGAACACGAATGTGCCGCCGAAGGTTGCGAAGGAAGCCAGGGCCGCGTCTACATTGTCGACGACTTCTGTAGGCATCGGCTTAACGTGGCCGTTCAACGGATCAAAATGTCCCGGAACAGCGCGGCCGTTCTGCATCGCGGCCTGTCCCCAGACGGGCTGGGTTAGCGCTAGAGAACAGATGCAAATCAAGAACACACTCAGGGTTTTTGCGTAACTCATAAGGAGCCTCCTGGAAATTGTGGAACGGATCGACGAAGCAAGCTGAGCGGAGCCGTGTGGGACTTGGGGGAAGTCCCTATGGGGAGGAGATTCTCTTCTTTCCCGGAACGAAGGTCAAGGAGAAACTTCAGGGGATTCTGATCGAGCCAAAGCCGCAAATTGGCTTCCGTCAGGCACCTTCAGGCGATCACTGTACTTGGGCCTCCACCCCGTACACGGTCAGCGGCGGCACCTGGACAGTGGTTGTCCAGGGCCCGAAGAAGGCGCTGGTTTGAGTCCAGGATGTTGCAAAAGATGTGACGCTTTCCTGCCCCGGAGGACCCGTAATGTTCCAAACTAAGCCATTACTGTTAATCACCTGGCCAAAAAGGGCGGTCAGATTCACTTGGACCGTAGCGGAAGAGGGCTCGGGATTAACAATCAAAACCTCGTAGCGGGGACTCGGACCGTCAGGGTCAGCTAACCAGGCCGCCGCGTCAATTCCGGCCGTGGTGTGGCTTGGACTTAATGCACCGGGCTGTTCAGCGCCCTGGAAACCCATGACGCTCAGCATCTCGTAAAGATAATACTGTGGGTAGGGCGTGACTGCACTGGAGTTGCAGTCCATGTTGGTATTGATCTGGCCGACCAGGCAGAAATAGGGCGGGCCGCTGCTATTGGCGGCCCTGCTCCTGAAGTAAAACAACTTGGCGGGCCCATTAAATCCTGCGTATGTCACGTCAACATAGTCCGCGATTGCCACCGCGTTCCACACCTGCGCATAACCCGGACTGTTGCGATAGTTATCCTGCGCAAAAGCGTAGTTGTTGTTGTACTCAGTAACATAGATAGGGGTGCTCGAGGGGTTCGGCTGCCCGCCTGCCGCTACAAGCGAGGCCACTTTTGCGTAGTGAGCCGCGACACCACTGGTCGAACTCTGGGTCATTGTCCATAGCGAGGGGTTTGCGCCGTCCACGATCCAGGAGTAGTTGTCTGCGATCTGTGTCGGCCCGGCCACGTACTCGTGGTAGCTGACGAAATCCACATGATTCTTGGTGTTGGAGTTCGAAAGCAGCGGCCTGATCCACGCACTTCCGTGGGAGGCAGAGGCCAGCCCGGGGCCGCCGACACTGACGGACAATCCGTCGCTGGCCGCCTGATTTTTGATCGCGGGAGCAAGGTATTGGTAAACCGCCTGGTACGCGGCCGGTTGGCTGCCGTTGTAAGGAGGGCCGCTGCCTGCGCAAATTCCCGGCGCGGAATCTGGCTCGTTCCAGATCTCATAGTCGATCACGGCGCCGGGATAATTGGTATTCAGATGGTGGACCAGGACGGCAGCAAGATTAGCGTAGTCCCGTAGCTTTTCAGCGGTATCCGGGGCGGCGCGGTTCGGAGTCAGTGGACACGGATTGAGGCTTGGCTGGTCCCGGGCGGGAACATACTCCACCACCAGGAGTACTCGCAAACCAGCCGCGAGTGCATGGCGCACTGAAAAATTGACAGTGGAATAATTAGGATCGCCTGGGTTAGCAAAAATCGCACTCAGGTCGGCAGCAACGCGGGTGTGGGAAAATCCGATGCCCTTCAGATTCGCCAGGGTTGTCGTGTCTGTGAGGGTGCTGCCCAGGCCATTTGCCCCAAAGAGCATCGATATACGGCCGCTGGAGCCGAATGTGAAATCGACATTGACGGTTTGCGCCGATGCCGACAACGCCAGGAGCAGCATCGCGAATAGGAAGTGCTCGCGTTTTTTCACGTTTGTTCCTCACGCCGTCTAGCCCACACGGTGGTCCGCTGTCGTGCAAAAGATGAAAGGCAGCACTGAAACGCCAGCGGGAAAGTCGGAAAGCCTCCCGTGGGAGTTTTGGAACGGATGACGCAGCACGCCAAAAGCCGCGCGGGACTTGGGGAGTGGTCCCTATGGGCAGGAGATTTTCTTCTTTCCAAGGACGAAGGTCAAGGGTTAATTTTCGGAATTCTTTAGGTGCGGCAGCGCAAGAAAAGAGAGCCAGAAGGCACTTTAGACAGCGTTGATCTTCAGCTCTTTCAGGAATATCAAATCGTAGTCCGAGAGCAAATTCTTAAGCGGCTCGTCAATCACATCTGGTTGATGTGTTTCCAGGGCATCAAAAAGCGTGGCTGGGGCTTCGTCCAGCTGGGCATAGGTAGAGAGATCAAGCGATATGAGCACTTCGTGGCCCGCGCTTTGAAGTTCGGAAGCGATGTCCTCGAAGCTGTCGCTGGCGGCCATTGCCCGATTGACGATGAGCTCAAGATCGCGCCGACAGCGGCTTCTGGTGATCACTGCGCCGGCGGCGTTCTTGAGTTCCCGAGTCAACCGGACCACCGGTTCGTCGGCGGGAACCTGCGGACCCGCGCCCGGTCCTGGCAAGGTGAAAACGCCCTCTTCCGTTTTGATTCGGATTCTGATGTGAGGAACAAAGGCGCGCAGAACCCGGCGCCCCGCAGCTTGCAGACGATACACGGCCGATTGGACCAGGGGGTCGTTGTCGATTTCGCGCTGAAGCAAGCGCACGGCCTCGTGGAATGCCGAATCCTGCTGCAGAATCTGTTGCGCCGCTTGCTCCAAAATCTCGAGGCGCGATCGCATTTCTTGCCGATTAATCATGAGTCCATCATCAACGAACCTATCGGGCAGTCAGATCCGACCTTGCAAGTCTCTCTGCCATAAGTCTATCGGCAGGTACGAAGGCTTACAGACGTTCCGCAGGTAACCCTCAGTGCCGGAAGTAATCAAACCTCTCCCCAATTGGATGAGACCGGGGGCAGCCCGGTTGGGGATGAAAAATCCCCACCTTGGGGCCGGTTTTCACCTTACCCTCCGATCAGAATTTGACTTACGGATTTCGCGTTGGAGACGCGGCGGCAAGATCCCGCAGGCGATGAAACCCTGAGCCTACAATGCGACTTGGACTTATCGCAGCGCTGAAAGCGCTACGCCATCCAAAAATCGGCACAGATGAGCGAAGATGAGATCAATCGAGCCCGTCAGCAAGTGCCGGCCCGGCGCGACAAACACAGGGCCCGTGAGAATTCTGGACTCTGACGTCCTTCTAACCGGGTGAATTGCTTTCGACCTGAGCTCAGGCGCTGAACTGGAACGGTAGCCGGCGCAGGCGCTTTCCGCTGGCTGCGAAGATCGCGTTAGCCACTGCGGGAGCGATGGGCGGCAGCCCCGGCTCACCCATCCCGCCCGGATCCTCGTCGCTGGGCACAATGTGAACTTCGATGGGCGGAGCCTCACCAATCCGGATGGGCTCATAGCCATCAAAATTGGTTTGCTCGATGGCTCCGTTCTTCAGCGTGATTTCATTCTTCAGCGCGGCGCTCAGGCCGTAGATGATGGCGCCTTCGGTTTGCGAACGAACGGATTCGGGATTGATAGCGCGCCCACAATCCACCGCCGCCACGATACGCTCGATTTTGAAATCCTTGCCGGTGACGGAAACTTCGGCGACCTCGGCAAAGTAGCTGCCAAACGATGCATAGGAGGCAATGCCCCGTCCTTTACCTTTGGGCAGAGGCTTGGCCCAATCTGATTTCTGCGCCGCCAGCTCGAGCACCCGGCGCAGCCGATCCGGATCGGGATCATCTTCCGTACGCGGCTTCCAGTTTGGAGGTTTGACCAACAGCTTCTTGCGGAATTGAACTGGATCCTGGCCGGCGGCGGCCGCCAGTTCATCAATAAAACTCTCGACAGCGAAGCCATTGAAGGAGTTTTCCACCGAACGCCACCATGCCCGCGGGACCGAACTGACCACGGGATTGAAGTCGACGCGAACGTTGGCGATGCGATAAGGAACCTCGCGCGCCCCGCCCACCTCTGATTTTTCCGCCTGCGATTTCTCGGGCGGATCCCAGAACGAGCCAATCGCTGTGGAGGCAATCGTGTGCGACCAAACTGAGGGATGGCCGGAGGCATCGAGGGCGCCTCTCAAACGATGGCACGAGGCTGGACGGTAGAAATCGTGCGTCATATCGTCTTCGCGCGTCCACACCAGCTGCACCGGCTTGCCGACGACCTTCGCGATCTGCGCCGCCTCGGCAGGAAAGTCGGCCAAGTAGCGGCGGCCAAATCCGCCCCCCATCAAGGTTGTGTGTACGGCGACCTTCTCCGGCGCGAGCTTCAGCACTCCGGCAACGGTTCGCTGTACCCAATCTGGCGACTGTGTCGGTGCCCACACCTCAGCCTCGCTCTCGCGGGCATGCACGGTTATATTCATCGGCTCCATGGTGGCATGGGCCAACAACGGCATCTCGTAAACCGCTTCAATCTGCTTCGCCGATTTCGACAGGGCAGCATCGACGTCGCCATCGTTGCGAACGCTCTTGCCGGGTGTGTGAGCCGCTTTGCGCAAAGATTCGTTTAGCCCATCGCTCGATTCCGCGGCGTTGGGACCGTTGTCCCAGGTAATCTGGAGGGCATCGCGTCCCTTGATTGCGGTCCAAGTCGTATCTGCCACAACCACGACTCCACCTGCGGTGAACATATCCCGGCCCAGCGCTGGTATCTCGAAGACGTCGCGCACGCCCTCGATTGCCTTGGCCTTGGAATCGTCGAAATGCTGAACCTTTCCGCCAAACGTGGGGCAGCGAGCCACCACCGCAAACAGCATTTCGGGGACGCGAACATCAAGTCCAAACTGCGCGCTGCCGTTGGATTTCGCCGGCACGTCGACGCGCGGCACGGGATGCCCGATCAAAGTGAAGCTGGACGGGTCCTTGAG
>Ga0070732_10002103_pt1 | contig 10859 bp, 10 predicted proteins | sample Coa_R1_5_FD_66449 | JGI IMG/M metagenome (GOLD analysis project Ga0070732, IMG submission 66449) | Surface soil microbial communities from Centralia Pennsylvania, which are recovering from an underground coalmine fire - Coalmine... | ecosystem: Environmental > Terrestrial > Soil > Unclassified ...
TGCCGTCGTCATCCGCGTTGACCTTCCAGGCGATCATATTGTCTCCCGTGACGCGTCTTGTATTCGACCGCCCAGGCCCGCGCGCCCTCCAATGGATTCTGTTGTTCCTGGCGCTCGAGCCATTTTTTCAACCCGGTTTCGTCCACCGGAAGATGAGCCACTTGGGGACGACCAGACAATTTTCCGAATGTCTCCATCACCTGCGGGAGCGATGGAAAAACGATTTCATCCATCGCTTCGGGTTTACCCTGGCAGGCGTAAGCGTTGAAATCAGCCCAACGACCGTCCGGGCGAAGCACAAACATATGTGTCTTGGGTATTTCAGCCTTCGGGTCGACCCCGGTCTGCATTACAAGGTAGGGACCATCAGCACCCCCGGAGCCGAGGTTTAGGATCTGAGCGTCCTTATAGTCGTTGGTAATGGCTCGCATCCGGTTATCCCCTTCCCTCAGTTACCCAAGGCCCACTGGCTGAGTACTCATTATATATATGTACAGCCGCTCCGGAATTGGACGGTTTCAATCCAAGGCAGGCCATAACGTTAGTGGAGCGCCGGCTCAGGGACTTCGACCGGCTTCAAATCAACCTCTTCCGCCGGCGGCCCGGGAGCCTGCTTCTTTCCGCCCGTAAATTTTTCTACCAGGTAAAACAAAACCGGAATCAGGAAGATGGCGATGAAGCTTGCCGCCAGCATTCCGCCGATGACCACGAAACCCATCACCTGACGCGAGAGGGCGCCGGCCCCGCTAGCGGTGGCGAGCGGCACGCAGCCCAGAATAAATGCGAAGCTTGTCATTAGGATTGGGCGCAATCGCAACTTTGCGCCTTCGAGCGCAGCCTCCACCAAGCCGAGTCCTTCCTCGTGTTTCATCTTTGCAAATTCGACGATGAGAATTGCGTTCTTGGCAGAGAGGCCGATCAGCATAACGAGTCCGATCTGCGCGTAGACGTTGAGCTCGTAGTGTCCGACCATTAGCCCGGCGAACGCGCCCCAGATGGCGATCGGCAAACTGAGTAGCACGCTAAATGGCAGCGACCAGCTTTCGTACTGCGCCGCCAGGACGAGGAAAACGAAAAGCAGCGACATCGCGAAAATGACGCTGGCGGATACGCCCTCCTGTGCCCGTTTTTCCTGATAACTCATACCCATGTAGGCGAACCCCATTTCGTTAGGCATGGTTTGCTTGAAGACTTCCTCCATCGCTTTCATCGCCTGGGCCGAGCTATAGCCGGGAGCGTTGCCGGCATTGATCTGCGCGGAGCGATAAAGGTTGTAGCGCATGGTGAATTCGGGGCCGCTGGTCGATTTGGAATTTGTCACTGCGCTAAGCGGCACCATCGCGCCATCTTTGTTCTTCACGAAGAACTGACCGACCTGTTCCGCGTTCGTCCGATAATCGCCCTCAGCTTGAACGAAAACCTGCCATTGCCGGCCGAATCGATTGAAGTAATTGACGAAGTAGCTGCCCATGAATGTCTGGAGGGTTTGATAAACCGCGCCCAGATCGATGTTTTGCTTTAAGACTTTATCGCGGTCCACGTTCATAAAAACCTGCGGGACCGCAGGCGCAAACATTGGGGTTACGCCGGCAAGTTCCTTGCGCTCGCGCGCGGCGGTCACGAACTTCATCACTTGCTGAGCTAAAAACGCGACATCTTTGCCGGAGCGGTCCTGCAACATGAAGGTCACGCCACTGCTGGTGCCAATGCCTGGAATGGCCGGTGGAGAGAAAGCGAAGGCACGCCCGGCGGGAATTTTCGCAAATTCGGTGTTCACGTGCTTAAGGATCGCCTGGTATTGCTCCTCGGGGGCCTTGCGCTCCTTCCATTCCTTCAGCGAAATGAAGAAAATGCCGCTGTAGGTTGTGTTCACGCCACTGAGAAAGTTCAGACCGGTGACAGTGGAATAGTACTCAATCCCCGGAGTTTCTTTGAGAATCTTCTCGCACTGCTTCATCACCTCATCAGTCCTCTGAAGCGACGCCGAGTCCGGCAAAATTACCTGGGAAAAGAAATAGCCCTGGTCTTCGTCCGGCAAAAAGCTTCCTGGAACAGCCTTCCCGAAGATTCCCGCAAGCACCACGAAACCAACCAAAATGATGACCGCGACAAGCGATTTGCGGATAAGAAAATGGCAGGTCGTGGTGAACTTGTCCGTGGCCAGCCCGAACACTCGGTTAAACCCGTTGAAGAATCTCTGGAGCCAGCCACGGCCCTTTTTCTTCGGCCGAAGGAGCATGCTTGCGAGTGCCGGAGAAAGCGTTAACGCATTGAACGCCGAGATCAACATTGATACGGCGATCGTCACCGCAAACTGCTGGTACAACCTGCCGGTGATCCCGGGAACAAACGCGGTCGGGATGAAGACGGCGGCGAGCACCAGTGCGATAGCGATCACCGGACCACTCACTTCCTCCATTGCTTTCAAGGTGGCCTCGCGTGGCGAAAGACCGTGCTCTATGTGGTGTTCGACTGCCTCGACCACTACGATGGCGTCATCAACCACCAGACCAATCGCCAGCACGAGACCAAAGAGGGAAAGGGTGTTCACGGTGAATCCGAACATCGGAAAGAGTGCGAAGGTGCCGACGAGCGAGACTGGCACAGCAAGCAACGGAATCAGAGTGGCTCGCCAGCCTTGGAGAAAAATGAAGACGACAAGAATGACCAGCAACAACGCCTCTTCGAGCGTCTTCTTAATTTCCGCCATGCCCTCGGTGACTGCGAGAGTGGTGTCGAGACAAACCACATAGCTGAGATCGGCCGGGAACTTTTCCGCCAACTCTTTGATTCTCTTCTTTGCGCCGTCTGCGGCGGCGATCGCGTTCGAACCGGGAAGTTGATAAAGCGCGACGAGCGCGGCCGGTTTGCCATTCAGGCGGCCCGAAAGCGCATAATTTTGTGCACCAAGCTCAATGCGTCCGACATCTTTCACCCGCAACATCGAGCCGTCGGGATTCGCGCGGACGACGATCTCGCCGAATTCTTCGGCAGTTTGCAACCGGCCCTGGGCCCGGACCGCATAGGTAAACTCCTGGCCTTTCGGCACCGGCTCACCACCGATGGTGCCCGCCGGATTCACTTTATTTTGCGCGCTAACGGCGGAAATTATTTCTGGAATCGTTAGGCCAAGTTTTGCCAATTGATCGGGCTTCACCCAGATCCGCATGGAATACTGGCCGGCGCCGAAGACGGAAACGCTGGCAATGCCTTTTACGCGGGTGAACTCATCGTTCAGATTAATATTCGCGTAATTTGCGAGGAAGATGTTGTCGTAGGTCCCCTTCGGCGAGTAGAGGGCGAACATGATCAGTGGCGAGGATGTAGATTTTGCCACCGTTACGCCGAACTTGTTCACGTCCTCGGGAAGTTGCGATGAAGCCTGATTGGACCGCATCTGGGTGAGGATCTGGTCGGTATTCACGTCGGTGCCGACCTCGAAATTAACCGTCAGCTTGAGGGTGCCGTCATTGCCATTGACCGACTGCATGTAATTCATGTTGTCGACGCCGCTGATCTGCTGCTCGATGGGGGTGGCCACAGATTGCTCGACCGTGAGCGCGTCGGCACCGGTGTAGGTCGTCTTGACCTGAATTTCCGGCGGAACAATGTCGGGGAACTGCGCCACTGGCAGCCGCAGAAAAGTGATAACCCCGACAATCGTCATCACGATCGAAATAACGATCGCGACGATCGGACGATTAACGAAAAATTTGGACACGGCGATTTATCTACTTTGCGTGAGGTTTAGTTTCGTTCTTTTCTTCGGTCTTTGCGGTCAAAGCCGTGTCAGCAGGCGTTTCAGATGGAGGCGTCCATGGTTTGGCTGCAACCGGTGCACCCGCTTTTATTTTTTGCAGACCTTCAACAACGACTTTTTCCCCCGCCTTCAGTCCTGACGTGATAACCCAGTCGCTTCCGGTCCGCGCCCCGACCTTGACCGGACGGATCTCCGCTTTGCCATCGGCACCTATGATCCCGAGTTGGTACGAACCCTGGACTTCCGACACCGCGCGTTGCGGGACAACGACGGCGTCTTTCAATGTTTGGGCGACAATGCGCGCGCGCGCAAAAAAGCCCGGCCGCAAAACGTCCCCCGGATTCGCCAGCAGCGCGGTGACCAAAATCGTGCCGGTTGACTGTTTCACTTGAAGATCGACAGCTTGGAGCTTCGCCTTGTGCGGAAAAACCGAACCGTCGGCCAAAATCAATTCAACGGACTCAGGTCGCTGGTCGAGCGGTTTGCTTAACGTTTCCTGAACTCGTTGGCCGGCCGCGAGATAATCCGATTCGCTAATCGGAAACGTGACTTTCACCGGATCCAGAGTTGAAACGTAGGTGAGAGTGACATTGTTTCCGGTGCCGACCAGATCGCCCACCTGAGCTTTGGCAAGGCCGGCGATTCCATCTACCGGCGAAACGACTTTGCAAAAACCCAAATTCAGCTCGGCTTGCTTCACGTTGGCTTCGGCGGCTTTCACCTTGGCCTGATTCGCTTGATTGAGTTGCACTTTGTTGGTGTGTTCCTGCTCGGAGATCACTTTTTGCGCGAAAAGCTGGTCGCTTCGCTGCTGTTCTGCCGCTGCGGCCTTGGCGACGGCGCGCGCTTGTTCGAGCTGACCTTTCGCTTCTAACAAAGCGGCCTGGGTCTGAGCCGGATCGATCTCGAAAAGAAGATCGCCTTTTTTAACCAGCGAGCCTTCCTGATAGTCTCGCTTAATCAGATAACCGCTAACGCGAGCACGAATTTCCGCGTTCTCGGAACCGTCAATCGTTCCAATCCATTCCCGATAAACGGGAACGTCGCGGGTGGCGGCTTCCATCACCAACACTTCCGGCGGAGCGACGGTGGCAGTTTCCTTCTTCCCGCAAGAACTCAGTCCACCAAGAACAACCCCAATCAAAAGCGCGAAGGCAGCGGCGGTATAATTTGGATGTTTCATAAATTTACCGGTTGCGACAGATGAAATTCCAACCTCGTTCCTGCCGGAAGAATGCTTTCCCCAAATGTGAATGCACCTCGGGAAGAGCGCGTTGTTTTTGCCAGGTGCGGTTCCAGGTTTTTGGTTTTAATCGGCACCGTTCGTCCGTTCACCGACACGGCCGTTAAGTTCAAGGTGAGCGGTTCGGATCTTGTCGTGGATCGAGCACCGCGCGATGCGGTGATGACACCGGATACCGCGGTTCCGGCGCGAAGCAGAACACTTCCTTTGGTCAAGACAGTCTGATCGAGTGTTCCGCTAAAATTGTTGCCAGGGGTCGCGTGCGAGGAGATCGCGCCGTTCGTTCGAACAACCAGTTTTGCGCCCGCCGGAACCGTTGCTCCAAATGAAGACACGGCGGTCACCAACCACAAAAACAAAAACGCGAGACCTAGTCGTTTAGCATTCATAAATCGGACCTTTGTTTCGTTTGATTTCAATCTGACTATCAGCACACCGGTATTTTGCCGGTGAACATGCTTCGCAGGACATTGGACTTTGGACCTATGCTTCACCCGCAGCTGCGGGTGTGGAAAATATAAGACCTTCGTCGGATCGATATCTTCCCGACTATGAATCGATAGTTCTGCGCATTCCGAAATCACTTAACCGGGAAACTCGATTATGTCTCTTCAAGTTGAATATGAACCCGCCGATGTTTGCGTGCTTCACATCAGCGGCACCCTGAAACGCTCCGAATTCGCTGCCACCCAACAGGACATTGCCCGCAAGATCGACGTCGGATCAAAACCGCGCGTCCTCGCGATCCTAAACGACTTCGACGGCTGGGAACGTGGCGCCGATTGGAACGATCTCGATTTCCTGATCACTCACGGCGGCGAAATCGCCAGGATCGCGGTCGTCGGCGATCCGCGTTGGGAAGTCAAGGCGCTCGCCTTTGGGGGCGCCGGAGTCCGTCGCACTCCGGTAAAGTTTTTTCCTTCCGGCGAACTACAGCAGGCCAGGACCTGGCTCACGACCTAACCGGATTATTTTTTCTCCAGTTTTTGTCTCGCAGCAGCCAGTTCCTTCAATTTCCTGTCGTCGACCTTTGGATAGGCCAGTTTCAATTCAGCCAGTGCGTCGATGATGGCGGCGCCGACCACGACGCGGGTAAACCATTTATTGTCCGCCGGCACCACGTACCACGGCGAATCCTTGGTAGCGGTTTCCTGAATCATTTCCTCGTAGGCCTTCATATAGTCGTCCCAATAATCCCGTTCCGCCGCATCGTTACTTGAGAACTTCCAGTTCTTGACTGGATTATCGATGCGTTCCAAAAAGCGGCGCTTTTGTTCCTTCTTTGAGACGTGAAGGAAAAACTTCCGAACGATGACGCCGTTTCGCGTCAGGTATTGTTCAAAGTTCCGGATGTCCTCGAACCGGTCTTTCCAGATATTTTTTCTCATGAGTTTCGGCGGCAGCTTTTGTTTCTCGAGAAATGCGCGGTGGACCCGAACCACGAGGACTTCCTCGTAATAGCTGCGGTTAAAGATTCCGATCTGGCCTCGGTTTGGCAGGCATTTCATGCAGCGCCAGAGGAAATCGTGGTCGAGATCTTCCGAGGACGGCGATTTAAAAGAATAAACCTGGCAGCCTTGCGGATTCACTCCCGACATCACGTGCTTGATCGCGCCATCTTTGCCGGCGGCGTCCATTGCCTGAAAAATGAGCAAAACCGCCCATTTGTCCTGGGCGTAAAGTTTGTCCTGGAACTCGGCCAGCGCTGCCACTCCCATGGCGAGCGCCTCCTCCGCTCTCGGCTTGTGTTCATCCTTGTTGAACTCAAGCGTGTCATCGGGGTCGATGTCTTTCAGGCGAAAGTCCTTGCCCTTGGTAATCCGGAACGGATGGGAAACTTGTCGCGCTCTTTTAATTAATTTTTTCGTTTTCATAAGGCTCTCAATGCTGGCGGTGTTCACGGCTTAAAAATTCGTGTTCACAGAGAAGATAAACGTTGCTTCGCGTGTCCCGGGGCTTAACCAATAGGTGGTAAGATCGACGTTTTTGTATTTAAATCCGATGAGCGGGCCGCGCCGGATATCAAAGCTGCTGCCTAAGGCCTTGGTCCGGTCTACTACCACACCCACTTTGCACCAACTCGCCGGTGCGTAGCTGAGTTCGGACCAGCTGTAGAAAAAGTCTCCCGCGTGAATCGCAGAATCGAAAAAGTACTCGCCTTGAGTAAAGAATTCGATCGGCTCGTAATTAATCGAAATTGCGTAGCCGGGCGCAATTCCGGTGATATCCCCAAATACGCCGCCGATCATTGGTGTCGCCTCAACCATCAATTTTTTTCCGAAACTGAAATTGTAGCCGAGCCAGACCGAACCGGTTTTAAGCGCCTCGTAATTATAACGCGCTTCCAGGTGTAGCCAATCGCGGTCGACCGTGAAACTCGGATTGGCGTAATCACGTGAATGCTGCGCGAGGTAGGTGGAAATGGATAAAGAGAATTCCCACTCGGTTTCCGCTGTCTCACCGGTGGCTTCCGGCGGAACAATTGTCGCAGGTCCGCCGAGTAAGTTAGAAAGGGACAGGCCGAGGACAATTACGAGAGTGGCGGAAGTGCGCGTCATTTTATCCTCCGAGTAAAATGGCAACGCCGACCAGAATGAGACCAATCGTCACCATTGCCGACCCTGCTACGAACCGGTTAGCCCCGGCGTATTGCCCCCACTTTTGTCCAACCAAAAAGAGCAGGACGAGGAGAAGAAAGTTGGAAACGCGAAGAGCGAAACGCGGTTGCGAGAAAATGAAGAACGGAATTGCCGCTGGCAAACACGATACAAAAACCAGCCAAAAGCAGGCGAGAGCGCCATAAATATCTTCTTTCGTTAGCGCCTTCGTCGCGATCTTCGCTTGCGCGATGTGCTTGAGGACTGAACGGCTCAGCGCGTCGGCCTGTTGCGAATCGAGAAGCTCCTGCAATTCCGGTTCGATTTCCTCCTGGATCAACCTAAGGGCGGCTTGATCGTTAGAAGCGCTCTGCACCGCCCGGACCAAGCGCACTTTGCCGCTGCGCACGGTTACGCAATTCATAATGTACATGATTGCGTCAATGATTCCCCAGGCGACGTTGCAGCCGATGGCGGCAACTAGAAGTTGACGCACTCCGTGTCGGCCTTCAGCCACCGTCAACCCGGCGGTCAGTGTAACTGTCAGCACCATAATCAAGCCGAATAGGATTTCGCCTAATCGGCTGGCCGGATCGAGATACTTTGAAACGAATTTCTGCTGCTTCTGCTCGATTTCGGCCGTCGCGTGCATTCAACGAATGTTGCGAGCCAAAGACCCCGCAGGGTATCGGACCTTAGGCTTATCCAGGAATTTGCACGCAGTCGATCCAGCGGAGATTAATTTTTCGACAATGCCGCCTCAACTCCGGCGAGAAATTCGTCGTCGTCCACCGGCTTCAGAAAGAAAGCGGACGCGCCCGCGGCGATCGCGTTAGAGCGCACTGCCGGATCGTCCTTGCTGGTCAGAATAACCACACGACTTGCCGGCGAAATTGTTTTCAGCCGCTTTTGGACGTCCAGTCCGTTCATTTTCGGCATCAAAATATCGAGCACCACCAGGTGAGGCTGGTAAGTTTTGGCATGCTCCAAAAACTCGATCGGATCGACAAATGATTCTACCTTCCAGCCGGCGGATGAAAGAAGCCGGCCGGTAGCTTTCAGGACCGACGGATCATCGTCGACCAGGCAAATCGTTCGAGTTGCGATATTAGGCGCAGCAACCAAAGTCGGCCTCCCTCCTTCGGCCAGCTGGCCGTTTGGGTAGGAACCGTTGTGCTGTTGTGGCGACATATTGTTTAATCAAATCAACCAGTTCCCTGTCCGGAAGCATCTGACGCGCCGGATTCCGGTGAGGTTTAAGAGCAATAATTGTCCAGGTCGCAGGCGAGATCTCTCTGAGGCGGGCCCTGATTTCCAAGCCCCGCGCCCGCGGTCCACCGTAATCAAGGATTGCGACGTCAGGGGAATGGGTCCGCACATAATTTAAAAACGTATCTGGATCCGTAAATGGTCGGGTCTGCCAGCCAACTGACGACAAGACGCGATTTGTCGTTTCGAGATGCGATGCGTCATCATCCAGCACGCAGACGCTGATTGAATCGGAGTTGGTGGTTAATTGATGCATTTCTAATCGTCGCCGGTGCACAGGGGCTTCATTCGCCCAACTGCGTTCTTCATATTCAAAGAAGGTAGACGGCAGCCGGACATCCAACCATGAGACCTTCGTCGTAGACTGAGTGACGTCCTGCTTTGTCCCGGGTTTTGCCTAACGGATTTCAAATGTGCGACGATGGTCACCTCTCTCAGGAGGACCGCGCGTGTTTGGATAAACGGCGATCGCCCTTCAAGAATGTCTGCGCCCGCTTCATAAGACCCGGCTTTTCCGATAATGGATCGCCCAGCGCGCGATGGACCGCAGCCAGGAACTTGGCGTCGTCGAGCGGCTTGATAAAGAAAGCGAAAGCCCCTGCCTGCATCACCGTCGCCTGGGCCGCGTCATCTTCGTGGCCGGTAATGAAAATCGCGTGGGTCTGGGGCGATCTCGCGCAGAGATGCGCCAACAATTCCATTCCCGTCATTTCCTGCATCCAGATGTCCAAAATGGCGAGCGGAACGGAATGCTCCTCCATGTATTTTAATGATTCATCCGGATGGGCAAAGGTGCGGACGCTGAATCCTTCCGACTCGAGCAATCGAGCGACCGATTTCAGGACAGACGGATCGTCATCCACCACGCAGATGACTTTCCGCCCGTCTGCTTTTGGACGATCAGGTTTCATTAGCGGCGCGTTGACTTGATTGGATGGTGGTTGAATAGGCATAGGCAGGGGTTTCAGACATTGTTAATTCCATATTCTTCCGGACAAAGCGTTGCCGGCGTGTCCAACAACAATAGTGTTGGGTCGGCATCGGGTGGTGAAATTAATGTTGAAAAGGGATGATTCGGAAGGACCGACAGCGCCGAAGCGATTCGATTCAATGAGCCGCCGGACTCGGTGCCAAATCGTGTGGAAGCCAATGTCGTCCGACCGCTTGGGTCGAGATCAGTAAGTAAATTTATCACGCTGCCACTTAATTCGTCTGACAAGGAAACGGGAATCAGACGTTCGTCCTACGTCTAAAGGCGGACTCCGTATCGGCCTAACAACCACGCCAGAAGGAGTGCACGCGATCGATCTTTCCCGGGTCGAACCAGATCTGCTCAGCTTGGTGGAGCCGAACCGGCCGCTGCGGCTAATCAACTTTCGTGCCGGAGGACGTTTGAACTGTGACGATGCCGGCCTTCTGCACCAGCCTAACGAGTTCAGCCACCGAGGTAACGCCGAGCTTTTGCATTACCCTGCCCCGGTGAACTTTCACCGTTTTCTCGGCCATGCCGAGTTCGGCGCCGATCTGTTTGTTCAACATTCCGGTAATCACGAGTTGCATCACTTCGAACTCGCGCGGCGTCAGCAGATCGAGCAAACGCCTGGCTTCACTCTGCTCCGCAGTGCGGCGTCGCTGCTCGGTCGAACGGGCGATGGCGCGCTCGACGCATTTCAAAAGCTCCCGCGGTTTGAATGGTTTCGGAAGAAAATCTACCGCGCCTGCCTTCATCACCTGCGCGCACATCGGAATGTTGCCGTGACCGGTAATAAAGATGAGCTGCTCCTGGCGGCGCCGTTGAATCAATGCTTCTTGAAACTCAAGGCCATTCAAACCGGGCATTTGCACGTCGACGATCAGGCAGGTCGGTCCAGGGTGGGCCGCACGGGCGAGAAAATCGGTAGCCGATTTGAAGACTTCACTTTCATAATCGGCCGAATTCAACAATCGCTTTAAGCTTTTGCGCACCGATTCATCGTCATCGATCACAAAC
>Ga0070732_10002104_pt1 | contig 10853 bp, 11 predicted proteins | sample Coa_R1_5_FD_66449 | JGI IMG/M metagenome (GOLD analysis project Ga0070732, IMG submission 66449) | Surface soil microbial communities from Centralia Pennsylvania, which are recovering from an underground coalmine fire - Coalmine... | ecosystem: Environmental > Terrestrial > Soil > Unclassified ...
TCCTAAGTGTTGAGGAATTGGTCGCCTTCGAAAACGAGATGGCAGCATCCTCTCTGTCCTCCATTTACCCGGCTAGCCTGCTGGAGGAATTGGCGAAAGAGGCTCGCGAGCGGGCGAGTTCGGCGGTGCAAATGGCCAAGGACATTCTTGTGCGTGCGGGAATGAACGCGGTAGAAGACCATTCGACGCCGCTGGGTGAACCGCGTGGAGTGATCTTGGACACGGCCAGAGATTGGGGAGCGGACCTTATCGTTATGGGCTCGCATGGACGCCGTGGTCTGGATCGCCTCCTATTGGGGAGCGTTTCGGAGAGCGTCGCGATTCACGCGAATTGCTCCGTCGAAGTCGTCCGGCGGTAGAGCTCCCGTCTATCAGATCGTGATTGAACAGATTCCGCGAAAGGAGAGTTTCATGATACGCGCTGATCAACTGCAAGAGATCGCAGCATTGTCACCGCCGATCCTGTCGGCATACTTGAACACCGGAGCACAAAATGCGTCGCGCCACCCGTTGGCGCAGCCCGACTTGACATGGCTTAAGAAGGAAGCCGTCTCAAAAACAAAAAGCTTGCTGCCGCGCGACGTAGAGGGATTCGAACGACAAGTCGAACGAGTCAAACAGTTTCTGGACCAGCGGCACCCCAACGAGAGAGCTTTAGCGATTTTCGCCAGCCGCGAAACGTGGGCGGTTCTTCCGATGCAGGTCAGCGTTGAAGATGAACTGCGGTGGGGGAAGCCTGACGTGTGGCAACTGTTTCGGCTGCTAAGCGAGCACCCACCTAGGTGCATCGTCGTCGTGGACCATCATGCCGCGCGTTTCTTCATGTATGGTTTGGGAGAACTAAACCTTCTTGAGGAGAAGGCATTCGAGGTCGATATTTCCCAATGGAAAAAGAAAGATCTCGGCCATTTCTCGGCCGAAAGCATTCGGAAAACCCGTGGCTCCCAGCGCGATGTCTTTGACGACCGGCTAGAAGCGCAATTCACCAGGCTGTGCCAGGAAGCGGCGCAGCGAGCGATGGTCTTGTGCAAGAAGCACGACCTCAGCAGCCTCTTCCTTGTGGGTTCTGAACGGCTCATCGCCCCCATACAAACAAAGATTCCTCATCCTTTCGCGAAATCCGTATTTCTCGTTCCGGAAGACCTCGGCAATTTGTCCCCCATGGAACTGCTTCGGCGACTGGAGCCCATCATCGACGACTGCCAGCACAAACAGCAAGTCGCGGCGGTCACCGAGCTGCTCGGCGCCGAGCAGGGAGCGGTCTTGAATGTGGACGAGACGCTCGCCCGGCTTGAGAGCGGGGCAATACGAAAGATCATCCTCGCGCGGGATCTCGAGCTCGAACTTCATCAATGCGTGAAATGCGGACGGGCGAATCGATCTGCTGATCCGGTCTGTGCCAATTGCGGGGCACAACGCCGCAAGGTCGCACTGTGCGGAATACTTCCAGCACTGCTTGCAGCGCAGGACACCAAACTAGAAGTCGTGACTGGCGAGGCGGCACGGATGTTAGCTCGGGCCGGCGGGATGGGCGGTTGGCTGCGCCAAGCAAGACACCTTGCGGCCGGATAAAGCAAGGCATGTCGCGACCTAGCGCGACCAAAGCCTGATTTACACATTGACCGGCGGCTGGGCAGGCGGGAGCTTACTGGGCGAGTATTTGGGCGAGCTTGAATAAACGCAGATCAGGGATCTTTTTCTTGCCTGCCACCTCGCACAGAGGAGTGGCGGTAATTTCATCATGGACCAGCCCTATCAGAATGCCGTAATTTCCTCGCGCCACGTGATCCACCGCGGCTGCGCCGAATCGAGTAGCCAGCAGACGGTCAAACACTCCTGGGGTTCCACCTCTTTGGACGTGGCCCAGCTTGGTCACGCGAAGTTCGAAACCAGTGCCGTCGTGGTGTTCCTTGAAATACTTCGTAAGACCTTCGGCGTTGTAGCGGGCACCTTCGGCAACCACAACGATGGCGTGGGACTTCCCCCTTTGATACGCTGCGCGGAGCTCGCAAGCCAGCACATGCGGATCCATTTCCGTTTCCGGCAATATAATACACTCCGCACCACCGGCAATGCCCGACATCAATGCTAGATAGCCGCAGTCACGGCCCATGACTTCGATAAGAAATGCCCGCTCGTGCGAGGAGGCTGTCACCTTTAACCTATCGATCGCCTCGAGGGCAACGTTTAGAGCTGTGTCGACGCCGATGGTGATCTCAGATCCACACAAATCATTGTCGATCGTGGAGGCCACACCGACGACCGGGAATCCCTTTTGCGAAAGAGCGAAAGATCCGGCCTGCGAACCATCTCCCCCTATTACGATCAGCGCGTCGATTTCGCGCTGGCGAAGAAGCCTCACCGCCCGCTGTTGGGCCTCCTCCGTCTTGAACTCCTCGCACCGTCTGCTGCCGAGAAAAGTTCCTCCATATTGCATGACGTTGCCTACGTCCCGAAGACCCAATTGGACGAAATTGTCCTCAAGCAGGCCGGCATAACCGTGACGTACTCCAAACGTCTTCCAACCCTTGTCAATGCCAGTGCGAACAACCGCACGAACCGCGGCGTTCATCCCAGGAGCGTCGCCGCCGCTGGTAAGCACCGCGATGCGTTTCATTCGAGGCACCCTTCCCCGGCTACTCGATCGGAGAACTTGTGTGGAACCTGCTGCTCACAATTCGGGATGCGTTTCCAGGGTATAGGGCCGGACATTCGTCTCCTTTGTGGAAATCTTCCGTGTACGCGCATGCTTTCTGGTTGATCTTGAGGTTTCCTTTCCCGTTTGTTTCTTCGCCGCGCGTTCCTTGTGCGACTTGCTTAGTTGAACGATTCGATTGAGCAATTGTTGCTCGTAGGCGACGTGGGAGCGCAAGCGATTGACGACATCCATTCCCGGAATAATCATCGCCATTGTGCGGTCCACCGTAGCAAATTTTAGTTCTTCCCGAAAGTTCGTGATGGCACGAATGATCTGCTGGTGCTCAGCATCGATTCGGGCGCATTCTTCCTGTTGCAGATAGTCGTGGTACGTCGATGCCACAATGCGATTCTCCGCGTGGCAGTGCTCCACAATGCCGGCGAGACCGTGCTCGAGTGATCTCAACTCGTTAAGACTCGTCAAGTGTTCAGCGAAGTCGTTCTTCGAAGCCGACTCAAGCATTTTCTCCATTCTCTGTGCGAGATGCAGGAGTTCTTTATGCTCCTTTCGGAGATATTCAATGCGGTGACTGAGCGCCATGTCATCCTCCTTTCCACGGAACCTGCCGGGGTAGTCGAAGAGGTTTGGTCCCTTCGACTACCTCTAGTAAGGAACTCAAGCAGTTTTTGGACGAATGCGCAGAGTTTGCCTTTTGGCCACTTTGGGCAGGGCGAGTTCCAGAATCCCATTCTTTAGTGTCGCCGCTACTTTGTCCGTTTCGATTTCGGCGGGCAGATCCACCAAGCGCAGGATCTCATCCGAGCGGCTTTCCGCATAAACCGTCTTGCCTTTCTTCTCTTCTTTCTTGGTTTCCCGCTTACCGGTAATCGTAAGCCGGCGTGGTTCTACTCCGATCTCGATCTCTTTTTCACCGAAACCAGGGACTTCAGCCTTCACTTCGATGGCCCCCTCGGATTCCGTGATGTTCACCGGAACGGGGTGGAACAATTCTTTCTCGGCCCTGAACCAGTTCTCGAGATCACGCCCCAACATGCGGCCATTGCCTTCGAAAATCTCGTAGGCGCGGCGTGCGATGGTATTGAAGGTATTCTCCATTTGATCGAAAAGTGAAACATTCTTAGTCGAGCTCATTGGTTCTTCAGAGCGTTTAACTGCGCTTGCTTCTCCCATGGTCGTTGTTCTCCTCATCCAAATCACGTGTCAGCACCGACTGCGGTAGGTCATCGGCGTGGACGAAGAACTGCGAGTTAGCGCTGCATACAAACCTTGGCAGATCCGTTAAATCAAATCTGTGATGAACGTCACAGGAGTTTGTGATTGGAAACCGGGATAAGCGGCGGCGAATAGGCTAAGGAGCAAACGCCTGCCTGGACGCCTCGGCGACCTCAAGCTCTGGCCTTTTCCGCAGACGTGAAATGACGGGTGAACCACTCGCTGGCAACCCGTGCGACCTCTTCTAATGCACCTGACTCTTCAAAGAGGTGCGTCGCGCCTGGAATGATCACTAGTCTCTTGTCGGGACACTTGATTCGCGCCAAGGCGTCGCGGTTCATCGCGATGACTGGTTCGTCGTTCCCGCCCACGATTAGCAGCGTTGGCGCACGCACGAGAGTCAGCGCGTTGCCGGCGAGATCGGGCCTACCACCTCGAGACACTATCGCAGAAACAATCTCGGGAAGCTCGGCGGCCGCGACGAGCGCCGCGCCTGCCCCGGTGCTAGCTCCGAAATAACCGATTCTCATGTCTTGTGTACCTACACTGCTCATCGCCCACCGAGTCGCACCGACTAGGCGTTTAGCAAGGAAGGGAATATTGAAACGAAGTTCACCAGTGTTTTGATCGATTGATTCTTCCCGGCGAGTCAAAAGATCAAACAACAGAGTTCCGATGCGCTGCGACTGCAGCATTTGCGCCACGTACTCATTACGAGGACTGTGCCGGCTGCTTCCGCTGCCATGCGCGAAAAGGACCAGCGCCTGGGCATCTTTGGGCAGAGCCAGTGTGCCTTCGAGCGTTACGCGGTCGACATCAATGAAGACTTCGCGTTTGTCCCCATCCAATTCCAATTTTCGGCCAGGAATCATGTTCGAGCTCCTTTCCGCGCTCGTCCGTCGCCGCGAGACCAACGGCCATATCCCGCTTGATACATTTCACATGATGACTTTTGCTAGCGAGTGGCAAGCGCACGACGATTGGTCTTGCGGAAACTGTCTCCGCGAAAATGTTTTGCGTCACTGTGGACATGCAATTCCTTTTGTTTCGTTGCACGATGCAACCCACACAGTCGCGCTTATGCGGCGACGGCTCGCGCTTTTTGCTGCTTCCCTCCCGCTTTTCTCAAGAGAAGTTCCAGCGACGGCCCGTTAAACTTGACCGACACATGGGAAGGATCGACCTCAACCGGAAGATCGAGTACACGGAAGATCGTTTTGCCACCCCGACGCAATTCGCAGTGCTTCCGATGAGAATTCACCCGGTCCACACGCGGCTTGCCGCATATTGTGATCTTGCGGGGTGCCACCCAGATCTCAATCGTATCTCGCACGAAAATAGCAGCGTCAACCTCTACCCATAAGCTATCCCCGACCGTCATTCGCCCACAGCTGAGTGAGCTCACAAGCTCGCCCTCCGCTTGCTGCCAGTCCTCCAATGCGTGACCTGCGACAGAACCACGACTCTCGAAAATTGCATAAGCACGGCAGCCCACCGCTTCATGGATCCTTCTCGATTGCTGGTCGGCGTCTATGATCGCTACCCTCAGTGTTTGTTCGGCCGTTGCGTATTTCCCGTCTTTTTCTGTTCTCATGCCGCGCCTCCCATACCGCTACCATTAATAAGGTGCTCCCTGGCGACTCTCGAGGATGTGAGAGCGGTCACAGGCTGCTGTGACACAGCGCACGCCCGCTCAAATACGGAGATCACCGCGCTGGCGGCTCTTTTACTGCGTGGGGGGATCAGGCACCTGACTGGTAGACGCGTGATATGTCGGGACAATCAAAGTTAGACGGTAAGAAACCGGCTCGTCATTGGAACCGCTCCTTCTCTGCGAGAGCTCGTTCCAGCGCCGTATCGTGACCGTAGATGTCCTCGAAAAATCGAACCTCGCCGCCTTCCATGACGACCGCCGTGCCATAAACGATGAGGACTGGAATGGGTTTGGAGAGGCTGACTTTAACGGTATTCTCTCCGTGCATCGCGCTCCAAATCCTGTCTACCGTCCATTCGGGCTGGTCGCGTAGAACCCATGATGCCAACGAGACCGGATCTTCCACGCGAATGCAGCCGTGGCTAAAATCTCGTCGAGACTTAGAGAATAGTTCCGTCGACGGCGTCCCGTGCATGTAGACGTCGAATTGATTCGGGAAGTCAAACTTGACCAAACCCAAGGCATTCTCCGGCCCTGGCCTTTGGCGGAGGCCCAGCTGCCCAGATCGAAGCTTATCCTTCAGTTCATCCTCAACTGCGTCTTCATCCACCACATTTCCAGCGCCGTCCACGATGTCGTAGGAATTTTCAGCTAGGTAAGCTGGATCCGCTTCGATTTTCGGAATGAACTCATCGCGCTGAATTCCCAGCGGCACATTCCAATAAGGCCGGAGAATAACGGACCGAATCTCGCTCGTAAACACGGGAGTTTGATGCAGATAGGCAGTGCCGACTACGGCCTTCATCGAAAGAACCCAGTGATAATGCTCGTCATTCGCATGCAATCGGAATTCTGGGATGTTGACAACAATGGGGGGCTCGACGAACTTGTGTGGCGCCCAACGCCAGCGCTCAAGGGTGAGTTCCAATTGAACCACTCGGCGGGTGAGGGGCGTGTTGAGCGCGTGTAGCGTCTCCTGGTCGAGGTATCCAGTAGGTTCAAGGCCGTGCCTCTCCTGAAAATGTTTGACGCCCTCAATAAGGTCGCCTTCGTAAACCCGTGAGGATGGTGCGCTCGCGTGCGCCGACAGGTCTCCCATGAGTCGCAACAAACGAGAAAGTCGCGGCACGCCAGCGTACAAATCTCCAGAGTGAAGCGTTTTCCCAGGGACTGGGAGCGGTTCCCCATCGTCCTGGCGGGCCAACTCCCGATACGTCTGCAGCGCGGCGAGGGTCCGGCGGTAAGCCGGGAACGGCGGCTCCAAGTCCCGCATTTCCGAAACAACGTCCGACCCATCTACAATCACGCCCTTCATGAACTCAGACAGGTCCATTCCCCGGTCATGAACATCCATCTGGAAATGAAGCGAGCGTGGATTCACTCGACCAATATTCAGGTCGGAGGCATACCTCATCGACGAAACCGTCAGCCCCACATCGAAGGCAATCAGATCAGCCTCTGCCGCCCCGCTAGCTTGATCCAGTCGCGCTATTCTGCTGTCCCACAGCGGGCCGTCATAAGGCCAGGAATTCAGCCCCTTTTCATCAGCCGTTCTCAGCAAACGGATCATCGCTCGGGCTCGGGCCGTTGGTTTGGACTGGGAAATCCAAGCCAGTGAACCGTTGAGCGACGCGTAGAACTCTTTGACTTCACCTCTCAGATCCTCGAACGAAGGCCGAAGAAGATCGGGCAGTTTACCCGTATCGACCACCGAGTCCAGCAACGTCTTGCCTCGGCCTGTCAGTTGTTGGGTCTTATCAGTGAGGTCAGGTTTTAGGATCGGCTTGTTATTCGTTCCCGGACTGACCAAATAGCTGGCTGCGCACGAAATTAGCAGGACGAGCCAAGCCACTCGATACATCCTCAAAAACTCCATTGCGCTCCATTGGCAATTCTTGTGAACGCAGCCACCGAGTCGGCCACTGCCGCTAACTCGTTAAAACAATCGGAGCGCCTTCACGCGCCTCTAGAGCATTGAGGGGTAGGTCTCGAAAACCTCGCCAGTCTCCCAGGCTGCCGTCCGCTCCAAAGGTTCGACTGCGCGAGTTTCGTCGTAGTGCAGAACGATGTCAAATTGATCCGCGAGCTGAGCATGGAAGTAGTGGCTCGCACGCTCCGACTGCGGCAGATAGATGACCCCGATGGCGCGCTCCAGGCGTGGCTCCCGCAATGCGACTGTGGCTGCGTCGTTCTTACCGAGCCGCAAGAGAAAATTCGGCATGCCGGTCTCGTGAAAGAGCTTCTCGTAACTCCCTGGCAGCGCCGGGCGAACATGTTTGCGTTCGGCCGGACTGTCCCATCCGGACGCTGCGGTCACGGTGCCGGTATGCGTCGTGAATCCGACGAGCGTCGCTTCCTTGCCATGTCGTTGACGTATCAGTTGCCCTAGATTCAATTCCCCTCGCTGTCCCATTTCAGTGGCCCGAGCGTCGCCGAGATGAGAGTTGTGCGCCCAAACGACAACCTTGGCGTTAGCTCCCAGATGGTGCACCAGCGCATCCAACGTCTCCGCCATATGGGTGTCACGCAGATTCCAGGAGGAAATTCGTTCCTGAAACATCGCGCGATAATACTCCTCTGCGTTTCTCACCAAGCGAGCATTTTGTTCCGCAAAGAAGAACGCATCCCGTGCAACGCGGCCATCGCGCCTGGCAAGGTCTGCAGCTCGCTGGCGCATTTCCGTCCACTGGCTGATGACTTCATCCTCGCAGCTTTTGTTCAGGCCGAAACTGGCGGCATACCCGTACGCCTGGGTGTCCTCGCCAAACCTGTCAAAGCATGCGTAGCGATCCCGCGCGCGGTGTGCGGCTTCAGGATCGACTTTATCCAGAAAATCCAACACCGCTTGAATCGACGCGTGCAAGCTGTACAGATCCAATCCGTAAAAACCAACGCGGTGGGCGGCGTGCCGATGCTCGTTGTGGTTGCGCAGCCAACCCACGAAATCCAGAACGTCAGCGTTACGCCACATCCACGCAGGAAATCTTTGGAAGCCCGACAGCGCGTCAATCGCGTCCTCGTCATCGCCCTCGAATCGTACGTACTGATTGACCCGATACGCATCCGGCCAGTCAGCTTCGACTGCAACAGCATTGAAGCCTTTCTCGCTGACCAGGCGCTTCGTAATCTGCGCGCGCAGCCGATAAAACTCGTGAGTGCCATGTGTCGCTTCTCCGATCAGAACGAACCGGGAGTCGCCAATGGCTCTCAACAAGGGGTCAAAATCCGTCGCCTCTCCCCTAAGCGGATGCGCTGATCGCCGGATCGCGCTTACAAGGTCGGGATCGTATTTAGGAAGCATTCTTGCACCTCTACTCTCGCAGCCTGAAGAAACTGCCTGAATTGGGCACCCCCGGAAGCCCCGCTTCAAAAACTAGTTGTCATCGACTCCCAGGTAACCCTGCAACGTGATGTTGTTGCTCACCACGCTGGCGGTAAGCACTGTCAAGCAATGCATTCACTTCTTCATCTGGCACTTGCGAGAAATCGTGGTAAAACTGCCCTACTCCATAAAATCTCTCGGGGATGGCGGCACAAACTACTTCGTCCACCTCGTGCCTCAGCCGATTGACCGTCGAACGCGGCGCCACCGGAGCGGCGATCACAATGGCCGCTGGCTTCATTTGCCGCAAAGCACGAACGCCGGCTCGCAAGCTCGACCCTGTGGCGATTCCGTCGTCCACAAGAATCACGGTCTTCCCGCGCACGTCCAGCGCAGGTCGTCCGCCGCGATAGATTCCTTCCCGGCGAGCAAGCTCGGCTCTCTCTGTCCGTGTGACCATCTCGACGACCAAATCGGATAGGCCTATCGACTTAACCACCTCTTTGTCTAGAACACGAACGCCGCCGCTACCGATGGCTCCGAACGCAAACTCCTCATGCCCGGGCACTCCCAACTTGCGCAGCACGAATATGTCCAATGGCACGTTTAGGGTTCTCGCCACTTCGAAGGCGACTGGAACGCCGCCCCGTGGAACCCCGAGCACAATCACGTCGTCTCGGTTCGCGTACTTCTCGAGGTGTGACGCTAACTGCTGGCCAGCTTCAGCTCGGTTTTGAAATATCATCGAACTACCTCGATTTCCCTCTGCAGCTGTCGCCGCCTATTCAGTAACAAGATCTCGTCTTCCTCGTGCAGCGTGCCGCAATAGAAATAATCTTTCTGGAACTGGATGTTATGCTGTGCTTTCGAAGGTTTGGAAATCTCCCTGATTGTCTCCGCAACTTGCGCTGCAGGAGCGTGAAGCGCGATGTCGGCCTGAGACAATATGCCGATGCACCTGCCGTTCTTGTCCACAACCGGGATTCTGCGAACTTGGTTTTCCTGCATCAGCAGTTCACATTCTTCTAGGGTGTACTCCGGTTCGCAGGTCACCGGTACCGCAGTCATCAATTCCCAGACTTCGATGCCATCGCCCTTCTTTCCCTCCGCAACCACGCCACAGCAAAGATCACGGTCGGTTATTATCCCCTCGAGCAGAGGATCGGCCGGGTCTGAGACCACTGGGATGGCCCCAAGTCCCTCTTCTTTCATTGACATGGCAGCCACGCGGGCCGAATCCCACGGCGTGCACGTCACAATATCCTTGGTCATGAGCTCCTTCACCAGCATCGCGGCCCTCCTTGCCTGCACTTAATTCTTGACAATTTCCGACACCGGCCGCAGTGAAGCTGATCACACGTGTGCGTGATCAGACTCACATTCCGTTGGTAGCGGGTACACACGACCGCAACAGAAAATAAGTGCACCGCGGAGAACACGGGAAGCCTTGGTCTGCGCCGGTCTCCGTAATAATTCGTACTTCAGGCCGCCACCGCGCTATGTTTGGCGACCGCCTGCGGCACCTGCCGCAGATTAATTGCTTGAAACGTCTTGACCACATCTTCGGTGGATAGTTCGACCACTTTCCCCGGACCTTGTGGCTCAGCTCGTACCAACAAGTCGTCCATCGAAATCACACCGATCAACGCTCCATCTTTGGCAATGACCGGAAGACGACGCACGCGTCCCTCACGCATTGCTTTCAGCGCGACATGGATATCATCCTCCGGCGAGCAGGAGTAAACCTTCCACGACATCACATCGGCGACCGCAAGGTCCCCGGCAGGCTGGTTCCTCGTTCCCAGAGCAATGCAAATATCGCGATCGGTGACGATACCGACGACCCTACCTTCCTGCGTCACCACGGGCAGAAACCCGCAGTTTCCCCGCCACATGAATTCAGTTGCCGAACCGAGATTGGTTTCCGGCCGACACTGATATGGTGTTCCCATCATGACATCTGCGACTTTCATTTTCTTACTCCCTTCTTCGAAGCTTTCTTCGGC
>Ga0070732_10002105_pt1 | contig 10852 bp, 4 predicted proteins | sample Coa_R1_5_FD_66449 | JGI IMG/M metagenome (GOLD analysis project Ga0070732, IMG submission 66449) | Surface soil microbial communities from Centralia Pennsylvania, which are recovering from an underground coalmine fire - Coalmine... | ecosystem: Environmental > Terrestrial > Soil > Unclassified ...
GCAGCACATGATTCGACACGATCCGGATGCGTTGCGCGATGCCCCATCCGTGCATCGGCTCTTGCGTCAGTGTTCGGAGGATTAGCAGGTCCAGCGTCCCCTGGACCAGGTCAGTTGGTTTGCTCACGCAGCCTCCCCTTACTTATCGACAGGAACTTTACGCCACTCCTGTCAATAGTCAAGGGGAAAAGTGCGAAGAAAAAGCGCGCTGCATTCTGGCTAGATTGTCAACTCTTTAGACAACTAGACTGACAGGTGTGTTCAGTATAAGCCCTTTTTAGCCCTCCTCGTTTTTGCCTTTTTCGAGGACTCATGAATCGTTTTTCGCATCAGAGAAAAGTTTTCACCCCACGCGATGCAGCGACTCGCGTCTTCGATTTAATGCCTCTCTTCGCGAATGTTCGTGGCCGGAATCGCAGTTTGGAGTGAACTTCCTTTTCGAGTTCGAGTAAGATTCAGGCGGGCAAGGCGCGGCTAGAAAGTTTCTAGACCGGTTCACTCTCTCGGCGAAGGTTGTGCGATGCGCGAATCTCGGCTGAATTTTGCTTTTTTGCCGATGGCGGCGATTTTCCTTGCCGCATTCGCACCGCCGCTTGTTCTCGCGCGAACCTCAAAGATGCCGGATGCACGATTAGCCCTGCGTACCGGCTGGCGCTTGCAGTCGTCACGTCAAATCGGCGCAACGGGTGCACAGATTTCCACTCCAGGTTTTCAAACGGTTGGCTGGCATTCGACCAACGTCCCTTCCACCGTTGTGGCTGCGCTTGTCGCCGACGGCACCTATCCCGATCCGGATTTCGGCATGAACCTGCGCAAAATTCCCGGCACAACGTATCCGATCGGCGCGAATTTCGCGAATTTGCCGATGCCCAAGGACAGCCCGTTTGCCTGCTCATGGTGGTATCGCAAGGAATTCACGCTTCCGAGAAAGTTCAACGGACGCACAGCGTGGCTGCATTTCGACGGCATCAATTACCGCGCGAATATCTGGATCAACGGAAAAAAAGCCGCCGATGCGAAAGATGTGGCCGGCGCGTACCGCGTCTACGATTTCGAGGTCACGCAACTCGTGAAGCCCGGCGAAAAGAACACCATCGCCGTGGAAATCTTCGCGCCCACGGAAAACGATTTGGCCATGAACTGGGTTGATTGGAATCCGACGCCCCCGGACAAAGACATGGGTCTCTGGGGCGACGTGTACTTTGCGGCGACCGGCGCAATCGCCGTGCGCCATCCGCAAGTGGTCACGCATTTCGCGAGCGCATCGCTCGCTGAAGCCGATCTCACGGTTATGGCGGACGTGCGGAATGCGTCGACCGCGCCCACGCGCGCTGTTGTGCAAGGCGAAATCTCAGGCGCAAACAATAATGCCGTGCGTTTCGAGCAGCCAATCGACCTGAAGCCCGGCGAGACGCGCACCATCAAGTTCACTCCAGCGCACTTTCCGCAGCTGCGTATAGCACACCCCAAAATTTGGTGGCCCTACGGGATCGGCCCGCAAAATCTTCATACGCTCACGGTGCAGGCGACGGTAGGCGGAACGGTTTCCGACGAACAGCGAATTCGCTTTGGAATTCGCGAGATCACTTCCGGATTGACGCCGCAGAACTATCTGCTCTTTCGCATTAATGGAAAAAAACTCTTGATTCGCGGTGGCGGCTGGGCTCCGGACATGCTGATGCGCGAATCGCACCAGCGCCTCGAGGCGCAGTTCGATTACGTCCGCGAGGTGGGCCTGAATACAATTCGCCTGGAAGGGAAGCTCGAGCCGGATGATTTTTTCAACCTCGCGGACGAGCGCGGCGTACTGGTGATGGCCGGCTGGTGCTGCTGCAGTTTTTGGGAACAGTGGGAAAAGTGGACGCCGTCCGATCTTGAAAACGCCACGGCGCAGTTGCGTTCGCAAATTCTGCGGCTGCGCAGCCACCCGAGTTTGCTCGTGTGGTTGAATGGCAGCGACAATCCGCCTCCCGCGGACGTGGAGCGCGCGTACATCGACGTTCTACAGCAAGCGAACTGGCCCAATCCATATATTTCCTCTGCGTCGCGGGAGGAAACCTCAGTCACGGGTCCTTCCGGAGTGAAGATGCTCGGCCCGTATGATTACGTGCCTCCGGCGTACTGGCTTGCCGACGTGGAGCGCGGAGGCGCTTATGGATTCAACACGGAGACGAGCCCCGGACCCGCGCCAGTGGTCGAGGGCAGCTTGAAGAAAATGATGCCCGCCGAACAAATTTGGCCACCGAATGACTACTGGCATTTTCACGGCGCCAGCGGAAGATATCAATGGCTCTCCGCGTTCGACGACGCCATGACGCAAATGTACGGCGCGCCGAATGATCTTGCCGATTACGAAAGAAAATCGCAGGCCATGGCGTACGAAGGCGAACGTGCCATGTTCGAGGCCTACGGGCGTAATAAGTACGAATCGACCGGCGTGATTCAATGGATGCTGAACAACGCCTGGCCATCTTTATTTTGGCACCTCTACGATTATTATTTGCAGCCTGCCGGCGGATATTTCGGCGCGAAGAAAGCGAATGAATTGCTGCATGTGCAATATTCCTACGACGATCGCAGCGTGGCCGTCGTCAATGGTTTCTACCGCGCCTTTCCGGGATTGACAGTCGCCGCGAAAGTTTACAGCTTCGACATGAAACCAATCTTCTCGCGCCGCTCCATCGTCAGTGTGCCTGCTGATTTCAGCGCACGCGCATTCAAAATTCCGAGCTTCCCGCGGACGCCCACGCCTCAAGCGTATTTTTTGAAACTCGATTTGGAGGACCGCGCCGGAAAGTTGCTCAGTTCGAATTTCTATTGGCTCTCAAACATGCCCACAATATTCGCGTGGGACCGGAGTACTGATCAGCGAACCGAAGTGAATTCCTATCCCGATTTTACAATGCTCTCTCGCCTGCCGCGCGTGCTGCTTGGGGCCCGCGCGAGCCGCGAACCGGCGGAAGACGGCGCGCCCGGGGTCAGCGTGCATTTGCGCAATCCAAGCCCCCATTTGGCGTTCCAGGTGCGGCTCGCTATCCAGGAAAAAGACGGCGGTGAAGTCCTGCCCGTTTTCTGGAGTGATAATTATTTTGAGCTGATGCCCGGTGAGATGAAAACGCTCACGGCGCGCTATCCAGCCGGAACCAAATTATCCGGCGAAGCAAAACTGCAAATCAGCGGCTGGAATATCGCGCCGCTAACCCTTCCAATCTCGTCCGTGAACGACGAATCCGCGAAGTCAGCCAAGGTGATTCGCTAATGTCGCCGGGAAATTGTGTGCAGCGGCACGCTTGGTCAAAGGTTATTCTTCGTTACTGCCATCTGTTTCTCCAACGCGCAAGAGCAGAGAGCTGATGCCCGGCGAGCCGTCACAACCTTCCGGACGCGGCGGTGGACTTCGCCGCTCGCTGGGCCTGTGGGATCTGATCCTCTACGGCATCATCATTATTCAACCTGTGGCGCCGATGCCGTCGTTCGGTGTGGTCAGCAACGCGGCGCGCGGCCACGTGGTGACAGCCATGCTGATCGCCATGGTTGCCATGCTTTTCACCGCCATCAGCTATGGCCGCATGGCGCGCGTTTATCCCAGCGCCGGTTCGGCCTTCACTTACGTGGGCCGCGAACTTCATCCCGCACTCGGCTACATCACCGGATGGAGCATGGCGATGGACTACATTCTGAATCCGCTGATTTGCACCATCTGGTGCAGCAAGGCGGCGCAGAACTTTTTCCCGCAGATGCCGTATTTCCTGTGGGCGATTTTCTTCGCGTTGCTCTTCACCTGGCTGAATCTTCGCGGAGTCGAAACGTCGGCGCGAGTCAACGCATTTCTCGCGGCGGGCATGGGAATCGTGATTGTGATCTTCGTCGTCGAGGCCATCCGTTACATTTATCACCTCCCGTCTTTCGGCCCCGGCTTCTTTACGCATCCGTTTTACGATCCTCGGACATTCTCTTCGTCGGCGCTTTTTCGCGGCACTTCAATCGCGGTGCTCACGTATATCGGCTTCGACGGCATTTCGACGCTGTCAGAAGAGGTGAAGAACCCCCGGCGCAATGTTTTGCTCGCCACAGTCTTGGTGTGCGTTGTCACGGGAGTACTCGCGTCCATCGAAGTTTATTTGGCGCAACTCGTCTGGCCCGCGTCGCTGCCTTTTCCTGATGTTGACACGGCGTTTGTTCACATCTCGGGCCGCGTCGGTGGCATTTTCCTTTTTGGGCTTGTGAATTTGACGTTGCTCGTCGCAAATATCGGCTCGGGCATGAGCTCACAACTTGGCGCCGCGCGTCTTCTCTACGGCATGGGACGCGGCAACGCTCTGCCGCGCTCATTTTTTGGCGCGATCGAGCCCAGGAATCACGTCCCGCGCAACAATGTGCTGCTCACCGGCGCGCTTGCATTGGCCGGGGCTTTCACCATCAGCTATACGCTGGGCGCTGAAATGCTCAATTTCGGCGCGCTGCTCGCCTTCATGGGCGTGAATGCCGCCGCGTTCGTCCGCTATTACCTTCGCGAAGAGAAAAGGTTCTGGATGAATTTCGTTCCTCCGGTGCTTGGCTTCTTGATTTGCCTTTTCATCTGGCTGCACCTTGGTTGGCAGGCGCGAGTCGCAGGCGCAATTTGGATGGCGGCGGGAATTATCTATGGCGCAATAAAGACAAAAGGATTCCAGCGTAAACTCGTGCAATTTGATTTTCCCATGGATGAGGCCTAGCCTATTCTGGATTCCTTTCGAGAAAATCGGAACCCTCAGCCGTCGCGATACGTCCGTATATTGCTAATTAGGACTTTGCGCAGCCGTTTGCGTTTTGCGTATAATTCTGCTCGCAAATCGGGGGATACATTCCAACTGTGAGTGTCATTTGCGATTCTTTACGGGCCGGAGCACTTCTTTTTGAACCACCGCCGATTCTTGTTTGTTAAGGAGATGAATAATGGCAAAAGCTCGCATTATTTGCGCCGGACTCGCGGCGCTGTTTCTCTCGACCTTCGCGGCGATGCACGTGTTCCCGCAGGAACAAAAAACATCCGATGAAAAAGCCCCCGACATTTTCGCCAATCTGAAATTCCGCGACCTGGGTCCCGCCGCGGCGGGAGGACGCGTTGCCGCTGTCGCCGGAGTTCCCGGCGAACCGAATGTGTACTACGTGGGCGCGGGCGGCGGCGGCGTGTTCAAAACGGTCGATGGCGGATCAACGTGGAAAGCGATCTTCGAGCACGAAGCCACCGCGTCGATCGGCGCGATTGCCATTGCTCCATCGAACCCGAACTACGTCTGGGTCGGCACCGGCGAAGGCAACATTCGCAACGACCTCATCGACGGCAATGGCGTCTACTTTTCCGCCGACGCCGGAAATTCGTGGAAATTCATGGGTCTGGCGGGCACGCAACAAATTACGGATATTCTCGTCGATCCGAATGATTCGAACACTGTTTTGGTTGGCGCACTTGGGCACGCGTGGGGACCCAATGCGGATCGCGGCGTCTTCAAGACCATCGATGGCGGGAGGACGTGGAAGAAAGTTCTCTATGTTAACAATTCCACCGGCGTGTCAGACCTTGAAATGGCGCCCGGAAATCCGAGCGTTCTTTTCGCGTGCATGTGGCAGTTTCGCCGTTATCCGTGGACACTAATGGACGGCGGTCCCGATAGCGCGATTTACCGCTCGACCGACGGCGGCGATACGTGGAAGAAGCTGACGAAGGGAATGCCCGAAGGTCCGCTGGGACGCAGCGCGGTCGCGATTGCTCCCTCGAATCCCAGTCACATTTACGCGCTCATCGCCGCGAAGCACGGAATGCTCTGGCAATCGACCGATATGGGCGATTCGTGGACGGCAGTCAGCGACAATCACGCGCTGGACGTACGCGCGTTCTATTTTTCGAAGCTCGTCGTGTCCCCGGACGATGAAAATAAAGTGTATTTCATGTCGTTCAACATGATGGAGTCGACTGACGGCGGCAAGACTGCATTTGTTGCCGATCGCGGCGTCCATTCCGATCATCACACTCTTTGGATCGACCCGAAAAATCCCGGCCGCATGATATTGGGCACCGATGGTGGCGCATATCTGTCGACGGACGGCGCCAAGACGTGGCGTTTCCTTGACGGAATGCCCATCGAGCAGTTTTACATGGTCTCCGCGAGCAGCACCGAGCCGTATTCTGTTTGCGGAGGATTGCAGGACAATAGCTCGTGGTGCGGGCCGTCTTCGGATTTGAGCCGCAGAGGCGTTTCCAACGCCGCATGGTACACGGTGGTCGGCGGAGACGGTGAATATGCCGTGATCGCCCCCACCAATCCCGACATTATTTATACCGACTCGCAGGACGGCTCGATCGAACGCCTTGATCTGAAGACGCACATAAGCCGCTCGATTCAACCGTATCTCGAGGGTGTCGAAGCAGTGAAGCCCGCGGACTTGAAATACCGCTTCAATTGGACTTCTCCAATTGCCGTTTCGCCCACCGACGCGAATGAAGTTTATCTCGGTGGCAATGTTGTTTTTAAATCTACCGACGGGGGCAAGACGTGGGCGCCGATCAGCGGCGACTTGACGCGCAACGACAAGAGCAAACAGGAAATCGCCGGCGGCCCCGTGCAGCACGACATTAGCGGCGCCGAAACGTACGACACAATTCTCAGCATCACACTGGCGCCCACTGATCCGAAAGTAATTTGGGTTGGCACGGACGACGGCTTGGTGCAGGTGACGCGCGACGGCGGCAAGTCTTGGAAAAACGTGGCTCCGAATATTTCCGGCGCGCCGGAATGGGCCCGTGTTTACCAAGTGGGTGTGTCGCCGTTTAATGCGGGCACGGCATACGTTACCTACGACGCGCACGAACTCGATAATCGCGGTGTGTATGTCTATCGAACATCGGATTACGGCGCTACGTGGCAAAAAATCACCGATGGCCTGCCGGATAATTCTCCGGCGCACGTCGTGCGCGAAGATCCCGACAAGCGCGGATTTTTGGTTGCTGGAACGGACACTGGATTGTTTTATTCGTCCGATCGCGGCGACCACTGGCAGCCGCTCAAATCCAATTTCCCCACGGTGCCTGTGCTGGATGTGCAATTCGTCAAAAACCAGCACGATCTGCTCGTCGCCACGCACGGACGCGGAATCCTTGCGCTCGACGACATTCGGCCGCTCGAAGAGTTCACGCAAGATGTGCAATCGAGCGCCTTCCATCTCTTTACACCTAAGTCAGGAACCATATTCCACACGTGGCGCAGCGATGAAGGGCAGGGCGGAGGTTATACCGCGCCCAACGCACCCACCGGAGCGGTGATTGATTACTACCTGAAAACGGAGATCAAGCCCACGCCGGAAGAGCGGAAGGAACATCACAGGCCCGTGAAGATCGTGATCACGGACGAACGCGGCAATATGGTCGCCACTGATTACGGCCCGGGCGAAGCAGGCATCAACCGTTTCGTTTGGACCATGCAATACGAAGGGCCCGAACCACTGAGATACGAGCGGATGCCGAGGCCCAATGAGTTCTTCAATGCGAATCGTGGGCCGCGCGTCGCGCCCGGTACTTACCGAGTGTCAGTCACCGCAAACGGCCAAACCCAATCTGCAAACGTTACGGTCGAGCCCGATCCGAATCTTCACGTGGATCCAGCCATTTTCCGCGCGGAAGCGGAAGCGGGAGTGAAGGCGCGCAACGAAATGAGCGCCATCAACGAAGTGATCAACCGCGTCGACGGCATTAACAAGGAACTGGAGGCGTTCCGCTCAGCCGTTCAAGGCAGCGACGATCAACAGGAGCAGGCTAAATATCGCCCGGTGATCGCCCGCGGCCGCGAGTTGAGCAAAAAACTCGCCGCAATCAAGGACGCGATCTACAATCCAAATGTCCAGCACGAAGTCTCCGAGGACGACATCCACGAACTCACCGACTTCCACAGCCAGCTCAATCGTTTAGTTTTTGAAGTTGGTGGCGCCTATGGCGAAGCGCCGAATGAATTGTTGCGTCAACAGATGACGGAACTGTTTACAAAAGCGGACGCAACGATCAAGCAGTACAACGAAGCGCTGCACACGGACATCGCCGAGTACAACAAAGCGGCGCAATCAGCGGGAGCGCCGGGAGTCTTCGGCGGAAGTCCCATCGAGGTAAAGCCCGTTAAATAAAATACAGGCTGAACTCCATAGCTCATGTCCAGCCCGGTGTTTCGTGCCGGGCTGACCTGAGACTTTTCCGTGAATCGACACCCGCTGTGCATTCGAGAAAGCCAGTGGGGAAATTTCCGCGTTTGCTTTGTCCATAGAGTTCTCTTCAGCCGGGAAATTAGGAGGCGATCAGTTCGTGCAGGGGCGAAACATGCGCGCCGTCGCGGGCGCTCGCGTTATGATATGTCGTTGCGGGAGGGGAAAGGAATTATGCCGGCGAGAGAACCCATTTATCTCGGAATTGACATTGGCGGAACAAAAGTCGCCGCCGGAATGGTAACGGCGCGCGGAGAAATTCTATCGAAAGTGCGCGTGCCCATGTCGAGCCGCGGAAACGAAACGGAAGGATTGGATGCGGTCGAACGCGCCATCGCGGCGGCATTCGAAAGGGAGCCGAAGCGCCGCGCATCGGTGGCAGCGATAGGCATCAGCAGTCCCGGCCCTCTAGATCCGCGCAAGGGGATCATCATCAATCCGCCAAATCTCCCGTGCTGGCAGAATTTTCCGCTTGCTGCGAAAGTACAGCGGCTGCATCGCCTCCCGACATTTGTCGACAACGACGCGAATGCTGCCGCGCTGGCCGAGGCGATGTGGGGCGCGGGCCGCGGATACGAGTCCGTGTTTTACGCGACGTTGGGAACGGGAATCGGCACCGGCGTGATTCTGGGAGGCAAGATTTATCACGGACGGACGGGCGCAGCGGCCGAAGGCGGGCACGTTTCGATCGATTACCGCGGCCCGAAATGCGCGTGCGGCAAACTTGGATGCATTGAAGCGCTCGCGGCGGGCCCCGCGGTGGCTAAGCGCGCGCGCGAACGGCTGGCGAGCGGCGGCGCTGGCAGCGAAAAACTTCTGGCGCTTGCGGGCGGGAATCCGGAATTAGCGACGGCGGAAATGGTGAGTGCCGCGTGGCGCGCGGGCGATAAACTAGCGGCTTCGATTTTGCGGCAGACTGCCGACCTGCTGGCGATCTGGCTGGGCAACATCGTCGACATGTTCGAACCCGACGTGATTATTTTTGGCGGCGGAATGGGAGAATTGATGTCCGAGTGGTTTGGGCGCATTCGCGAGCAGCTTCCCGCGTGGACGATCAATTCGCGCTGCAGGGAAATTCCGCTGGTCCGCGCACGCTACGGAGAAGATTCCGGAATCGCAGGCGCCGCCGCGCTCTGCCTTTCGGCCAAGAACGCAAAGCCGCGAACCATTGCGCGCCGCGTCCCGAAGAAAAAACGCAAGTAAGGTTGCGCGCGCATCGTAAAGTCATTTCTGAATCCAGCAAGCCTCGCGCATTGTCGTACACGCGAGCCCGCGGCGTTTTCCGCTGACGCTCGTTCCATGTCATATTAGAATATTGTTGTGCGCATCTGAAATTCTGCGAAGATTACATGAAAGCTCAACGTCTAGTTCTCTCCGCTTTATTGGTGCTGCTGGTTCTGGCCGCGGCCGGTCTGGTGCTGACCAACTCCTGGACGAATGGCGTTTTGAAACTGGCCGCAAAACAGTCGTCCAGTGAAGCATTGGTCGATGAAACTCCGCTCCGAACCGCGCAGCAACTGGCCAAAGTAGCGGTGACTTCCGACGAACAGGAATACGCGGGAGCGGCGTTGCGTCTGGCTGACCATGAAGTGGATATGGCTTTCAGCGCCGCGCTGCGCGACGCCACTCGCCATACGCCCCCTCTTAGTCCTGAGGCAAAAGTCCTGCAAGCGCGCATCGTGCGACGCCAGGCCCGCGTGGACACGGAGAAGGCGAATATCGCGCGGCTCATCGCGCTGGTTGCAAAAGCTCCGGCTGGCAAAAAAAACGAGCTCCAACAGGAACTGACGCTGGCCCAGGCGCAGGAATCGCTCGACGAAGACGAACTGGGAGACGCACAACAGGATTTCATTCGTGCCGGGGGAGATCCCCGAACGAAGGTTCAGCAAGCGCTGCAGCAGCACGAGCAATCCGTGGCGGATCTCGACAAGGGAATCATAACCTTTGCGACCAGCAGTTATCAGGTGTCGATCGAACAAACCACCGCGCGAAATGTGCTCGCGGAATTTCGCGCGTGGAAATCGCTGAACGCGAAAACGCTCCAAATCGATGCGGCGCGTCAAGACGCGCTGAAACGAGCCAGCGCACTCTCACAAGCGCACGATGCGCTCGAAAAACAAATTCAAACGCAGCAAACCCCCGGCACGGCGGAACAGCCGGCAAGTTCCACAACGTCCGCAGCACCGCCAACGTTGCTGGCCGGCAGTGCCACTACAACCACCGCCGAGCTCGCGCGCGTCCACAAACTCAGCGACGATCAAAAGACAGCGGCGGGATTGGACCTGCGCATCGAAAACGAGCAAACGATTGCCGGAATCTACGGAAAATGGAGCGCGCTCGTTTTCAGCCGTGAACGCGTGTTCCTCCGCGAGTTGCTCGAATCAGTGTTCTGGATTTTGGTGATCGCGGTTGTTGTTTCTCTTTCTGACCTGTTGATTAGCGGATTTTTTATGAAGCATGTTCCTGACCGCAAGCGATTTCTGACGTTGCGTTCCGTCATCATGGTTTCGACGCGCGTGCTTGGCATCATTCTGGTTCTGCTCGTGATTTTCGGGGTGCCCAACCAGTTCGCAACGGCTTTGGCTCTGGCGGGCGCCGGCTTGACCGTGGCGTTGAAGGATTTCAT
>Ga0070732_10002106_pt1 | contig 10841 bp, 10 predicted proteins | sample Coa_R1_5_FD_66449 | JGI IMG/M metagenome (GOLD analysis project Ga0070732, IMG submission 66449) | Surface soil microbial communities from Centralia Pennsylvania, which are recovering from an underground coalmine fire - Coalmine... | ecosystem: Environmental > Terrestrial > Soil > Unclassified ...
ATGACCCGCCGCCGGCGCTGGTGGTCGGTCCTGAAGCTCGCCGAGGTGCCGGCCGAGGCGGGACCCGGCGCAGGCGGCGTGTCCGACCTTCAGCGTGCCGTCCTTGCGCTGAGCCCGGCCGACCGGCTGCCGCTCGTCCTTCACTTCTATCTCGACCTGCCGCTGGAAGAGACCGCCCGGGCGCTCAACGTGTCGCCGGCGGCGGCCAGGTCCCGCATCTATCGGGCCGCGAAGAAGCTTCGCGCCGACCTGACCGTCGAGGAGGTTTCCTGACATGGGCGACGAATTCCGCAGAGAGCTGGGTCGAGCGTTCGAGCAGATGAGCGGAGCACCGAGCCCCGCGCTCGGCGAGCGCGTCCGCTCGTCACTGGCCGGGGCGCCGGAGCGTCGCGGGCCCTACTGGATCGCGGGCGTGGCCGCCGTGGCGATCGCGGCCCTGGTGATCACCGTCCTCTTCGTGGGACACCCGCTCAACCGCGCCCCGGTCAACGCGGGCCCTGGCGTGCGGACCAGCCCGTCGGCCTCGGCCACCCCTTCGGCCGCGCCCTCGTTCGACTGCTCGAGCCAGCCCGTGGCCTCCTCGCCTCCGGTTGCACAGCCGGTCTCGTTCATCGATGCCGTGCAGCCGAGCACCCAACCCGGGTTCGACCGCCTGACGATCGAGTTCAGCAACGGCCGGCCCGGCGCCATCGTGGTCGGGGGCCATAGCGGGACGTCCTTCACCCTTTCGCCGAGCGGTCAGCCGGTCACGCTCCAGGGCGTCAACGGAATCCTCGTCACGATCGACGGCGCCGACCTTCACACGGCTTACAGCGGCCCGACCGACATCGTGACCGGCTTCAAGGGCCTGGTCGAGGTGCGCAGGGTCCAGGACTTCGAAGGGACGGTGCAGATCGCGCTGGGCATCAACGGCTCGCCTTCGTGCTTCCACATCACGCTGAACCCGAACAGCCTCGTGATCGACGTGCCGGCGTCCTGAACTACATTGGTGCGGACTCATCGACCAGCTCAAGGAGACCGCCAATGTCGACGCTTGCCTTCGACCCCGAGGAGACGACGCCGTGGGAAAAGGTCCGGCCGCGCGCCATCGCGCCCGAGCAATGGAGGAAGTTCGAGGGCTACGCGGCGGAGATCTTCCGGTCCTTCGGCATGGACCTCGACACACCTGGCACACTCAACACCCCGACGCGCTACCTTCGCGCGCTCTATGAGGCCACCTCGGGCTACGAGGGCGATCCCAAGCTGCTGACCGCGTTCCCGACCGAATGCCACGGTGGCCCCGACTGCAACATCAGCCAGGTGATCGAAGGCCCGATCGAGTTCTTCTCGCTTTGCGAGCACCACGCGCTGCCCTTTCACGGGCATGCCTACATCGCCTACATCGCGCATGAGGAGATCATCGGGATCTCCAAGCTGACCCGCCTCGTGCGCGTGTTCGCGCGGCGGTTCACCGTCCAGGAGCGCGTCGGCGTGGAGATCGCCGATGAGCTCGTGCGCGTGCTGAAGCCGCATGGCGTGGCGGTCCATCTCAACGCGATGCACCTCTGCACACAGATGCGCGGCGTGCGCGAAGGCCACTCGCGCACGTTGACCTCGTTCTGGCGCGGCAACTACGAGAGCGACCCGCAGCTGCGCACCGAGTTCCTCCAGGCCGTCCAGCAGCCAAGCGACCACTGAGCGCCCTGCTCGAGCCGTTCGAGGTCCTCTTCGAAGAGGCCCTGCCGAGCTACCAGCTGCCGCTCGAGCTCGAGCGGATCTACGGGCGGCTAGGGTTTGGAGCGCAAGCCCTGTACTCGAACTTCGTCTCGTCGCTCGATGGCGTGGTCACGCTCGGCTCGAAACCATCGGCGGGGTCACTGATCAGCGGCCGCAACGAGGCGGACCGGTTCCTGATGGGCCTGCTGCGCGCGTGCGCCGACGCCGTGCTGCTCGGCGCAGGCACGCTGCGCGCCACCCCGGGCCACCGCTGGACCGCGGCGCACATCTACCCGGACGCGGCGGCGGACTTCGCGGCGCTGCGCAAGAGCCTCGGTCGCAGCGCCGACCCAAGGCTCGTGCTGCTCACGACGGGCCGTGACATCGACCTGTCACATCCCGCCGTGGCGGAGGGTGCGACATTCGTCACCACCACAGCAGGAGCTCGCATCCTGCGCGCGGGTCTGCCGAGCTCCTGCGACCTGGTCGAGATCGGCGAACACGGGGAGGTGGATTTTCGCAGCGCGGTCGACGAGCTGCGCAGGCGCGGTCACCATGTCCTGTTGACGGAGGGGGGCCCGCACGTGATGGGTGAGCTCATCAGGCAGGGTCTGCTCGATGAGGCGTTTCTCACGATCTCGCCGGTGCTGGCCGGCCGCGGCAAAGAGCAGCGGCTCGGCATGGTGGCCGGCGCCGAGCTCCTACCGGACAACGGTGTATGGACGCGCCTGCTGAGCGCCCGCCGGCAGGGCGACTACCTGTTCCTCAGATACCGGCTCCGCCCCTAGGCGCAGGAGTCGGCGCCCAGCTTGAGCGGCGCCGACTGGGCGCCCGCCGGCGTCCGGGTGACCACGAACAGGGCCGCCGACTTGGCCCCGCTGGGCAGCTGCAGGTTCAGGACGGCGGCGGGCTCGCCGATCTTGAAGCCGCGAGAGCTGTCCGAATGCGACAACAGGGTCGTCGGAGCATCGCCAGTGCAGCGGTCGAAGTACATGACGTCATACGAGTACGGGCCTGTGTAGGTGGTCGTGAAGATCACGCCCACGTCGACCGAGCACGGTCCGTTGATGGCGCAGTTGGTGTCCTTGTCGCCCGTGAACGGGCAAGGCGTGGCGGTGGTGCAGAACTGCACGCTCTGGACCTGGCCCGCCGAGGCGGGTGCGAGCGTCGGCACGTCGTGGAGGGCGACGGTCGAGGGGCTCGGGCTCGCGTGAGGGGACGTCTTGGAGCTGGGCGAGGCGGTGGCCGTCGGACCCGGTGACGAGCTCCCGCGCAGGTGCGAGATCAGGAAGATGCTGCCGACGCCGAGCAGCAGGATGACGATCACCGCCACGGCCGCCGGTGCCAGCCACGCCGGGCGTTCGGAGGGAAGGCCGATCGACGGCCGCCGCGCGGGCGGGGTCTTGCGCTGGGGAGTGGCGGGTCGCGCTGGGGCCGGGGTGGAGTCGGCCGGCGCGGGGGCGATGGTCGCGGTCGCCGAGCTCGCCGGCACGCCGACGCCGGCCAGCGCCACCTCGCCGGGCTGCCAGACCGGCTGCTCCACCGGCGCCCAGGTCTGCTCGACGGGCTTGGCGGGCTTGTCCGGCGCGGAGGGGGTGGCGACCGAGGCCGCCGCTGCCGGGGCGACGCTGTCGAAGGCCGACCGGGTGCCCGCCGGCTCGGGAGCCGCGGGGGCGGGGGCGGGCGGGAAGGTCTCCCGTGGTGAAGCAGGTTGGGGAGGCGACGTCGCCGCGGCGGGCGGGATGGTCGCGGGCGGCGGGAACGTCTCGTACGAGGGCGTGCGCGGGGGCGCCTCCGCCCACGTCGGGATCGGCTCGGCCTTGCGCTCGACCGGAGCCACGGGGGCGGTGGGCGGAGGCGGGGCCGAAGCGGCCGGCGGCATCGGGATCGCCGGCAGCGACGGGTAGGTCTGGACCGACCGCTCCGGGGCCTCGTAGGAGACCGGCGTCCTGATCGGGGCTTCGTCCCGACGGGGCGGCGGCGCGTAGGAGGGGGCCGTGGGAGGGGCCGCCGGCTCCTTCGGCAGGAACGGTGTGATGGGCGGGACCTCGCGGCCCCCAGAGCGCAGCGCCAGCTCGGACTGTGCCGCGACCTGCCGGTCCGGCGCGAGCAGGGCCGAGGCCATCTCGCGCAGCGCGCCCTGCGCGCGGTCGGCGGCGGGGCCCATGGCGCCGCTCGCCATCGAGCGCATCGTGACCACGAGGCCGGGTGCGATGTTCGGCGGCGCCGGGGCGCCGGCCGGGTCGACGCCGAACGCGGCGCAGACCGCCATGCCGCACGAGCGCACGTCGGCGCGAAGGTCGCTCTGCGAGGGAGCTCCGCGGACAGCCGCTGCGGGATGTCCCGCGAGCCGCACCTCGCCGTTGCCGGTCACGCGGACGGCGGTCGCGTTGAAACCGCCCATCGCGATGCCTGCCTCGTGCAGGGCGGCGATCCCGGAGAGCACCGCCCCGCCGAGCGCGGCGGCCGCGGGTGGCGTGAGCGGGCCGCGCGAGAGGATGGTGCCCAGGGGTGTGCCCTCGTTGGGCTCCACCGCGACCCAGACGCCATTGGCGTCGGTGCCCCAGCCGAGCACCGGGGAGAGAGCCGGATGACGGTGGTCGAACAGCCGCTGGAGGCGCGGCACGGCGGCCGCGGCCTCGGCGGGTGGAACGGGGATCTCGTGCACGACGACGGCCTTGCCGTTCTTCAAAACGGCCTTCCAGCCCTGGCCGGCGCCAGGTCCCACGAGTTCGATCAGCTTCGGTTTAGGCTCTGACTCGGGCATTTACGGGTGCATGGTACCCTTGCGGCACGTGGCATACGTCATCGTTCAGCCCTGCATCGACGTAAAAGACGCGTCCTGCGTCGAGGTCTGTCCGGTGGACTGCATTCATACGGACGACGCGGCGAACATGTATTTCATCGACCCCGACGAGTGCATCGACTGCGGCGCCTGCGTCGATCCCTGCCCGGTGGACGCGATCTTCCCCGAGGATGAGGTTCCCGAGCAGTGGCGCAATTTCATCCAGATCAACGCCGACTACTTCAAAAACCGGTAGTCCCACAGCGTCTAGAACGGATTGGCCAGACACGCCGTAACGCTGATCCCTGGGGACGGCGTCGGACCTGAGATCTGCGAAGCCTCGGTGCGCGTGCTCGAGGCGACCGGCGTCAAGTTCGACTGGGACGTTCAGCAGGCGGGCGAGGCTGCGATCTCGACGTTCGGGACGCCGCTCCCCGACCCGGTCCTCGACTCGATCCGCAAGAACAAGGTCGCGCTCAAGGGCCCGATCACGACCCCGATCGGGAGCGGGTTCCGCAGCGTCAACGTGGCCCTTCGACAGGCGCTCGACCTCTACGCGCTCGTGCGGCCGGTCAAGGCCTACAAAGGAGCGCGCAACCTGCGCGACGACCTGGACTTCGTGATCGTGCGCGAGAACACGGAGGACATCTACGCGGGGCTGGAGTTCGAGCAGGGCTCCGCCGACGCAGAGCACCTGATCGAGGAAATTTCAGGATTGCTTAAGAAGCAGATCCGCAAGGACAGCGGGCTGTCGATCAAGCCCATCTCGATCAGCGGTTCGCAGCGGATTGTCGAGTTCGCGTTCGACTACGCGCGCAAGAACAAGCGCCGCAAGGTCACGGCGGTTCACAAGGCGAACATCATGAAGCACACCGACGGGCTCTTCCTGGCCGTGTCGCGCAAGGTCGCCGAGCGCAACCCGGACATCGAGTTCGAGGACCGCATCGTCGACAACATGTGCATGCAGCTCGTGCTGCGGCCCAAGGAGTACGACGTGCTGTGCTGCCCGAACCTCTACGGCGACATCATCTCCGACCTTGGCGCGGGCATGATCGGTGGCCTCGGCCTGGCGCCGGGGGCCAACATCGGAACCAACGGGGCGGTGTTCGAGGCGACCCACGGCAGTGCGCCCAAGTACGCGGGCCTGAACAAGGTCAACCCGATGGCGGTGATGCTGTCGGGCGTGCTGATGCTGCGCCACCTCAACGAGATCGAGGCGGCGGACTCGATGGAGCACGCCATCGCCAACGTGATCGCGCTCGGCCACAACGTCACGTACGACCTGAAGGAGAAGCGCGACGACCCAACGGCGGTGGGCACGAGCCAGGTCGCCGACGCCGTGGTGGCCCAGCTCAAAGCCGGAGCCTGAGCTCCCCCACGCGCTCGGAGCCTTCGGCGTGAGCGCGCGGGGACCCCTTTTGAGCTTCCCCACGCGCTCGGAGCCTTCGGCGTGAGCGCGCGGGGACCCCTTTTGAGCTCCCCCACGCGCTCGGAGCCTTCGGCGTGAGCGCGCGGGGACCCTTTCACCGGGGAGCCTCAGAACAGGTGCTCCGGCTGCGCAGGCTGTGGGACGAGCACGTCCACAGCCCGGCGCCGGGCACGGGGCGGGATCCCCGGCTCCAGGAGGTGGCCCTCTACGCCTCGTGGGTGGGGAGCATGGTCGAGGTCGCCCTGCGTGCGGGCACCCTCGACGCCAACCGCGCCAAGATGCTCGAGACCCGGCGCGGCGAGGGCAACCAGGGCGTGTTCCGGGCCGCGGGCGAGCTCGGCGAGCCGGTCCGCTCATATGTGGCGCGGCTGATCGCGATCGAGGATTTGCTGGCAGAATTGCCGGTCGGATGAGACGCGGCGCCCTGGTCCTGGTGGCCGCCCTGCTGGCCGCGTGCAACACTGGCGGCGCCGCTGCCACGCCAAGCCCGACCGCCAGTGCTGCTCCGAACCCCCAGGCGGTCGTCGCGGCGCCCGACATTTCCGACCAGGCCTCGTACTCCGACCGCACCGGCCGCCTCCCGGTGCTGAGCCTGCAGGAGCTCTTCCACCCGACCTACTCGGCGCCGGCGAACGACCCCAACGTCCGCACGCTGCTGGTGACAGGCGACGTGATCCCGGCGCGCGGGGTCAACTACTTCGCGACGCTGCGCCACGACTTCCTGTGGCCATTCCGGCGCACCGCCGCATACACGAGCAGCGCGGACATCACCTACATCAACCTCGAGTCGCCGCTGTTCGCGGGCTGCCCTGTCAATCCTGGACCGACCTTCACGTTCTGCGGCGACGCGCGATTCGTCAACGGCCTCACGTACATGGGGGCCAAGGTCGTGAACCTCGCCAACAACCACACCACAAACTACGGCGCGCAGGGCATCACCCTGACCCAGCAGCTGCTGAACTCCCACGGCATCCTCACCTCAGGCCTCGGCCCGGTTGCGGTGATCGACGTGCGGGGCATCAAGTTCGGTTTCATCGGCTTCAACGGCGTGGGACGCGCGATCAACAAGACCGCGCTCAAAGAAGGGATCGCACAGGCACGCAAGGAGGCTGACATAGTCGTGGTCCAGTTCCATTGGGGCAAGGAGTACGAGCGCCAGCCGGTGCCGGACCGCGGCGTTCCGACCCCCGACGACCCGATCACGATCGGACACGACGCCATCGACTGGGGAGCCGACATCGTGATCGGCAACCACCCGCACTGGTACCAGGGCGTCGAGGTCTATCACGGCAAGCTGATCACCTACGCGCACGGGAACTTCGTCTTCGACCAGATGTGGTCGGAGGAGACGCGCGAGGGCGTGATCGGGACCTACACGTTCTACGGGACGCACCTGGTCTCGGCGACCTGGAAGGCGTATCGCATCTACGACTACGGCCAGCCGGTTTTCATGAACGCCAGAGATTCAGCGGCGGTGATGCAGACGATGGAGGCCGCGAGCGACACGCTCGCGACGAAAGAGAAGGAGCCGACCACGTCGCCCATCCCCGCGTACCCGCCGGCGCCCGTGTACGCCCCGGTTCACGCACCGGCGGGCTAGCGGTTAGAATCCCCCCAGTCTCAATAGGGGGTTTCCCGCCGTCGCAGCTCACGTCCCAGATCTCGGGATCTCACGAAATATCCCCACGACCAAAGACCCGCGATGTCGGCCGCCAAGCGGACGACGGGGCGGCTCGCGGTGATTTCGCGGGGGCCTCTCTATCAGCGTGGCCGGCAGCGTCGCCGGCGCGATCGCTTCACGTTTTTCGTCGCGCTGGCGCTGATCGCGGCCGCGGGCCTCACGACCGGCTTCGTCGCGGCGAAAGGGCACACGCCGATCAGGTTCACGCTGACGCGCGACGCGGCGCCCGCACCCGCACCCGAGACGGCCGCGGTCGATGGCTTCGGGTTCTCGAGCTTCTGGCTCGCCACCCATGGACAACCCGCGCTGCCGATCCACGGGCAGGCCGCGTACCTCGTCGACCTCGACACGCGACAGGTGCTGTGGCAGCGCGACCCGGAAACGCCGCGTGCGCCGGCGAGCCTCACCAAGCTGATGACCGCCATGGTGGCGGTCGACGATGCCGGCTCGCTCGACAGGGTGGTGACGGTCACCCAGGGCGCCACGCAGGTCGTGCCCACGGTGATGGGTCTCTCTCCCGGCGAGCGCCTCACCGTGCGTGAGCTGCTCGCGGGTCTCCTGCTCGACTCGGGCAACGACGCCGCAGAGGCGCTGGCGCAGGGACTCGTCCCGCGCTTCCTCTTCATCGCCCAGATGAACCTCAAGGCCAAGGCGATCGGGCTGACCGAGACCCACTTCGTGAACCCGAGCGGCCTGGACGCCGCCGGCCATGCCATGTCGGCGCACGACCTGGTCCACGAGGCCGCGTACCTCGACGCCAACTACCCGCAGATCGCCGCCATCGCCGCGACGAAGGACATCGCCATCCCGGCCACCGCGGACCACAAGGCGTACTACCCGCACAACCTGAACCGGATGCTGTGGACGTACCCGGGCACCACCGGCCTCAAGACGGGGCTCACCGACAACGCGGGAGGCTGCTGGCTCGCCACCGTGACACGGGACGGGCGGCACCTGGTCGTCGTGGTGCTGAACGCGACAGGACAGTCGGCTGGGGACGCGGCGGTCCTGCTCGACTACGGCTTCAGCGTCCACCCGCAGCGGGCCTTCGGGCCCTGGGCGTTCAGCGCTAGCTAGACTTCGGGAGACGTGTCGAAGCTGAGGGGTTTGAGCGCCCTCGAGGTGCTCGATTCGAGGGGCAATCCGACCATCGCTGTGACCGCGCACACCGACGCCGGGAGCGGCCGCGCGATAGTGCCCTCGGGTGCGTCGACGGGCGTCCATGAGGCCGTCGAGCTGCGCGACGGCGACCCGAAGCGCTACGGCGGAAAGGGCGTGACCAGGGCGGTGGCGAACGTGACGGGCGAGATCGCGCACCGCGTCGTGGGCTTCGACGTAGGCGAGCAAAGGGCGCTGGATGAGGCGCTGATCGAGCTCGATGGAACGCCCAACAAGTCGCGCCTCGGCGCCAACGCGATCCTCGGCGTCTCGCTGGCGGCCGCACACGCGGGCGCCCAGGCCGACGGCGTCCCCCTCTATCGCTACCTCGGCGGCGACACCGCGTCGCTCCTGCCGCTGCCGATGGCCAACATCCTCAACGGGGGGGCCCACGCGGACACGTCGGTCGACCTGCAGGAGTTCATGGTCTGCCCGGTCGGCGCGACGACGTTCAGGGACGGCATCCGGGCGGTTTCCGAGGTCTACCACTCGCTCAAGGCCGTGCTCAAGGCGCAGGGCCTCGACACGGCGGTGGGCGATGAGGGCGGTTTCGCGCCCCAGCTGCCCTCCAACGAAGACGCGCTCAAGCTCATCGTCGACGCGATCAAGAAGGCCGGGTACGACCCCGGCAGGGACGTGGCGATCGCCCTCGACCCGGCGTCGAGCGAGTTCTATGCCGACGGCGCCTACACGCTGAAGGGCGAGGGCCGGAAGCTCGACTCGGCGGCTCTCGTCACGCTCTACGAAGACTGGATCGAGCGATACCCCATCGTCTCGATCGAAGACGGGATGGCGGAGGACGACTGGGACGGCTGGCGCCTGCTCACGAAGCGGATCGGCGACAGGGTGCAGCTGGTCGGCGACGACCTGTTCGTGACCAACGTCACGCGCCTGCAGGAAGGCATCGATCGCGGCGTGGCCAACTCGATCCTCATCAAGGTCAACCAGATCGGAACGCTGACCGAGACGCTGGACGCGATCGCGCTGGCCACCAAGGCGAACTACAGCGCCGTCATCTCGCACCGCTCAGGCGAGACGGAGGACACGACGATCGCGGACCTCGCCGTCGCCACGGGCACCGGCATGATCAAGACCGGCGCACCTGCGCGTTCGGATCGCGTCGCGAAGTACAACCGACTGCTGTTCATCGAGGCCGAGCTTGGAGAGTCGGCGGTCTACGCGTCGGCCAGCAAGCTCAAAAAGTGAAGGCGGCCTCGAGGGCGGTCCACGCCGGCCGCGACCTCGGCGCGCGCAGTCCGCTGGCCCCAGACATCAGCCCGGCCGCCGTGCATGTGTACACCGACCTCGAGGACTATGACGCGGTCGCGCGAGGCGAGCGACCTGGGCACTACTACGGCCGCAACTCGAACGCGAACCGGGAAATGCTCGAGCGCGCGGTGGCCGAGCTCGAAGGGGCGGAGGCCGGCGTCGCGGCCGCCTCCGGTATGGCGGCGCTTCACACCGCGATCCTCGCCCTCGCGCCGCGCCCGACCACCATCGTCGCGACGCGGGAGCTGTACGGCGGCACCGCGGCGCTGCTGCGGCAGGACTTCGAGCCGTCGGGCTACGAGGCCCACTTCGTCGACCTGACGGACCTCGAGGCCGTGCGCAGGTCGCTCGACGGCGCGGGGCTCATCCTGGCCGAGACGATAACGAACCCGCTGTGCGGGGTCCCCGATCTCGAAGCCCTCGGAGCGATGGCGCGCGCGCGGGGGATTCCGCTGCTCGTCGACAACACGTTCGCCACGCCGATCCTGTGCCGGCCCCTCGAGCTCGGCGCCACCGCGGTCATGCACAGCGCGACGAAGTACCTCGGCGGTCACTCGGACCTTGTCGCAGGGGTGATCGCAGGCGACGCCACGACGATGGGCCTGGCGCGGGCCCGGTCGGTCCGCACCGGCACCACGCTGAGCCCGTTCGACGCCTGGCTTGCGCTCCGCGGGCTGCGCACGCTCGACGTGCGGATGCGCCGCCACAGCGAGAACTCTCTGGCGTTGGCCCGCGCGATGGGGGAGACGGCGGGGGTGGCCAGGGTGCACCATCCGCTGCTGGAGAGGTCGCCGTCGTTCGGGGTCGCCAGGCGCCTCTTGCCG
>Ga0070732_10002108_pt1 | contig 10837 bp, 4 predicted proteins | sample Coa_R1_5_FD_66449 | JGI IMG/M metagenome (GOLD analysis project Ga0070732, IMG submission 66449) | Surface soil microbial communities from Centralia Pennsylvania, which are recovering from an underground coalmine fire - Coalmine... | ecosystem: Environmental > Terrestrial > Soil > Unclassified ...
TCGACAGATAAGTCTACGGCTTATCTGCAGAAGAACCAGGTTGTGCTCAACTGGTATCCCAAGATCCAAGCGCTGAAGTCAGGCGGCGTTGTGGGTGGCGACGCGGACACAGTACGCAATCAGGCCCACCTTACGGCAGGGCACATCGCTTTCCTTGACATGGATCGGTTGTACTTTGAATTGGAGCGATTCAAGGCCGAACGTGGCTGGTACAACTTGAACTTGAAGCAGGAGAATCTTGGCCCGCTGCTCGTCGATCAGACCTGGTATCAGTTGCTGATTCCCGCGGAAGAGCTGGCATTCGACTCGTTCGAAAAAGTCCGGCTGTGGCAGGATATCGCTCTGTCGCTCCTCAAGAAATACACTGAGCGTTATTACACTTTTCGCAAGCGTGAGTGGGAACTACCGCATCTCGAATACCAGGATCTGGTCGCTACCGATCCAAACTTCCTGGGTTCCAAGGATGAGCCCGACAAAGGCTATTACCGCATCCTGATCGAGCAATCGCAGGAGGAGATCGCCGCAAAACTGACAGAACTCAAGGAATTGATCGAGAAAGGCGACCTGAAGCCCTGGGAGTTCCAGGGTCTGAAGGCGATTTGGTTCGGCCGGCATCTGTACGAGCCACTGCTCTACGTGGACCATAAGATCGTCGAGATCAGCCCAGTGCCGTTAAATAAGGGTGAGCGCCGTTTCGTGGAAGATCTGAAGGCATTTCACGAAAACGCCTCCGGTTATTTCGCTGGCAAGGAGTTGTATCTCCTCCGCAACCTGAGCAAGGGACGCGGCGTAGGTTTCTTTGAAGCAGGTAATTTCCACCCTGATTTCATTGTCTGGCTGCTCACAGAGGATCGGCAGCACATCGTCTTTGTAGACCCGAAAGGCATTCGAAACATCGGAGCTACTGACCCCAAGATTCAGTTTTACGAGACGATCAAGGAGATCGAGGAGCGATTGGGCGATCCGAATGTCCAGTTGGACTCCTTCATCATTTCCAACACTCCGTCACACATCGTGCGGATGTTGTGGGGAATGGACAAAACAGCCATGAAGCAGCGGCACGTTCTTTTTCAAGAAGAGGATCAGGGCACCTACGTCGCCGAGATGCTCCAGAACGTGGTTCCTGTTTAACCCTTTCCATCAGGGAGACTCTCGAGAAGGAGGATGACATGCTGACACTGTGCAGCTGGGGATACTGGTGCTGGGGCAGCACAACAAAAAGAACTGTTCCAAGAGGAGCATGCAACTGAGAAAGCAAGAGGTTTTTCAAGCCTCATGCGTTCGCCTGGGTAAAGAACGAGGCTTCGAGCCCCGGCGGGTATAGGAGACGCTTCTGTCGCTGCGGTTCGCTTGATATCATTGGACATGCAACTTGATATTGATCACGCCTGTCCCCGACAGCAGCTCGGTGGGCGGGCGGCGTCACACCGTGGCTCGGTCGGACAATCAGCTCGGCCGTTTTACCAGCGAGAGGGCCAGTATGCCGACCGTCTTTGCTTATCAAGCAAGGAGCCTCCAACAAGAATATGCTGATCGTCGTTGAAGGTTGCGTGGGTGCAGGAAAATCTACCGTCGCCGCAGGGCTCGCAGCTTTTCGCGGCAGCCAACTCTTAACGGAAAATTTTGAGGTCAATCCATTTCTTCGTGCCTTCTATGAGAACCCTGCAGAGAACGCCATTGAAACTGAATTTGCGTTTCTTTTATTGCACTTTCATCAGCTCAAAAATCAGGTTGCGATGGCATCTAAGGCGGAAGTCGTGGCTGACTTTCACCTTGGCAAAGACCTTCTCTATGCAGACTTAAACCTCAAGGACAAGCGTGCCAGGCATCTGTTTGGCGAGTTATACCACCTCGTTGCTGGGAAGATTGTGTCCCCCGACCTTATGATCTGTCTATCAGCAACCACAGATCTCTTGGTTCAGCGAATACGGCTTAGGAAGCGCGACTTTGAGATGGATATCGAACTCGAATACTATGCTCGCGTAAATAGCGCCTATGAGGGATTTTTTGACAGCTATCCGGGGAAGAAATTGCGATTACAGATGGATGAGTGGGATTTCGTGAAGGATCCGACGCTTTATGAAAGGCTCTCCGTGCTCGTGGATGGAGAACTCGGTACCAAGTGACCAAATCTGCCACAAAGCAAGGAAGCCGCGCTTCCAGGCGCAGAGACGGCAATGGCTCGTTCATGTCGATTACCCCTGATTATTTTCGGATAAGAGATTTTGAATACGCTCAGCCGCTATACGACCTCGCTTTTCTCCTCGAAGTGGACGCACTCGCAAAGGGTGCAGAGGTGCCAAAATACCGAACTTTTTCGCTGTGGCGGGCTGCCTACAGCCTTGATGGCTACGGTACGATGATCGATCGCTGGCTAGATGGAACCGTGCAAGATAGCGATTTAGACCACGTCCCGTCGTCTCGGATTCGGCAGTATTTGACCAACATCAGACTGAGTGGCACGATCCCCGAACTCCGCTCATATTGCGATAAGCGGTTTGATCGTTGTCTGCGTTTACGTTCGGTTCGAGGCCTTGGCCCCAGCAAGATAGCCGTCACGCTGTCACCAGATACTGTTGAAGCAGATTGGCTTAACCAAATTGCGCCAGTCGTTAGTGCTAACCGTACGCGACTGACGGATTTGTATCGCGGGACGAATCACGGTCCGTGGCAAACAGCACATGTCATTCCGCCCCTGTTAAGGTTTCTGCACGCGATTGAAGAATTACAAGATGAAAAGCCCCGTTGGCACCTTTCCGGCATAACCGATCCGTTTGAACCTGTGCATGCACGAGTTTCCGTGGCGACAAATGCCCAGTCGGAGTCCATTGCAAACTTGATCACCAAGGCACTGGAGCAGACGAAGCACTTTCGACTCTCTGCATGGCTGCCGGACACCAGCATCGAGATCAAGCATCAAATGGGATGGAGCTTCATCATCGAATCAAGACCTGCCAAGCGTGGCGGCAAATCGATCGCTCAACTTGCTGAGGCGTTCGATCCGATCGCATCCAAGCCTACTGGCGATGTTATAGCAGATTTGCATTTGCATACCGCATGGTCGGACGGAAATGCTTCCGTCAATACCATGGCTCGTGCAGTCGCCGCCAGTGGGCTCAAATATTTCGCAGTGACTGATCACAGCCGAACGTCAAAGTTACAGGGAGGGTTGACGCCGCTGCTATGGCTGCGGCAGGAAAACGCTCTCACTCTTGCAACACCCCAGTGCCCTGTTCTGCACGGCATTGAAGTCGATATTCTGAAGGATGGGACACTTGACCTTCCACACTCACTGCTCTCGGCTGCCGATCTGGTGGTGGCCTCTGTGCACTCAAATTGGACCGATGATGCTCGGATCAATACTGATCGACTGTTAACCGCAATTGAGTCTGGCTGTATCGACATCATTGCCCACCCGACATCTGCGGTAATCGGCATACCCGGCGCTCCAGACTATGTTCGAGCCCCAGCCCCTGTGCAGTGGGACGAAGTTTTTGAGAAGTGTGCGCTCTGGAACGTCGGGGTTGAAATGAATTGCTTCCCCTCGCGATTGGACTTGCCGTTGAATCTGCTCAGGACCGCAATTGGAGCAGGTTGCGCTATTTCGCTCGGGTCAGATGCCCACGCGCGCTCCCACTTGCTCAACCTACGCTTCGGAATGGCAGCGTTGAAGGAGCTGAATGCGCCGGTCGTATTGAACCGTTTTTCTTACGCGGAGCTGCAACGTTGGGTCGCGGACAGCAGAAGAAAGAGGCAAGGTCTCGCAAAGATCCGGTCATCTCCGTTGCAGGGCAAGCTTCTGTTCACCTCCGACGACCATCGCCGCACGCCGGCTGTCAGAGCCCGAATACAGCCCCCGCAGAACGTCCCTGAAGGCTCACGAATCGTGGGAATAGATTTGACGGCGGGCGACAAAGCAACCGGGATTGCAGTACTCGATGGTTGCGACGTGGAGACCTGCTCGGTATTTTCGGACGACGAAATACTCGCCTTTATTGAAAAACACAGGCCGAGCATTGTCAGCATTGACTCTCCCCTCGGCTTGCCTGGCGGAGAGGACTCCATTGATCCAAAGGCCGGAATTGTCCGAGTCGCTGAGCACGAGTTGGCGAGCATTGGCATTCCAGCATACCCAGCCCTTATTGACTCGATGCGCAATCTCACGCTGCGTGGCATTCGTCTTCGTAAAGCGATTGAGCAACTTGAGGATGCTCCACGCGTGATTGAATCCTATCCGGGAGCAGCTCAAGACATTCTCTGCATACCCCGCAAACAGAAAAGTCTGGATCAGCTGCGTGAGGGGCTGAGACGATTAGGGCTGAAGGGATCCGGCCTTGACACTCGCTCACATGACGAAATGGACGCAATTACATCGGCTATAGTAGGTCGGTATTTCGAGTCCGGCTCGTTTGAACCAATGGGAATCCCGACTGAAGCACAGCTCATCGTCCCGAAAGTATCACCGCTTGTATTTGATGTAAATCCAGTGATCTGCCTGGCGGGAAGAACTGGAGTGGGAAAATCGGTTGTCGCTCGATACTTGAGTGTATTCTATGGCTTTCATTGGATCCGGACACGTGATGTTATCCGTCAACTTCTCATGGAGGATCTAAAAGAACCAGCAGGCAAGAGGCTGTTCCATGAAGAGGTTAATCCGGATTGCATCTCGGAGAATGACCTTCGCAAATTCGGAGCCGTCATCCTCAATGTTCACAAGCAAGTTCCACTTCGGAGCAAACTCACGTCCGCCCTCGTAAGTTGCCACGGACCAGTAGTGGTGGACTCGATCCGAGACATCGTGGATGTCGATTCCGCAGTGCTCAATAACAAATCAATTCTGACGTGGTTCGTCCAATGCGACGACTCTGTCCTCCAACGGCGATTGGTGAGCAAAACGAAATTGGGCGAGAAGCGAATTGCGAGCGCAAGTCCGGTTGATCGCACGGCCGCTTCCATCCAATCTCTTGCCGACCAGACCATTCCTAATTCAGCATCGCTCGAAGAACTCAGGTGGCAGATCGATGACAACTTATTTAGCTTGCTGGTAATTCAACCTTGGACGCGCGACTCCTTCTGATCATTTTCGTAGCGTTTGTACGTCTCGTCTCCAGACCGGAGCGTTACATATTTACTAAATTCAGCGAGGTATTCCCTGAAATGGGCTGAGGTGCCGTGCCCGATTCCCGCGACTATGGATTTGTGATTAATCGAGAGTCCCTCGAAGAAGCTCCGCGTTTCTTGGAATGTCAGTAGGTCTAAGAGCTTACGTTCATCCTTGTTTAATCCCGTGGACAGACTCTTCAGTTTCTTCCGAACGAGTTTGACTTTCTCTGGCGAAGTATCGCCAGGTAGAAAACTTCCGATCCGATGGAGCTTCTCTTTCCATGTCGGTGGTCCAACACAGAGCAAAACATCAAATCTGCCAGGACGCTTTATGGCAGGATCAAACTCCGCCTGATAATTGGTAGCGAATAGAAAGACCAACGAGGCTTGGTCATGTAGCGCCGCGAGCTTCGGCAACATGCTCGTTGTGAGAAACTGACTGGTGAGATCGATACGTTGGCCATCACGTGTCCTAACGAGGGCATCCATTTCATCGAACAGTACAACGGCCGCTGAAAGATCTTGCAGATCGCGGAAAATTTCCGTGGCACGACTGTAAATGTTTTCAATGCCTTTGCTCAGAAACTGTGACGGGTCAATAAGGAGTAAAGGCCAGCCCAGCTTAGCCGCCAAGGCGCGGGCGATCTGTGTTTTCGAGGTCCCCGGAGGACCGAAGAGAAGCACCGAAAGCCCTCCTTCGATCTTGTCGTCTGAGAAGGCTTTGTAGCTGGAAGCTGATTTAATGATGTGTTTTTCCAAAACATCCTTAACAGTTGTTACTGCACTGCTGGCCTGTAAGCGAACATCCATATTGAGCATCCTATTCCAGTGGCTGCTATCGGAGATAGCAGGAGGAGCCTTATATTCCGCGAGTAAGGCTTCTTGAGTCTTGGTGGCAAGCACATGCTGTAATTCCCATAAAAACATGTGCATCACGGCAGTCGCCCATGATTCCGGTTTGCCGTCGTTGAGTGATTCAAGCTCTCCTCCTGAATTCCACCCGTTATAAGGATGCCCGTTGATAGAGTACCTGAGCCTACTATCGATACACCAATCGAGGGCACGTTCGAGTTTCTGGAGAATCGGAGGCGTAGCTAAGAACTCCGAGTCGCTGGTGCCGAACTCAGCCAAGACCGCCTCTAGTGCCTCATATGTGAAGCAAAAATTCGAGCCGGCCTTAGGATAATGAAATAGTGGGAAGTACTTTGGCCAGATACCTGAAGGGCTTTGTTTATCAAAAAAGACTTTGATCCCATGTTGGAGTTCCACCGTTGATGGCAATAATTGGAGGCAGTGCGTGATGCTTGAGCGTTTTGACACATCTGCAATCCTGCGAAGCCGGGCACAAAGGCACGCGGCCATGGCCATTGCGATCGGATCCATGAGTGCCTCGTGCTGGGCAACAACCAAGGAACGTTGCATATTGAATTGATGTCGAGCCCAGTTCGACAGTGACTGCCACTCTTTCGCTCCCAACGGAATTTTGCCACGATCTACACCATCAACGAACCAATAAATGACGGCAGCCGAAGGAGGATATTTGTTTATTGCAAAACGTCGAATATCGCGCGCTAACCACAAAGCAATATCGCGCAATGTTACTCTCCCGAGCGGATTGTAATTGCGCTTCTTGCTAGTTGCGAATGTCGGATCAAGGACAGATGCTTCAACAAGTAGGCCAAACGTGCGAAGGACCAGAACTGTCGAGAAGGCGTTGTTGAGCCCAAGCCCGGAGCTTCTCCAGCTGGCGTTATAAACTTTTTGGAAAGCTCGCTTAGTACTTTCTTTCGGGTTGTCTTCGTATACTTTGTGAAACTGTTTGCTTAGAACCAAGGACATCAAACATGAGCAACTACTTGTGACCTTCACATCACCATATTTTGAAGGCTGCTCTGGGAGACGACGATAAGTAAGTTTGTTTTTGACATTTAGAAAAGCGCTAATGTCGTCGCTTTGGTGGCCTAGCAATCCGCAGGCATCCGCCCGCAGACGCCGGATGTGCGCGAGGTCAAGATCGGGCATATGCGATTTCCGAATGGCGGGATTTAAAGTCAATAGAGACCGCGTCAAACGTGCTGAAACCCGTCCCGGCGAATTGGACGCGTAAACCAGTCGCGAGCTCGACGTTGCAAAGAAATGCTTGTGCTCGATCCGTCAGTTGATCCGGATCCTTAAGTTCGGTGTTTCTATAGTCAAGGCGGTCTAATCCCATAACTGCGAGACCGGTTGGACGATTGTATTGACAGGCGATCTTCACTAGTTCCATATCGAATTTCGCAACGCGGCGCAATCGTTTCGTCACTGAGGTGTACTCTGGAACCACCTCGGGTGCTCCAGAAATGCTTTGAATCTCTTCCCATGAGATTTCATTCGCAAAAGGTCCACTTGCTCCTCCCACTCTGATGGGAAACGTTCTCATCACCATAATGATGTTTTCAACGAGGCGTGGCGAGAGCCCCACTTCCATTGCGAATCCGGCTGCAGTTGTGTCACGCGAGGTAACAAAGGGATAATCTGGCCCGTGCAGGAGTGAAAGCGCAAAGCCCTGTGTGCCTTCCACAATCACATTCCCATCACAGTCGAGCGTGCGATGCAACAATGGAGCGACGGGTTCCACACGGCACCGTGCTCGAAGCGCATCGGAGCGCCTGGCCAAGCGCACATCTGATTTGCGCGTCATCCGCCTAATCAACGCTGCTCCAGTACCGGAACAAGTGCTCGCGATGCCTTGCAATTCCTCCCGTTCCGCTTGACGATCCTGCTCTGTAACGATGACACAGCGCGGATCGACGATGATCTGCTCGCGATCAACGTTGAGGAGGTTCAATTCGGCAAGGAGCACCGATTCGTCTATGGCACAGCCGGCTGCTAGGCAAAACGTAGCGTTGTGTGGCTCCGAGCAGGAGGGAACCTGCCGTAGGATGACCTCTTTACCCTGTATTGTTACTGTGTGCCCTGAGTTTGGCCCGCCGCAACGAACAAGCCATGGAGCATCCAGGCGGCTCGCCAAAAGGGCTACGACCTTGCCTTTACCTTCGGATCCGTACTGCCCGCCGACAACAATTGTTGCTGCCATAATAGGGCTCCATAATTTCAGGTCATCTGCTTGGCCGTCAAGCCATCGTATAAGATCTTGGCCACGGTCTCACTTGACACCCGCAATTGTTCCCGATTGAGGACTGGCAATCTCAGATTTGCGATTTCGGAGCACAACGGATATTCTCGGCCACTTTCTCCCGCTGCTGACGAGATCATCCCGGATCAGATTCTAAAGTTATTCGGTGTTACTGCATGTGCCTTCTGCACGGGATAACTGCAAGGCCAGAACGACCTCGGTAATTTTGGCCATTGCGCTCGGGCCGCAAAAGGATAATCGGGCCTATCCCATCTGTTCCAAAAACCCTCTCTCAGGCTTGCCTGCAAGCTGCTGACTTCTAAAGATCGGCCGACGATGATTTGTCGGTTCCTAAACCACATGGTTTTTGGACGTAATCCATGTCTTAGACTTTCCTGCTTGTTCCGGTAGAAATCTTGTGGGCTTACTCCGACTGCCGCCGAGTCGTCTTGGAATGCCAATCGCAACTTCCCACAAGCCCGTTTCTGGCCAATCAATAAGACGTTGATAGTTCGTGGCCACAAGGGCTTGAACGAAGCCGCGGGGACGGCGATTAGTTATCCTTGCATCATCTCAAGTCCGCTGCAGAAACAAGATTCCTGACCAAGAAGTTGAAGCCCGCCTTTGTGCCCACGAGGGTCACCGCCACGCACGCGGGGCATCACAAAGGCCCCTGAGCGACGACAATCGTCATGTGGTCCATTTCATCTGCCATGGAAAGAGCGACGCCATGCAGATACTGGAACTGGAAGAAGGAGAAGAATCAGTGAGGACATGGTGCTGGTGAATCCTGGCTTCCTGAACGCCTTTCGCTCCCGGCCCCTAGCGTTTCTCAACGCCTGCGATGTCGGCGGAGCCGAGATTTCCCTCGCTGGCTTGGGGAATTCGCCCACGCATTCATCGAACTCGACGCAGCCGCGGTCATCGCTCCACGGTGGGCGGTTCAGGACGAAGAAGTATATGAAGTCACCCAGATGTTTTATAAAGCCGCCGTCAGGCAAGTGCCCTTCGCCAAGATCATGCAGTCCATTCGCGCCCGCGCCTACCAATGAAGAACCAGAAACCGCCGACACCTTCGCTGCCTATTGCTTCTACGGCGACCCAATGGCCAGAGCGGAGAAATCGCCCCTGGTGTGATGGCCCTATTTTTTGTCATTACGGAATGCGCCACCAGCGCTTGGAGTTCGTCACGGCTAAGATGTGGCAATTATCCCGGTTGGAGATCATCAATAGCACTAGGAAAGGGTGTGCCAACTGGTAGGTACCGATAAGCCCTGTTCGGATGTGTGGATCGCCCTGCCTTCCCCGTGGCAGGGCGGCGACCGCGGTGCGGTTAAGGAGCCGATTGGAGCCTCCCGGAACGATGCCGGAGAAGCTAAGTCGTTGAGATAAATGGTAGGCACGAGGAGACTCGAACTCCTGACCTGGTCTACCGTGTCAACTTTTTCAATCGACCGCAATTTAGTAGACTCCAAGGCTATGGGGAAAATCGCATACTTAGAATGCTCCCGGTGTGGTCATAAAATCACCCCAGAACAGCCCCAAACGGTGTGCCCTAAAGACGATGGGGCTCTGTTTGTAAGATATGATCTGAGGTCGCTGCGACAAAAATTTAGCCGCGACTCGCTGCAAAGCCGCGTGCCAAGCATTTGGCGTTATAAGGATGTCTTACCTGGAGAGCGGCCCATAACGCTTGGCGAGGGGATGACTCCTCTGATTCCCTTGCGCACGTTTTCCAATGTGCTGATCAAAGATGAAAGCCGAAACCCAACAGCATCGTTCAAGGCACGCGGGCTGTCGGTTGGCGTCACTATGGCCCAACATTATGGGCTGAAGAAGCTAGTCCTGCCGTCTGCCGGAAACGCAGCGAGCGCCTTGTCATGTTATTGCGCGTTTAGCGGAATCGAAGCCCATATATTCATGCCCAAAGATGTGCCACTTGCAAATCTTGTCGAATGCCGGACATATGGAGCACACATCACATTGGTCGACGGATCACTCGCGGACTGTGTTCAATTGGTGCATCGACTCAAGGACAACGAAGGTTGGTTTGACATCACCTCCCTGAAGGAGCCTTTCCGTCTGGAAGGCAAGAAAACAATGGGCTACGAGATCGCTCAACAACTCCAATGGGATTTACCGGATGCAATTATTTTTCCGACGGGAGGAGGTGTCGGGGTTGTGGGATTGTGGAAGGCGTTCGAAGAAATGGAGGAACTCGGATGGATTGGACCGCGACGGCCCAAAATGATCTCGGTTCAAGCTGAGGGCTGTGCCCCTATTGTCAGAGCGTGGAACAAAGGCATGCCTAGCTCCGACCCCTGGCAGAATGCCCGAACCGTTGCTGCTGGCTTACGCGTGCCAAGACCGTTCGGCGACTATTTGGTCCTCGCCATTCTGAGAAAGAGCTATGGAGCCGCAGTTGCCGTGAATGATAAGGATATTTTAATGTCCATACCGGAAATGGCTTCCGGGAGCGGAGTTTTTCCTTCTCCTGAAGGAGCGGCGTCACTCGCAGCATACAAAACGCTCGTCAGGGCATCGTTTTTGAAACCGACCGATACGGTTATTCTGTTCAACACGGGATCAGCTCTGAAATATGTCAACTTACTCTCACAA
>Ga0070732_10002109_pt1 | contig 10836 bp, 11 predicted proteins | sample Coa_R1_5_FD_66449 | JGI IMG/M metagenome (GOLD analysis project Ga0070732, IMG submission 66449) | Surface soil microbial communities from Centralia Pennsylvania, which are recovering from an underground coalmine fire - Coalmine... | ecosystem: Environmental > Terrestrial > Soil > Unclassified ...
GTGAGGTAGGTTTGGCCTCCGAGAGCTTGAATGGCCTGATCGACCAGGGTGTGGGCCTTGCGCGTGTTTTCATCCGCCGGATTCGCAGGCTGGAGGGGCTGAGAAGCGCCCGGCGTTGTGGCCGCGGGAGCGTTCTGCGGGCCAGCGCCCGACTGCGCCCAGGCCGCGCACACCAGAATCAGAATGGCGAGAAACCGGATCATTCCAAATGTGGAAGTGATTGCTTGCAATGAGAATTGTAGCGTCTTTCGCAGGGTTTCTACTTGCAGCCCGTATAGGCTCCTTGCCAGATTGGATGCCAAAAAATGCTCAGACGCAAACTGGCGGGTCGTTTTCGCCGCAAGTTCACCACTTCCGGCAAGCTGCGGACGTGACTGCGCTCATCCCGCCAGGACAGCGCCGCCGTTCACGTTGAACACCTCCCCGGTAATGAAACCGGCATGGACCGTGCACAGGAATAGCACAGGCGCGGCGATCTCTTCCGGCTTGCCGACGCGGCCGAGGGGAATGGTGCGGCGGATCTCGTCTCCGGACTTTGGATCAGCGAGCGCGCCCGCGCTCATGTCGGTATCGACCCATCCCGGGGCGACGCAGTTCACGTAGATGCCCGCCGTGGCGAGTTCGCTGGCCAGGCTCTTGGTCAGGCTGATAATGGCGCCCTTGGTGGCGGAATAGTCGCAGTGGAAAGCCTCGCCACGCTGTCCGCTGGTGGAACTGATGAGGACGATGTGTCCGGCGGGAGCGTTGGAGCGCGGCTGAGATTTCATCTGCGCGACCGTGTGCTTGACCAGGCCGAACACTCCATCGAGGTTGATCGACAACGTGGAGCGCCATTGCTCGTCAGACATGCGCTCGACCGGGACGTCTTCTTCCGGCCACACGCCATGGTTGGCGACGAGAATGTCGAGGCGTCCGAAGCGCTTCACGGTTGCGTCTACCAGGGCGCGACCGGATTCGGGATTGTCGAGGTTGCAGGCAACGGCGTGGCACGTGCCGGCACCACATTCGCGAGCCAGGGCCTCTGCCTGGGAGCGGGCGTTTCGGTAATTAAATGCGACCTTGGCGCCTGCCGCGGAGAACATGCGGACAGTGGCGGCTCCGATGCCGCGCGATCCGCCGGAGATAAGGGCCACCTTGTCGTTGAGGGAGAGAGAGATCGACATAGCAGACTAGGCTACCGCAGGAAGCGGGAGTCGGCATAGTCGCCCGCCAATATGGCGGCTAAAGCCGTAAAAGTTCTGCAGCCCGGCAGCATCGCTAAAGCGATGCCCTGATACGAACCTTCCTGGCGCGTGAGCAACGATTCACGGCTCAACGCTTCGTATCAGGGCACGCCTTCAGGCGTGCCGTGAACGTGCATTCGCGGTACAGCTAAGACTTCAATGCAAAATCGGCATTGATTATCAGGTGGGCTGTCAGGTTCGGACGTATCCGCGAAAGAATGCGCGGGTCATTTGCACGAACTGCGGGGCGGCGTCCAGAAAAACTGGGCCATGACCGCCGTTGGGGACAACCCACAGCGCCGAGTTCGGAATCGAGCGATACATCTCGACTCCCATCTCGACGGGATAGAGAAAGTCGCGATCGCCATAGACGATCAGGGTCGATGCCTGGATGGTGCCCAGCTGCGGCGGCGTGAAGTTCATGTCGTCGTAGCTTTTACTCATGTCATGCGGCCATTGCCAGAGCGCGACGATTTGATCGTCGCCGAGTTTGTGGCGCTGGCGCATGGTCTCCCATTCCTTGGCTGGCTGATTGTCAACCGGAACTTGCCGCATGACGGCGCGCGCCTGCTCCGGAAAGTACATGGCTGCGCTGACCAGAACCATTGCTTCAATCCGGCCGGATTGCATGGTGGCCATGTGCAAGAGGATGTTGGCGCCCATGCTGATGCCGATGGCCTTGCATCGCTCAATGCCAAGATGATCGAGAAGCGCAAGCGTGTCCAAGGCACATTGCCGGTGAGTGATGGTGCGTTGGGGATTGGTCGAGCGCCCGTGACCGCGGGCATCGGGCATGATCAATGTGTAGTCGGGGGCCAACTGGTCGCGACCGGCGTGCACCCAGTCTTCGTGGCAGCCGGTGCCGCCGTGCAGAAGCAGGAGCGGAGCGCCCGAGCCGTCGATCTCGTAAAACATTTCAATGCCGCTGAGCGGCACGGAAGCTGTCTTCATACCGGGATTCTTGCGCCCCGCGGCGAAAGAAACAAGCTGGTAGATACGCGTGCTATCATCTACATTCCAGCCCCAGCAAGAAGTTGACTCCGCGTTACGAATCCCACCCGCCTGAAATTAACGCGGTAGACCGGAAGAGATCAGGGCGTGTATGGACATCGAGGATTGGCGAAAGAAAATCGATGAGCTCGATCGTAAGCTCGTGGCGCTGCTCAGCGAGCGGGCGCAGGCCGCAGTCGAGATTGGACGGCTGAAACGGAATACCTCGTTGCCCATTTACGAGCCCGATCGCGAGCGGGTCGTTTTTGAGAACGTGCAGGAAGCGAATCCCGGCCCCCTGCCCGGTCGGGATCTGGTGCGGATTTACGAGCGCATTATCGATGTAATGCGGAACATCCAGAAAGAAGAGATCGCGCCGAAGGTAGAAAGCGCCGAGGCCGAGACCGAACTGGATTCAGAAGTGAATGATTGAGGAATCGCTCTCAGCCGTCAGCTTTCAGCTCAGACGAGCGGACTTGGCTGATAGCTGACAGCTGAAAGCTGAAGGCTTATTTCATGATTGTCGCCATGCAGGAAGGTTCAGACGAGGCGCAGATTCAGCAGGTCATTGAACACCTCGTGAGGATGGGGTTCGAAGTGCACCGCTCCACAGGCGCGCGGATGACCGTGCTCGGAGCTGTAGGCTCAGGCATCGATTTCGACATCCGCATCCTGGAGTTGCTGCCCGGGGTGCAGGAAGTCCATCGCATCAGTTCTCCCTACAAGCTGGCGGGAAGGAGTTTCCGTCCGGAAGGCACGACGGTCAAACTCGCCAACAACATCGGAGTCGGCGGAAATGAAGTCGTCGTGATGGCCGGCCCGTGCTCGGTGGAGTCACGCGAACAACTGTTCACCACGGCCGAAGCCGTCGCCAAGGCAGGCGCAAAAGTGCTCCGCGGAGGAGCTTTCAAGCCCCGCAGTTCTCCGTATTCCTTTCAGGGCCACGGCGAAGAGGCGCTGAAGTTGCTCCGTCAGGCGGGAGAGAAGTACAACCTGCTCGTGATCAGCGAGGTGATGGAAATCTCGCAGATTCCCCTGATGCTGCCCTATGTTGACATTTTGCAGGTAGGGGCGCGCAACATGCAGAACTTCAATCTTTTGCGCGAACTGGGAAAGGTGCGCAAGCCGGTGCTGCTGAAACGCGGCATCGCGGCCACACTGGAGGAATTGCTGCTGTCGGCCGAATACATCATGGCGGGCGGCAACTACGACGTCATTCTGTGCGAGCGCGGCATTCGCACTTTTGAAACGTACACGCGCAACACGATGGATATTTCCGCGATCCCGATCATTCACAAGCTCTCGCACCTGCCGATGACGGCTGATCCCTCCCATGGCACCGGGCGACGCGACAAGGTCGCGCCCATGGCGCGCGCGTCGGTTGCCGCAGGCGCTGATGCCCTGTTGATCGAGGTGCATTGCGATCCCGACAAGGCGTTGTCGGATGGAGCCCAGTCGCTCTTCCCCGACCAGTTCTCCAAACTAATGGATGAGTTGCGCATCATTGCACCAGCGGTGGGAAGAAGCCTTGGCTAGTTCGCCACCGCCGAGCGCGCAGAGAACGCCGAGTTTTCAATCGGTTCTTCCCTTGCCGCCTTCCACCGCTACCGAAGCCACTGGATTACAATTCTTTGCTCTGCGTTCTCGGCGAGCTCGGCGGTGAATCACAGTGCCCATTCGGCAAATCACAATCATCGGTACCGGCCTGATTGGTGGATCGCTCGCCCTTGCCTTGCGCAAGCACAAGTTCCCCGGCCGGATTGTGGGATGCGATCGCGAAGCGACGCTCGAAAAGGCACGCAATCGCGGAGCGATCGATGAAGGCAGGCCCGACCCCGGCGATGCCGTGCGCGGCAGCCAGGTCGTCGTCCTCGCCGCCCCGGTGCTGGCCATCATCGATCTGATCGAGCGCGTAGGCCCGGTGCTTCCCGCTGGCGCTTTGCTGACAGATGTCGGCAGCACCAAGGCCGCAGTTCTGGACCGCGCCGTGAAGGTATTTGGCAAGAACGTAGCAAAGCGCTTCCTGGCTGGCCACCCTATGGCAGGGAAGGAATTGAGCGGGGTCGACTACGCCGATGCGGATCTGTTCAAAAATGCTGCATGGTTCCTGACTCCGCTGCCGGGACAGAATTTAAACGGGGGCCTGTTCGCCGAGTACGCGGGATGGATCGATCAGATTGGAGCGCGGATCGCCACTCTGCCGGCAGCAGAGCACGACCGCCTCTGTGCCTGGATCAGCCATGTGCCCCAAATGATCTCAACGGCTCTTGCCGCTGCCCTGGTCGAAGAATTCGGCGCCGAGGCTCCGCTGCTGCCCGCAGGCGGACGGGCCCTGCAGGAGATGACCCGCATCTCGGCAAGTCCATACTCGATGTGGCGCGACGTCGCCATCTCCAACAAGAAAAATCTGGAAGATGCGCTGTGGAAGGTGGAGCAGCGCCTGGCGCACATCCGCGAAAACCTGACGACGCGACAACTGGCCGACGAATTTGATCAAGCCCACCACCTCAGGAAAAGTGTCCCGAAGAAGAAGTGATCTCGCGAGGCGACACTGAGGCACACAGCAACATCCAAAGGCGTGAAGGCACTGTCTCCGTGTCTCGGTGGAGCGAATTCGTTTAGAATGCAGGCGCGATGAACAAAGTTGTGGCCAATGCGGATGAGGCCATCCGCGACGTCTTCGACGGCGCCAGCATCATGATTGGCGGCTTCGGCCTCTCCGGCAATCCGGAGAACCTGATTCGCGCCCTGGTGCGCAAGGGCACGAAGAATCTCACCACTATCAGCAACAACGCCGGCGTCGACGGCGTGGGCAACGGATTGCTCCTCGCTGCCGGCCAGATCCTGCGCCACATCGGAACCTACGTCGGCGAAAACAAACTTCTCGAACAGATGGTACTCAAGGGCCTCATCAGACTGGATCTGGTTCCTCAAGGCACCTTTTCCGAACGGATTCGCGCCGGAGGCGCCGGGATTCCAGCCTTCTTCACTCCCACCGGCGTCGGCACGATTGTCGCCGAGGGCAAGGAGACTCGCGAATTCGACGGACGATTGTACGTCATGGAGCGTGGACTCACCGCCGACTTCGCCTTCATCAAAGCCTGGAAGGGCGACCGCCAAGGCAACCTGGTCTATCGCAAGACGGCGCGAAATTTCAATCCCGTAATGGCGACCGCCGCCAAGATTACGATTGCCGAGGTCGAGCATCTGGTCGAAGTAGGCGAGTTGGACGGCGATCAGATTCATACTCCGTCGGTCTATGTGAAGCGGATTTTTCAGGGAGAGCTGTACGAGAAAAGGATTGAGCGCAGGACAGTAAGGAAGCCGATAGCTGTAGACCAAGGACCAACGACCAACGGCTAACGACGATCACACTTGATGAACAAGCCACCCAAAGACGTCGACAAGCGCGAACGCATCGTAAAGCGCATCGCGCGCGAACTGCGCGACGGATTCTACGTGAATCTCGGCATCGGCATGCCGACGCTGATTGCGAATCATGTACCCGCGGGCATTGAAGTCATCCTGCAGTCGGAGAACGGCATGCTCGGCATCGGGCCTTATCCGATCGAGGGGCAGGAAGACGCCGACCTGATCAACGCCGGCAAAGAGACGGTCAGCGAGATGCCCGGCACATCGTACTTCTCGAGCGCCGAATCGTTTGCCATGATCCGGGGCGGCCACGTTGATCTGAGCGTCCTCGGGGCGATGGAGGTCGACGAGTCCGGCAGCCTCGCCAACTGGATGATCCCCGGCAAAATGGTCAAAGGCATGGGCGGAGCCATGGACCTGGTCGCAGGAGCACGGCGCGTGGTCGTCGCCATGGAGCACACGACGCGCGAAGGCGCCCCGAAAATTCTTAAGAAGTGCACGCTCCCACTCACTGGAGTGCACGTAGTCGACACGATCGTCACGGAAATGGCCTATATCCGCGTGACAAAAGATGGCCTGCTGCTCGAGGAAGTGGCTCCAGGTCTGACCGCCGACGACGTCCGGCGCGCGACCGAAGCCATGTTAATCATCAGCCCGGATTTGAAGGTGATGGCGAGTTAGCCGCTGATTATTCAGAAGTCGAGAACGAAACGTGCGTCTCTTCCTGCGGAAGTAATTCTCGGACAGAATTCGCCTCGTGTTCATCTCTGCCACTCTTGCGGTTGTGACTCCGCCGATGCAGCCATTGCTTCAAGTGCTTGCGGGCGGCGGGCGTAAGTTTTGAAAAGAATAATCCAGCACGTCCCTGATCACTGGCCCAGATTACTTCCGCGTGTCCCTGCAAAGTGAAATCCGTTCCCGGCAGCACGCAGCGGAAGGGCACGTTTGAGGCAATCGGCACCGGTTCGGTGGCTTGCAGTGCCAACCCGTGCTCGCTGATGTCAATCGTAATCGCCGGCAGCGTAACATTTTCCGACTCCAGGTAGATGAGAGTCTTGGCCTCGTACCGCGCTGCGCGCCGCTGCTGCAGCTTCGACCCCTTCTTGTCCGGTTTCAGAGCGTCTCGCAGCTGCTCCTTATCGAACGGACGGTAAAGAATCCGGCTGGCGCCCGACTGGAACGCCTGCCCCGTACCAGGCCAGGCGCGGCTCGCGACGGCCAGCAGAACGGGCTTTTGGGTCTCGGGCAACAGGCCTGCCATGCGCACGACTTCCTTCGCCGCCGCCAGATCGAAATCCACAATCAGTGTGCAACAGCGCCCGGCAATCACAAACTCCAGCGCCTCCTGGCTGTTAGCGCAATTGAGCACTTCAATTCCCAGGTCTTCGAGCATGGTGCTCAAGGTCTTCAGGGAGGCATTGTCGCGGCATAGCACGGCGGCTGACTGGCGCATAAGGCACCAACTTAAAGGCTCCGCACCGAAGCCGTAAGATCACAGCGGTAATCCATGCGCGGGTTACTTGCGCGACTTGAAGCTCTTAGCGAAATTCGATGCGACTAGCGAGCGCATTCCCGGCCCACGACGCGCTATCGTCCGCGAGCCGCCCAACGGCCTGCTGTTATAATCAAGAATTGCGCTCATGACGACGAAGCGACTGATACGCTCCACAACGGTTTTGTCCGTCCGCCGTGGCGGCAGTGTGGTCTTGGCCGGGGACGGCCAGGTAACACTGGGCGAGTCGGTCATCAAGCACACCGCCAAGAAGATTCGACGCCTCTATAACGACAAGATTCTTTCCGGTTTTGCTGGTTCGACGGCTGACGCCTTTACGCTTTTTAGCCGCTTCGAGGGCAAATTAGAGCAGTATCACGGAAACCTCGGCCGCGCGGCCGTTGAGTTGGCGAAGGATTGGCGAACCGACAAGTTCCTGCGCCATCTGGAGGCGCTGCTGCTGGTCTGTGACAAGGAACAGACATTCCTGCTCAGCGGCCAGGGCGATGTGATCGAACCAGACAGCGGCATCGCCGCCATCGGCAGTGGCGGCCCCTACGCCCAGGCAGCGGCGACGGCCTTGGCGGACCACACCGAGCTGTCAGCCCGCCAGATCGCCGAAGAAGCAATGAAGATTGCGGGCAGGATGTGCATCTATACGAATGACAAAGTGACGATCGAAGAATTGTGAATATGTGGGGACAGCTGCCCTCGGCTGTCCGGTCGAGCGAATCTCGACTCGCCTGTGCGGAAAGTGAAACGAAGCCGGGTCTTGGACCCGGCCCGACAGCCGAGGGCGGCTGTCGCCACGTGAGTATTTATGGCTATCTATCTACCTTCCACCGCCGAAGAAGAGCAGTTGGCGCTCGACGAACTGACGCCGCGCGAAATCGTTGTGGAACTCGACAAGCACGTCATTGGTCAAAAGGACGCCAAGCGCGCCGTTGCGATCGCCCTGCGCAATCGCACCCGCCGCCAGAAGCTTGCCCCCGATCTCGCTGAAGAAATCATTCCCAAAAACATCATCATGATCGGCCCCACCGGCGTCGGCAAGACTGAGATCGCCCGCAGGCTGGCCAAGCTGGCGAATTCTCCGTTCCTCAAAGTGGAAGCCTCGAAGTTCACCGAAGTCGGCTACGTGGGCCGCGATGTCGAGTCCATGGTGCGCGATCTGGTCGAGATCGCCATCGACAATGTCCGCGAAGAGAAACTGGAAGATGTCGCCGACCGCGCCGAACTCAATGCGGAAGAGCGCTTGCTCGATATCCTGCTGCCTCCGTCGCCTCCGCCGCGTCCAGAACCGAACGCGGGCGGTGTCGTCATCGACGGCAGCATGGCGCTGACCGAATCTTCCACCCGCACCCGCGAAAAACTGCGGCAACAATTGCGCGAAGGAAAACTCGACGACCGCACAGTCGAGATCGATGTGCGCGAACGCAATTTCCCCTCCTTCGAGATCATTTCGAACCAGGGCGTCGAGGAAATGGACGTCAACATCAAAGACATGTTGCCGAACATCTTCGGCCAGCGCACCAAGAAGCGGAAAATGAAGGTGAACGAGGCCTTCGAATACCTGATTCAGGAAGAAGAGCAGCGGCTCATCGACATGGACCAGGTGACGCGCACGGCGATCGACCGCGTGGAAAATTCCGGAATCGTGTTTCTCGACGAGATCGACAAGATCGCCGGCCGCGAAGGCGGCCATGGGCCCGACGTTTCACGCGAAGGCGTACAGCGCGACATTCTCCCCATCGTCGAAGGGACAACGGTCAACACGCGCTACGGCATGGTCCGCACGGATCACATTCTGTTTATCGCAGCGGGCGCGTTCCACGTATCGAAGCCGAGCGACCTGATTCCTGAGTTGCAAGGCCGCTTTCCGATTCGCGTCGAACTGCAGTCGCTGACCATGGAAGACTTCGTGCGCATCCTCACCGAGCCGAAATCGTCGCTGGTCAAGCAGTACACGGCTCTGCTGGAAACCGAGGGCGTGAAACTGGACTTTACCCCGGATGCACTCGGCGAGATTGCGCACTTCGCCTTTCGAGTCAATGAGAGCACAGAAAACATCGGCGCGCGGCGTCTGCACACCATCATGGAGCGCGTGCTCGACGAGCTAAGCTTCGATGCCCCCGAGAAGAGGGGCCAGCAAGTAACCGTCGACGCCAACTACGTGCGCAAGATGCTCACCGACATCGTGAAGGATCAGGACCTGTCGCGTTACATCCTGTAGGAAAGTCCGAGCAATACCGCGCTCATCGCAGATGCAAGTCGAGTATTTCGTTTTTTGCGCGATCGTCTTCCGGACAGTTGTTCTCAATACTCACCATGGCCGCATCCGGTTCGAGACGGTTCAGTACGGCCGCTGCGAACTGCGCACCCCAGGCACGCTCCACATCTAAAGCCAGAGCCCACGCCCAATACTTCAGCGCCGTCGCTGATGGCGCGTTCGACGGGTTGAGTCGATTTACAGGATCGCCTTCTACGGCAACCAGAAACGTGCGGAAGTCTGAGAGTTGACCGAGTAATTTGTGCCCGGCCGCAGTCGGCGCGCGCAGTGCGATCAGTCCGACAAGATTGACCACGATGAAGAGCCCGAACAAGGCCGCGAACTGCCACGAACTAGCCCACCCGATGATGCCGAGACACGCAATAGCTACCAGCAACGTAATCGGAGCGCTGCGGTCTGCTTTGACGAATCGCACCGAGTGAGCATCCCCGCCGAAGATCACGCTCCCGAGCTTGAACAGCATGACGGGCAGGGTCCGAATTGTTGCCAGCAACGCCCACACCGCCACAAATGCCGGTAGTGTCAGCATGGCTCCGAAGTTGGACTTCCACAAACCTTCCATCTCCGGGTAGAGCGCAGCGAGAAAGCACCAAATCGACACCGTAACTCCTGGAACGAAAAACGGAAAATTCGGCGACACCAGATCCGGTTCGGCCGCCGATTCCAACGAGTTTCGAACCTCTCTCGCAGTTTTCTCCAGCTTGTGCAAGTCAGCCAGGCAAATCTCAGGCATCTTGCCAGAAAAGAAACGTTCTGCGATGACGGATTCTTCGTCGTCCAGCGGTACCGAAGGGTCGGTGCGTGCCAACAGATAGTCCTCCGGTCCCTGCTCGATCTTCAGATATCCTTTCGCCGCCATGCTCAGGATCGCCACGACGAAGGGCTTGTCGCTTGCGCCACGTTCCAGCAAATACGCCGCCAGTGCAGGAGACACTCCGGACGGTGGCTCGTACCGGGTCACCCGCACTCCTCCGCGAGGACGCCATCGTAAAGCCACACTCGCCAGCGAGAAGTACGACGCCACCACGCCGAGTCCATACCAGGCCAGTGTTCGAAGCTGCTGATCGGGATTGGGAACTGCCAGCATTCCTCCGTATTCTCATTCGGGAAGCTAGCCGAACAAAGTTACGGTCGTGTGTGGGGTGCCCAAGCGTCGGGCCCTACCTTTGTCCTCCGATCTTTGGAGGACAGGGTGGGGCTTTTGACTTCTTTCAGGTCCCCACAATCTCTTTCACTTTTCCACAGCTGATCCTTCATTCCTGGGATCCGCATCCTGCTTTCCGTGGTTTATCGTCTTGACTCATGAAAACAGTTGACCGATCCCGCCTGCAGTCGCTGATGCAACGCGAGCAGAAGAAGTTCGTCGACGAGCGCCCGAAATCGAAGGCCCTGTTCGAGCGTGCGCGCAAGTCGCTGGTGGCGGGCGTGCCCATGAACTGGATGGTGAAGTGGGCGGGAGCATTCCCGCC
>Ga0070732_10002110_pt1 | contig 10833 bp, 10 predicted proteins | sample Coa_R1_5_FD_66449 | JGI IMG/M metagenome (GOLD analysis project Ga0070732, IMG submission 66449) | Surface soil microbial communities from Centralia Pennsylvania, which are recovering from an underground coalmine fire - Coalmine... | ecosystem: Environmental > Terrestrial > Soil > Unclassified ...
GGCGGCTTTATGCCGCCACAGATGGCGGGCTAAACCCGCCGCTACGTCGCAAACCGAACCACGACCACTAGGCGCGTGTTGTTGACAACGCTTTGAGCGATGTGTTAAGGATTGCAGCTTATAAAACCGTGAGCACTTCCATCGAGAACTGATCGCACCACCACGAGCATCGTCGACCGCGGTCGTCAACAGCGAAATGAGCGACGAACCCAAGGGGCCGCCTGAGGCGGCCGGAGCGAGCGAGACTGCTAACAAGCCGGGCGCCCCGGCGGAGGGCGAATCTCCTGCCACGCCGCCCACTTCTCCTCCGGCGGCAGCGAATCCGCCCGCATCGCCAGCGAAACCTGCCGAGGTCACGCCTCCTACACCATCCAAGCCTGCAACTCCGGCTCTACCGGCTGGCGGCGCCGCGCCTCCCGCGGCGGGTACTCCGCCCAAACCGGTCGCGCCGGTGGCCAAACCTGCTGCGCCCGCCGCCAAGCCCGCACCCAAACCAGTGGTCAAGCCGGAGCCGTGGTCGAGTCCGCTGGTTGATGAACTCGCGAAGCGGTTTCCCGGCGCCGTCACCGAGGCGTTGGTCTTCCGCAACCAGCCGTGGCTCATTGTGGGCAAAGAATCACTGATCGCCATTTGCGAGTATTTGAAGAGCGACGGCGGCGGCGCGTACACCTATCTGGTCGACGAGACAGCGGTCGACTACCCGAAGCGCGAGAAGCGATTCGAGGTGGTCTACACGCTTTACTCGTTCAAGCTGAACCATCGCCTGCGGCTGAAGGTGCTAGCGGGTGAGGGCGAGAAAATCCCGTCGGTGGTCCGCGTCTGGCCGACAGCCAACTGGCTGGAGCGCGAAGTGTATGACATGTTCGGGGTCGAGTACGAGGGGCATCCTGACTTGAGGCGCATCCTGTTGCCGGAGGAGTGGGTGGGTCATCCGCTGCGCAAGGACTACGACATCCTGAAGCAGGATGATGCCTGGGTCGAGGCGAACCTGCACATCAAGAGCGGGCAGTGAGAAAGCAGAAGACGGCAGGCGGAAGGCACAAGGCTGAAAGCTGACCGCTGACAGCTAAGAAGCATGGAAACCACTTTTCTCGACGCCAACGAACTCGTCATCAACATGGGGCCGCAGCATCCGGCGACGCACGGAGTCCTCCGCGTCAAACTGAAGCTGGATGGCGAGAAAGTGGTGGGCTCCGAGTGCATCATTGGATACTTGCACCGCGGGGTGGAGAAGATTGCCGAGAACCGCACCTACATGCAGTTTGCTCCCTACGTCGACCGCATGGACTACGTTGCTGCGGTCACCAACGGCATGGGCTACTGCGAAGCGGTCGAGAAGCTGCTGGGCGTGGAGCTGCCGCCGCGCGCCCAGTACACGCGCATGATTCTCGCGGAGCTGCAGCGTATTGCGAGCCACCTGCTGTGGCTGGGGACGCACGCCCTCGACCTCGGCGCCATGACGCCGGTCTTCTACACCTTCCGCGAGCGGGAAGAGATCCTGAAAATTTTCGAGAACTACTGCGGCGCGCGGCTTACGACCCACGCCTTCCGCATCGGCGGACTGCTATACGATCTCTACGACGACTTTGAAAAGGATGCGCTGAAATTCTGCGACTACTTCTTGCCCAAGATCGACGAATACGAGGAGCTGCTCACCCACAACCGCATCTGGATCAAACGGACGAGGGACGTGGGCGTGCTCTCGGCCGCGGACGCGGTTGCGATGGGCGTGACGGGTCCGGTGCTGCGCGGCTCAGGTGTGAAGTGGGACATCCGCAAGGCGCAGCCTTACGAGGCCTACGACAAAGTGGAGTTCGAGGTGCCGATCGGAGAACACGGTGACACCTACGATCGGTACTTGGTACGCATCGCGGAGATGCGGCAATCGGTGCGCATCATCCGCCAGTCAGTCGAGCGCATCGCGCCGGGTCCCATCATGGGCAAAGTAGGGAAGGTCATCAAGCCGGCGGTGGCCGAAGTCTACCATTCGATTGAAGCGCCGAAAGGCGAGCTCGGCTACTTTGTGGTGAGTGACGGCTCGACCAGTCCGTATCGCGTCAGGGTGCGGCCGCCGTCTTTTGTGAACCTCCAGGCGTTCGACCTCATGGCGCGCGGACATCTGGTCGCCGACGTGGTCGCGATCATCGGCACGATCGATATCGTGCTGGGCGAGGTCGACCGATGAATCATGAATTCTGAATGCTGCATTGTGAATTATGAGTGGCGAATGGCAGTGGTGAGCGCGGAATCCCCGAATTCACCATTCACCATTCGTAATTTGTTCTGTCATGGTACAAACAGCCCTCCAATTCTTTGACGCTCATCCCCTGATCTGGGGCGCGGTCAAAGTCCTGATCGTGTTCGGTGTGCTGTCGGTGGTGGTGATGTTCATCGTCTACGTGGAGCGCAAGATTCTTGCCTTCATGCAGGCGCGGCTAGGGCCGATGCGCGTGGGTCCGTGGGGACTGTTCCAGGCGATTGCCGATCCCGTCAAGCTGATGCTCAAGGAGGACATCGTCCCGGCGGGCGCCGACAAGGCTGTTTTCCTGCTCGCGCCGGTGATCGGCGTGGTTGCGGCGTTCACTGCGTTCTGCGTGATTCCGTTTACCCGCCACTTCTTCGTCGCCGACCTCAACATCGGAATCCTGTTTGCCCTGGCGGTTTCCTCGCTCGGCATCTATGGAATCATTCTGGGCGGCTGGGCGTCGAACAGCCACTATCCGCTGCTCGGCGCGCTGCGATCCTCTGCGCAACTGGTGAGCTACGAAGTCGCGGCAGGGATCGCCATCGTCGGTGTGATTCTCCTCTCGAACTCGCTGAGCATGGTGCAGATCGTCGAGCAACAGCGCCGCATGGGCGTGTGGAACGTGTTCGTCCAGCCCATCGGGTTCTTCATCTATCTCGTGGCGGCCATTGCCGAGACCAACCGCAGCCCGTTCGATTTGCCGGAGGCGGAGTCGGAGCTGACGGCGGGATTCCACACCGAGTACAGCGGCTTTCGCTTCGCGCTGTTCTTCATGGCCGAGTATACGGCGATGGTGCTCGTCTCGTGCATCGCGGTGACGCTTTTCTGGGGCGGCTGGCTGCGACCCTTCGAGAGCGTCGGCTGGCTCAGCTTTCTGAAGTTTGCGCCGCCGGTGTCGCTGGTGGCCTTCGCGGTATTCATCGCATGGCTGGCGTGGCGGACGCCGGTGGTGGTCGAGCGCCGTTTCTGGATGACGCTCGCGGTGGGACTCGTCGTGCTGGCGGCGCTCGTTTCGTATCCTCCAGTGCTCGAGGCGGTGCAGGGGATTTTCTGGTTTTCCGCCAAGGCGATTGTCTTCCTCTATGCCTTCATCTGGTATCGCGGGACGTTTCCGCGTTACCGCTACGACCAGTTGATGAACCTGGGATGGCGCTGGATGATTCCCCTGGGTCTCGCGAACCTGATCGGCACGGCGGTAGTGCGGTATCTCGTCAGTCCGCACACCGCGCCGCCCACCGCATCACTGGTGAGGTAGGGCGAGAAGCTCGAGGCAGATCGCTGAAAATCCAAAGTGTCATGCTGAGTGAAGCGAAGCATCTCTGCAGTGGGTTAAAGACAAATGATGCAGATCCTTCGCTCCGCTCAGGATGACAGGCATTTGAGATCTGAATCGCTGACCGCTGAAAGCTCGAAAACATGGCTCTGCAGAAAATAGCGTTCATCATTCTCTCCGTATTAGCGCTGGGCTCGGCGATTCTCGTCATCACCCGGCGGAACGCCGTGCACAGCGTGATGTGGCTGATTGTGACGCTGTTTTCTGTGGGCGGCATTTACCTGATGCTCCACGCCGAATTCCTCTTTGCCGTGCAGATCATCCTCTACGTCGGCGGCATCATGGTACTGTTCCTGTTCGTCATCATGCTGGTGAACTTGGACGTGGCGGCGAAGCAGGCACAGTTCAGCCGGCAGTGGCTGCTGGGACTTGCGACGGTCGTGGTGCTGGCGGCCGAATTGATTTACGGACTGTATCGTGGACGCGCCTCCTTCGCCCTCGCGCCAACAGCCGCGGCGCCAGTCGCGGGCGGCAACACGGAGGCCGTGGGCCTGGCGCTTTACCGGAACTACATGCTGCCGGTTGAGATCGCGTCCATCCTGCTGCTCGTGGCCATGGTGGGAGCGGTGGTCATGGCGAAGAGGAAACTCGAATGATTCCTCCTCACTATTATCTGTTCCTGGGCGCGGGATTGTTCACCATCGGCGTGCTGGGCGTGCTGACGCGCCGCAACGTGATCATTATCCTGATGTCGATTGAACTCATCCTGAACGCCGTCAACATCAACCTGGTGGCGTTTTCGCAATGGTTCAAATCGGTTGACGGCCAGGCATTCGCCATTTTCGTGATTACTGACGCCGCTGCCGAAGCCGCCGTCGGACTCGGTTTGATCATCGCGCTGTTCCGCAACAAAGAGACCGTGAACGCCGACGAAATCGACTTGTTGAAGTGGTGAGTGAGCTCGATGCTCGAACGCATTTGGCTAATCCCGTTGCTTCCCGCGCTGGGCGCGCTGATCCAGCTTCTTTTCGGGCGCAAGCTCAAGAACGCGCTCGTCTCGGTGATTTCGGTCGGACTGCCGGGCGTCTCGTTCGCGTGGGCCGTAGGGTGCTTCGTCGAGCTGCTGAGCCAGCCGGAACATTCTTTCCTGAAGACAATTTACCTTTGGCTGCCGGCGGGCGCCTTCCATCTTTCAAACGGCGCGCTTGCCCAGCTCAACATCAATGCCGGCTTCCAGCTCGATCCGCTCTCGGCCGTGATGATGTTGATCGTCACGGGCGTCGGCTTCCTCATCCACATTTACTCTATCGGCTACATGGGACACGAAGGCGGCTACTACCGCTTTTTCGGCTACATGAACCTTTTCATGTTCTCGATGCTGCTTCTGGTGCTGGCGGACAACTACCTGATGATGTTCGCCGGCTGGGAAGGCGTCGGGCTGTGCTCCTACTTCCTCATCGGGTTTTACTTCCAGCGCAAGTCGGCGGCGGACGCGGGTAAGAAAGCCTTCCTCGCCAACCGCATTGGTGACGCCGGATTCCTGCTCGGCGTCATGCTGATCACCGTCACCTTCGGGACGCTCAATTTCCACGACGTGACGGAGATGGCGCGCAGCGGCCGGTTCGCGACGGGTGACGGTGTCATCACCGCGATCTGCATCCTGCTCTTTGTCGGCGCCACGGGCAAGTCGGCGCAGATTCCGCTGTACGTCTGGCTGCCCGACGCCATGGAAGGGCCGACGCCGGTCAGCGCCTTGATCCACGCCGCGACCATGGTGACCGCCGGCGTCTACATGGTGGCGCGCTCCAATGCTCTCTTCGTACTGGCTCCTACGGCGCTGTTCGTCGTGGCCGTGATCGGAGCCGCGACGGCGATTTGGGCGGCATCCATCGGCCTGGTGCAGAACGACATCAAGAAAGTGCTCGCTTATTCCACGGTCAGCCAGTTGGGATACATGTTCCTCGCGTGCGGCGTCGGCGCCTTTGCGGCCGGCATCTTCCACGTGATGACGCACGCCTTCTTCAAGGCGCTGCTCTTCCTCGGGGCGGGCAGCGTGATTCACGCCCTGAGTGGTGAGCAGGACATGCGGAAGATGGGCGGCCTGCGCACCAAGATTCCCGTCACGTTTGCGACGCTCTTGGTCGCGACGCTCGCCATCAGCGGCATCCCCGGGCTTGCCGGGTTTTTCAGCAAGGACGAAATTCTGTGGAAGTCGTATTCGAGCGCCTACGGGTCGCCCGCGCTGTGGGCGGTCGGGTGGATTACCGCCGGCCTGACGGCATTCTACATGTTCCGGCTGCTCTTCCTGACGTTCTGGGGCGAGTCGCGCGTCGACCCTGCGGTGGAGCATCACATCCACGAATCGCCACGGAGCATGCTCGCGCCGCTGGTCGTGCTCGCGACCCTGTCCCTGGTCGGCGGGTATATCAACTGGCCGGCGGAGACCTTCGGCCGGTTCCTCGAGCCGGTGTTTGAGAATCCGGCGGCGGCACGCGCTCCGGAGTACGCGCACGCGACCGAACTCAGTATGATGGCGCTGTCGATCATCATCGCGCTCACTGGACTCGGCATCGCTTATGTGGTTTACATCCAGCGCGCCAATCTCCGCCAGCGACTGGCGAAGGAGCCCGGCACGTTCCATCGCATTCTGCTCAACAAATACTATGTGGACGAACTGTACGACGCGCTCTTCGTGAATCGCACCAAGAATCTGGGGAGCGCACTCGCGGCGTTTGATCTGGGCGTGATCGACGGCGGGGTAAACGGCGCCGGCTGGCTGACGCGCATGTCCGGCGAATTGTCGCGGCTCTGGGATACGTGGGTGATCGACGGCGTCGTGAACGTCGGCGCTATGGCCGTGAAGCTGCTGAGCTACCCGGCACGCGTCCTCCAGACGGGCTTGGTGCAAACCTACGCCTGGCTGATCACGCTCGGCGTGCTGATCTTTATGGCGTATTACCTGATGCACTATTGAGCCGGCCGGAGTCAGAAGTCGGAAGTCAGGAGTCAGAAGTCAGGAGACAGGAGAGAGACAGGAAACAGAGGGCAACGCGCGCCCATGCAACGACTGCCGGCGAAGACCTTTCGAGATCTCGTTGTCTGGAGCAAGTCTCATGACTTTGTGCTTGGTGTGTACAAGTTAACGGCCGGGTTCCCGAGGGACGAAACGTATGGCCTATCGATTCAGATGCGACGAGCCGCGGTCTCGATTCCTGCGAACATCGCCGAGGGTTTTCGGAAACGCGGCAAGGCAGATAAGGCTCGTTTTATGAACATGGCGGAAGGTTCGATTGAAGAATGCCGGTATTACCTGATCTTGGCGCGTGATCTAGGCTACGGTGAGACAGACACGCTGGACAGGGCTCTCGAGGAAGTCAGTCGGCTCCTGAATGCCTACACGAGAAGTATTCTGACTTCTGACTACTGACTTCTAGTTTCGAGGGAGACGATGCAATTCTTTCATGATCACATCCTGAGCATCATCCTTTTCACGCCGCTCGTGGGGATGATTCTGATGCTCTTCATCCCGGGCGAGAACAAGCAGGCCATCCGCTGGTGGGCGAACATCGTCATGTTCGCGGACTTCCTCGTGTCACTGCCTCTGGTCTTCTGGTTCTCGAACGAAGCGCCCAAGGAACAGTTGTTCGAGTTTGTCGAGCGCCACACGTGGATTCCTTCCATCGGCGCGCAGTATCACCTCGGCGTCGACGGCATCAGCTTTCTGCTCATCATGCTCACCACGGTGCTCGGATTCCTCTCCGTGCTCTCTTCCTGGACGGCGATTCAGGACCGATTGAAGGAATACTACGCCATGTTCATGCTGCTCCAGGTGGGCATGCTGGGCGTTTTCATGTCGCTCGACTTCTTCCTTTTCTATGTCTTTTGGGAAGTGATGCTGGTGCCGATGTACTTCATCATCGGCGTGTGGGGCGGGCCGCGCAAGCTTTACGCCGCTATCAAATTTTTCCTGTACACCCTGGCGGGCTCGGTGTTGATGCTGCTCGGCATCCTGACGCTTTATTTCCGCTACCACACGGACACTGGCGTCTACACGTTCAACCTGCTTGACCTGATGCAGCACGCGAACGCCTGGCCGCTGCACTTGCAGTTCTGGGTCTTCTGGGCGTTCATGATCGGCTTCGCCATCAAGGTGCCGATGTTCCCCTTCCACACCTGGCTGCCGGACGCACACGTAGAAGCGCCGACCGCAGGCTCGGTGATCCTGGCGGGCGTTCTGCTCAAGATGGGAACGTATGGATTCATCCGCTTCTCGCTGCCGCTGCTGCCGCAGGCGAGTTCTAATCCCACCATCGTGCGCGTGATGGTGACGCTTTCCATCATCGCGATTATCTACGGCGCGCTGGTTTCGTTGATGCAGCGCGACATGAAGAAGCTCATCGCGTATTCCTCCGTGAGCCACCTCGGATTCTGCACGCTGGGTATCTTCGCGCTGAATGCGCACGGCCTCTCAGGGAGCGTCATCCAGCAGATCAACCACGGCATCTCGACCGGCGGGCTCTTCTTGATCGTCGGGCTGATCTACGAGCGCCGGCACACGCGTGAGATCAAGGAACTCGGCGGGCTTTCGAACGTCATGCCGATTTACGCCACGCTCTTCATGATCATCATGCTGTCGAGTGTCGGCCTGCCGCTCTTGAACGGGTTCATCGGCGAATTCACCATCCTGCAAGGCGCGTTTGAGGTGAACTGGCACTGGGCGGCGTGGGCGGTGTCAGGGATCGTGCTCGGCGCCGCGTACTTGCTGTGGCTCTATCAGCGGACCATGTTCGGCACTTGCGACAATCCCAAGAACCAGGTGCTGAAGGACCTCAACTGGCGCGAGATCATGACGCTGGTGCCGCTGATCGTGTGGGCGTTCTGGATCGGGCTTTATCCGAAGCCCTTCTTCCGCGTGCTCGAGAAACCCGTCGCGGCGATTGTCGAACGTGTCAACCCGAACTTCTTCAACGCGCCTACTCCCGCGAGTGCCCGCGTCTTGCCGCCGCCTGGAGCGCCGAAGCCCGGAGTGGTTACGGTCGCGGCGCATACTGACGCACGGGCTCTGGAGGTCGCCCACTGATGTGGACCGCGTTCTTCCAGGCCGCTGACTACCAGGCCATCAAGCCGGAAATTCTGCTGACGATTTTCGGCCTGGGCATCCTGATGCTCGAGTTTCTGGTGGAGAAGCGTGACCGCTACTTGAACGCCATCGCGGCGCTCATCGGCCTGGGATTCGCCGCCTACCAGATTAGCTGGTTCTGGCGGCGCCTCGCGGGCGGCGCGCCTTACGTCGGCTTCGACGGCCGCTTCACGCTCGACACCTTCGCGCTTTTCTTGAAGCTGATTATCGTGGTGGCGACGGCGATCGTCGTGCTGCTGTCGCTCAAGTATCTCGAGATCGAGGATGCGAACCTCGGCGAGTACTACGCCCTGCTGCTGTTTTCCGCCGTGGGCATGATGTTCCTCGCCTCCGGCACAGACCTCATCGTGCTTTTCCTCGGCATCGAAGTGATGGCGTTTTGTGAGTATGTGCTCACCGGCTTTCTGCGCGGCAATCGCCGCTCGAACGAAGCCTCGGTCAAGTTTTTTCTCCTGGGCGCGTTTTCCTCAGGACTCCTGCTCTACGGCATGTCGCTGCTCTACGGCATTGGCGGTTCGACCAAGCTGTCGGTGATTTCTGACGCGCTCGCCCAGCGCCCCGTCTCCGATCCCTTGTCCTGGATGGCGATGATCACGCTGCTCGCCGGGTTGTTCTTCAAGGTGGCGGCGGTGCCGTTCCACCAGTGGACGCCGGACGCCTACGAGGGCGCGCCCACGTCGATCACCGCCTTCATCTCGGTCGGACCCAAGGTGGCGTCGTTTGCGATTCTGCTGCGCATCCTGTTCGCCTGCATCCGTCCGCTGGCGATGGAATGGCAGGCGCTGATGATCGGCGTCGCCATCGCCACCATGACGCTCGGGAATCTCGCCGCCATCACTCAGACCAACATCAAACGCTTTTTCGGCTACTCGACCATCTCGCACGTCGGTTATCTGCTGCTCGGAGTGATTGCCGCGGCGGGTGTCGGAGCAGGGGACGCGACACAGGGTCAGAAAGATGGCTTGAGGGCCGTCGTCATCTATCTGCTGGTCTACGCCTTCATGAACCTGGGCGCGTTCTCGGTCATCATCATGATGCGCCGCAAGGACCTGGTGGGTGACGAAATCGACGACCTCTCAGGACTCATGTCGCGCGCGCCGGGCCACGCCATCCTGATGCTCATCTTCCTGCTGTCGCTCGCCGGCATCCCGCTCACCGGCGGCTTCATCGGCAAGTATTTCATCTTCCTGTCGCTGATCGAGACGGGGCATTACTATCTGGCGGTGCTGGCCGTCGCCTATGCGGTGGTTGCGCTATACTACTACTTCCGGATCGTCGTCGTGATGTTCATGAAGAAAGCGCCTGACACGATTCCGCTGGCGACGGGCGCGGGACTCGGGATCGCGCTGGCCGTGACGGCCGTCTTCACGCTGTTCATCGGGATCTATCCCGAGCCATTCATCACGCTGGCGACGGAAGCGGTTCGCCCCTTTTTCTCTTAGCTCGCGAAGGCTCGAGCGAGCCGAGGATCCGTGCCGTCAGGCGGACAGAAGCCGTTAAGCGTGTGGGCCCAAGTCGCGTACTACACCGGCTTGGGTTTTATCTTGCCCGCCGGCGCGATTGCGGGTTATATCCTCGGATGGCTGCTCGACGGCGGGCTGCACACTGCGCCGTGGTTGTCGCTGGTGGGAGCTTTCTTAGGCGTGGCGGGTGCAATCGTCGAGATTTTGCACGTATTGACGCGGGCTGAGAAGCAACAAGATGGAAGTGGAGATGATTCGAGTCGAGGACCCGGCGCGAGCTGAAGCGCGGTTGTCTTACTGGATGGCGGCGGTGGTGGTGGCGGCGACAGCGGTCATCCTGGCGAGCGGACGCGTGCGCTTCGGTGTAGGATTCGCGTTCGGCGGTGCGCTGGCCATCCTGAATTACCATTGGCTGCGCCAGGCGGTGCGCGCTCTGCTCGACGCGGCGCGCGCGCGAGCGCCTCGTCGCCTGATTCTCAAGTTTGTGGTTCGCTATCCGCTGGCGTTTGCGGGCGTCTACCTTTTCTATCGCACGGGCTGGCTGCCGTTTGGCGCGGTGCTGGCCGGACTTTTTGTTCCTACTGCGGGAGTTCTGATGGAGGCGGTCATCCAGGTTGGATCTGGATTGCGATCAACCTATTGATGATGCGCTCTTCTGTAGCGGCGCTCTATGAGCGCCGAATACGGCGGTCGCAGACCGCCGCTACAGAAA
>Ga0070732_10002111_pt1 | contig 10831 bp, 5 predicted proteins | sample Coa_R1_5_FD_66449 | JGI IMG/M metagenome (GOLD analysis project Ga0070732, IMG submission 66449) | Surface soil microbial communities from Centralia Pennsylvania, which are recovering from an underground coalmine fire - Coalmine... | ecosystem: Environmental > Terrestrial > Soil > Unclassified ...
TACCGATTGTTCTCAAACCGGTGAAGAATATCGCGGGTATGCCGGCGTCTAACGGCCCAGCCGGGACGCCCGTCAAACCAATGGCCGATTGGGCCGCGGAAGTGCCAAGAGTTAAACCATTGGGATCGCTATGAGCGTAGTCCCGGTTGAAACCGAATCGCAGATCGTTGACCAGTGAGCTGGAAAGGATGTGCGTCCAACCCAGCGCGATCGACTGCTGGTGCCACCGATACTGTGTCGCGAAGTTGCCATTGCCGATCAAGGGGTCGCCGGTCCACAGGGGGTCCTGGCGGTTCACATGCCGATAGCTGTAGCTCCCAAATATCTGATCTTTTGGGCTGAGGGTGTAATCGATGCGGGCGTCCGTGGAATACACGTCATCGGGAACTGACGTCGCAAATACGTAGTTCGGCGCACCCGTCCAGCTCCCAGGTTGCCCTTGTACGGCCACCGCGGAGGGAATATTCGGAGTCGCTGTAGCGGCGACCAAGCCCATTAGCTTTTGAGCGACCGGATCGAAGCAAGCCTGGCCCGTTGTACTCGTCGCTTGGATGATGTTTCCGACGTAGCAGCCCGATTGGCCGGGGACCTGCGGATTGGTCAAGGCGTAGGGCAATTCCGTAAAATTGCCTTGCGTCATCAGAGGCGTCGGAATCGTGCTTTGGACGGTAGTGGCTTCACGGCTGGTGAAACGTTCGAGATCACCAAAGAAATACAGCTTGTTCTTTACGATCGGCCCGCCGATCGTGCCACCAAATTGATTCTGCGTGAAGCCGCCGCGCGGCTGACCGGTTGTATTGTTAATCCAGGAGTTTGCGTCAAGAACTTTATTCCGAAAATACTCAAACAAATCTCCGTGGTATCCATTGGTGCCCGATTTGATGGTCGCGTTGACCACCGCTCCGGCGGAATTACCAAATTCAGAGGAATAGGTGCGAGTCTGAATCTTAAACTCCTGCAAGGCATCGGGCGGCGGCTGCACCACTTGCACCGAGAGCTCCTGCAGGTTTTCGGAGAAGGAATTGTTGTCAATTCCGTTCAGCAGGAAATTATTCTGGAGTTCGAGGTTCCCGTTGACACTAAACCGGTCTGGCGCAGGATTAGCCGCAGCATAGAACTTGTCTACGCCGGGTTCCAAGAGCGCCAAATCGGCGTAACGGCGTCCATTCAGGGGAAGATCATTGACGCGCTGCTCATCGACAACACTTCCCACGTCCGCCGTCTGCGTTTGAAGGACCGGTTCGCCCGCGGTGACCGTTACTTCCTGTTTGACTGATCCGACCTTCAAAGTGAAATCAACGGAAAGGCGGTCTTGCACGTGCAGTTCGATGTCGTCGTGCAAAACACTCTCAAAACCGTCGGCGCTCACCTTTACGGAATAGGTGCCCGGGATCAACGCAAGAACCTGATACTCTCCCGCTTGATTGGTGGGCGTGGTAGCCGCAACTCCGGTCGCTTTATTGGTGACCGTAACCATAGCCTTGGGCACGACGCTCCCAGAGGCGTCCAGAACTTTGCCTTCGATGGCGCCACGATCAATCTGTGCAAACGCAGGCGCAGCAGAAATGATCACAAGAATCAAAAGCCACATCACCCACTCAAGGAATCCCCGAGTTCCCATCCCTCGATTCATCGCAGCCTCCACTTTTCAGATTCGAAGAGCAGCCCCTCAACTCTTGACGCCATTCGGTGAAAATACTAAGGCAGCCAGCGCCCGCGTAAAAACTACGCAGAGGTCTTAGCTGCTAGTTCCAAATCGCTCCGTCACCGAAAGGGCAGGGAAGGAAGGCAAACGAGATGCGGGTATCAAAACTCCCCTGGACAGAATCACCCCCAAGCGTGCCGAAACGATTCGGCTATCAGTGCGTCGAGATTTAACATCCTCAAAAATCGTTGTCAAGCGTATTTTTCCGGCTTCTCATCTTGCTTTATCCGCGAAGCCCGCAAGCCTCGTTGACAAATTCCTTGCCCTGATTGATGCCAAAACGTTTTGGTATTTCTTGTTGACATTGTCTCTTGCAAACGTACAATGCCCTTGTTTAACGCAATATGTAGCCCAATTTCGGGCCAAAGATCGCGGAACTCTTGCTGCCGAGTGTCTTAGGTGGGGCATTTCGAGACGTGCTGTGCCCGCTGCCACGGAACATTTCGCCGGAATTTTTCTGAGCACGCCAAGGAGGGTGAATGGCATCAAGAACCATCAAGTTACTTCCCATCGCTGCAACAGCCGTCGCGTGTGCCTCGCTTTTTCTGTTCCGATCAGGGTCAATGAGAGCTCAGTCCCCAACCGGCGTCATTTCGGAGCCCCTTGCGGCGGCACAACCGCTTTCGTTTGACAGTGGCGCCGCTGCACTTTCCCAGAGTCTGCAGAAACTCCGTACTCGCGCAAGCGTTCTTATGGTCACCGCCCACCCTGACGACGAAGATGGCGGCATGCTGACCTACGAATCGCGTGGGCAGGGCGCGAGGGTAACCCTGCTGACCCTGAACCGTGGCGAAGGTGGCGCCAATGTCATGTCTTCCGATTATTTTGACGCACTGGGATTAGTGCGCACGGAAGAACTTCTCGCTGCTGATCGATATTACGGCACCCAGCAATTTTGGACGCGGGTCGTCGATTACGGTTTCTCCAAGACGAAGGAAGAAGCCCTCAACTTGTGGGGACATGACCGGGTGCTCGCGGATGTCGTCCGCGTCGTGCGCATGACGCGCCCGCTCATCATCACCTCGGTCTTTGTCGGCGGGCGCACCGACGGACACGGCAATCACCAAGTCGCAGGCCAGATGGCACAAGAGGCTTTTGTGGCCGCGGGCGATCCCGGGAAATTTCCGGAGCAGATCAAAGAAGGGCTACGCCCGTGGAAACCTCTGAAAGATTACGCGCGCGTTCCGTATTCTCCGATTACTGACAAAGGAATCTACGACTACGCCGACGGAAAATATTACCCCGCTGAATTCCGCAACTACACCGATGGAACCGTGGTCAAGGGCGCGCTCTCCCCGTCCGTCGAAATTCCAGAGGGCGAATACAATCCGCTACTAGGGTTAACCTACGCCCAGATTTCCAGCCTGGGTTTCGGCCACCAAAAATCGCAAAGTGGCGGCACGGGATTGACCGTCGCCGAAGCAGCAATGAGTCCCTATCATCGGTTTGCCTCGCGAGTCTCCTCTGCAGACAAAGAATCCACCTTCTTTGACGGCATTGACGTTTCACTTATGGGCATCGCCACTTTGGCACAAGGTGGTGATACCGTGTTCTTGAAGGACGGTCTATCGCGGATCAATTCCCTGGTCGAAAAGGCCGCCAATGATTTTTCAGCCCAGCACCCCGAGGCGATCGCCTCCACTCTGGCAGCGGGCCTGAAAGCCACCAATGAATTGATTGAAAAAATCGGTGGGAGCGGCTTGAATGCCGACTCCAAATATGACGTGACCTACGAACTGAAAACCAAGAAATCTCAATTCGAAAATGCGCTCGCCGAGTCCCTGGGCCTCTCGGTGCTTGCAACCGTTGCTCCGGAGAAAGAGCCAAGCGGGCCTTTTGCGCGATTTTTCCGAAATCCTCCGACATTTCAAGCGGCCATCCCCGGGCAGGAATTTTGGGTGAAAGTCCACGCCACGAATCCAACGGCTGCTCCTGTGCAACTGGAAAGTGTTGTGCTGGAAGCTCCGCAAGGCGAACAGTGGAGCATCGATCCGGGCACACAAGCGGGCGGCACTCTCAAAGGGAACCAGTCAACGGATTTACGTTTCACCGTTCACGCTGCTTCTAACGCAGCGTTCACGCGGCCCTATTTCACTCGCCCGGACATCGAACAGCCTTATTACGATATCCAGGATTCCAAATACCTTAACCTGCCGTCGCCTCCCTATCCGCTTTCCGCGAAACTGCGCTTTGCTTTCGACTCTGTGCCGTTTGAACTTTCCCAGGTGGTTCAATCCGTAAAGCGCGTCACAGGACCGGGAACAGTGGTCGAACCGCTCATCGTCGCGCCGGCCATCTCCGTTTCCATCGCGCCGCAGGCGGGAATCGTTCCTCTCGGCTCGAAGTCCTTCGAGGTAGCTGTCGCGATACATAGCAACGTCAAGGGCCCCGCGAGGGGAACCGTAAGACTCGACCTGCCCGAAGGATGGAAAGCGCCTCAGGAAGAATTCTCGACCTCCAAGGACGGTGACGATCAGACGCTCAACTTTCAGGTAACGCCCGCAAGTCTCACGGAAAAACCATACGCCATCACCGCCGTCGCCAGTTACGAGGGCCACGAGTATAAAGAGGGCTATCACACCGTCGGCTATGCCGACTTGCGTCCTTACAATCTTTACCGCGCATCCACCTATCGCACCACCGGCGTGGATGTGAAGGTTGCTCCTGGATTGAACGTCGGCTACATCGTGGGCGCCGGCGATGATCTGCCCCAATCGCTCGAAAACCTCGGTGTCAACGTCCATTTCCTCTCGGCCGAAGATCTCGCCAACGGAAACCTTTCCAAATTCGACACAATAATTCTTGGAGTACGCGCCTATGCCGTGCGCGAAGACCTCAAAACGTACAACGGACGCATCCTCGACTTCGTGAAGAACGGCGGCGTGGCGATCGTTCAATACAACACTCCGGAGTACGACCACAACTACGGCCCTTATCCTTACAAAATGGGATCCAACCCGGAGGAGGTCACCGATGAACATTCCCAGGTGGAAATCCTCGCCCCCGCAAATCCGGCTTTCACGTGGCCCAACAAAATCACCAGCAAGGATTTTGAGAAATGGGTGGAGGAGCGTGGCTCGAAGTTCTTGGAGAGTTGGGACGCCAACTATGAGCCGCTGCTGGAAACTCACGATCCGGGGCAGGGTCCGCAGAAAGGCGGCTTGCTTTACGCGAAATATGGCAAGGGCGTTTACATTTACAATGCCTACGCCTTCTACCGCCAAATGCCGGAGGGCGTTCCCGGCGCATACCGTATTTTTGCCAATCTGGTGAGTCTTGCGAAAAATCCGCAAGTAACAGGAACTCACTAACGAGACCCGCACCCCGGGTAAGGGTTCGCTCCTTTTTAAATAAGAAGGGAACGGACTTCAGCCACCGGACCATATTTAGTTATGGTCCGGTGGCTCTTTTTGAATCGTGTAGAGAAACGTCTTTATCGTTTCGTCGCGACGCGCGTTTTCGTCTTCGATGCGCTTGGAAGCGTCATCATACAGCTTCATTTCCTGTTGCGACCGTTTCTGTTCTCCAAAATGTTGATAGATTTGCGCCAGGCGGTAATGCGCTTCCGCTGAGTTCGGGTCCATCTGGGCGCAAATTTCCGATTCGCGAAGCGCCTCTTGCCATCGTTCCAGCCATCGATACGCTTTCGCGAGCTGGCAATGCGGCGAAGCGTCTTTCGGCAGAAGGCTTGCAGCTGCGTGCAATCGACGCAGCGTTTGGTCCGCGTGCTCCTTGCTTCCGGAGAGGCTATCTCTACGGAACCGCAACGCGCCGCAGTAATACTGGAGGCTGCCGTCATTAGGATGGCGATCTGCGGATCCGCACAGTTGTGCGAGCGCCGTGGGATCGGGCGCCGAGGTCAAATCCATCTGAATTTCGCCCACGTACTTCAGCGCCACCTCGGGTTGCGGCGCCAGTTGCGCCGCATGCACCAGGACTCGGCCAGCTTCCGCGTCGCTTCCTGCAAAGTGCTCCACCAGCCCCAGCGCCAGTTGAATGCGCCACGAGTTCGGATGTAACTCCGCAGCCTGACTGAGAACGATCTTGGCCGCCTCGAAATTTTGGTGCCGCATCAATTCGACGCCCAGTGACAACCGGTATTTTTCCTCCTTCGGGTCGAGCGTCACCGCTGCTTGGTAGCTGCGCACCGCGCCCAAGTTGTCGCCGCTTGCCTCTTGTATATCGGCGAGCAGATCCTCAATTTCGGCGCTGTCGCCAAGCGACTTGCACTTTTCGGTGGTCGCCAACGCATCACTCAGGCGGCCCGCCTTGAACTGCGCCAGTGCCAGATTGAAGCGCAAGTCCGCTCGATTTGGATCGAGCTCCGCCGCCCTGCTCAGTTCTTCAATGGAATCCGCAAATTCGCCATGTGCGATCAGGATTTCTGCCAAACGCTGCCGAAAGGCCAGCTCGTCAGTCAAAGAGAGCTTTCTCGAACGAAGCAACTCTAGCGTCTTCTGAACATTTTCGTGTACTCCTAGTTGCGCTTGTAGAAGGATCAAGCCAGCATTGGGATCTTGCGTCCGGGAAAACACCGGCTCCGCCAAGGCTGCCGCGCGCTGCCAATTCTTGGCTTGCAACTGCGCCGCTGCTGTCGCCTCTGCCAGCCGCATATCATCCGGCTTCAGGGCCAGCGCCTTTTCCATTTCCGCCGCCGCCCGCGCGGCGTCGCCAAGGCCTAGAGCCACCGATGCGCTTAACCGGTAAAACGCGATTCGTTCCTCGGGATCAGCAGGGGGTGATAACCCTGCCAAAGCTCCTTGGGCTTCCTTGTATTTGTGCAACCGCACCAGAACGACCGCCCACTCCGAGCGAATTTCCGCGGCGCCGTGGCTGAGGCTGACAGCCCGCGCCAGCATGGGTTCGGCTTTTGCCAACTGGCCAGTCCGTTCGTAAATCTCGCCGAGTGCCGCAAACGCGACGTAGTTGTCGGGCGTCAACCGCACAACCGTGCGCAACTCTTCCTCGGCGCGGTCGTTCTGATTCGCGCTGGCATACGCCTGGCCGAGCATCAGTCGTGCGGGAGTGTCCTTGGGCCGCGATTGAAGATAGTTCGAGAGAATCCCTATCGCTTTTTCGGCATCGCCTTGCGCCAGAAAGGATCGCGCTTCCTCCAGCGGGCCAGAAGTCTGCGGCCGACTAGCGGTTCCCGAAGTCTGATTCTGCGCAGCGCTGAGCGTGAATGCCGCGCATACCACCAGAATCGCTCCAGCAGCAAAGATCAATTGTTGATACTTCCTAGCCGCAATCACAGTCGCTCAGATCCTCATTAGTCTGACGTAAAAAAGAGCCTGCGTTCGCCGGGCAGCTTACCAACTACCGGGAGCATCGCTGTGCTTCAGCCAATTCTCCACAAGTTTCACAATTCCATCTTCGCTCATTTGCACCAGCTTCCGTCCTTTTTCCGCCGAGGCCTCGCTCACGCTCCCCGAATATCCCGGCCACTCCGCCGCTTTGGATTTCTGCAGAAAATACGGCGCGCCGCCCGACAAGTCTGGCGGTTCCGGCAAGTCCCGCGCTTTTTCCAAATGGATCAGATCGGGACGAAACGCGGCAACCGCGGAAGTCTCCAGCGGGCCGCCATGGCCGTGCCCCCCATTGGCTTGGTGAAACATCCCCACCGTCTTCATCATTTCAGTGGGCAGAAATTCCCACCAGCTGGCGAATAACAGAGCCGCATCCTTCGTCTCATCCGCGACTTGGGCGATCGCGCCGCGCCCAGGCCCGATGTTGCCGTCGTGGCCGTTCAGCACAAATATCTTGCGAAAGCCCAGGTGCAGGATATTCCGAAGGATGTCTCCGAAATACATGCTCATTACTTCGGGACGCACGGAGATCGTGCCGCGAAAGTTCGCCGTTTGTGCCGGACATTGGGTGAAAGTCACCGCGGGAAATAGAAGCCCATTTGTTCGCTCCGCTACTCGCGCTGCAATTCCGGAGATGATGATGGAGTCCGACCCCAAGGGATTGTGCGGTCCGTGAAACTCCAGGCTGCCTAGCGGCAGAATCGCAAGAGGATGCTCCGCAACGGTTTGCTCCACTTCGAATCCTGCAACTTCCTCGAATCGTTTCGGCTTTCGAGCACTATTGTCTTGTGCCATTTGGCTGAATGCTGCGCTCGCGATCCCCGGCAATGCGAACCCTGCTACCAAAGCGTTTCTCCTGCTGATGCGCCTCATATCCCTCCGTCTCAGAAAGCGCTCGCAGGTTAGCGTAGCCTTTCCGAGATTGTCCAACGCTCATTTCCATCGAACTGCCGCACGCCTCGTTTTACCGCAACGTTTCGACAGTTTTGCTTCTTGTCTTGCCGCCTGCCGGGCGCACTGCTATATTGCCGCGTCGTTTGTTCCGATTCCGTTTGCCTACGGACTGCTAAGGTGGCCGACAACTCTCTAACCAATCTTCCCCCCGAGGTTGCTCGGGCTTCCGCGAAACTTGTTCGCAGCATGGGGCTGGTTCAGTCCACCGCCGTCAACATGCTGGAGATGATTGGCATCGGACCATTCATCACCATCGGTGTAATCCTTTCGGCGATGGGTGGGCCGCAAGCCATCCTGGGTTGGTTTCTCGGCGCCGTGTTTTCCGTTTGTGACGGCATGGTCTACGCGGAACTGGGCGCCGCGATGCCTGGCGCCGGTGGCTCGTACATTTACTTTCGCGAGGCCTTTAATCCTCGCACTTGGGGCCGGCTCTTCTCTTTTTTGTTTCTATGGGAGTCGATTTTCGTTGCCCCGCTTGCCATTTCCGCGGCGAGCGTGGGATTTGCGGATTACGCGCACTATGTTTTGCCGAGTTTCAATCATGCCGGCGTGGGAGCTATTGCTGCTGGTGTCTGCGTCTTGATCACCTTTCTTCTCTATCGCCCCATTGCAACCGTTGGTCGTCTCTCCGTAGCGATGCTTGCGGCGGTGCTGACGGCCATGGTGTGGGTCATCGGTTCCGGCCTCGTTCACCTCAATACCAAGATGGCTTTTGATTTTCCTCCGGGCGCGTTTCACCCTTCGAAGGCGTTCTTCTATGGCTTGGCCAGTGCCACCCTCATCGCCATGTATAATTACGGCGGCTATAACAACATCACCTACCTTGGCGGCGAGGTCAAACATCCCGCCAAGAACATCCCGCGCGCGATCGTTCTTTCCGTTTTGGTTGTTGCCGTGCTTTATCTGCTGATGAGCGTGGTAATCATCGGCACCATCCCGTGGCGCGACGCTGCCGTCTCCCACGCGGTTGTTTCTGAATTCATCGGCAAACTCTACGGCCCACGCGCAGCTTCCGTAATGACAGCCCTGATTCTGGCTGCCACCCTTGGCGGCATTTTCACCATGAGCTTAGGCTACTCGCGAATCCTCTATGCCGCCGGCGCCGAGGGAAACTTCTTCAAGGTTTTCGGTCGCGTTCATCCCAAAGGACACTTCCCGACGGTTTCGCTTCTAGCCATCAACGCGCTGGCCATTCCCCTCTGCTGGTTCTCGCTCGAGCGCCTCCTTTCCGCCCTCATGATCATCCAGATCGTCTTTCAATTCATTCCTCAGATCTTTGCCATATTTGCCATCCGTTTGTATCGCAAAGAAATTCATCGCCCTTACGGAATGTGGCTGTATCCGCTCCCGGCCATCATTGCTTTGGTCGGCTGGATTTACGTCGCGGCCACTCCCGATCAGCGCAAGAATCTTGGAACGGCTGTCATTCTTTTGTTGGTGGGGTTGGGTGTGTACTTCGTGCGAGCTCGCGTGATCAAGTCGTGGCCGTTCGCACCAACAGCAGAGGAACCGCCCGCCGCACGCCCGTTGACATTGAGCCCGTAGTGGCCTCTCGGCGTTTCCGTTGTTTCTGCCCAAGTGCGGGGTGAAGTTCGCCCTTATCGCGTTTGAAGTTTCTTCGGCGGGCAGCACGAATCGCGAACGATAAGTTGCGTCGCCAGGAGTGCCGGAGTCGGAATACCTGTGCGCCCCTCGATGTGATCGATCAACATTCGCGCCGCAATCATTCCTACTTCGCGCGCGGGCTGCCGAACTACCGTTAGCGCCGGCCGCAGTAAGGTAGCCCAGTAAAAATCGTCAAACCCCATCAGGCTTATCTCTTCGGGGCACGCCAGCCCAATCTCTTGTATCGCCGCAAGCGCTCCCAGCGCCATCATGTTGTTCGTGCAGAAAATCGCTGTGGGTCGCTGGACGCCTGTGAGCAACTGCATCGCATGAAAGTGTCCGCTCTCCATGTCGTTGTGGCCGCGGTGAATCATCGACCGGTCCGGGCGGATTCTGACACTTCGCAGCGCTTGACGAAACCCCTCAAGGCGGTCGACTGATGTTCCGCTCGAAGCATCTCCGGTGATGATCGCGATGTCCCGGTGACCCAAACTGAGGAGATAACGCGTCGCGCTGTCCGCCGCGCGGCGGTTGTCCACTCCGACTCTTCCTATGTACGAGTCGCGCGCGAGCGGGTAACGATCTGCATATACAACGGGCAGATTGCCCAGGACCGTCTTGGCTTTCCCTCCCTGCGCATCGATGGCAGGAACCCGCACGATTCCGTCCACGCGGCGCCGGTGAAAGGAGTCCAGATAATTGCGCTCTTCCTCCCAACTTTCCCGGGAATCTCCAATCAGCACCGTATAGTTCGCTGAGGAAGAGTAATCCTTCGCTCCGCGCACCACTTCGATGTAAAAGTTATTCGACAGGTCCGGCACAACGATTGCTATGGAATGGGTTTTCTGCAGCCGCAATCCGCGGGCTAGATCGTTGGGCCGGTAGCGTAAATCCTTGATCGCTCCTTCAATTCGGCTCCGCATCTCGGCGCTAACATAATCGGAATTATTCAGTGCCGCCGAAATCGTTGACACCGATGCCCTCGCCGCCTTCGCTACCTCGCGAATGGTGACGTGGCGCCTTACGCGCTTTGCTCTTGGCCTCAACTTGAACTCCCTGTTCTCGCTGGTCCCGGTGATTCCCACTCCCATTCGATCTGCGAGGTAATACGGGGACGATATATATCTTCGGGGTTCACTTTCCCCGAAACATTTCGATATTGTTCGATAGATTCTAAAGCGAAACATCATAATACCGCAGGCTCGAATAACCTAGTGGCCAGCGGGTGGTTATTCAACGTCTAGGTCATCGATGAAAGCCA
>Ga0070732_10002112_pt1 | contig 10823 bp, 6 predicted proteins | sample Coa_R1_5_FD_66449 | JGI IMG/M metagenome (GOLD analysis project Ga0070732, IMG submission 66449) | Surface soil microbial communities from Centralia Pennsylvania, which are recovering from an underground coalmine fire - Coalmine... | ecosystem: Environmental > Terrestrial > Soil > Unclassified ...
GGACGTTTTCTCGACCGCCGTGCAGATGAAGAAAAATCGGCCCGGCCAGCTGGTCACGCTGCTTTGCGAGCCGTCGAATCTGAAGCCGCTGATCGATTTGATTTTTCGCGAGACGACGACGATTGGCATTCGCACGCACGAAGTTCGCCGGCAAACGCTCGCGCGTGAATCCGTGCCCGTTGAGACGCCGCTGGGCACGATCCGCATGAAAATATCTCGGCTGAATGGCACGCTGCTGAATGCCGCGCCGGAATACGAAGACTGTCGGAGAATCGCCACGCAAATGGGCGTGCCGCTCAAGCAAGTTCTCGCGACGGCCACCTTTCATTTTCAAAAACGCACCGAAGCGGCAAAATAGCCAATGGCCAAACCGAAGTTTTACATCACCACGCCGATTTACTACGTGAACGCGCGCCCGCATCTGGGTCACACGTATACGACGGTCGTCGCCGACGCGATTGCGCGGTACAAGCGCATGCGCGGCTATGACGTGGTGCTGCTTACAGGTACCGACGAACACGGACAAAAAGTGGAGCGAGCGGCCAAGGCGGCTGGCGTGTCGCCGCAGGAATTCGCCGACCGCATTTCCGCCGAGTATCGCGCGCTGTGGAAGGAACTCGATTTGCCGGTTGACCGCTTCGTGCGCACAACCGAGCCGCGTCACGAACGCGCCGTGCAGATGCTTTTTCGCAAGGCGCAGGATCAGGGTTACGTCTACAAGGGCGGCTACGAGGGCCAATACTGCGTTTTCGACGAGATGTACGTTGACGAGCCGCTGCCCGGCAATCTTTGCCCGGAGTGCAAGCGGCCGACGGAGCGCGTCCGCGAAGAGAATTATTTCTTCAAACTTTCCGCGTTTCAGGATCGCTTGCTGGAACTTTACGAAAAGCAGCCTGATTTCATTCAGCCCGATACGCGCAGGAATGAAGTGCTGGCGTTTGTGCGCGGCGGTCTGCGCGATCTTTCGATCAGTCGCACTTCGTTCAAATGGGGCATCCCCTGGCCGGGGGAGGAGAAGCACATTTTTTATGTGTGGTCGGACGCGCTGACAAGCTACATGACCGGCGTGGGCTACGCGGATGACGAAGTAGAATTCGAAAAATACTGGCCCGCGGACATGCACCTGATCGGCAAGGAAATCCTGCGCTTCCATGCCGTCTACTGGCCCGCGTTTTTGATGGCCGCCGGAGAAACGTTGCCGAAGCGAATCTTCGCGCACGGTTGGTGGCTCTTCGCGGACGAAAAAATGAGCAAGTCGCGCGGCAACATGCAATACCCGCAACCGATCGCGCGCGTTCTCGGGATCGATGCGCTGCGCTATTTTCTGCTACGCGACATGGTCTTCGGCCAGGACGGAAATTTCAGCCGCGATGCCTTGCTTACGCGCTATAACTCTGATCTCGCGAACGGCCTCGGCAATCTGACCAGCCGCACGATCACCATGATCGAGCAGTATCTTGGCGGCCACGTTCCCGCGCGTAATCCCAAAGAGGAAAATGATCGCGACAGGGAAGTCGCGGAGCTTCAGCGCGGGACCTGCGAGGAAGTGCTTCACTATTACGAGAGCTACGAATTTTCGCGCGCGCTCGAATCGATCTGGAGCCTGATCGCCGAGATCGACAAATATCTTGTCGAGTTTCAGCCCTGGGTGCTGGTGAAGGAAAAGTCGAAATGGGGACGCCTGGAAATGGTGTTGTACACGGCATACGACGCCTTGCGCGTGGTGACATTGCTCGCGCATCCCGTCTTGCCCCATGCGACGCAACAAATTTGGGAGCAGTTGGGCCACAGCACTTCGCTTGCGAGCGAAAGTCTGTCGCCTGATTTGTCGCCTGGCCAAAAACGCGCGGGTCACGTCGGCAAACCCGAAGGGGTGTTTCCGCGCGTGGACAAAAAGGAAGCATTCGAAAGGATCGAAGCCATGGAAGAAGAAATTCGCAACCCCGCATCAACTACACCAGCTGCGAGCGGCAACACTGCCGGAGCCGCACCACCGCCAGCTGCTGGTCCCGCGAAAATCGGCATCGAGGATTTCGCGAAGATCGAGATGCGCGTGGGCGTGGTGAAATCCGCCGAACGCGTCGCGGGGGCCGATAAGCTTTTGAAGTTGCTCGTGGACATCGGCGAAGAAGTTCGCCAAGTGGTCGCGGGCATCGCCACATCGTATGCGCCCGAGGATCTGATTGGCAAGAAAGTAGTCGTGGTCGCGAATCTGGCTCCGCGCAAGCTGCGCGGCGTGGAATCGAACGGAATGATCGTCGCGGCTTCCGTCGCGCCGGACGGCCGCCCCGTCCTTTGCACATTCACGGAAGACGTGCCTGCGGGCGCGCGCCTAAAATAAAAGGCTGCAACAAAAAGGAACGCGTTTGGAAATTATCGACTCGCACGCGCATTTGGAGTTCCCGCAATTTGACGCTGACCGCGAAGAGATGCTGGCGCGCGCGCGCGACGCAGGCGTGACGACAATTCTCGCGATTGGCAGCGGCACGGCGTCGGATCGTCTGGATGCCGCGATTCCGTTCGCCGACAAATATGACTGGATTTACGCAACCGTTGGCGTTCATCCGCACGAATCGAAGCTGGCGACGGATGAGTGGTACGAAGAACTGGCGCGACTGGCGAAGCATCCGCGAGTGCTTGCCTGTGGCGAAATCGGTCTCGATTATTTTTACGACCATTCGCCGCGCGACGTGCAGCAGAGCGTTTTTCGCCGCCAGCTAACTCTGGCACGCGCCGCGAATTTGCCCGTCATTGTTCATTGCCGCGACGCGTGGCCCGATTGCCTGCAAATTCTTGAACAGGATTGGCGTTCGAGCGGCCTTGGCGGAATTTTTCACTGCTTCACGGGGACGCTGGCTGAAGCCCAGCAAGGAATAGACATGGGTTTCGTGATTTCGTTTTCGGCGAACATCACCTATCCGAAGATGGCGCATTTGCGGGATACAGCGGCAGCGCTGCCGCTCGAGCAAATTCTTGTCGAGACCGATTCGCCCTTTCTGCCGCCGCAGCGCATCCGCGGGAAACGCAACGAGCCTGCTTTCGTCGTGGAGGTAGCGCAGACCTTGGCGAATGTGAGAAACTTAGCGCCGGATGAAGTTGCGCAAGCGACGGCGGAAAACTTCCGCCGTTTCTTTCATCTTGCAAGTGGGCATCTTGCAGACCGGGTGGAGCGTTCCACCCATTCGTAGCCGCCGGAGGGCGCCATCGCTGTCCTGACCGTTCGAGAAATTTTTGACCTGGTGCGCGACGATCTTGCTCTGGTCGAGCAGGAAATCGCTGCGCAAACAGGCGAAGCAATTCGGCCGATCGCGGAAATCGGCGGCTATTTGCGCGAAGGCGGCGGGAAGCGGCTGCGTCCGGCGCTGCTGCTGCTGGCGGCGGGCGCGTGCGGCTATCGCGGCGAGAGCGCGATTCCGCTGGGTGCGGTCGTCGAGATGATTCACAGCGCCACGTTGATTCACGATGACGTGATCGATGGCGCGAACACGCGACGCGGGCGTCCTTCGACGAATGCGCGCTGGGGCAATCACATGAGCGTGCTCGCGGGCGACTGGCTGTACATGCAGTCGTTCAAGATTGCGCTGCAGGCGCGGAATTTCTCGGTGCTCGATATTTTGATTGAGCTGACGCAGAACATGGTCGAAGGAGAACTGCTGCAGCTCACTTGTCTCGACCGTATCGACTTGACCGAATCGGAAGCCATTGACCTTTCGTATCGCAAGACGGCGTGCCTGTTCAGCGGCTGCGCGGAGCTGGGCGCAGTGCTCGGCGATGATGATTCGCGAACCCGGAACGCGCTCGCCGAATATGGGCGGCAGGCGGGGCTCGCGTTTCAGCTGGTCGATGACTTGCTGGATTTCACCGCCTCATCCGAAAAACTTGGAAAGCCCGTGCTGAGCGACTTGAAGGAAGGCAAAGTGACGCTGCCGCTGATCTTCGCGCTGCAAAACGGAGCGGGACACGACGGCCATCCCAGCGGGCGCGACCTGGTCGCGACCGTGCTGCGCGAAAAGGGATTTCAGAGCGTTCAGCCCGAGCAAATCACTTCGCTGGTGCGCAATTCGGGCGCGCTCGAACATTCGCGGCAATTGGCCGTCGAATACGCGAATCGCGCGAAGGCGTGCCTCGACGTTTGCAAAGATTCCGAATATCGCCGGGCACTGCTCTCCGTCCCGGATTTTATTCTCGACCGCGAAAGCTGACGCGCGTTTCCCGCCTTTATTTAGTAATGGAATCTCCACGTAATTTGACCGCTGATCTGGCGCGGCTCGTTGAAGTGCGTTCCGCCGAACGTGTTGCTATTGTCCAGCAGGTAGCGCGTGTTCGCGACGTTCAGCGAACTGAATTTCAGCGTCAGATTCTCGCCGATTTGCTTGGCGAGCGATAAATCGAGTTCTGTATGGCTCGGCAAATGCGCCGGGCCGTCCGCATCGAGAAATCCGGAGCCATAACTCACATCGGTGGAGACCCAGGCGCGCCACGGCAAAGTCACGTCGAAGCCGGTGCTGAGTGTGTCGCGCTGATCGTGGTCGAGGAAAAAATAACCCTGTGACGGCGGCGTGAAATCGGTGAGTCCGCCCGTGACCCCGCCTTCGCCCTCCGCGTACTGGTGAGAAAACGCGAGGTGCCATTCAGCGCGCCGAAAAAGCCGCGGCGAACGCACCGTCGTTTCCCAGCCGCGAATACGCGCGCCCGCAATCGTGAGCGGGAAAAATATGTTCGAGTTGCCGAGCACGTCGTGGTCAGAAAAGTTGCGCGCGCGCGTCTGAAAATAATCCGTGTCGAGCGTCCATCCGCGGTAGGGAATTGCGACTCCCGCTTCCCATTCTTTGTCGCGCTCGCCTCGCAGCGGCAAAAACCCAAATCCCTCTTGCAACGCGAAGTTCAACAAGGGACCGGAAACGGTGGAAAGCGGCGGCGGCTGATAATAACGCCCGTAAAAGCCGCGAAGAACCCAACCGAGCTTCGGCAGGCGAATCGCGACGCCGGCGCGCGGGTCCGTTGAATTCTCAACGACGGAGCCGGAGTAGTGCGTGTAGCGAAGGCCGCCGTTGAACGTGAGCCATTCTGTCGCCTTGAATTGGTCTTCGGCGAACAACGAGTTGACGCTGCCCCACAGTTTCTCCCGCTGCCGCAGAGCAAGTCCGCTGCCGTCGTTTGCCGTGACTCCGAGGAATGTGTTGTCGCGCTGATCGAACCCCGTGTACCCCATTCGCGCGTTGTGCTTTCCTTTGACAATGGCCAACGAAGCCTGTCCGCCGACATATTGCGAGCCGCGGTCGCTATCGGGAATGAACGGCGTGTCGTTCGGCCCGCCAACGTAGTGCGCGCGATCGAAATGATAAAAAGGTGACACGGTAATGGTCAGGCCTTGTCCCACCATGTGCAGCCACGTAAGGGCGACGAAATTGTCGTTCTCGCTTTCTATATCGCGAATTCCGCCGGACTGCTGCTGAGAAGTATTCGGCACCTCGAAGAAATCATGCCGGTCCGAAGTGACAAGCCGGAGCTGATCGTTCGGCGTCGCATTGAAAATGAGCGATCCGAATCCTCCAACGCCGTCGGACATGTCATGAATCACCGCGCTGGTTGGATTCTCCAGGCCCAAGTCCGTTCTGTTTCCGTCGACGCTCGCGAAGTACGCGAATCGCTCCGTGTGGCTTCCGAAACTCGCGTAATCATTCGTCTGGTGGAAATTTCCGTAGCTCGCGACAAATTCTCCCTGATTATTTCCTTCGAATCCTGAACGCGGCACCACGTTGAAGACGCCGTAGGTGCGGTCGCCGTAATCGGCGGAGTAGCCGCCGCGCTGCACTTCGAGTGCGTCCACGTCCTTGGGATCGAACTGCGGGCCGACGTTTGTGGCGATGTTCGTGTTCGGCACCGGCACGCCGTCAATCAGCCAACTCACTTGATGGCCGCCGCGAATGTGAAGCTGGTCGTGAATCATGTAAGCGCCGGGGACGTAGTCCGTAATCATTGACAGGCTATCGGTACGGTCGGCGCCGGGCGTGCGCGCGATGAGTTGGTGATTCACAAGCGTCTCGGTTGTTGAAGACTGCGAATTCACGGTTTGCGGTGCGCCCGAAACTTCCACGCGCTGATTCACCTGCGAAATGGCCAGAGGGAAATGCAAAATGGGAGCTGCGCCGGAATGAATCGTGACGGTGATCGAAAGCGTCTCGAATCCCGGCGCGGAAGCGGAGACGGCGTATTCGCCCACCGGCACTTCATCAATCTCAAACTCGCCGTCTTCGTTTGTGATGATTGTTTTTGTCCAGTCGGAGGCAGTCGCGCGAATCGTGATCTGCGCACCGTGAATGGGCCGGTGATCGGGATCGTGCACAATGCCGCGCGCCGTGCCGAATATTGTGCCGAACGCGGCGCACGCGCATAAGAACATAACGAACGAGAAAATGGTAAGGCGAAACAGACGCATGTCTGGCCTCCTGAGCCTGAATGTATTTTTGGTGCGCTAAATTGGGCCGGGAGGGTTACAGGCGCGGAGGTTCGAAAGGAATGCGGAAAAAACCGGGAATGGCGTCTCGATAATCACCACTAAAAAGCATTTCCGCCACTCGAGGTACTGCCGGCGCAAGCGCCGCCGACAATTGCGTCGGAGGCAGCGGCGAAGCGAGACCGTAATCGAGATTCTTGTTCGAGCTGCACCGCATCGCGCAAGTCGATGCGCCAGCCGATCCGCGGCCGGCGCAATTCATATTCATGGAGTGGCTGCCATGTTTGTGCGCCAAGCAGCACATCATCGCGCACTGGCTGGCACTGCAGGCATAACTACGCGACAAAAGCGCGAGCGGCGCGGCCAGAAGCGCGAGGATAAGGGCGACAGATTGAATGCGGCGCGTCATTTATTTATTTATTTCTTCGTATCGAACGCCAATCGCACTGTCATGCTACCACAATCGGCGAATCTTGCCATTTCCAATACGCATTTCCGGGGCTTGCCGGATTGTCATTTTTATTCTTTCGGGCTACGCTCGCGTTGCGATGCTGCCATTCAAGCTGATTTACGCCGACGGCTACGATCTGCATCTGGGCGCGCACGTATTTCCGTCGCAAAAGTACCGCATGGTTCGCGAAACGATGTTGCGTGAAGCCTTGGCGGAGGAGTCTGATTTCACTTCACCCGCACCGGCGACGGATGAAGACGTCCTGCGCGTGCATTTGCCGGAGTACGTCCATAAGCTGAAAACCGGCACGCTGAATTATCTCGAGATTCTGCGCATGGAAGTCGCTTACTCAAAGGAGCTGATCGATGCCTGCTGGCTCGGTGCGGGCGGTTCGATCGAGGCAGGGAAGCGCGCGCTGACCGGCGGCTGCGCCGTGAATATTGGCGGCGGTTTTCATCACGCTTATCCGGATCACGGCGAAGGCTTCTGCGTGATCCACGATGTCGCCATCGCGATTCGACGATTGCAATTCGATGGTGCGATCCAAACCGCGATGACCATCGACACGGATGTGCATCAAGGAAACGGCACGGCGGCGATTTTCGCTGACAACGAATCCGTTTTTACGTTCTCAATTCATCAGGAGAATAATTATCCGTATCCCAAGCCGCCGTCGGATCTGGATGCAAATTTGCCCGATGGTACGGACGACGAAAACTATTTGGCGATTCTGGAGGCGCATCTAGTCCGGGCGTTTGAGGCGTTTCGGCCGGATTTGATATTTTACATCGCGGGCGCTGATCCCTATCGCGAAGATCAGCTCGGCGGGCTCGCGCTGACGATGGACGGTTTGCGCCAGCGGGACGATATGGTTTTCGACCATGCGCGGCGTCACGGCGTGCCTATTGCTGTGACGCTCGCCGGCGGTTACGCGCGCCGCGTGGCGGATACGGTGCGCATCCACGTCAATACAATCCTGGCCGCGCGCAATGCGATGCGCCGCCAGTCCGTGCGCTCGGCTCGTTGAGTCACAATCGGGGGGCCGGATCAGCCCAAGATTGATTCCCCCGTCTCGGCACGCTGGCACGTCTGCCAGCCTTAGGTACCGTTTCGTACAGGGCCGAGCGGCCAAATTAGGCCGAAGCGAGCAAAGCGTTATAATAGCCTTCACACGAAAGTGGAGATTGAAACCCTGATGGCCACGAAGCTGCCGCAACCCGCCACCATGTTTCGTGTAAGCACCGTGGCTTTCCTCGCCGCCGCTGCCATACCCATCATTATGGCTCGAGTCACTGGCGCGGGGTGGGGCCGCGAACTGAGCGGGTTTTTCATCGTTCCATTCCTCGCATTCGGTCTCTTCTTCGTGGAGTATAATGTCGTGCAGGGAGTGGCAACCGTCCGTCTGAATTTTTCGTTGGGGTATGTCCAATGGCTTGGATGTGTGGCAATAGTGCTTTGGGGCGTAGTCAGAATCCTCAGTGCCCGTTGGAATGGAGATCCTCAGCCGCCCGCAATCTCGGAAAGCGTTTTGGTGTTGCTAGGTGTCTTCGGGCATCTGGCCTTTCTGACAAATATCTTCTGGAGCTACTTCGAGCAGGACGTTCCCAAAATGCGCCCTCCGGCAAACCGGGCGGCGGCTGTTTCCCAACCGGCAATTCAGCAGCGGCGAATTGACACGCTCAAGCCGCCAAACTTCTCTGGCTGGCCTCGGTCTCCCGTTATCTTGTTCGGCGTAACAGCGGCGTTTTTTGCTGGCATGGCGATTTATTTCTCGGCCGTTGGCGCCCTCGCACCGCGATTGCCTCTCCCGTGGCACGGCCACGTATCTCAAGTACGTGCTGGTTACTTGTGGATGCTTACCGCACTACCGTTCGGAGTCTTTTCTCTTGTCTACTGGGGTATTGAACGCGGCGCCGGAAGGATATTCGATGTATCTACAACTCGAGTTCACTTCGTCTGCACGCTGCTCGCTGTTGTTGAAACGATCCGTGTATATATTAACTGGGCGTCTTCCTTGATCAATCCAGGTGGCCTCGAGCACGCGGTTGCGCTAAGCAGTTTCAACGGAGTGTTCGCGTTCGCGGTCTTGGCGTCTCTCGCGTTCGCTTGGAACCTTTGGACGAGCACTCGCAAGCTGGCCCACGCAAAGCCGTTGAAGTGAAGGCTGGTTGCGCAGCCCAGCGTCCCATTTACCCGCGGTAAGAATTGCTCGCGAACGCTCTTACTGCATTTCTTCCTGCTGCGCGTTCGATAGGTTGAACGGCCGCCTTACGCCGCCGTTCCGGTCTTGATGCGCATTCCGTAGAAAGAACGGTAGACGAAGAAAAACGATACGAGGAAAAACACAGCGGAAAGAATGTGCGTCAATCCGCTTCCGCCCCTCTCCGCCGTCAATTGCACGCCGAGCTCGACCGCCAGCAAACCAAACAGCGTGGTGAATTTAATCACCGGATTGAGCGCCACCGACGAAGTGTCCTTGAACGGATCGCCGACCGTGTCGCCGACAACCGTCGCGTCGTGCAGCGGAGTGCCTTTCTGTTTCAGCTCCACTTCCACAATTTTCTTGGCGTTGTCCCATGCACCGCCCGCGTTGGCCATGAAAATCGCCTGATACAGGCCGAACATCGCGATGGAAATCAAGTAGCCGATGAAGAAGAAGGGTTCGAGGAACGCGAACGAAAGCGCGGCAAAGAATACCGCAATGAAAATATTGAGCATTCCTTTTTGCGCGTACTGCGTGCAAATTTCGACCACTTTTTTGCTGTCGGCAATCGACGCGCTCTTGGCGCTTTCGAGATGAATGTTGGCCTTGATGAATTCGACGGCTCGGTAAGCGCCCGTCGTCACCGCCTGCGTCGAAGCTCCCGTGAACCAGTAAATCATCGCGCCGCCGGTGACGATCCCCAGCAAAAACGGCGCGTGCAGCAACGAAAGTTTGTCGACGTTGACCGTGATGCCATTCGTCAGCGCCATGATGATAGAAAAAATCATCGTGGTCGCGCCGACAACCGCGGTACCGATCAGGACCGGCTTTGCGGTTGCCTTGAACGTGTTGCCCGCTCCGTCGTTCGCTTCCAGCATGTCTTTCGCGTGGGCGAAATTCACGTCCATGTTGTAATCGATTTTTAGTTCCTGCTTGATATTGGGAATCTGCTCGATCAGCGAAAGCTCGTAGATCGATTGCGCGTTGTCCGTCACCGGACCGTACGAATCGACGGCGATCGTCACCGGTCCCATCCCGAGAAAGCCAAACGCCACCAAGCCAAACGCAAACACGGGCGCGGCAATCATCAAGGCGCTGAGTCCCAGCGTGCTGATCAAATATCCGATGGACATCAGCAGCACCATCGTGAGGCCCAGATAATACGCGGAGAAGTTGCCCGCGACGAAGCCGGACAAAATTCCGAGCGACGCGCCGCCCTCCTGCGCCGAACGCACCACTTCGCGCACGTGACGCGATTCGGTGGATGTGAACACCTTCACCAGTTCCGGAATGATCGCGCCGGCCAGCGTGCCGCAGGAAATGATCACGGATAGTTTCCACCATTGCGAGGGATCGCCGCCAATGTCCGGAATAATGAAGTAGGAAATCAGGAACGTCAGCGCCACGGACGTGAGCGACGTGATCCAGACCAGCGAAGTTAGGGGAGACTCGAAGTTCATCTCCGTTACATGGCCGAAACGGGCCTTTGCGATGGCGTCATTGACGAAGTAGGCGACCGCGCTGGCGACCAGCATGGCCACGCGGATGATGAAAATCCACACGAGCAATTGCACCTGCACGACAGGATTTTTTACGCCGAGCAAAATGAAGGCGATCAGCGCAACGCCCGTGACGCCGTACGTCTCGAAACCATCGGCGCTGGGCCCCACGGAATCGCCTGCGTTGTCTCCCGTGCAATCCGCGATCACGCC
>Ga0070732_10002113_pt1 | contig 10823 bp, 11 predicted proteins | sample Coa_R1_5_FD_66449 | JGI IMG/M metagenome (GOLD analysis project Ga0070732, IMG submission 66449) | Surface soil microbial communities from Centralia Pennsylvania, which are recovering from an underground coalmine fire - Coalmine... | ecosystem: Environmental > Terrestrial > Soil > Unclassified ...
CGGCCTGCAAAAAGGTCAGCACAGAAACTGTGGCACTCTCTACGGAAAGCAATGAAAAAAGCGCAATTCAGCAGGTACTCAATTCTCAAAAATTGTTTTGCCAGCTTTGCAAGGCACCTGTGGCGAACGGCGTAGAAGTTGATGCCCGTATTGAACCCGGCACACCGCAACGACTTCGCGCTCTGGGTTACCGGCCTCCGCGTAATGTCTAGAAAGCCACGTCCCGAGAGTCTTGGGTATATACAGAATGTACTGTATCGAACTCTGGGTAAAACTAACGTAGGATGGCCTGCATCTTAGGGGCGTTCGGGACAGCTCCCGTCATGCCGAAAGTCCTGCACATGCCGAAACGGAAAGAGCAGTCCAAGGGAAAAGAAGAAACGCCTCTTCAAAGGCGCGTGCTGCCTGATTCAGACGAAGAGCGTGCCTCGGTTTCTACAATCAACAAATGGATTTCGCTTGCGGATGCAGCATTGAGCCGCAAGACTGCCTAAGTGTGGGGTTCCCGAATCGAACCTGCATCCCCGATTAGTAACACTTTTGTCAGCGGGTGCATAAACTAGATGACTGAGTTTCTGTGCAACGGCTACGTGTGTGAATGCGGCACGCGGGTTCGCGTCTGTCACAATGACCGCTCAAAGCCTATGCCAGCAGACCCTGGGCCACACTACAGCCTTACAATCCAGTGTCTTGTGTGCGGTAGGTCGCGCACGCTCAATTGGAAGCAAATCATAGCCCTGCCTTTAACCTGGATTGAGAAAGATTAGCTGTTCCGGAAACTACCACGCGGCTTTAATCGCGGCATCCGTGCGGCCCGCTGTGAAGTGTCCAGCATCTCATCTTAGAAATCAATGGGTTGCTACCACTCTGAAAATACCCTCTCTACCGGATTCCAGTACCGCCGTTGGCTCTTAGAGAGTGGTTTTGTGGGACGCTAGGAACTGGCGAGACACTTACTCCATAATGGGTTTTTGCCGTTGCCCTTTACCTTGCGTCCCCTATTTCTTCCACGTTCTCTCGAACTCCGCAGTGCAGCCGGACGACTCGCACAAAAGTACCTAATCGAGCCTGTGATAGATCACACCCAGCGACCACGTGACCTGTTGAAAATTGCCGTTTTGTTGATATGACCTTTTTTGTGTATTCCTTTAAGGTGTTTCGCTGATTGAGGCTGCCCGAGCGGGAACGTAGTAATGGGAGGTGGCTCGGGCGCGAAAGCTGAGTGGAGCGCGACACGGTGAATAAACCTGCCAAGGGTCTCCCATGTTGCCAATCAGCGCCGGAAACTATTCCGAAGGTTCGCGGGTTCGATTCCCGCCGTTGCCTGAGCCGAAATATTATCACCCGCCTCGGAAGTTTCGCGCCTTTTTCTTGAGTTGTTGTTCCTCCGGCTCACTTTGTGAGTTTTGAAATGAATAATTCCACTGTCTTAGTGATGCCAGCGCCAAGGGCAACCATCACAATGTCACGTATGTAACTGCGTCTCGCTTCTGCTGAGAGCTTTGCGTGCTCATAGGAGTAGGAGAGAACAACGCGGCTACGCTTGGCGATCTGCGTCAGCAATATTCCTAAGACAAGATAATAAGCGAGGAACATCACCCCAAAAGCCTTCCAGCCTTTCTCCATGAGGCCAGCAAACGCGAAAGGAATAATCAGGTTGACCGTATAGAACGAAGTCTTCACCCATTCGGGCAAGTCATCGACTACGTTCTTGAGAACGTAACGCTTTGAGTCAAAAACCGTTTTTACTTTGCCGTACAACGCCCACTTTTGTTGCGTCTCTTCCGAAACGAAACTTACGCTAGGATCTGAATAGTTGCTGAATCGTAGTTCTGCATCGCGCCATCTACGTCTCCGTACGTTTACCTCTAAGGATGTTGTTGACCCACCCTGCTGATGCAAGTCACTGATCGAATCCATAACCTTATTGCCAATTTTGTACGTGACTATCGGCTCATCTTTCTCGGATTCAGGTACAGACATTTCCATCAGAATCTTGGTGACCTCTTCAAGATCATCCAGATATAGCTTCGCGTGAGGCAAATCAGTGGGAACTGTTTGAATGGTTCTGACGGCCAAGGTTTCGTCCTTTCTGGCTGGGAGGAGCTTACAATGAAAAATTACTGCTTCGCCAGTATTTTCTCTGCTTTTCTCACGGCGCAAAATTACCGGCAGTGCCGGTGCCTGCTCGCGTCTTTAAACCCGTCGAGCAGATGCTTCCACGATTCGTCCGTTCACAATCGCGTGAACGTTGGCGCGTCCGACGTGGAACTTCCCGGCAAGCCCCGACAAAGACTCGCCTCTCGCACAACCGCACCGCGATTGGTTTTAGATCATGCGCCAGTGTGCGGATTCTTCTTTGGCTTTTGGCGCGGGGGGTGCATCACAATCCGGGCAAATAAAGGCGCGGGGGTTAACAAAGCGTTCGACGGTACAGGGAACGAACCGGTCGCACCTTACGCATTTCCTTTTCGTGTGATGCCGTCGCGGGTTCGGTAGTAGGGTGCTAAGCTCCCGAACGTCGTTTTCATATTTCAGGTGCGCTTTGGGGTTCCACGCCATGTATATCGTCGCCTTTCGCGCTAGTTAATTAGGTCTGCAGACCGGCGCTGAGCCAAGTCGAAATCGTCGCGGGGGTCACAAATCTGAGAAGCAAAGTCTTCGATTGCAATCATCATTGTCCTTTCGCGCAGCCACCGCTGCCGTTTCTCGTTGATAATGTGCGCGACGGCAGCGTCAACCATCGCGCCGAATATTTCATTCGCGGAGTAGCGCTGCATTACTTCCTCCCTCGCGGCTTGGCTTGATCTGACCAAGGCTTCATGTGCGCGCTGAAGGATGTAACCGTCTGCGATTGCTGCGGACCTTCTGTTCCTTTTCCGAGTCCTTGATCGGGACTGGCGAATGCGTCCGCTGTTTGGGCGAACGGATCATGTGCGTTATGTGTTGTGGGCGCGGGGGCCGCGCTGGCGTTCGTCATGTTGGCGAAGGCGCTATTCTGCATTGCTTCGATGAGTGAGTGCATTGTCTTTTCCTTGGGAATCGTGATTCGGCGCTGCTTGCGGCTGTGGCTGTCGGGTGCTGGGAAACGCCTGGAAGCCCGTCACCTGCCCGAGCATTTCGCTGGTGCAATTTGCTACTTGATCGCTTTGCGAAGGTCTGCTTCGCGATCAGCGTGGTCGTCCGGCGCCGATGGGACATAAACCGGAGCGTCGTGAAGATCGTCGTCGTTCGTGCGCGAAATCTCGACATGTCTGCACTTGCCGCGCTCGTAATTTATGTCGTCGTGGTATTGCTTTGCCATTTTTGTTGTCCTTTCTTAGTTTGGATTGTGTTTCAAAAAGTGCGCTGGGCGGAACAGGGGAGAACCAACCCAGCGCAATCGCGCGGAGGAATTAGTCGCGCGAAACTAGTGGACTACTCGCCTGCCAATGCCGCGAGATACCCGAGTTTAGAATGCTCGGCTCCTGCCGTTACTCCCAGCACCCCAAGCAGAGCGCTAGTCGCGAGTTTGCGGTTTGAAGTTTTGACGCCTTCGGCCACAATGTCGCGGAGCGTGTCCGCATCTGGGCCGAACGCTTTCGCGAGCACATCTCCAGGCGCGCCCTTACGAGTCGCATTCGAGAGTGAGCGGAATCCGGTGCCAAGCTGCCGGACGCCCTTGTCATTCCAGCCGCCCTGCAACTCGCCGGTATTTCCCCCCGCGTCCATACTTGCGACGTTCACCTTGCCTTGGACTCGCTGTAGGGCTTTGAAGCGCGAATAATCAGCGTCGGCCTTGTCCCATAGCGCTTGCTGATCTTCGTTTATCAAACCCGGCACAGCTTTCTCGCCCGTCTCAGAGTTTGCAGGAGTGCCAAACATGCGCGCTTTGGCTTCGTTCAGGTCGCCTGCGATCTCTTCAGCTTTAGATGGGTCGGTATTGAGCTGAATTTTGTACGCTTTCTCATACTGTGCGATCTTGTCCTTCAGCTCTTGGAACCCAGGTGCTTCCTCGTCAAGCTGTTGATACACGTCTTGCGCGCGCTTCTGGTACTGATTGGCAAGATCGGACACGGCTTCCCTCGCGGTACTCGCGCCCGTCTCTTCCAATCCGTTGTTAGTCGCGATGCTGTCGATCGCGTCCACTAGTTTTGCTTCCGTTTCTTTCGGAATGTTGGTGACGAGCGACTTCACGCCTTTCGACACCGCGTTAGCTACGGGTTCGGCAATTGCACCAACAACACCCCCGGCAGCCCCCGCCTCCGCTGCTTCTTTCGGGTTGCCGGTTGCCGCGAGCGTTCCTGTCGCTGCTTGGCCTCCGGTATTGATCGCTCTGCCGATGGCCGCTGCAAGTTCCGGATGATCTTTGGCCGCCTTCATTGCCTTCGCTGCTTGTGTCGCGCGTTCTGCCAGCGGAAGGTCTGCGAGCGAGTCGAAGATCTTTCCGCCCAGCTCGTACATTGCAGCGTCACCAACGTACCCGCCGAACTTCTGATCTTCGTTCGTTGGGTTTAACGCGGTCCCTTGCGCTCCGATGCCTGCGCTTGCTTTGTCGCTGCCGGGGAGTAAGTGCGTCAATCCGAGTGTTGCCACGTCGCCGATGTTCCCTAGACCTTTCGCGATCGTTTTCCCCGCGCCGATGGCCGCGTCCTTCAGTTGCTGCATGTTGTCGGGTTTTGGTGCGTTCGGATCGGGATTGTCGAGAGTCCACAGGCGGGAAATGCCGGTGGGCTGCTGGACTGCTTGCGGTTGATTGCTTTCTGCCGCGAGCTGATCGAATGCATCACCCTGCTGTTGCTGTTGCTGTGGCTGTGGCTGTGAACCTTGCGAGGGCGAGCTTGTCGCCCCCTTTTCTGCTACGAGTTGGTCGAATGCGTCGGACATTACAGAACCCATCCCTTCTTCTGAGCAGCAACGCGCGCTTTGTTAATGTCGCCGCCGGTGAGCGCGGCAAAGATTCTCGCCGTGTCCGTGTCGAGCTTCTGACCATTTCCAGAAGGAAGCGCGAAGTCAGCGTTAACGCCTGCATTGTGGGCTTCAGTCGCGACGGCAACGTGCTTTTGAACCCAAGCCTGCTGCGCTATAGAGGCGTAATCCTTAATCTGCTGCGGGGTGATTACGTCACCATCTTTCACGCGGAGCAACTTCTGGTACAGGCTGTCGCCCAACCCGCGAGCGTTCGCATGTTCTTCCACAGTTGCGTTGTTTATGCGGAATCCCTTGCCCTTCAGCGGTTCGGCTGATAGGCCGATGCTGTTGAACAGCGTGACGACAGACTGAGCGCCGGTGATGTCTTTGCCAGCGTTAACGTCTTTCATCACGTTTTGGAATTGCGAGTACATCTGATCGGTTTGCGCGAGATCGTCCGCATTCTTTTTGAACGATTTCGCTATGCTCTCGTAATTCTTCGGGCCGCCCACAGCGCCAATGTTAGGGGTAAACCCCAGGGCGTCGGGCTGGGAGAGTGCTGAAGCGCTCACGGTTTCCTGATTTGCCTTGTTCGCTTCCGCGAGATTCTTCTGCTGTTCGCCCGTCGCCTGCGCTTTCCGTCCGGCTGCCTGCGCTGCCTGCTGATCTTGCTGCGATTGTCCGGCCATTAGATTTTTACGGGCTTGCTGTAGGAAATTGATCTCATCCGAAAAGTCATTTACGCGATCCTTCACGTTGGGATCGTTTCCGTGCTGTAAGGCGTAGACGCGCTGCTTGCTTTGGAGATCATTGATCTGACTTAGAATTTCGGCGGGTGAGTTTCCGGGCGTGAGATGAATGCCCTGCATCCCTTGCTGGACAATCCTCAATCGCTGATCGAGATTCATACGCGCGTAATCCTGATCGGTTAGCGTAATCCCCGGCTCGTCCAAGCCTTGCTTCACGGCTGGCGCGATTGTTTGCGCTTTCACGAGGGGGCTGAGATCGTAAACGACAAGTTGACCATGCTGGCCATCCGTAGAGGGAAGATGATCCACGAAAGGAATCTGCCCGTTCTTAACCATGTCGCTTGCGATGCGGACGCCGTTGTCTGAGTCATCGTTCACGATGTTAGTTGGCGTTAAACCGTACGACTGGCGCTCGTGCATTCTTTCTATGGCGCGATCGTTCTGTGACTGCTTCCATTCGTCGGTCTGCTGATCCATGATGCGGTGAGCATTGAGGGCGTTCGTGGTTTCGAAAGCAGCATGCGCCTGCCAGAAGTCCACTTTCGACTGCTGGAGGCTTTTCTGCGCGTCCCAGTTGGTCTGCGCGGTTTTGGGAGAGACGGCTCCCTCGATTGCTCCTGGGATTCCGCCCATCACGGCTCCCTCACCCATGCCCTTCAAAGCTCCGGTTAGGATTCTGAAAAACATGCCCCCCCGTGCTGCCGGTCTGTCGAGAGTGGGCTGGGGAGTGCCGCCGTCGCCGGAAAGTATCTGCTTCGTTTGGTCTAGGCTCTGGGCTTGGGTTGGCGCTGCGATGCTTTGATCTGGCGCGGTTAATCCTGCTGTGGGGTTCAGAGAAGCCTGTTGGGGTTGCGGGTTGGAAACGTCGGAGGGCATCGCGTCCAGGGGGGCGACACTCGCGGCGCTCGGCATTTCGGGGGTTACTTGAATTGGATCGGGCATTGCTTAATTCTCCTGCCGGGAAGTTCCGGGCTTAATGTTGCTGTAAGACTTTCTCGGCTTTGGCCGCTTCGCATCTTGCTTGGCATCTTTTGCTTCCGCTTTGGCTGCCGCTTCGGGCTTCAAAACCGATTCGGGTGTTTCATCGTTCCCCGGCAATTCGCCGCGCTCAAGCATGTTCGCTAGGGAATTACCCAGAAAAATCACACTGTTTGCTACAGATATTTCTGCTTTCGAATGAGCATGTCGCGATGCGGCTTCGTGGGTTATTAAAACTAGCTCCAGCACTTTGCGGATCGCGCCTTCGTTCCCCGCAACAGCAGCCAGGTAGTAGGTGCAGAAGGGCGCTAGTTCTGGGCGCGAAAGAGACATCTCGGAAAGGTAAACAAAGGGTGCGAGCAGTCCCGCGGGGAGCTGAACGCCGAGCTTGCCGTCATAAATTTTGGCGGGTGTGATGGGGGACATTGGTTTAATTCCAGTCCCCGTCCGCCCCGGCTTCTTTCATGGCGAGCGCTCGGAGTTGGTCTAAGGGCATGCTGGCAAGATCGTCTTCGCTATACTCTTTCCGAGTCGATCGCGAAATTGTCCGTGTTGAGATACCGGACGAGGGGCGAGAGCGGCGCGCTTGCCGGATTTCTTCGGCCTGTGATATGACTTCGGCGCGATGTTGCTCTGCCAGCTTTGAAGGGTTCGCTTCAATCAGTCCGCGAGAGCGGAGATCGTCGTACACGGAATCTAGGTCTTCTACGGTGACGTATGCGTCGTTAAGAATGCCCTTCGAACGGAGAGCGTATTCGAGAAGGGCGGCATTCCGGGGCGAGGGCGTGTACTCGGGATGTAACTCTAACCACACCTGCGCTGCGCGTTCATCCGAGACTTGGCGCGCGCGATCTTGTCCGGCGTTCTCAACGAAACGGGCTGCTTCAAGAATTGCTTCAGCAGAGGGCGCGTTCGGATCATAGAAAGGGTCGGGGGTCTGCTGGGCGATCTGGCGCTGGACGTATTCTTTCTCGCCAGCTTTCATCGCCTCTATCGTCTCGTACTGCAAACCGCTGATGAATCCTGTGAAAGACATTCGTATCTCCTGTTTTGGTTTGCCGGTGACCGGCGGGGATTTGTGTGTTACTAGTTTTTCTGTGCTGCTCTTGTGCCACTAGTTTCTAGTGTCACTAGTTTTCTAGACGGTTGATTTCCAGCCACTCGCGCCTCTGTTCGGCGGTCCAGGTCGGCCAGGTGTCGCGGCTGAAAGCTGTCCCGCGCCAATATTCGGGCAGCTCGGAGATCGCTTTGAATTTTGGATCGCGGACTTTCAGGCCCAGAATTTTGCGGGCCTTTCCGAATCTCTCTCTCGCGCCCTTTTGCTTGCGATGGGCATCGAGCAATCGGGATGCTTCTAGCTTCTGATCTAGTGTCGCCGCGGGATTGTCCAGAATTTCGTTGTAGGTTGTTTCTGTCTTCGAAAGTCGGGCCATTAGTTCTCCTGAAAAAAGCTGGGGAAGGACAGCACGGAAATTGCATGGTGATGTCTGAGGTATTCAGCAGCGGCTTCGAGTATGGCGGGGCTTTCTTCCATCATCCCGATGCCTTTGTTGCAACCATCGCACAGTAGCGCGCGAGTGCGTCCGGTGACGTGGCAGTGATCCACACGCGGTCTGTTGGTGAAGGGCTTCTTACAGATCGCGCATGAGGGCGCTGTTGCGAGCAGCCACTTAACCGCATCCACGCTCAGTCCGCGCTTTCTCGCGGTGTCCAAGATAGACTTGCATTCTTTGCAGATCAGTCGTCTGCCAACCGTTCCGGATTTTTGCAGTGTCCTTTGGAACTGCGAATCGGGTTTGCTCCCCTTGCACGATTCACAGGTTCGGAACTCAGCATGCGGCGTTTTCGAATAACACTTCTTACAGCCGTTAGGCCCGAACGTTCCAACTTTTATTTTGCTTATCCGGTACGCTGTGACTATCTCCTCCACGCCGCACTTGCATCGGCACAACCATTTAGTCGCGGTGCGTTCTGTCCGACCGGCATGCTTGAGCACTGTCCAATTTCCGTAAACCTGCCCGACCGCGATGTAGCCGCGATAGTCCTTCTGCTTCTCCCGCTGCCGTCTCGGGAAGCACTCCCGACAGCCGCCGTTATTCTTGGCGGCCAAGTCCAAACAGCCATCGCTTATGACCTTCTCAATCCCGCAAGAGCAGCGCGAGCGCCAGAGGGTGCGACCATAGCGTCTTTCGGATCGGCCAGCAAACTCCAGCACTGTCCATTGCCCGTGCACCTGCCCAACGGCGATCCTTCCGGTGTACGTCTTTTTGGGGTCTGCCAACGGGTAAAAGCCTCCTAGAAAAATGAGTCGCAACGTCGTGGTTGAGAAAAGCCTGCCGACGCCGGGAAGGTGCCTCAGCGCCTCAGGATCGTGCCAAAAAATCGAAGAATTACGGGGATGAAACGAAACCCGGATTTTTTATTAGGCCAAGCTGCTAGCAGCAACTTCCTGGGGGTCACCGCCGACGGCCTAAAACTTTCCCAGGAGTCCCTATCCCCTTATACTGCTACAACTTCCAGCCTTGCCCTCCATACGCCGCTACGCCGCTCTGGCGTCGGATTCGGCGTTGGCCGTTGTGGCGGGTACATTCGAATCATCGATAACTGCTTATGCTGCTTGCAGATACGCTCTTGTCGGACTGCGCTGGAAGCTGAGATCAGATGCACAATCGAAGGCCGGTTAGCACGGTGTTCTAGCACAGAAGACTGCAAGCTATTGATTCCATTGAGCGCAGTGGGTTCGCTGTGAACCCGCGTTGCTGAGACGAGCGGAAGCTGTTGAGGCGCTTTTTGAGCGCTTGCCGGTATCTAAATGAAAACAAAGGCGAATTTAGAGCGGGCAACCGTGTCTTTTTTGACACAATCGAGCGGTGCAAGCCAGAAGAATGAAAGGGCAACAGTCGCAGTACGTGTAGGGATTTCACGCCCAGCTTTCGCCGGTCTGCTGCCCCTCACTAATAGAGCCGCGCGCGCTGGAATTGAAGACGTTCGGAGGTACGTTCGAAACACGTTAACGCCACTGTCCATGATGGTTCGGGCGATTCTTCCACGCGGACGAAAATCAGCCTTCAATGCGACGGGAAAATCGCTTTGTGTCCGGGTCGCGGGGTTGATCGCCCGTGTCCCGCGTTACTTCTGCTTCTCCTATCCACGCTTTTATTTCTTGCCGCCAGCCCCGTACGATCTCGCGTTTAACACCCATCACGCGCGCTACCTCGTCCCAGTTCAACCCTTTCTTGTAGTATCCCAGGGCTTTCAGAATTTGCTTCTGGCGCTTGGACGCACGTTGCCTCAGCTCACGGAGAGTTGGAAGAGGGCGCTGGGCGAACACTTCAACGTTGCCGGTGAACGTGACTCTGCCATCCGCTGTCAGTGGGATCGTCACAACATCTAACGCTTGCAGTTCGGTCATGCCTTTGGCTTCCGCCAAGGCGTTCGACATCTCCGCGTTCTCCGCTACTTCCGACGCTGTGGCCGACTCTAGGGCCTCGATCGATTCGCTGCGCTCTGTTGTTTTGGAAGTCTTCGCGCCTCCCTCCATTATCGCGGTTCGCCCGTTCTTGTCCGCCATCGTCCATTCTTGGGCTTCGGCGTCGCGTCTCAATGCGCCGTTCACCGCATCATGGACAAATTCCCAGCCGCTCGTATCGTTTGACCAATCCTCGCGGAAGCGCTGAAAGGTCGTTTTCGCTCCCTTGGCTTTGCTGGGCGTGACTTCTTTGGCGCGGAAATATTGACCTTCGGCAGATGCGGCCACGATCTGTCTACCAGGGGCTAGACTTTCTAGTTCGGACGCTGGCACTTGTATTAGTCGCCCGAACAGGATCACGAACGCTTGACCATTGGCAATGCGGACTAGTTTTGCCAATCCAGAAAAACTAGCGTGCCGGACGAAATCGCCGGGTTTGGGTTGTAGCTTTTTTAGGACTGTGGCAAGGGAAAGGGAGGGCGCGAGGATCGATGGGGGTGCTGGGTTTGGGGCTGGGCTGGTTGCTAGCTTCGGGAGCAAAACCGGTTTGGCCAGTTCAAGGGTTTGGGTGCTCACGCGGCAACCCCCGCGAGGTTAGTGGGTGTCGCGATCCTGTGTGTGGTAAAAGTTGCCGGATTTCCGGAAACTGAAAGAATCCGGTAATCCGTTATTATTCGCGCGATCAGAGCGACTGCACCCACTAACCTCGAAGTTAGTGGGCTGGGAACCACTAACCT
>Ga0070732_10002114_pt1 | contig 10822 bp, 6 predicted proteins | sample Coa_R1_5_FD_66449 | JGI IMG/M metagenome (GOLD analysis project Ga0070732, IMG submission 66449) | Surface soil microbial communities from Centralia Pennsylvania, which are recovering from an underground coalmine fire - Coalmine... | ecosystem: Environmental > Terrestrial > Soil > Unclassified ...
TTGTGGTATCACCAACTGCCGTATCAGGCGCTGGAGATCATGGAAGAGACATTTGACGTTGCAATTATCGGGGCCGGGATCGTGGGCCTGGCCGTCGGGCTTGAACTGCTGAGAAGGCGTCCTAATTGCCGCTTGTTGATTTTGGAGAAGGAGAAGGCCGTTGCCTGCCATCAAACCGGTCACAACAGCGGCGTCATTCATTCAGGCATCTACTACAAGCCAGGGTCATTGAAAGCAAAGCTGTGTGTGGCCGGGGCTGCGGCTATGCTGGACTTCGTTAAATCTCATCATCTTCCTTACGAGCAGTGCGGAAAGATCATCGTCGCAACCGAGGCGGCTCAAATTCCCACTCTGGAGGAGCTCTATCGGCGCGGGACAGAAAACGGGGTACCGGGATTGGACTGGCTGCCTGATGCCAGTGCTATTCGGAAAATTGAACCACACGCCGCCGGCATATGCGCCATCCATGTTCCTTCCACCGCGATCACGGATTTTAAACTGGTTGCTGAAGAGTACTCAAGACTGATTGTCTCTTTAGGAGGTCTTCTTCGGTTCAATGCCCGGGTAAATCGTATCTTCCAGTCGCAAGGTAAAACTATTCTTCACACGGAAGCAGGTCAATTCCGCACCCGCTATCTCATCAACTGCGCCGGATTACATAGCGACCATGTAGCGCGGCTGGCGGGAGAAAAGCTCGATACCGTCATTCTTCCCTTCCGAGGCGAATATTACAAAGTGCGTCCAGAAAGGCAACATCTGGTGCGCGGCATGATTTACCCGGTTGCCGATCCCGACTTTCCATTTTTAGGTGTTCACTTTACCCGCCGTGTCCACGGAGGCATCGAAGCTGGCCCCAATGCCGTTCTAGCGTTCAAGCGTGAAGGCTACAACAAGACCTCATTCTCGCTAAAGGATACCGCTGCAACCCTGACCTCCAGAGGATTTTGGAGAATGGTTTCCCGCTATTGGACGGCCGGCTTGGATGAGTTGTACCGCTCGTGGAGCAAACGAGCATTCACGCGCAGCTTGCAGAAGTTAGTACCCGAGCTTCAGAAGGAAGACGTCGCGGCTGGAGGCGCCGGTGTCCGCGCACAGGCTGTTGAGCGGACTGGAAAGTTAGTTGATGATTTTCGATTTATCCATAGCGACGGGGCAACGCATGTCTGCAACGTGCCTTCTCCTGCGGCAACGGCGTCGCTTCAAATCGCTGCTGTGGTGGTGGACCAGGTTTTACAACGGTTTCCATGAACCAACGGATTTCCGCAGTGGAGCTATCAGATCTAATTGCTGCCATTGGATGGTGGCCCTGCAAGGGTAAAAAGCGGGGCCTTTGATCGAGGAAGCTCTCTTAATTTATTAAGCCGGTCCCAAACAAAAAGCGCTTCAGCGTGCTGACCAATCCGCATATGCGTCGCCCTAAAACTGTTAACCGGTTGTAACGGTAGCGGTCGCCGAGGCGGAGGTCGAATCCCTCATATCGCGTTCCCGCCCATGTATCCAGTGCCGCAGGGCCCGTCCACAACCCTCCTCCAGATAGCGGTAGCTGAGATGTGACACGCTGATTGCTGCGGCTGTCCCTGTGACCAGGAATAACAACACGGGTGTCAACTCATTCGAACTGGCGTGAAAGACTCTGCTTATAACAATTTTCAAGGGATAGGTGACCACGGGTGACCACAAATAAAAACTATAGCTGATGGTGCCGAGATATTGCAGCCAGCGTAATCTCAAAAAAGCGGACAATCCACACTTGCCTTGTGTAATGCTCCAGAAGAAGACAAACGCTGGGACCATCGCAACAAAGGTTAAGGCGCGATGATGTTCTCCCAAGGTCAAAAGTATCGGGACTGAAATAAAGGACGGGACCGCGAGCGAGCGAAATAGTGCCGGTAGCTGAATCATCCCACGATTGTTCACGAAAAAGATCGTTACCCCAACTACAAAAAATGCCGCGCGTGGAACCATCAACAGGGCCGGAATAAGAACCAAAGCGGCCCCCATAAAAACCAGCCGACGCCGAGCTATCGCGGCGGCTGCGAATACACCGGCAGTAACGAGGTAAAAAGCAGCTTCGTAACTGAGGGACCAGGCATTCAGTTGGGCCAGCGGCAAGGGGAAGATTCCCGGCAGGAAAAGACCGTTCGAAATGAACGCCTCAGACCAATGCCATACCGATATACCTGCCATCCACTTGTAGTGGATAATCGGCCCCACAGTGAAAACAAGCAGGTGAATCGCGAGGAAGACAGGATAAATACGGATGCAACGGTCGATAAGGAACTTTTTTGCGCTCTGGTGACGGATCAGAGACGCTGTAATTAGATAGCCACTGATGATAAAAAAAATCTCTACGCCGTACGATCCGGCTTTAAAGAAAATATCCGCTCGCGCCAGGACTGCGGGCCAAAAATTGAACAGCATGCTCATGGCGTACAGGTGATAGATAAATACCGCCAAAGCTGAGAGCCCGCGAAGACCATGGATCTGGAGATTTAATTTGGTGGGATAGGTACTATCTAAGCGGACCTCACGCTCGGTGTTCGACACTGATTGATCTGGCCTGGGGACCACGGATTGCTCATCCCGCCGATCGGAAAGGGGCGGAACACAATCTCGAACACCGTTTGTCATAGAATATCGGCACCTGCAACATTGTGAAGCGTCTTTGCCAGCCGGGGGGCTAGCACCTCCACGCTGTAATTTTGCACAACCACGTTTCGTCCTGCCGCGCCCATCCGCGAACGTAGCTCTGGGTTTCGCAACAGCTCATCCAGGCGCTCCACCCAATCGCAGCTGCTGGCGGCCCCAAAACCGACGTTGTCCTGCTCAAGAACCTCCGCATTCATTCCCACTGGGCTGACAACCACGGGCAGGCCACACGCCATATAGAGTAGCATCTTGTAGCTGCACTTCCCTCGTGCGGAAACAGTGTCATTTAAAGGCATAATTCCAATGGTCATTTCTTGAATGGTGCGGGCCTCGTTCGCAGGAGTCCAGCGGATATACTCAACCTGGTCGCTGGGCAAGCTGCGAAATTCAGGGGCCGCACCTGAGACAATCCTGAATATAGCCTTCGGGTGGCGGCGCAACACTTCTCGTAAAGCCGGCTCGATTCCATACAAAAACCCGATGTTAGTATGAAGGCCCATCCAGCCGATGATCGGACGCTCCGGATCGTGCTCGCACTTCTGCGGACAGAAGCGATGCACATCTACCGGCGTAGGCAGTACACTTACACTGGGATTCCAGCGGGAAAACTCTTCCGCCAGAAAGCTGTTGCCACAGATAACATGATCACATAAGCGCGCTAGTTTTGGGGCAAAATGCCCGCGCCTATGCGTCCAAACGGCATCATCCACGTCAAAAATACGCGGCCGTTTTGCAAAACGCTCCCAGGTCACAGATGTGCTTAACAATTCACGTTGAAAGAAGACGAGATCGTATCCATACGAGCGCAACGTGTCCGGGGCTCGGTCAACCAGGTTCCACAAACCCCACGCCGGTCGAAGCCACTTGCGCTGCGGTGGAAAAACTCCTGCCCATGAAGGGCATTCCCGCATCTCGACGCCAAACTGCCTCAGCGGTTTCTGGTAGTACTGGACGCGAAAAATGCCACTCGGCATATTCCGCCCGCCTGTATAAGCAATGATCCTCAGCATTGTCCAAGAGAAAGCGAATCAGCAGTGAATGATCGGTCGACTTGAATCATATTTGCCAACAACATCAAGATGCCAAGTAAGTGCATCAAGAATCTGTGTCAAGTATGTACCCTCACTCTGACTCTGCCAATACGCCCCGGGAGGGTTCGGTCCTTTGAGAGAAGCCTCTATTATGCTTCCTCGACAGAAACCTTCGTTCTTCAGGCGCCAGGCACCAGAACCACGTCGCGAAACCGTAGAGCACCAGGCATGATAGACCAATTACTACCTTCAGCCCCACCGCTTGCGGCAGGGTTCCTGCGTAGAGCAGCAGCAGCCCGGCGAATACCGCCCCACCCAATCGCAGCAGAAAACGCGGTCTGTGCGGAAGTATCCTGTGCGCACAGAAGGTCAGCAGAACCGCATCTAAACTGATCCGTGCCACCCACGCTATGGCCGCCCCTACAATCCCCTGGCCCTTGACCAGAAGAATCAGCATCACAAGGTAAACAGGCAGTTCGATAAGGTGCAATTTGGCGTTGAGGTCCGGTCTGCCTGCACTATACAGCAGCGTTGATGCCATATATGCAAGAGAGTTCACAAATACCCCGGCGGCTAACCAGCGCAGAACCGAACTGCCTGTCTGAGCAAACCCGGGTCCCAGCCAGAACCTCAGACCTTCGGGTGCAAACATTGCAAGGAAAAAGACCAGGGGAAAAATAGTCAGGTAAGTGTATTTCACTCCTCTTTCCAATAACATCCCCGTGCGCTCCCGGTTTTGCAGCAGGCTTACCGTAAACGCCGGAAACAAAACACCGCTCAGCGCTCCAGGGATGATAGTCAGGCGGGTCACCACGTCAAAAGGAGCAGTATAGTAAGCCAGTTGCGGCAACGAAAGCAGGGCACCGATGAGAAACCGATCCATATAGACCATGATCGGGCTTATGACATTACTGACCGTCATCCAGCCTCCAAATCTCACCACTGGCACTATAAGGGAACGTCTCAAAACGAAATTTTGTCGCAGCAACGGCATCACGTGAAAACAAGCAATCGCGTGGGCCAGGATGCCCACAAATCTTATTGCTACCAGAACAGCGATGGCTGTGGTAAGGCTGCGCGAGAAAGGAAAAGCCAGCAGTGGCCCTACGAAGAAAAAGATGCTCATCGGAATTCGGATCAGATTAAGGATTCGAAAGCGCTGCTGGGCTTCGAGGATTCCACGAAAACCGGCTGTAATCGTCACCATCGGTACGGAAGCGGACAGCAGATAAAAACTGTGCAGCGCCTCCGGCTGGAGCAACGCGGGGATTTTGAAGACTTGATGAACCATCCATGGGGTGAAGGCGGCGCCGATTACTCCGCCGATAACCCCCAGCAACAACATCAATGAAAGCGAAGTCCAGGCCAACGGTGGAATCGAATGCTCTTCATTCCGCGCCAGCCTGTCCGCGACCAACTGGGTCAGTGCCCTGCCTATGCCAAGGTCAAACAGGCTAAGGTAGCCGATGACGATCCATGCCAATGAGAGTAAGCCGAAGCGGTCCACCCCCAAGCCTTTCACCAGCGCAGGAATCGCCAGCACCACTGCTCCCATAGGCAGCAATTGACCCAACAGGTTCCAAATGGTATTTTGCGCCAGCAGTCGCCCACTGGTTAGCTTCGGCACGGCCTTGTTACTGCTCACATCCTGCACGCGGAGAGGACCTTCAAGATAACGAAGAGCTGTTTCCCTGTTGCTTCAGCACAGCGCGAGTTCAAAACTCATTATATGACATTGAAGTCGTGTATGAGGGTAGCGAGGAACATTTCGTGATTGGCACAAACATCGAAAAAGGCGCTAGTTTCCTAGCGCCCGAGAATATCTTCCCATTTACAGCTGGGAATGCAGCGGTTTACTGTTGCGTCAGGTTCGGTGCCGTGGGTGTTCCAAGTCCCAAGTTGTAGTTGTTACCCCAGGACTTTATCGTCCCACCCCCACCCACGATCATACCGGTTCCATTGTTGAAAAGGCCCACGCCTTCGAGATTGATAGTCGAAGTAATGCCACTACCACCCGATTGCATTCCGGCCACCGAGTTATTGGCTGTCATTGAGGTCAGTATATTCATCGTCGCCGTGCCGCCGACCAGTGATTGAGCAACAAAGCCAAACTGGTTGCCGGAAGAAACCGAGTCGAATACGCTGATGTTACTGAAGTCGTTGGCATAAGCGCCGACGAACCCATTCTGCTCAAACGTAGAGTTCCTAATGGTCCCGAACATCGTAGTTGCCGTATTCTGCGCTCTTAAACCACTACCAGTGCAGTTTTGAACCACGGTGTTCGTTACGAAGAGTTGGCCGCCATCGCTCTTGGCCACGTCGATTCCGTTGTTATTGAAGCCAAAGATCTCGACATTCTCGATGTGCAGGGCCTTGCCACTGATCCAGCGGATGCCGTTGATTCCGGCATTGGCGTTACCGGCGCCCAGAAGGCCATCCAATCTCAGGTTGCGGATGATTACTACGTCAGTAGCCCCAGCCGCAACAACAATCCCATTCGTACCAGCAACAAGGACCGAGGCAACCTGTCCTCCGCCGCCGTCAAGGGTAATGGATTTGGTAATGGTGAGCGCGCCGAATCCGCCTGGATCCAGCGCGTCGATTTCGCCGCCTGGGGCGGTCTTGGATATGGCTCCTGCAAATGTCTTGCAAGGGGCTGTACGGCTGCAAGGATTGGCGTCATCGCCTACACCCGATACCCAGGTGCGGGTCGCTTGGGCGTTCATGAGTGTCGTACCTAACAAAACAATTGCCAGACAAGCCAGCAAATTGATTTTGCGCATTTTTTCTCCTCCTGTCTTAAATTCCTCTTTTAAATGTTGTCCCGGGTTTGCCAAACGAGGGCAGAAATGTCTTCTCCGCAGGGCAAATGCGGGCTCTTCTTGTAGTGGGGGAAAGCCGAGTGAGAATATCATAAGAACCGACTTTCCTCCACTATTAATTCTGAGACGCTGTTGAGGAGTAAATCCCTGGATTTTCCGGTAGAAATGTCTTTTGGAGCAATAGGAGGACCAGAAGACCGCAAAGGGGTATTTAACTTTGGTGGCCGCTTTTAGTCGATTACCGCATTCATACGTGCGGCGCAGATCTTCGCTTGGACAGATAGAATTTGAGGAGCTGAAGACGGGAGAGATATTGCGGATCCTCTTTCGCGCGTTCCCAGTTTTCGCGGATAAAGGACCACGTTACAGAGATCATCAAGGCCATCAGAGTGGCAAAGAGAACGATGATGGCCCGCTTGGGGCTTGATTTCTTCTCCGGCGGTACGCCCGGATCCAGCACCTGGATGAGAGCCGCGTCTCTGCCCTCATCAATGCGGGCAATCTCGTATTGTTTGAGCAATAGCTGCCACAAGGCTTCGCGATACTTCACCTCACGCCACTTGCGCACGTACTCCAGCGCCTTGGCTGGGACCTTTTCCAAAGCGATGTCTCCGACCGGGCGTCCGCCTTGTCCCTGTTCGTAGCGGGCAATCTGTGCTCGCAGAGCGGTTAGCTGGCTTTCGGCACGCACCAGGTCGGGGTTCTCGGCAGTAGCGAAGGAACGCATGGCTTGCACTTCTACTTCCTTAGCGGAAGCCTCCGCCTTCAGCTCAGCATAACCTTCCAGCATCACCCTGGTTTGGCTATCCGGTTGAAACACCCCGGTTTTCTCCTCCGTGTGCTTCAAATCCTGCTCGGCCGCAGCCAGTTCCTCGCTGGCTGTTTTCGCTTCCCGCTCGAAAAACACTCTTCGTTTCCCTGCATCCGTCACCGCCAGCCTTTGTGTGAGTTTCCCCAGTTCCTCGATATATGCATTGGCTATTTCCGCCGCCCGGTTCGGGTCGCGGTCCTGGACGGCCACTGAAATGACCCCGTCTTTGCTGGCCTGAATTTCGCTCAGGTCTTCAAGGCGGTGAATGGCGTCAATACGAAAATTTGCGCGGTAAGTCTTCATCAAATCGAAGCGGGTCACAAGCCGATCTTCGATTGCAGTGCTTTTCAACATCGCAACATAGAGATCGCTGGGATTCTTCAACAGGTCCTTGCCGCCGACGGCGCCCAGCAGTCCTCCGATCGATCCCAATTCTCCCATCATTGCTGAAGCTATGGATTGACCTTGCTGCGGCGGCATTATTTTTGTGGTCGAGGTGTAATACTTGGGGAGCAACAAAGAAACTACCACTGCGAGAACTGCAGCGGCGCTGGTGAAGTACACAATATGGTACTTATGTCGGGCAAGAACAATCAGGTGATCCAGAAAGTGCTTGTTGTCGGTTCCTTCAAACAGTTGCGGCAGACCGGCTTCCTCCGCAACCGATATCTCGAGCTGGTTCTTCTCCTGCGGCGTCATATTCTCCGTCAACTCTTAATATTGTAAGTCCAAGTCTTGTACTTCCGCGAGAGGGTGCGCGCACTGGATGTTCACAACCTGTGTACCGGGAACCTGAGGCTCCGCCTGCGCCCCTCGCTGGTAGGCCATCAAACTCAACCGATAAACGGGGGGATTCCAGGCGACAAATGGCAGGTTCAAAGCGCCTGCTGATCCTCCAGGAAATAGATGCCAAACCTTCCTAAACCGCCTTCCGCTCCGCCAGCGTCCTGGTGTTCTGGAACCAGTCTTGGAAAACCAGCACCTCCCAAAGCTGGTATTGCCAATTGCGGGCTCCCGAGAGGTGCTCAAGCCACTTCTTTCGAATAGGTTGGCCGCAGAACAAATTGTGTTGCGCCAGGTTCTGGGGAGAAAGCAGATCCTCAGCCCACTCCCGCAAAGGGCCTCGCAACCACCGGCCAATAGGAATCCCAAACCCCATCTTAGGACGCTCAATCAGCGCGGGGGGCACATACTTATACAACACTTGCCGCAGAATCCATTTGCCTGTCCCGCTGCGGATTTTGAAATGCAGCGGCAGCTTCCAGGCAAATTCCACCACACGATGGTCCAACAACGGCACCCGCGCCTCCAGGCTCACTGCCATGCTGGCACGATCCACCTTGGTCAGAATGTCATCAGGAAGATAGTTCACCGCATCCGTGAGCATCATTTGTTCCTCTATAGTGGGAAGCCATCTTGCGCCCTGAATGAATTCCATCACCGTCTGCGGCTCGTGGGAGTCCGGCACGACCTCCGCCGGCAGCCAAGTGGACAGCGCATGTATGTAGATCCCCTGAGGATCGTTTGACTCCAGGAAACCCGCGAGTTTGTGGACCTTGTCGCCCACCGCCGGCACACGTCTGCGCTTCGGCAACACTGGTTGTAACCATCCGTAAGCGCGATCTATGCCCTGAGGACGAAAAGAGTGGATTGTAGCCGCCGCCAATTTTCGCAGCGGCTTTGGCATCCATCTAAAGGAATTCCATAAGGAGCGAGTCAGGAAATAGCGATTATATCCACCAAACAATTCGTCGCCGCCGTCCCCGGATAGGCTCACCGTCACCTTTTTGCGCGCCAATTTAGATACCAGGTAAGTAGGGATTTGGGAGGGGTCGGCAAACGGCTCATCGTACATCCGGGAAAGCAGAGGAATAACATTCCGAGTCTCCTCTGGAGTCACATACAACTCTGTATGGTCGGTTCCCAGGTGGTCAGCCACACGCTTCGCGTGCTTGGCTTCGTTGAATTCATCCTCGTAAAAACCAATGGTGAAGGTTTTCACCGGCCGGTGGGATTGCGCCTGCATGAGTGCTACTACCGTACTGGAGTCGATTCCACCGGACAGAAATGCCCCGAGAGGCACATCGGCAATCATGCGCAAACCCACCGCTTGGAGCAGTTTTTTCTCAAGTTGCTCGACCAGTTCCGCATCAGCGGCCTGAACACGCGAGCTAAGGCCCGCTCTCGCCACTTCGCACGCGGACCAGTACGGCGATATCTCAGGCTGCTCCCGGGGGGAATTCAAGGTGAGCATTGATCCGGGCGGAAGCTTCCATAGCCTCTCATAAATGCAATGCGGTGCGGGCACGTAGCTATGTCTCATGTAGAGCGCCAGCGCCCCCCGATCAATTCTTGCCTCGAACCCCGGATATTGAAAAATCGCTTTCAACTCCGAAGCAAAAACAAAATCTCCCCCCACAAAGCCGTAATACAGCGGCTTAATTCCCAGGCGATCACGTACCAGGAAAAGTCTTCTCTCCTGGCGGTCCCAGAGGGCGAAAGCGAACATGCCGACAAACCTTTGCACCGCTGGTTCAACGCCCCATCGCTCAATTGCTTCCAGCATCACCTCCGTATCGGAGTGCCCTCTCCAATTGCACGCTGGACCCAGGTCTCTCCTGATCTCTTCAAAGTTGTAAACCTCTCCGTTGAAAATGATCGTATAGCGACCGGAAGCCGAGTCCATCGGTTGATGCCCCGCAGGAGACAGATCAAGAATGGATAACCGGCGGAAGGAGAGGCCCAGACCCGTTACACCGTCATAGAAAGACCCGGAATCGTCGGGCCCCCGGTGCGCCAGCGCTTCACCCATCTCCTTTAGAATTTCCCCAGGGTGCCCGCTCCGTCGTTTTGCCTGCCAGAATCCTGCTATTCCACACATATTGGGATACTTCCGCCGTTGCTAAAAAACGCGTCTCGCCGCTAATCTGTTAGAGAATAACATTTCCTCAGGCAGGCAGACGTCCAGAACCTACTCTAAGAAGCAGGTGCAATGCTGCGCGGATTTGCACCGATGGGGTTATTTGGTGAGGCAGATTCAATGTCTCTAACGACGTGGCTCGCGAATGTTATAATTTGTTGCAATGTCCTCAGCACCCAGGGTTTCTTCATCAGCTAACGCAAAGGATTTGCGCGCCAGAATTGAAGCGCGCACCGCTAGCGTTGGGATTGTCGGGATGGGTTATGTCGGCCTTCCGCTGGCATTGCTCTTCAGCGAGCGTGACTTTTCCGTTCTTGGCTTCGATATTGATGCCCACAAGGTGAATGCCCTCAACAGCGGCAAATCGTATATTTACCGTATTCCAGAAACCGAGATCGCCGGTGCAAGAGAGAAGAACTTCTCTGCCACTGCCGATTACAGCCGCGCCGCAGACATGGACGCTATCATCATCTGTGTTCCTACACCACTGAATGAATATCGTGAACCCGACCTGAGCTATATCGAGGCGACAGCCAAGGCAATTGCTCCGCATATACGCGCGGGACAACTGATTATTCTGGAGAGCACC